>Ga0209190_1000615_pt1 | contig 25895 bp, 40 predicted proteins | sample M_140205_XF_Meta_FD_187315 | JGI IMG/M metagenome (GOLD analysis project Ga0209190, IMG submission 187315) | Freshwater microbial communities from Lake Montjoie, Canada to study carbon cycling - M_140205_XF_MetaG (SPAdes) (version 2) | ecosystem: Environmental > Aquatic > Freshwater > Lake... | reverse complement strand
ATCGCACACGCTCAGATGATTGGGCTAACATTGCGCCTATGGAAGAAAAGGTTGAAACTCGTCGCATCACATCAAACGACTTTGAACTTCGTGCTGATCCACAAGGCAACGGCATGTCGTTCACAGGTTATGCAGCAGTGTTCAACTCGCCTTCAGAGCCTTTGCCGTTCACAGAACGCATTGCACCAGGCGCATTCTCTAGAAGTTTGAAGTCACGCAACAACGTGCGTATGTACATGAACCATGATTCAAGCATGCTTCTTGCCACAACCCGTGCCAAAACACTGCGACTATCTGAAGACTCAAAAGGACTGCTCGTTGATGCGTCCCTACCTGACACCACGATTGGTCGTGACCTGTCAGTGTTGATGAAGCGTGGCGATGTGAACTCAATGTCATTCGGTTTCTCTGTTCCTTCAGGTGGCGATGTCTGGTCGGACGATGGACAGTCCCGTGAATTGCGTCAGATCAAACTGTTTGAAGTAAGCGTTGTCACAGGATTCCCTGCGTACACAGCGACAGAAGCATCTGTTCGATCCTTGGATGCGTTGAGTGAGCGCACAGGAATTGATGCAGATCAACTAGCAGCAGCCATCACCACATTGGAATCAGGCAAAACATTGTCACAAGATCACGCAATGTTGCTTCGTGAGACTGTCGCAAAACTTGAGCCAGCACCACAGATCGCACCGGCATCTGTTGGCATCATGGCCAAGCACCTTGATTTGTTAAACAAAGTCATCTAGCATTTCGTCACTGCATAGTTGACGGAGCCGTCAGCGATGTTGCTGTATGTGGAGCCACATCAGGTCGAGAAGTAGTACCTCCCTGCGTATCCCCAATCCATCAACTATCTGAAAGCAGAAAATCAAATGAAAGAATATCTAGACCGTCAAGTCGAAGTCCGTCAACGAGCATGGGACGAAGCCAAGTCAATCTTGGATAAAGCCTCAGCAGAGAAGCGTGACCTCACATCCGAAGAAACACAGACCTATGATCGCATCAACAAAGAACTTGATGAGCGAGCATTGACCATCAAGAAACTTCGTGAAGATGAAGCCCGTGAGCTTCGCATGGATGCAGCAACTCGTGAGATTGCTGATCAAGTCCGTCCGAACAACTCGGTACCAACACCAGTAGTTGATGACGCACAAATCATGCGTTCATTGGCTAAGGGTGAGATTCGTAGCGCATCGTTTGAGAAGCGTGACATCCTCAAGTCCTCAACTGGTTCACCAGTCCCAACATCGTTCTACGATCAAGTGATCACACTTGCCCGTTTGGCAGCTCCAGTTCTCCAGACATCAACGGTGTTGAACACCAATGGTGGCGAGAACTTGCAGATTCCATCGCAGGCACAGTATTCAACAGCAGCAATCGTTGGTGAATCCACTGCAATCGCAGAGTCCGATCCAATCTTCAACAGTTTCATCACTCTCGGTGCATACAAGTACTCGTTCCTTGTACAAGTATCCCGTGAAATGATCGAAGATGCAGGCGTTGATATCTTGTCGTTCATTGCGAACCAAGCTGGAGCCGAACTTGGCTACCGTGTTGGTGCAGCATTGACCACAGGTTCAGGCACGAACCAGCCAAAAGGCATCGTCGCAGCATCAGCTGTTGGCGGTACCGCAGCAGGCACAGCAGTACTCGCAGGCAACGACCTGATCAACTTGTACTACAGCCTTGATGGCGCAGCTCGTAACTTGCCAGGTGTTGGCTGGATGATGAACGGAAAGACAATCGGCGCAGTTCGCTCGATCAAGTCCACCGACGGCATCTACCTCTTCAGCCCATCGTTGGCTGTTGATGTTCCTGACACTTTGTTGGGTCGTCAAATCTTTGAGAACCCAGCAATGGCCGATCTTGCTACAACCAGCAAGAGCGTTATCGTTGGACACCTTCCTTCGTACTACGTGCGACAAGTTGGTGGAATCAAGATTGATGTTTCGGATGACTTTGCATTCAGCTCAGACCTCCGTACGTTCCGTTGCACATTCCGTGTTGACGGCAACTTGCCACAAACATCACACGTCAAGCATCTCCTCCAGCCGTAAGGCTGAGGGGCTTGTTCCCTTACATCCCATAATTCCCCTAGGCTTAGGGTCGGTACGAACACGCAGGGCGTACCGACCCTATTTCTATTCCCCCCTGCGATCTGCGAAGGAGAAGGAAGTGAAAGATGCTCGTACTAGTCCGAGGCACACCGGTAGAACTACCACCCCAAGAAGCGCAGTTGCTAGTCCGAATGGGCGTGGCACAATACTTGGAAGTAGCCGACCTTCCAACAGAGACTCGCTACGAATCCTCTGGTATTCCAACGCCCCCTTCACCAACAGTGGGTACGGTCAGCAAACAGCGCAAATCATCTCAAGGCTCATCAAAGAAGGCAACGAAGTAGCAGTCCACGCAATGTATGGCCTTGAAGGGTCAACATCAATGTGGAATGGAATCAAGTTATATCCAAGAGGTTCAGCACCATACTCTGATGACATTACTGTTGCTCATTGGATGGATTGGGCAAACGGTAATAAGAATCTGCCACCAATCTTGATGACCTTGTTTGATGTGTGGGTGTTGCAATCAAAGTCTTTTGATCTGTGTCCCAACATCGCATCTTGGGTTCCGATTGATCATTCACCATGTCCACCTGATGTGTTGTCTTGGTGCGCTCGACCAAATGTCAAACCGATAGCGATGTCAAAGTTTGGTGCTTCAATGCTGGATCAAGCTGGCATAGAGAACTTCTATGCACCTCATGGCATTGAGTCTGATTTCAAACCAGGAAGAATATATATCAACGGTCAAACACAGGTGACAGGTCGAGAGATTATGGACATACCTGAAGACAAGTTTGTTGTGATGATGAATGCAGCTAACAAAGGCACGAATCCTTCACGTAAATCGTTTGCTGAGAATGTGTTGGCGTTTGCTGTGTTTGCTAAGACACATCCTGATGCCGTTCTGTTTCTTCACACGGAACGTGATGGTGCGCAAGGTGGGATCAATTTGCCGGCGTTGATGGAAGCGTCAGGGTTGGAACCTGAGCAGTACAAGTTCATTGATCAGTATGCGTATCGGGCTGGGTTTCCTCAGTCTGCATTGGCTGCAATGTATTCGAGTGCTGATGTATTGCTTGCTTGTTCTATGGGTGAAGGGTTTGGGTTGGCTGTGATTGAGGCTCAGGCTTGTGGTGTTCCTGTGATTGTGTCGGACTATACGGCTCAACCTGAGTTAGTTGGTTCTGGCTGGAGGGTTGATGTGCAACCGTTTTGGGATGCAGCTCAACGAGCATGGTTCTGCACCCCTCAGATACCTAGCATTGTGGATGCCTTGAGAGAGGCGTACAACGCTCCTAGAGGCGTGGATCAGGTGGCTGTGGACTTTGCCAAGGCATATCAGGCTGACGCTGTATATGAGGCATATTGGAAGCCTGTGATGAAGGGACTATCAGAATGGTGCCAGTCATCATCATCCCCGTCTTAAACCGATACGACTTGATGGAACGGGCGATCCGTTCGATTGATTATCCTGTTGAACGGCTCATCATCATTGACAATGGTGATGGTTATGACCCTGACATGTTGGCTTGGACTGCGCCTTGGCAACACATTCAGAACTGGTATTTGTGGCGTATGCCAACCAATCTTGGTGTTGCACCATCTTGGAATCTTGGCATCAAGGCGACACCTCATGCACAAGGCTGGTTGCTGTTGAACTCGGATGCATACTTTGAACCAGGTCAACTAGAACATTTCTATGCTGACTGTGAAGACAATATGGTTGTGAGAACGGAACAGAACTGGTCTTGTGTTTGGGTGGGTCAGGATGTGGTGAGCAAGATTGGTTTGTTCTCCGAATGTTATGTTCCAGCCTATTTTGAGGATAACGATTATGAGCAACGTGCGAAGGCGTTCAACATCCCTGTCATGGTTTCGGATGCTGTTGTTGGGCATGACAATTCGTCAACGCTCAAAGCCAATCCTGTCTTTGGCGAAAAGAATCAACGCAGCTTCGCAGACAACAACAACCTGCATAATATGCGTTGGCGGTCAGGGATACCTGACGCTGGGGCTTGGGATTTGGGTCGAAGAAGAACACTTGGTTGGGATTAACAAATGTTGAAGATGGTCGTTATTTCACCCAATGTTGCTGTGACTGGTGGTGTTGAAGCGTTACATCAGTTGGTTGCTACAGCCAACGAGATAGAGCCTGGGTCAGCTGCCATTCTCTATTATCCTCAGCCTTCAACCCATAATGCGTACAGTCGGTATGACTGTCCTGTAGTGCAATCTGTTCCTGCTGGTGTGTTGGTTGTGTTGCCTGAGATATGGCCACATTTGGCTCAACAGTTTCCAACGAATCGTTGTGCGTTGTGGTGGTTGAGTGTTGACAATTTTGGTTCGCATGGTCATTCTGATTGGTCTGGTATTTCGTTGCATCTGTGCCAGTCGGCGTATGCGTGGGAGTATGTGCGTCAGAATGTTGGTGGCGATCAGTTGATGCTGACTGATTGGGTTGATGTTTTAGATGTTGATGTTGCGAGGAATCACCGTGTTGTTGTGAACCCTGCCAAGGATGCAGGGTTGTTGAGACCATTTGTGGCTGCTCATCCTCATGTGGACTTTGTTGAGTTACGTGGTTTAGATCGTGCCGGTGTTGCTGGAGTGTGGTGGTCGTCGCAGGTATATATAGATTTTGGTCGTCACCCTGGTAGGGATCGACCTCCTCGTGAGGCTGCGTCTGCTGGTTGTGTCGTGTTATCTACGAAACTTGGTGCAGCAGGTTTTGACGCAGATATGCCGTTGGATGATTGCTACAAGTTTGATTCTTTGAATGAGGCTTCGGTTGCGTTGCGTATGGTGCTAGATGACTGGCAGAAGCATCATGACGCACAGGCTACGTACCGGCAGGTGATTATTGATCAGCGAAGTGTGTTCCGTCAAGAGGTAGGTGAACTTCTTGAATCATGTAGTTGAAACTGTGCGCCAAAAGTTGCGCACGATAGAACCTAATTCTTTGCTGAATGCTGATACATGGTTGACACTTCTGCCAGAGTTCGGGTTTAATCACGAGAACCCCAAAGAACTACCAGCAGAGATGGTGTTTCAACCTGGTCTTGGATTGCGTATATGGCAGTATCCAAATCAGTTCTCCCCTTACATGGCTTGGCTGGTATCCAAGGCAAAGCAAATCAATTCATATATGGAGATTGGCACTCGACACGGTGGCACCTTTGTGATGCAGGTCGAAACCTTGCGTCAAATAAATCCTGATTTCAAGACATCAGTAGCAGTGGATTTGATGGATCAACCTGATCTGCTAACAGGATATAAATACAGGCAACAGGATTCGCAAAGCAAAGCCTTCTCACAATGGGTCAGCAAACAGTTCTTTGACTGCATCTTTGTTGACGGCGACCACAGCTATGAGGGTGTCAGAAGAGACGCAGAATCAACCATCCAACGATGCAACATTCAAGTATTTCATGACATCAGTTCAGACTCCTGTTCAGATGTCGGTATCTACTGGCAGGAACACAAAACCAGCCACAATGCGACTCATGGTTTTGTTGAGTTTGTTGACCAATACGACTCGGTTCAAGGATCGTTCCTCGGAATAGGTGTCGCCTACCGTAAGGACTGGATTGTGTTGAAGTAGTATTGGGACACTATGACCATCACCAATGGCTACGCAACAAAGAACCAGATCAAAGCTGCACTTCGTATTGGTACAGCTGATGTTGTTGACGACGATCTGATCGACAACTGTGCTGGTGCTGCGTCACGTCTCATTGATGGGTATTGCAACCGTAAGTTTTGGGCTGTTGGTTCTGCAACATCTCGTGTGTATCAAGCAGAGAACGAGTTCTACTGCAACATTGACGACATCTCTGGAACAGCAATCACACTCAAAACTTCATCGTTCCCAGGTAACGGATTTGATGTCACTTGGACTGTGACCGATTATCAGTTGGAGCCGTTGAACGGAAACCTTGATGGACTCACATGGTCGTATGACAAGATTCGTGCTGTTGGCGATTATCTATTTCCAACTGTGAATGCCAACTATGGTGAGCAAGCGTTGGTTCAGGTGACAGCAAACTTTGGTTGGCCGTCCATACCTGAACCAGTCACACAGGCAACGATCATTCAGGCTTCACGTTTGTTCAAACGATACGACAGTCCGTTGGGTGTTGCAGGGTTTGGCGACATGGGTGCTATCAGGGTGAGCCGTGCGCTTGACCCTGATGTGGCACAACTTGTCGAGCCATACCGGCGCATGCGTCTATTCGCATGAGTTCAGCAACTACCGTCTCCCAAATCAAAGCTGGTTTGGCTGCGAACCTGTCAACTGTGTCAGGGCTTAGGGCTTACGCCTATCAGCCCGACAATGTGAACACCCCGTTCGCTTGGCCGTTGCTGGATTCAATTCAGTACAACGGGGCTATGGGTGGGGGTTTGATTACTCATAAGTTCACGGTGTCTGTTGTGGTTGGTCGTGCTGCTGAGCGTACTGCTCAGTCAACTTTGGATGGTTATCTGTCTTATGCTGGTGCGACTTCTATTCGGTCTGCGATTGAGTCTGATCGAACTTTGGGTGGTGTGGTGCAGGATTTGATTGTTGAGTCAGCGAATAACATCTCTACTCTTGAGGCAAATGATGCAACATATTTGGCGATTGATTTTGTTGTTACGGTGTACGCCTGACCCCTTGCCAACAGTTAGTTGTGGCGTGTAGTGTTATCGCATCGGCTCAGCCGAGCAGAATCCCAACTCGATAGCCGATAAGGCAGGAGCATAATCATGGCAAAGCAAGTTCTCACAAACGTGGCAGTGACATTCGGTACTGCTGCAACCGACATCAGCAGCTACGTCACAAGCATTACTCTGTCAACGACAGCTAATGAAGTTGTGACCTCGGCAATGGGTTCCTCTGCTGTGACTCGTATCCAAGGCATGATTGACAATTCGGTCACGCTTGAATTGCAACAGGATTATCCAACAGTTGAGAAGTTGTTTTGGGATGCATTCTCTGCTGGCACTGCTGTTGCTATGACAGTCAAGCCAAACGGCACTGGTTCGGCTTCATCAAGCAATCCTTCGTATGCGTTCTCGGTGCTACCTACTTCATGGAGCCCTGTGAATGGTGCTATCGGCGACCTAGCCACCGTCTCAATCACGTATCCAATCTCTGGTGCAATCACCAAGACAGGTACTGGCGCATAGTTTTTTAATAAATCCAATCCCTTACCTGCGGAGGTAGAGAATGAAAATAGCACTCAGTTTGACTAGTGCATTAGATAACAAACAACGCACAATCATTGCTGCGTTTCCTGACTTCATTGCGTTTGAAAATAAATACAATCGCAGTGTTGCCAAGTTTGAAGCCGAACTGACATTGACCGATCTTGCATACCTTGGATGGCATGCAGAGAAACGGTTGAAGAAGACTGGGTTGGACTTTGAATCATGGTGCGAAGAGATTGAAGCACTCGAAGTGGGAGATAGCGCAGACGCAGTGATCGTCCCTTTGGAGACAAGTCAGCACACTGGGTAATTTCCTATCTCGCTTGCGAGACTGGAATATCGCCGAGTTCACTGCTGGCAGAAGAACCAAGAATGCTATTTACAATGTTGGCGTATCTTCGTTGGAGAGCCATTCATCTAGGGAAGTAGTATCGGTGCATGGCAGGTCTTAGTCGAGGTGGCAACTTCTCAAGTCGTGATGATTTCACGAAGCCTGTCAAAATTGAAGGCATCATGGAATATCTCCGTGAGCAATCCAAGACTTACCCTGAGTTTGACAAACAAGCACGACTTGCTGGGCAAAGCGTTGCTCAACTATTAGTTGTAGCAGCCACTTTTGAAGCTGCATCAGTGACTCGTAATCGCCAAGCGTTGGAAGTCATGAAGGGTATGAAGGCAAGCCGTGACCGTATTCCAACTATCAAACTTGCAGAGAACTCAGCATTCCAATCAAAGTCAAGGAAGTTCAGTTCCTCTTACAACATCAAATCCCATCGAAGAGTAAAACGTAAAGTCACTAGAGGAGATGTGTTCTTTGGTGCCGAGTTTGGTGGTGGCTCACATGGGTCAAGCAATCTCACTGTGGCTGGGGCTAAGTCCCGTTCCGGCACTGAGATGCCTCGCAAGGGTGGGGGTAGGACTACCCAGTTTCTACGCCATCGTGGGCGTTCTGGTTACTTCTTTTGGCCTGCTGTTCGTAAAAACAAAGCCAATATAGCTACAGAGTATTTGGCTGCAATCCAAAAGGTTCTCAATGTTTTGGCTGATCCAGGTACTGGCAAATCTGAATAGTTGACTTTGCCTGTGGTTTCGCTAACCTGTAGATAGGGAGGCGTTCATGGTTGTCTATTTTGATTCAGTCAAATCTATCCAACCGAAGCCGTTCGCCTCTAATTGGGATGACCTCAAAGAGCGTTTGATGCACCATGAGGAGAATGCCAACAAGTCTGATGGTGCGTTGTGGTCGCCTGTTGAGTATTACCAAGGTAGGACTAGAGGCAACACTGCTGTTCGATTCATTGAAGCATTGGTTGTTGACATGGACGGTGAATCGTTTGCCAACGCCAACCTAGACGGCTATGAGTATCTTGCCTATTCAACATACTCGCATCGACTAGATGATCCTCACTATCACTTAGTTCTGCCATTGGGTGAGCGTGTGCCAGCAGGATTGTGGCGATCCGTGTGGGCTGAACTCCATGAACGGCTTAACCTCCAAGGCGACCCTGCAACCAAAGACCCTGCTCGTATCTTCTATCTTCCACAACATGCCCCAGATCAACCTTGGGAGTTCCACGAACAATCAGGAACATTAATTGACACCGACTTCATATATGAACCTGCTCCTAATCCAACACCAACATCGCCACGTCAATCAGTTCAGCCTCGACGCAAGCGTGTTGTTCATGTTGAGATGGATGATGCTTGGTGGGATGCTGGCAAACCTTCAACACGCTATGCGCACCTTAAAGGTCAAGCAGTGTGGAAGGCAATGGCTAATGATTTCAGTGTGATGGTTGCCGAGTACCACGAAGCCGTGCGCTTGGCTAGTCAGGATGTCATCTAGAATTGTTGCATGGCTGGTGAACGCACATTCGTTGTCAAGTTCGTTTCCGATATATTTGGTGCCACCAAAGGTATTAAACAAGTTGGTAGTGATTTAGGCAAACTCGGTAACGAAATCAATACTGGTGTCGGTTCCAAGATTAAAGACCTCATGCCGTCGTTCAAGCAGATGGCTGCCACAGCAACGGTTGCCTTCACAGCAGTCAGCGCAGCTGCATATAAAGCAGTTCAATCTGCATCAAACTTGGCTGAATCACAATCAAAAGTTGATGTCGTGTTTGGTGATTCTGCTAAGAGTGTGCAAGATTTTGCTAAGACAACGGCCACTTCTATCGGTATTACTAGGCAAGCAGCTCTTGAAGCGACTGGCACTTACGGCAACCTATTTCAAGCGTTTGGTGTAGGTCAAGATAAAGCATCAACAATGAGTACAACTTTGGTCACGTTGGCTGCTGACTTGGCTTCATTCAACAACACAACTGTTGATGATGCAATTCTTGCATTGCGTTCTGGATTATCTGGTGAAACAGAACCGTTGAAAAAATATGGTATTGCTATCAATGATGTTCGATTGAAAGAAGAAGCTCGCAATATGGGGCTATATTCTGGAACAGGCAACCTCAGTGTTTTGGCAAAAACTCAAGCGTCGTATGCTCTGATTCTCAAAGACTCAACTTTGGCTCAAGGAGACTTTGAACGAACTAGTGGTGGTCTTGCTAACCAGCAAAGAATCTTGAAGGCACAGTTGTCAGATGTGGTTGCTCAGATTGGGTCTGCATTAATTCCTGCCTTCTTGGGTGCTGTGTCATTCATCAACGAAACAATGTTGCCAGCCTTCCGTGATTTTGGTACAGCCTTGCAAGAAGGTGGTTTGGCTGGTGGGTTTGATTTCATCGCAACAAGGTTCAAAGAAGCAGCACCAAAAGTTCTTGATGCCTTAGGTGACATGATCACACAGGCTGTTCAATGGATTGGTTCTACTGGTCTTCCAATGTTGTATGCCGGTATCAACAATCTTGCTACTTCTTTGACTGGTTGGGTTGAGCCTCGAATACCAATGTTCATTGACAGTCTTACAAAGTTCTTGATGGCTGGATACAAATGGATATACACAAAAGGATTGCCACAGTTGCTTGAAGCAGTTCAATCTTTGGGTGACACGCTTGCCAGTTTTGTTGGTAAAGCTGCACGTCAGTTACCTGCACAGTTGGTTGACATGCTTGCAACAATCGGTGCATGGGTTATGTCTGAAGGCATCCCAGCGTTGCTAGGTATGGGTTTGCGTCTTGCTGGTTCTCTTGTTAAGTGGGCTGGGACGATTGGTCTTCAGTTAATTGCTGGGTTGGGTGGGGCTGTAGTGGCATTGGTTGCTGCCTTGCCTGATTTGTTTGTTGGGTTTGTACAGGGTTTAGCAAACATTGCTGTCAGTGCAGTCAAATGGTTTGTCAGCAAGTTTGATGATATGAAAACTGCATTGGCAGATGTAGCAGTGGCTGTTGTCAATACTTTGATTGATGTGTTCAACAAGATTCCGTTGATCCCAAACATTGACAAGATTACTGTTTCCACAAAAGGACTTGGTAGCCAGGTGACGGCAACTGCTATTGACTTGGGTAAGATCAATGCTCGATTTGGTGATGTTGTTGCAACCACAAAGATTGTGAATCCGGCTGTGAAGGCTGTGACTACTGAGACAACGAAATTGGATACTGCTACTGGTGGGGCATCTAAGAAGTTGAAGGATGCAGTGACCAAGTTGAAGGAATACACCGATGCGTTGAAGTCATCTCATTCTGCTCACAAGGCATTCACTAATGCTCAGAAGGCTTCGATCAAAGCTGGTGAATCTTTGACTGAGGCAAACACCAATTTGGCTACAGCTCAGGATGCGTTCAATAAGGCTGTGGCTGGGTATGGTGCTGATTCACCTGAAGCGAAGAAGGCTGCTCATGAGTTGGCTGTGGCTCAACGTGATCTTGAACGGGCTGGGTACAACGTGGAAGGTTCGTTGTTTGCTGTTGCTGATGCTGAAGCGGAATTGAAGAAGGTTCGTGCTGATCCTGCGTCAACTCCTCAAGCAATTCGTGAGGCTGAAATTGCGTTGGCTGAAGCAAAGTTGTCTAGTGCTGACGCTATTGATTCCCAAACTGAGGCGACTGATGGTTTGACTAAGGCAACTGGTTTGTTGAATGATGCAGTGTTTGGTGCTTCTATTGGTTCTGAAATCTTCAAAACTTTATCTAAAGAATTGACTGATGCAAAAGAGAAGCAGGCTGATGCTGTTGATAATGTGACTGAAGCGATTGAGCGTGAGGCTGAAGCACTAGATAAATATCGTGATGCGATTGAGGCTGCTGGGAAGATTGCTGATAAGTATCCAAAGGTTGTGGCTGCTAATCCGATGGCTGGTGTTGCTGATGTTATTCCTGAAACTGTCACTGGCAACTCGACAGGATATAACCCTAATGGCACTCCAATTACTGTCAATGTGACTGCTGGCATGATTACCGATAAGGACACGCTTGCACTTGAATTGAGTGATTTGTTCACTGAGTTTGCTCGTAAGAATGGTGGTAATGCCCTTCGTGGAATTGGCTTCTAATGGCTAAGGCTACGAAGTGGGGTTCTACTTACAAGGTGTTGTTGGATGTTGGCTTCTTGGCTGATGCGTTTATTTTGGATTCAAGCAAACTTGATGGCACTGATTCATTGAATGGTTCAACATCTTTTGTGGACATCACAGAGTATGTGACGAATATCAATATCAATCGTGGCCGTGCTACCCAACTTGATACATTCCCGTCGTCCAGTTGTACTATCTCAGCTGATGATCGTGCAGCTGCTCGATACTTTGATCCGTTGAATACAGCGTCAGAGTGGTATTCGGGTGGGACTGTTGGTATCGCACCACGTCGCCAATTTCAGGTGTACGGAGGAACAGCTGGTACGACTGCAATGTTCACAGGATATGTGTACGACTTGAATATGGACTATGCGGAACCGAACCTGTCAACTGCAACGATTGTGGCTACTGATGCGCTCGGGCAACTGGGTCAAACCGTGCTGACTGCATTCAACCCTTCATCACAACTTACCTCTGCCCGTGTGTCAGCAATCTTGGATCGACCAGAGGTATCGTTCTCGACTGCATTGCGAAACATTGAGACAGGGTTGGCAACGTGTGGAACGGTTGCGTATGAGGATGCGACGAATGTGTTGACTGCGTTGCAGGATGTGGCGACGGCTGAGGGTGGGCGTTTGTTTGTTGATCGTTCTGGGGCTGTGCAGTTTGATGCTCGGATTGCGACTTCGTTTGGTACGGCTGTGGCTTCGTTTGGTGGTACGGCTGGGTTGCCGATTCAGTCTTTGGCGAATGTGTATGGGGCTGAGACGGTGGTGAATCGTGTGGCTGTGCAGATTGATGGTGGTACGGCTTCGAGTATTGCCAATGGTACGGCTTCTCAAACTGAGTATGGGATCAAGGCGTTGTCGTTGACTGGGGTTCCGTTGGCTTCTGATGCTGCTGGGTCTGCGTTGGCGTTGTCGTTGTTGACACGGTTCCAGGAACCTGTGGTCAGGTTCTCGGAGATGGATGTGTTGTTGGGTGCGTTGACTACAGCACAACAGCAAACGATGGCAGGGTTGGAGATAGGCGATATTTTGTCGGTCACTAAACAGTTTGCTGTTGGTACACCGGCAACGGTCACACAGAATGTGGTTGTCGAATCTATTCGCCACAGCATCAACCCGTCACGACATACCGTCACTATCGGGATGGGTCAAGTCCAACTCGTGATACCGTTTATCCTAAACACGTCAGCCCTCGACGACACCGACTACGCACTACAATAGGAGCATTATGGCACTACGACCCAGTTTCACTCCAGGCGACACGCTCACTGCTGCGAATATGAATATCGTGGCTAATAGCCTTATCGCTGTTTCAGCTCAAACAGGTACCGCATACACCATCGGCACAGCAGATGTTGGCAAACTTGTGACACTCAGCAATGTGGCTGCACAAAGTATCACAGTGCCAGCTAACTCATCTGTTGCGTTTGCCATAGGTGATCAAGTTAACTTCATAAACCTTTCAACTGGTACAGCAACTTTTGCTCCTGCTGGCACAGCAGTCATTCGTTCTGCTGGAGCAAAGTTGAAACTTGCCGATCAATACGCTGTTTGTACCGTACTCAAGATCGACACCGATGCTTGGGTGATGGTCGGCAACGTCAAGGCGTAGCCATGCAAGTCCTTGCAGGCGTAGGTGCAGGTGCTAATCCACCTGCCACAGTTGAATACCTTGTCATCGCAGGTGCTGGCGGTGGTGGTGGTCAAAATGCTGGTGCTGGCGGTGGCGGTGGTGCTGGCGGTTATTTGACTGCTGCAAGTTTTGCTGTTTCTGGTTCCTTTACTGTCACTGTTGGCGGTGGCGGAGCAGTTAGAACAAGCGGTTCTAACTCTGTTTTTAGTTCTATCACCTCAACAGGTGGTGGACGTGGTGGAACTAGTGCTAATGGTTCAACAGGTGGTTCTGGTGGTGGTGGTTCATGGGATACAACCAATCAATCTGGCGGTGCAGGAACTTCTGGACAAGGTAACGCTGGTGGTGATGGAAACGGTATCAACGGTGTTTATGGTACTGGTGGTGGTGGTGGTGGTGCAGGCGGTGCTGGAGTGCAACCACCAGGTCAAGGTAGTGGTGGAACCGGTGGTGTCGGATTGGCTAGTTCGATTACTGGTTCGTCAGTAAATTATGCTGGTGGTGGAGGTGGCGGTACTGTTCTTGGTGTTGCTGGCACAGCGTCTTTTGGTGGCGGTGCTGGTGGTAGTTCTACTGGCACATCAGGTACAGCAAACACTGGTGGCGGTGGTGGCGGTGTTGGCACTGGCACACCAGGCACTGGCGGTTCAGGAATTGTCATCATAAAATATGCTGACACTTTTGACGATCTATCTTCCATTCCTGGTGGATTGACATACGCAAGAACAACCCCAGCAGGATACAAAGTTTATACATTCACTGCTGGTACAGGAACTGTGACTGTCTAATGGCACATTATGCATTTCTAGATAGCGACAACAAAGTCACACAAGTAATAGTTGGTCGCAACGAAGATGAAGTAGTTGACGGCATCTCAGATTGGGAAGCACACTACGCAGAAGTAATGGGGCAACCCTGTGTGCGCACTTCATATAACAACCGTATTCGCAAACAGTATGCAGGTGTTGGATTCACTTACGATGCAGATGCAGATCAGTTTGTTTCACCACAGCCATACTCGTCGTGGACATTAGATTCCAATAACGATTGGCAGGCTCCAACTGCAAAGCCAAATGATGGGAAGATATACAGATGGGTCGAATCATCTCTCGGTTGGGTCGAAGTCGCTATCTAGTTATTTTGCCAGCGTTGTTGGCTACGGTTTGGTCGTTTGTTTCGCCGGTATCTGCTGATCCGATACCTGGTTTGAATGCGACTTATTACGCAATAGATACCGTACTTCCCACACGATCTGATGACATTTATGTTGAGTGTGGTTCGGAGATTGAGAACAACATCAATCGAAGCTATGACGGTGAGCCGTATCTAGATTGCACGAACGATCTGTTCATGGTTCATATGACAGGCTTCATCACCATCCCAGAGCATCAGACGATTGAGTTTTGGTTGGCTTCTGATGATGGTGGCACGATCAATATTGATGGGAACGAGTGGGGAAACTGGTGGGATCAGGGTTGCTCGGCCACTGAATCGGGACAGATAGACATTAGTGCAGACACACATTCTTTGGATTTGTGGATGTACGAAGATGGCGGAAGCACCTGTCTAATGCTTGCTTGGAACATTGACAACCAAGGCTGGGCAATGGTTCCCGATGAAGCATTCACCACCGACTATCAGCAACCACCAAATACCACTATTCCTGACACAACTATTCCTGACACAACTATCCCTGACACGACGATTGCGGAGACAACAACAACATGGACTACCAGTACCACGACAACTTCTACGACTGTCGCACCAACAACTGTTCCTGCTACAAACCCATCAACTACTACGACACCTCAAACAATTTACATACCCCCACCAGAGCCAACGATGCCAGAGCCACCTGCAACGGTGCCTCCACCACCCACAACAATGCCAACCCCACCAGCGACCATCCCTGAACCACCAGATAAATTGCCAGCCGTACTAGAACCACTGTTCCCCCCTATCCCTGACACGATGCCAGAACCGCCTGACACTATGCCAGAACTACCAGCAACGATACCGACAATCCCTTTGCCCCCAGACACAATGCCCCCACCCCCAGACACCCTGCCCTTGCCCCCAGACACCCTGCCAGAAGCACCACAAGCCCCCGAGACGAGCCAACCAGCCGAAGACGCAGAACTCCCACCCATCACCGATGAGGCTGTAGTCGAAGCCCTAGCCAAGATCGAGCAGGCAACGGTTGAAGAAGTCAAAGCCATCGTCACCGAGCTGCTCACCCATGCCCTGACCACCGACCAAGCCGTCTCCATCGCATCCGAGCCGGCGGTGTTGGCGGTGTTGACGAATGAGGAAGCAGCACAAGTATTTGAGCAGGTTGCGGTTGAAGAACTGACAACCGAGCAGGCAGTTGAATTAGTTGCAGCAGTGCAAGATGCACCATCATCTGTGCGTAAAGCATTCGAGGCCGTGTTGAATCTGTTCCAAGGTTTTGCTGATGATTATGTGATGACGAACCAAACTGTGCCAATCAAAACTCGACGTGCGCTGATCGCCTTGGGTGCTGTATTCTTGGTGTCAGCCCCTGCACCAACACGAAGGAATCGGCGATGAAGATATGGGGTGAGTTCCATGCGTTGCTGTGGACTATCGCTGCATCTGTCACGACGATCCTCACGTTGTCTGGGGCTATCCAACGAGTCGTGATCTGGCTTACTGTTGGAGCATTAGTTCTGCACCTAATCGGCGCACTCACCAAGAAAGAAGAATCAGAATGAAGAAGTTACAAGATGTCGCAGGTCGCATCGTCGCAGTGTTCCTATCGTCAGCTCTTGCCATCGTTGGTGGTTCAGCCGTGATCGCACCGGAACTGGAGATATGGAAGTCGGCTGTGTTGGCTGGTTTCGCAGCTTGTGCCACTGTCGTCCAGAAGTTGGCTCAAGCATCCCTTGATGGCAACCTGACGATGGATGAAATCAACGATGCCTTTGGTGCTAAGAAAAAATAAGCGCATGACCAAGATGCCTTGGCCTGTGGTGCCGATCAAGTGGTGCGAACATCTCAAAGGCAAGAAGCCTTCTGAGGTATCGCTCACGATGTTGCGACCCATCAGTGGTGGCGGTCAGTTGCATCACTGCGCTGCTCGGGCTTGGGAAGCGATGAAGCATGCTGCGATGGCTGAGGGTGGGATCAATCTGAAGCCGACTTCGCCTGGTGATACGTATCGAAGTATTGGTCAGCAGAAGGCTGGGTTCTTGCAACGGTTCCAGTTGGAAGTTATCGAAGGCGCACAGACCCGAACCTACGATGGCAAGAAGTGGTATCTGAAGAAGGGCATGGCTGTTCTCGCATCACCTGTGGATGATCCTGCGAAGTGTTCACGTCACATGATGGGCATCGCAGTTGATGTCGCTAACGCATCTGGGAAGGTACTCGCGTGGCTGTTGGAGAATGAGCAACGGTTCGGCTTCAGTCACGAAGTTGTTGACATGCCAGGTGCAGAACCTTGGCACTTGCGCTGGACTGATTCAACACCGAACCAAGCCGTCCTCGACTACGAGACAGCCAACCCGAAGCCTGTCGCATGATGGACTGGGGCATCGTTCTCGCTGCGTTGATCACGGCTGTAGGAGGCGCGATGACAACGCTGATGTTGGTAATGCGTAAAGAAAACACAGAAGACCATGCAAGGGTTGTGGATGCCTTAGACATGCTTAGTGGAAATGTGGACAAGATTGGGACTAAGTTGGATTCACACATCGACTGGCATCTCAAGGGGATTACCAATGGCGAAACTATTGCAGGAAATAAAGTCGCAAAGCCTAAGAGGAACATCAAAGCTCGATGAGATAGTTGCTCAACTCTCTGCCGAAGATGGCAAAGACTTACGCGAAGCAATGGCAGACCCCACGATCAGACCCATGCAGATAGTGCATGCCTTGAAGAAGCGTGGATTCAAGATGTCCCCATCAGTAATCACCCGACATCGAGACAACCTCCATGACACTCGCTGACGACCTACGAGAAGCAGGCGCACCAGCATGGCCTGTCATCCAACAAGGCAAACGATACACAGTCCCCACCCTCAACCCCAAAGCAATCCGACACGGTGAATATCAGACAGCAGTGATTCTGCCTGACATGCAGATCGGATACTTCCATCAACTCACCGGCATGGAACCAATCCACGATGAGCAAGCCATCGAGGTTGCGATGCACATCATCAAAGCATCCAAGCCGGCGCAGATAGTTTTGGTTGGCGACAACCTAGACCTGTGCGAGTTTGGCAAGTACAGGTACACACCAGCGTTTGCCCGAACCACTCAAGCTGCAATAGATCGTGCGACAGAACTGTGCGCACAGCTACGCAAGATTGCACCCCAATCCACCATCACATGGATCGCAGGCAACCACGAAGAACGCCTAGGCAACTATGTTTTGGACTCTGCCTCAGCTGCGTTCGGGCTTCGACGAGGCAACATCCCTTCTGAGTGGCCTGTGATGTCGGTGCCATACCTGTGCCGTTTAGATGAGTTTGAAGTTGAGTATCTGAGTGGATACCCAACGGGTGCGCATTGGATCAACGAACGCCTTCACGTCATTCATGGCGACAAGGTTGCTTCTGGTGGCTCAACAGCACACAAGTATTTGGCAACACAAAAGACCTCGGTGATTTTTGGTCATATCCACCGGCGTGAATGGGCTGAACGAACCCGAGATGACTACGACGGTGCGAGAACGATCTTGGCTGCATCACCAGGTTGTTTGGCACGAACGGATGGGGCTGTGCCTTCGACTAGGGGTGGGCATGATTTGGATGGTCGTCCTTTGTATAGGTCGGAGGATTGGCAACAGGGGATTGCAGTCGTTGAGTATGAGCCTGGTGATGGTGACTTCAATTTGGAGTTGGTGCCGATTCGTAATGGTTGGGCGAGGTGGCGTGGTGTTGACTACCTCGCATCACAGTCATGACACACCCAATGGTGTTGGTGACGTGGGCTGATGCCCATTCAGGTGTGGCAACGTGGACACCGATTGATTCACTTGACAAAGATGAGATGCTCGTCTTCACGTGCGGATTCCTGCTCAGCACCGTAGATGGTGGCAAACCCGATCACATCACCGTGTACCAGTCACGGACTATGGAAGACGACATCGATCATGTTCTCCATATTCCATGCGCAATGGTACGCAAAATAGCAATCTGCACCCCCGATCAACTAGGGTAGGTCTTGGCTCGTTCGCACCCGATTGGTCGCTGAACAGCCCCCACACCTTCCTCCTTGGGTGTGGGTTATATACCCATCAACCTTCGAAGATCGGACAGACCATGAGACGCATCACAGCAACCATCGTCACCACACTCACCCTGCTCATCGGCATCGGAACTGCACACGCAGCCCAAGCCCCCAAACCCACCCACAGCCGTTCCGTCAACCGAACAGAAGTGATATCGAGAGAAGCACAACCGACTATCAAGTTCCGGCACGGTGACATCAGTTGGTTGCCACAGCTCGCAGCCGAAGCAGGATGGCCACCCAAGACATGGAAACGGCTCGGTCAGATCATCCTTCGAGAATCGGGTGGATGCCCGAACCGTAGGGGAGGTGACATCGTGAACAAGGACTGTGAAGTCGTTGGATTTGACGGGTCGAATCATCGCTCAGATACATCGCTGCTTCAGATCAATGGGGTGAACTACGACCCGAAGCGAAACAAGTATGCGCCTATCTGCACACAAATGAAGATATGCACCCAAGAACCTCTGCTCGATGCCTTGACCAACCTCAAGGCTGGACTGCTCCTATTCAAAGCAACAGGTTCTGATTGGTCGCCTTGGATAGTTCCTGAAGGTGGTTGGTAAGCATCCACCACAATGTGACTGATACTTGCTACTGTGACAAGTAACCCAAAGGAGGGTACAAAATGGAACCAATGACAGATAGAAACAAGGCAGGCTGGATCATCGCATTCACATCGTTGGGATGGATATTCTTCCTACTCCCAATGAGTGGTGAAGAGATACCAGAAGGACACCCAACACCAATATCCCATCAAGCATGGGTGACTTGGATCATCATCAACTTTGTGATGCTGGTACTTGTTCACCTGTTGATTAGCCGTGAGCATCGTGCAGCTAAACGATTCAATCGTGCAATGCAACGGGCAAGAAAACTGCACCCAACATGGCGCAATGACTGAGGTTCATGTTGTTGAAAGTTGGTCTGAATCCGCAAATGTCTTCAGACCATCACAACCTGAATGGATGATCCAAGCCAAATGCAAAGGGCAAACTGATCTGTTCTTCAACGAAGGCAACAGCATCTATGTTCGTGCAGCAAAAGTCATTTGTGGCACTTGCCCTGTGCGACGTGAATGTTTAGCGTTCGCAATGAAGAACGATGACCAAGGCATCTGGGCTGGTACCTCAACGAACGAACGTGAACGCATACGACGTGCGCTGAGGAAGAACATTAGAGTTTTGACATCATGACATCACCACAGAAGCGCAAAGGATCAGCAGCAGAGTTAGCGGTGGCTAAGTGGCTCAACCGTCTCGGCTGGACTGGTGCTGAACGCTCCCGTGCCGGATGGACAGATGATCGAGGCGACATTGACGGCATCCCAGGTGTGTGCATCGAGGTGAAGAATGAGAAGCGAATAGACCTGCCTGGATATCTGCGTGAGCTGGAGGTGGAGATGAAGAACGCTAAGGCTTGGGCTGGTGCCGTCATTGTGAAACGGCGTGGATCAGCCGATCCTGCTGACTGGTATGCGGTGATGCCTGCACAGAAGTGGGCTGAACTGCTGCTCGAATTAGACCAACCAAACAACCCCACAACACCCCTCGGTGAGTATCCCCATCGGCACACATAAGTAGTGCTACAGTCACAATTCTAATAATTCCCAAACATCAAGGAGACCCTGCAATGTCTGATCAATTCCTATCTGAAGAAGCACCGAAGGATCGTTGGGGACGGTATCTCGTCCAGCAACCCGAAGGCAAACCACGTGGATATACACGTGTCACAACTGTCGCAAAGACATTGGATGATTCCAGTTCGCTTGCCGATTGGAAAGTTCGTATGGCCATCACAGGTTTGGTTCAACGACCAGACCTCCTTGCCAAAGCATCAACTTCGATTGATGACCGAACTGCACTCAACAAGATTGCCAACGATTGTGTTGAGGCTTCTGGTGGATATTCCCGAGCCAATCTCGGTACGAGCCTCCACAAAATTACGGAGCAAATAGACCTCGGGTTGAAGCCTGTGATCCTTCCAGGATTACAAGCCGACATTGATGCATATATTGCAGGCATTGCAGCTTACGGAATCAAGATGCACGACGAGTTCATTGAAGTGCTACTCATCAACGACGAGTTGGAATACGCAGGCACAGCAGACCGAATCGTCACCCTCATGGACGGACGCTTGGTCATCTTCGACCTAAAGACAGGCACCGATCTGTCGTACTCGTATGGCAACATCGCAGTCCAACTCGCCATGTATGCCAACGCTGAATGGATGTACAACTGGAAGACAGGCGAACGACAAGAAATGCCAGACCTAGACAAGACTGTTGGCATCATCTGCCACCTTCCAGCAGGCGACGCAACCGTCAACTTCCACGAAGTCAACCTCGTAGCAGGATGGGAAGCAGCCAAACAATCATTCGCCACCCGTGAATGGCGCAAACGCAAAGACCTATTCAAGCCCTACACATTCTCAGACAAACCAAGAACCCCAACCCCACCCAAAGCCGTACCAACCAAAGTTGTTGAGACCACTAAGTCTTTGACAGCCCGTGCAGGTTGGATGAAAGCACGAATACAGGCGCTGACAGTACCTGCACAAAAGATGCTGGTGCTTTCATGGCCTGCTGGAGTTCCGCATTTTGATCAATGCTCAAACGAACACTTTGATGCCCTGGTGCGAGTCATAGAGCTAGTCGAAGCAGAACATTCTGCACCGTTCTTTGAACCAGATCCAAGCAAACCAAAACATAAAAGACGCAAGATCGCAGGCTTTGATAATCCAGAGGATGCGTACCCAGGATGAACGACCCAATTGAAGGTCGAGCATACGATGTACGCAACGAAGACATCCAAGCGATCAACTTCATCAAGACACAAATACAAAGCCTTGATCATGATCGACGCAACGAATACGCAACCTTACTCATTGATGCACAGTCAGCAAAACGGAACATCAATCTCAGCGCAAACAAATCTCACAGACGATACGAAATTGCTAGAGGCATCCTGCTTCTCATGCAAGACGGACAGTTTGACCGAGACTTGGTGAAGGGCATCTGCTCCCACATCACCAAGCAGCAATACATAAAGGCAGGCGAAGCACTAGGTCATCTGAACGCCCAACAGGCTGAGCTATTCGCTCAAATCTGTTACGGCATCACAGCCGACCAAGTGACAATCCAATACATCCCAGAACAGAACACGTTCAGTGTTCAGGAGGTAAGGCAATGACAGACATATTCCTACAAGACGGAGGATCGAAATATCCTGCGCTCAAGTTTGAGACACCAGGAGACAGCCACACAGGCAAAGTCCTTGAGGTCAAGAAATTGGAAGATCGTGACCCACAAGGGAACACGAAAACTTGGGATAACGGAGACGTGCGATACGTGTTCGTGTTCACCATCAACACCGGTACCGAGATTGGAAATATCTGGGCGAGGGGTGCGATGGTCAAAACAATCCGTGAAGCAGCTACTGCTGCGAACGTGACTGCAATGGTTGGCACCAACCTCACAGTGAAATACACGGGTGACGGGGAAAAGAAAACGAAAGGATTTAACGCACCGAAGTTGTACAAGGCAAAAGTTGAGCCTGGTAAAACTGACGATTCAACATCAATGTGGTAACAACCACACGATGAAATAGGTTTGCTGGGTGGGGTACATTCACCCCCTGATCGAGACCCTACCCAGCATTCAACCCACTAGGAGCAACATGACAAAGCAAGACCTACAAAATGCAATCCAATTCTTAGAGAAGATGGTTATCGGGGTAGCAGACCAAGACCGATTCTTCGCCACGTTAGAAGCACTCAAAACCGAACTAGCCAGAAGGAGCAAACCAAAATGACACCAGACACAATGAACCTGATAGCCGAACTTGAACAACGAGTATCCGAACTATCTGCAGCACTAGAACTAGTCACCGAGGATCGTGACAACCTGCGAGACGCAGGCAACAGCCTCATGACCGAGCTAGAAGCATGCCGAGCAACACTCATCCAAGCCCACTCAGACATCTCACGCCTTCGTGTCTACCTAGCCCAAGGAGCAGAGTTGTAATGGGGATGAGCGACTACGACATTGTCATCAAGGACTATCAGTTCCGAGTGTTGGAGTTGTGCAACGAAATTGCACGGCTCAACTCTCACATAGAAACATTGGAAACCACGCTGGCAGCAATGTCAGGCGAACTACACGCCCTACGAATCGAGACACAATGAGCAGTTATGACACCACGAATCAACCACGTAATGAAATAAAAGATTTACGCGATGTGAATACACAGTTACATCGAGAAAATCTTGGTCTTAAAATACGCATCATCTCAATGCGAGAAAAACTTCAAGAACTCTTAGATGAGTTAGAACTTGCACACGAAGCATTGCGGAGGGAGATGAAATGACTCAATATAAAAAGGGTGACAGAGTAATCATTGACGACGAATCAGGAGTCATCGAATCAGTATCCATCGGTGCCGAAGGCACACTTTACGATGTCCGATACGGCCACACTTTCATGATCGCAGTCGATGTACCAGAAGAAGATATTCAACCTTGGATGGCGGACGAACAATGATCATCCAAGTACGCTGCAACGCCTGCAAAGGCGTAGTCAAACTAGACGACCAACGCACCACAGGATGCCTGTGTGACTCTGACGCACCAACCTGGGTTGGCTTAGGTAGAGACGGCAGGCTCATCCACTACTCACAAGTCGACCTCACCATCATTGAGGAAGCCAAGTGACCCTGCCTGGACTCAGTCGACTCAACCCATGCCCATGCCGACAGCCGATACCTCAACAACCAATTTGCGGTGATCGAGGGGTTGAAGATGATGATTGAAGACCCGATTGCAGAGTTCATCGAAGCAGCAGCCGACGGGCTATGTACCGCTTATGTGGTGGTAGCAACCGTTGAGCGGATAGACGGTTCACAGTCGTTTTGGATAACAACCCTGAACAGGCAGACATCATCAACTACGCTCGGACTTCTCGTATCAGCTACTTCAGCAGAGCAATACCGAATAGCAAAATCGTTAACGCAAGGAATGTAACCGAAGCCCTAAGGAGGCGAAGATGGGAAGAAGAGCTAAACAATTCAAATATCCTGCAGCAAAACTGCTTGATACTTTCAGTCCTGACACAAACGACCTTGAGATGGCAGAGATGCTTGGTGTTTCAAGGTCTTGTGTTGTGCGATGGAGAACACGACAAAGCGAACTAGGCGAATACCGTGCCGACCAGTATGCAATCAAACTTGGGTTGCATCCTTTTGAGGTTTGGCACAACTGGTTAGAAGATGCGATGAGTGCACAATGAACACGCTTGACACCGCACTCGCCTATACACGATTAGGTATCAGAGTGGTACCAATCAAACCTGGACACAAATATCCTGGTATTGACAACTGGCAGAACCTAGCAACCGACGACACCGGTGTGGTCACATCATGGTGGACTGGTGACTACAAGAGCTACGGCATCGGTATCGCCACAGGACGCACCAGACACGGACAGATATTCGTCGTCGACGTGGACGACAGAGAAGAATACAAAGGCTCAGACACCCTCCACGATTTGGAGCAAAGATACGGTGCGTTACCTGAAACGGTTACAGCAATCACAGGCACAGGAGGGCAGCACCTCTACTTCTACTCCCCGATAGAGGTACGCAACGACGCTGGATCACGCCTCGGAGTCGGACTCGATATCAGGGGTGAGGGAGGGCAGGTACTTGCCAGCCCAACGATCCACCCCAATGGCAAGCAATACCAGTGGGTTGACGGGCTATCACCCCTCGACAGGAAGCCTTCAGACGCCCCACAGTGGCTCCTAACGCTACTAACCACCCAACCTGCCATGATCAAGCCCCAAGGAGCCAGCGACCTATTCCTAGCCGACCCAACCACCCCCTCAGCCAGATACTGCGCCCAAACCACCTGGGAGCAGCTACTAATACCAGACGGCTGGACACTCGCCAAGACAGACCGTCACGGTGAACAACACTGGACACGACCAGGCAAAGACACCCGAGACGGCATCAGTGCCACCATCGGACACAACGGCAACGACGCACTCATAGTCTTCACCTCAACCATCCCCTGGCTCCCCGAAGGTGGATACAACCGATTCGGATACATGGCAGCACGAGATCACAACGGAGACTGGAAACAAGCAGCCAAAACATATCTCGCCAACAACACCACCCCAGCCAACCCAACCCTCATCACACCCGACGAAATGCTCGACATGCTTATCGACTGGAAAACCTTCTGGACACAAGACCACATCGTTGAAGACTGGATTGCCAAACCACTCATCGCACGGGCAAGACAAACAGCACTGTTCGCAGGAGCCAAAACAGGTAAGTCCTGGCTAACACTCAACGTCGTCGCAGCCCTAGCCACAGGCAAACCAATACTCGGACACCCACCCGTACCCCAAGTCCACTGCCTCTACCTCGACTACGAAATGGTAGAAGCAGACCTGTACGAACGCTTAGAACAATTCGGATACACCGAAGACGACAACCTCTCCCACCTTCACTACGCACTCATCCCCAGCCTCCCCCCACTCAACACACCAGAAGGTGCGTCAGCGATCATGCGCCTATGCGAACTCACCAAAGCAGAAGTTGTAGTGATCGACACAACAGGACGAGCGATAGAAGGCGAAGAGAACTCTGCAGACTCTTATCGTGAGTTCGCACGTACCACCGGACTTGCCCTCAAGAGAGCAGGCATAGCCTGTGTACGCACAGACCACGCAGGTAAAGACGGTGGCAAGAAGCATGGCCAGCGAGGCTCCAGCGCCAAGAACGACGACGTGGACATCGTCTATCGCCTAGACAAGACCGACGACGGACTCACCCTAGAACGCACCCACACACGCATCAGTTGGGTACCAGCCAAAGTAGAACTCATAGTGGAAGACCTAGACGACATCACCACCATCCGACTCCGCACCCGAGAACACAAAGGCTGGACAGTCGACGAGATAGAACTAGCCAAACGCCTAGACGACCTGGGCTACCCAACCACCCTCTCAACCAACGAACTCATGCGCCAAGCCAAAACCAACGGACACAAACTCGCCCGACGATCCACAGTCATACGAGCACAACAATGCAGACTCCTACCCACACCAGACCCCCTCGATTCGGGTACCGCCATCGGGAACCCCCCTCTAGAACCTAGTGTGGCATTGGGTACCACACACCGTACCGATAGGTACGGGGTGGTACCAGCCCCGTCCGACCCACCACAACAACCTGAACTACTCGATCAAAACAATTTATGGTGACCCCCCCCCCCCCCC
>Ga0209190_1000613_pt1 | contig 25932 bp, 29 predicted proteins | sample M_140205_XF_Meta_FD_187315 | JGI IMG/M metagenome (GOLD analysis project Ga0209190, IMG submission 187315) | Freshwater microbial communities from Lake Montjoie, Canada to study carbon cycling - M_140205_XF_MetaG (SPAdes) (version 2) | ecosystem: Environmental > Aquatic > Freshwater > Lake... | reverse complement strand
TTTTTTTCATTAATAATATTACCTTTATAATCTGTTATAAGTTCTTTATTATAAAGATACTTATTTATATCTGGTTTTATTATTAAACTAGTAAATACACCTGGAAATTCATCATCCGATAATATACGATCATCAAACGATGATACATATTGAAATTCTTCTTTATTTGTTTTTAATTCAGTTATACCTTTTAAATATTTACTTTTTAAAATAGAATCTAAATTATTAATAGTAGTATAATGTATTATTCCTAATATAAAATTATCATTAATTTTACCAAATGAACAATTTCTTTTTGAAAGATAAATAATATCAGCTAAAACACTTTTCATTTAAATTAAACTTTTATTTTAAATTGAAGCAATAAATTCCCAATGAAGGTCTTGACAAATACCTTTCCAAATCAGGTCGTGTTCATAGAGTCGTTCTCTATTTTTTAACAGAGGAAAATAATTTAAAAAACTGTCTTTACCCAATAATTGACACATTTTATAAAAAATATAATTATAATTTAAAAAATTTTTTCTAAACGGACAAATAATTTTAGAATACTTCTCAAATGGAGTTTGTATTTCATCAAACATAATTTTAAGCTGTTGTTCAAGGTCTGGTGTCATTTTAGGTGCAGGTAAACCACAGAATTCATTTATTATTGTAGGTATATGTTCATAATATTTATTGTATTTTAATTTTTTAAGATAACTTTTAATCAATGAATTAGTAAATAATTTGGGATTGGTTATATTGTATTTTTTAAATTCAAATGTAAGGTCTTTAATTATCTGTGGAGGTATTGTTGTATTTTCCTTGGCTTGAAGCTGATTCAAACATTCTTGAAAATGATTGTTACGCTTGTAATTAAAAACAATTACTTGTTCTGTATTTTCTGTATAAACGGGAATAGCTTCGTCATTATATATATTAGTTATACTTAAACCACAATTTATACATACACTTGTACTTGTTTTATATTCTGTCATAAATGATTTACTTTCACAATTTTCACAAATAAGTTGATTTATATTATTTACAAAAATTTCTTTTAATTCTGGGTTAAATTTTTGTATATAATTGTTATAAGTTTCTATTTTAGTATTATTAATTGTAGAATTGCAAAAAGAATCCATTTGGCCTTTTAAACTTGGTTCATTGTAATTTGAATCTTTTACATTTATAACTTTAAAAAAATCCAAAAGGTATTCATTTAATTCTAAATCATTTTGAATATTATTTATTTTTACTTCTATTTCATTTATTTTATTAAAATTAAAGTCTTGTTTATATTTATCAAGTAAAGAAATGTATTCAGGTAATTTATTTTTTTCCGATTCAAAATATTCCAGTTTCTTTTCGTGAAGATCATATATATTTGAACGAGTATCCGAAACTGCATCTTTTTTGGCTAATTTAAAAGTAGACATTAAACCTTTTATCTTTTATTCTTTAAAATAATTTTTTAATTTTAAAATTAAAATATCAACTTTTATAAATGGCAGATTATTCACCAAATTCTTATGGAACAGTAAATTCATCAAGTGATATTAATATACCTTACGGAAGTTGTTTATTACAAAGTAATGCTACACATCGTCAAGGTGCACCAGGATCTGATAATTTTGGAACAGTTTATCCCCAATGTGTTCCACAAATGATTTATACACCTTCAATTTTAGGTCCTCTAAATACTAAAAATGTTAATAATTTAGATAAATCTTTTTTAAAAGGTGGTATAAATCCATATGGTTATACATATAATAGTGATTTTGGTAATATAGATCTTCAATCAATTAGACCAGCTGAACCATATACTAATTACTATGTTAATTTAGCATCTGAGTCTTTACATGTAAAACCTGACATTGTTCTTAGTTTATTTTTTTCAGATGATAATATTAATCATTTGAGAAATACAGTTGTTAAAAAAATTAAAGAAATTACAATTGATTCAAAAATAGCTGGACCCAATGGTGTTGATATAAAAACGCCAAATATGGATGATTTTTTTTATTATATGGTTAATATTTACCAAAATTATAAAATACAAAATGGTAGTATTTGTTTTGTTAGTCTTAAAAATCAAAGTGATTATAAATCTGACATAGCAAAATTAAATTCAAACGTATTACAAGAATACGTATCAAAAATGATATCACAGATTAATATGTATGTTTATTATTATCTTGATGCATCCCAAATTCCACAACAATTAAGTATACCTACATACAATTCAATGAAAGGAAGTCGTGAATTAGAATATAATACTGGATTTCAATCAGGTAACAGTATTGGTATAGCAAGTTATAACCAAGTTGGAAATATAATTTAAAAAGCGCAAGCGTTAATCAAAATAGTTTCCCATCATCATCGGTTCAGAAACAGTTTGATATTTAATAATACCAAAAATAACAATACTTGAAATTATTGATGGTAATAAAATTTTAACATAATTGGTTTTTTTGTCTTTTTTGTCTTCATCAATTTTATACATTATCAAACAAACTATAAAAAATATAACAGAAGGTAATCCATATAAAAGTAATTCTTGCATCTAAAAGCGCAAGCGTTAAATTTACTTTTATTTAAAATTATTTTTTAAAACGAAATTAAAATAATGATTTAATTTTAAAAGAATGAATATTTCTTTTTGTGCTTTTCGTGCTTGCTGTGCTTCTTGTGTTTTTCGTGGTCGGTGTGTTTTTCTTGATGCTTTTGTTCTCCAGAACTCGAGCTTGAACTTGAAGAATAACTTGATACAGAACTACCTGACCCAGAACTTTCTGAACCGGAATCATCTGAATCAGAATCCGGTTTATTTGGTGGAACAAAAGAAACAGGGTTTGGTAGAACAAAAGAATCAACTTTAGTTGGTTCAAATGATTGTTCTGTTGACAAAAATTGTTGGGGTGGTAAAGTTGGTAAAGTTGGTAAAGTTGGTGGTTCAATAAATGTTGTTTCGTTTTTTCCAATATTAAATGATTTAATTTCACGACTTTCAGGTTCAGATTCTTCATCTGATGGTAAATCATCATTATTAATAGATTCTTCATCAGAATCTGAAATAACTTCTTCTTCTTCATTACTTTCTGAATCAAATTCAGCATTATTATTTAATGCATCGGCTAAATATTTTTGAAGAATATCATCAAATGGGAGCATTCTTCTAATTGTTTCATCTATTGAGCTACATATAATATCTCTTACAGATTGTTTATTTTTTTGAATATCACCATAACGATTTCCATTTTTATGATAAAATAAAAATGGGTCATAAAAAATATGTTGGGCGGCTTCAATATAAATACCGTGAATAAAAATATCACTTGTTGGAATTTTTACACGAATATCATCTTTACTACCTTTTAATCTAACACTTGCTAATATTTTTACATTTGTTACAAAAATTGCTGTAACTATATCCATTATATAATTACATTTTTTTTTAATGCGTTTAGATTCTTCCTGAAGAATAGTTTGATTCCAATTGGGAATTTCTTTTAAAAGTTCTTGAAATTTATAAATAACGTTTTTACCATTTGTAATTTGTAAAGCATCTTGATAAATACTGTTATACCCTTGAATTAATAAAGGAATCATAATACATTTTAATTGTTGAATATATTCATCTCGTGCAGAAACTAAAACAGATATATTTAAATTTTTACTCATTCTTTATTTTTACTTTTAATTTTAAAATAAAATTACAACGAATTAAAAGTAAATTTAAATAAAAGTAAAAATAAAGAATGAATAAATTAATTGATTTAAATTCAGATGGGTATTATAATAATACTATAAATACATGTAAATTAAAATTATATATACCACTTGATTTAATTAATAACAAAATTTATCCTAAATTACTTGAAAAAAATGAAGTTGCTGGTATCTTTTATATATCTTCTGATAAAATAACTGATGCCAATATAAACGAAGGTGATGAAGGTTCCGTTTATACTCCAAATAATATAATTAATTATCATACACATCCAATAAATGCTTACATCAATGCCGATACTGCATTTGGTTCACCAAGTGGAGAAGATTACCGTGAAACATTAAAATTTGCTTTATCTGGTAATAAAGCACATATTGTTTTTACAGTTGAAGGAATGTATATTATACAAATTAGTCCTTGTAAAATAAAAAAAATGAAAGAATTACTTAATGACGTTGAAAGAGGAATTCTTATATTTTTAATAGAAGAATATTTTAAAACAACACATAATTTTAGATGTGTTGATGAATTAAATAAACTGAGTTCAAAAGAAATTATTATTAATCCATATTCATTTGCAGATTTTGCCAATACATTTGATATTCCGAATTTATTGGTAAAAGAAGAACATATACACAAAACTCCTAATAATATTAATATAAAAGATACAGGTCATACTGGTATTAATTCAAAAAAAAATAAAAATAATTTTCTTTTTGATAACTCCCATACATTTAGTAAAATTCCTAATATGGGCTGTCCTGCAGTTGATGGTAAAACTATAACAACTACACCGCTAAAAGATTATCTTACAAGTGATGATCTTAAAGATTTACGTAAAATTAACGAATTTGGTGAAGAAGATAATGTTGGTAAAAAAAGTATAACTGAATTATTAAAAAAATTAAAATTAATTGAAAAAGATTTTGATAGTACACCGTGTAATATTGAATGGAACAGTAAACCAAATACTTGGTTTTTTGTTAATTTTTTTCCAACTGCTTATTATATGAATAAACGTTATATTAAAAATGGTAAATATACATCACCTGATCCAAATACAAATGAACTTTATTTAACACACGAACCATTTATTCGTATTTTTTCAAATGATAAAGCAGGTTGTGATGCAAAATCTATAGCCAAAACTCATAATTTTAATATAAACAAAAAATTTAATTTTGGAATAAATGTCAGAGAAAGTTCTTTTGGTAAAAATGTACGCGTTAAAAGAACAAGCGTTAAAAGTGCAAACGTTAAAAGTGCAAACGTTAAATTAAAACAAATTAATACAGAAATAAAATTTCTTTTTAAAATTTCTTAAAATTTCTTTTTAAAATATTTAATACTTTTGATTAATTGATTGTCCTATGTATCCTGCTAATGGATCTCCCAGAGTTGTATATGTATTATTGGCATAACCATTTTGAAGATTAGATGTATATTGTTCATATACACTCTTTTCGCCTCCATAACAAGTTTTAGGAACTGTTTCATCAGTTGTAGTTGGAAGATAAACAACACCTGGCAGATTATTAACTCCCTGAGACCATTCAATTTGAGGATTATGTATACCTTGTTCTATACCAAGAACATAAGCATTGGTGCTTGTTTTATATTTATTTGGTTGCCATACATTATTATAACCACCACCAACATAATCATTGGGTGGTAAATTTTGCATCATCATATATGAATAATCTGTAGGTTGATCTCCACAAAATAATGGTGGTATAGTTCCCTTGTCATTAGGATCCCAAATTACATTCAGTGGATTGGTAAATAATGGTGCAATTTGATAACTTGCTGTATAACGATTTTCAATACCATTCACTTCTTTACCAAGTAAATTGGAATATTCTGCAACTGAACCTCCATCTGTTTCAAGATTATAATTAAATTTAAGACCAGTAGATGTAGGTTTAGCAATAACACGGTATTGTTGGTATTTACTACCATCGGGCCGTGCTCCAGTAAATGTTCCAGGTCCATCAACATTAAAATCTGCAACAGGTTGAGTATTTTTACCCAATCGTGCATCAGGATTTTGTATAGCCGATGTATTAATACCAGTTGGACCAGCACCAGGAATATAAGAATACTCTGCAGCTGTCCGAAGACCAAAATTACTTGCACCATTAATTCTTACATTTTTACCATTTATCTTAGCATATTCTGGAATAAATTGTGAATAAACTGCTTGGGTTGGTGCTATTGGAGCCATAGCACCATCATAACTAAATAATGTTGTTTCTTTCATTGTTGGTCTAACGGTGTCCTGAAGTCTGTTTTGGAATTGTTTTTGATTTATACCTGTAGCATTTACTTGTGTATAAGCAGTTGCTGATAATTCACCACGGTCTGTATCTATAGCATAAATACCTTGACGATTTTGTTCAGCCTTGGGAAATGCTCCAAAAACTTGTCCCTCTGGTTGTGGATTTAAATTATAATCGCTTTTAGACTTTAAGGAATAATTAAAACTTCCATTCCATTTCTCAAATTCAGTGCTAGGTGCTTTTGCAGAAACCAGACCCATAGGTCCAGTTCCTGGAACAGCAGCGTCAAAATATGAACAATTAACATCATTGTATTTAGAACTTAAATAATAACCAGGTGAATTAGCTTGTGTTAAAGTTGTCATTTATATTATTATGTTATTTTTTTTGTAAAAAAAATAACTAATTAAATAAATGGAATTACAGTTAAATAGTATTTTAAATGATATTTATTATCTTTCTAAAATAAATATTAAATTATGTAGTTTTGGTGCAAGAGGAAGAGGAAGAAAAAGAAATCTATCACCAGCACCAGCATCAGCACCAGCACCAGCATCAGCATCAGCATCAGCATCGACACGACCGGTGAAACGATTAAATTCCACAACACAACTAAGAATGTTTGTACAGAACTTGTTTAACCCACCACCACCTCAAATTCCAGGTGCTGTTGGGCTTACCATATTACCAGCAATACAAGGAACAATACCATTTGATAATAAATATATGGAAAAAGGTTATTTTAAAGATAATAATAATAAACGGTATCCATTAATTTGTGATATTTCAGAAAAAACATTAATATTTATTAATAATTATAGTATTAAAGCATTGGAATTAAATTCATCGACAGGTGCTTATTATTATCGTGATAATTCTAGTGTGCGTATAACTGGAATTATAGAATATTATTTTGATAAAAAATTTTATAATAAACCTAATTATGATGGAATATATAATCAATATAATATTATGGTAAAACCAACTGGAGATCAAATAGATTCAAAAGAATATTTAACTGTAATTCCTTCTAATCCAGATTACACTAAAAATAATGGGGAAATATTATGGGCAAGGCGAAGTATATATCCTTATAATTATGCTATAAGTTTATATACTCATACATCATATGTAAGAATTAAATGGGTTAATCCAATGGAAGCAGAATTTATAGGTTGCACTGATGATATTGGTTCTACTGCATTTGATAATTACAAAATATATTGGAAAACTCCTAACCCTAACCCTGACCCTATTAATATTAACATTGATATAAATGATAATTATAAAAAAATATATGTTCGTATGAATGATGGTGTTTCTAATCCAACTAAAGAATTTAGATTTTATATATTATATTTATTTACATTTATATTAGATATAATTCACGATTTTTATGATTCATATAAAAATACTTTTATAAAAAAAATTTTAACTCCTTTTAAAAATAATTTTGAATTAACTATAATGTATAATTTTAAAAAAATTTTTCCAAGATCACCTAACCCTATATATCTTAATATAATTAATGGTATATTCCCAGTACCTGATCCATTATTTAATAATATAAATTATATCCTTTTAAATATTGATAAAATGCCGACTGGTCAATTTGAATTAGAAAAAATAATGTTAGATATTTTAAATATATTAGGTATGGAAGAGATATCTTTAACTGATATTTTAGCTGAAAGAAATAAACAAGGTATATTTTACGGAAAAATACCAATTAAACTAACAATACCACAGGCAATTTTTTATAATAATAGAACTAAATTTGAAGAGTTTCCAAAAAGCATAAATAATAGTTATGTTTTAGATGCACCTAGCGGAAAAGCAAAAACACAAAATCTTAAAGCTTTTATAGGAAATTATTGTAATCAAATTATAAATAAACATAAAATTTTGTGTAATGTATATGAAAGTATAGCACATAGTTATGATTCTGCAGGAACAAAATCATATTTATTTGATAATAGTTATATACGTTATGATGGTGATATAAATGTAGATGAAAATTTTACTTTTAGTACAACTCCAACTAAAACAAAAATAAATATAATTAAATATAACATAAAATCAAATGGAATTAATGAACCTGAACTTACTATATCAGAATTTAATAATATTACATTTAATTCATCTAATACTAATCCAGCAAGTAATTCAAGTATATCTAGTATTGTAAATTTAATAAATTCTTCTTCTAATAATGCTGACCAAATAATATGTAAAATATTATTTAAAACTATTGGTGATAAATCTAAAAGAGATTTTTTATCTTGGGTAAAAAAAGAAAATCCTGATAGTTTATGTTCTTTTGTTTCGAATGACAATTTATCAGCTTTATCAGGAGCAATGTCAAACTTCGATAATTCTTTTTATTTTTCAGAAAAAACTAATGGCCCTGGAGTAGAATCATTATTAGTTTATAAAAAATCATATTTAAATACATTATTATCTAAATATATACAGCCAAAACCAACATTCATACCAGTACCTAGATATTAGTAATTTGAGACATAAAAAAAAATAAGTTTATTTACGTTATTTTTTTTTTATAAAAATAACAATTAATTTAAATGGGAAGTGAAATACCTTTAGATTCTAATTTTAAAAATCTTAGTTGTCAACTTGGTGGATTGACACTTAATGGTAATGTAGCAAATGGAACTGCACAAAGTTATACCGTTTTAACAATAAATGACCCTCTTGTAGCACAAACACTTACTAAATCAATTACTGGTGATTTTTTACAAGTTAATATTGGTAATCAACTTTATTATTTACCACTTTATCAATAAAAAAATAATATCTTTTAAAGAAATAAAACTTAAATTTTAAAATGTCGGTTTTTATTCCATTTAAAACACCTGTTTTAAAGCCTACCATTACTGGTCCCAAATGCAAACATTGTAAGTTTTATTTAAAAAAGGAAAATTCTAAATTAAGTGAATGTAAAAAATTTCCAAGAATAAGTTCTCAGAAAGGTGTTCTTTATGAATTTGCTGAAATTTGTAGAAAAGATATTGAGTTATGTGGACAGTCAGGTTACCACTTTGAAATAGATGAGTTATTTGATTTTTTTGATTTTTAAAAGTCTAAATTTAATAGTTCATTGTTCCACATAGTTTCTATACTCGTGGCTATAATTATTTTTAATTCTGCTGACATATTTTTCATTTTTGCTTCAAGTTCTAATATTTTTTCTTCCGTTAAGAAATGGATTTTAAGATCCAATAGATAATCCCAAGAACCATTTATCTTTACAAATGGTTTAACTAAATCAAATGTATTTATTTGTTTAATAATAAAATCTTTTTTCTTATTAAATATAATAAGCTGTTCCAATATTACTAATTGTATAAACCGAATCTTAGATTCTAATAATGCATAATCAGCATTTAATTTTTCAATAATCCATTTTTTACGTTTGATAAAGTGTGCTTTGCGAACTTTGTAAAAACGGTAAATAATTTCTTCGGGGCAACTAACTTTGCGAATAATACAATTTTCATCAAATACGTGCATATTGCCTGTATTGAGATAACTGGTTAATTTTAATTTTTTTATGATATTTTCAGATGATATCAGTTCATCTAAAACTGTCTTTTGCATTATAATTTTAAAATTTATAAATTTGTCATCACAGTTATTTTTATAATCTATTATTTCATCGGTTTCAACTAAAGATTCCAAAAATTCTTTATAAACTTGCGTCCATTTACCAATTGGTAATTCAGTTATTTCAATACTTGTTGGATTGATACGTTTCCAAACACCTGTAGTAAGATATCTACCTGATTCATTTTCAAGTTCAATTGTTCCTTTAAAATCACGATACCAAGGAAACATTGGCTTGAGCTCAGCTTCTGGATTTAAGATAAGTTTTTGAAGATTGGAAATAATTTCTGCTGGATTGTAACAAGGAATATTTGTGCTATAACCTGTTCCTATACCTTCTGAACCATTTACTAAAATCATTGGAATAATTGGAATATAATATTTTGGTTCTATAGTAAAGCCGTCATCGTCAAGATATTCTAATAAAAGATTGTCGTATTCATTAAATAACACTTTTGTAATAGGTTGCAATTTGGTAAAAATATATCTTGGACTACCAGAATCTTTGCCACCCTGTAATCTAGTTCCAAACTGACCCGATGGGTAAAGTAAATTAATATTATTACTTCCAATAAAATCTTGAGCCATATTTACAATAGTTCCCTGAAGCGATACTTCACCGTGATGATAGCTGGTATGCTCTGATATATAACCTGAAAGCTGTGCAACTTTCATATCGGAGTAAAGATTTTTCTTGATACAACCATAAATAACTTTGCGTTGACTGGGTTTAAAACCATCCATCATATTGGGAATTGAACGTTCAAGGTCTGCAATAGAAAAATTAATAAGCTCGTGATTAACAAACTGACTGATAGATTGTTTTAAAACTGTAAAATTTAGAGAATTTTGTTTACCAGTAGATTCTTTAATCCATTCCTTACGATTGTCTTCATACCCCTTTTTAAAAGCTTTGATAAGGTCAGCATCAGTTGTATCGGTTGAAGAATAAACAATAGTCTGATTAGTTAAATTTTTAAAGTATTCTTTGGCTTCCAGAGCAGTGCTAGTTCCCAAACCTTTGTAATACTTGATTTGCCACGAACTGATATCGGTAGAATTTTTCCAATCAATAAAATCTGCTTGACTATAAAATGATAATTTATTTTTACCTTTGCTGACTTTAACAATAGGAGTAATAATACTACTGATAAAGGCTTCAACTTTTATTAAACTAGGCCAAAAAGCGTGAATAAAATTTATAATAAGACCTTTGATATGAGAACCATCATTGTCTGCATCTGTAAAAATCATAATACCACCATACCTGAGATTTTTGGTTGTGGAATATTCTTTACCTTGCTGTAAACCAAGAATTTTCTTGAGATTATTGGTTTCTTCATTTTTTAACAGCTGGGCAGTTGTTGCATCACGAACATTTAATAACTTACCACGAAGAGGAAAGACACCGTAATACTCACGACCAATAACAGATAAACCAGCTACAGCAGATGCTTTGGCACTGTCACCTTCAGTAAGAATTAATTTACATTTATAACCTTCATTGCCACCTGCTTTATTTGCATCATCCAACTTGGGAATACCTGAAAGACGAAATTGTTTTTTACCATCTGTTTTGGAAAGTGATTTACTATCTTTGGCTTTGGCAATTTCAACAACGTTAGCTGTAATACCAAGTTTGTCAATCCTTTTGATAGTTTCATCGGAAAGTTCACACTTGGATCCAAATTTATTTATTTTTGTTACGTGATTTTCTTTTGTTTGACTACTAAAAACTGGATTTTCAATCAAACAATTAACAAAAATTAATAAATTATCTTTGATGTAGCTGGGGCGAATGGTAATATCTTTGTGCTTCTTTTCAAGTTGTTCCTTGAGTTTATAAATAATCTGATTAACGATAAGGTCAACGTGAGTTCCACCTTCAGAAGTGCTGATACCATTAACAAAAGAAACTTGAGTAAATTTATCATAAGGATTAAGTGCAACTGCATATTCCCAACGTTCATTCATTTTTTCATATACCCTGGGTTCTTTGCCAATAAAAAAAGAAATGTAATCTTCAAAACTTTTTATGTTTAATTTTTCTTCATTAAAAAATACACTAACACGTTTATCAGTTATAGCACAAGCTTCATAAACACGAGTTTTTAAAAGTAAAAGTGTATCATCAAGGCCAATAACATTAAAACGTATATAATCAGGAATAAAAGATATTTTTGTAAATGATTTTTTCTTGCTAGCTTTAATTTTAGGTTCAGATTTTATAGACATATTATTTTCCCAAGTTTGAATATAATGATTTTTTCCGTCACAAATTTCAACAGTAAATTTTTTAGAAAAAATATTAGTTAATTTAGCACCTAAACCATTTGTTCCACCAACTATTCTTGCTTCAGTATCATCATAATTCGAAGATGTATTAAATTCTCCAAAAATTATTTCAGGAATATAACGACCGTGTTCTTTGTGGATTTCAATTGGAATTGCCTCACCATCATTAAAAATTATTATTTCATCTGCATTAATAGTTATTTCAATTTTTTTCATTAAAAGGTCACGCTGGGAATGGTCCGTAGCATTGGTTAATATTTCATCAAAAATTTTATAAAGTCCCGGATTAAAAGTTAAAAATTTCCTTATCATTTTACCTTCAGAAAAAATCCAACGTTCAGTTCGGACATTGTCAATATCACCGATATACATTGTGGGGCGATGCAATACATGTTCAAGTTGAGTTTTCTTTTGGTAAACTTGTTCTAATGATTTTTTTGGAGCCATAAACTTTTTTATTTGTTATTCTTAATTACTATAAGGGTGGGGTCTTTAAGCATTTTTATTTTGTAAAAAATAAACTTAATTTAATTTTTAAAGACCAGCAAATGTTTTTATATCATCTACATTACGTTCACCTGTATATTTAGTTCCGTCAGCTTTTATAATAGTTGGAAACCCTTTAATATCATATTTTTCAACAATCTCTTTATTAGAATCATCTGTTGAATCAATTAAAATAATTTTACCATTACCTTCTGAAACTGCTTTTTTAAATTTATCCATATTATCTTTACAGTGTCCGCACCACGGTGCATAAAAAATTAATACACTATCATTTGATAATGTTGGTGCAATTGAAGTTGAAGTTGAAGATGCTCCAAATTTAGAGCTTGAACTACATATAAATATTATAATAATGGTTAATAAAATTATAATTGCAGATAAAATATAAGTTAAATTTATCATTTAACTTACATTTTATTTTATTTTTTTACAAAAAAAAATTACTTAAAAACTCTTTATTTAAAAGTTTAAAGAAGAATGCCTCGTATACCTAAATTTGAAGAAACGCTTTATGAAAAAACAGAATTTTCAGGTAAAATATTAATGTATAGTTCAATTTCGTGGAATGTTTTATTTCCAATTGTAGACATCATTCGTTTATTAAAAAAAAATACTATTATTGGTCATACTTATGGTAAAGGCCAAACTATAATAAAACACTATGGTTCTCAATATGGACATACAATTATCGGTTATGATTTAAAAAATAAAAATGATTATCTTCAAAATTTAAGAATGATAAATAATATTTTTATATTTACTGATGAATCTGATGTGATAGCAACTAATTTAATAAATGCATCTAAAAAAAATAAAATAAATGTAATTTGTTATTCTAATTTGGATCATATTTATCATTTTTATAAAAATGGTTCTGAAAAAATAATTATTAAAACTCCACAAGAGGTAATAGATTTAGTTTATGAATTATCTGATTTTAATGAAGCAAAAAAAATGGCTGAATTATTTCCAGATTTTGAAATAATTGAACCAAGTGAACTTTTATCAAAATCTACACTTGAAGAATGTATGGAAATGATGAAAAAGGTAGAAATTGAAGCAAAAAATAAACAAGTTGTTACTAATAAAATATATTTTGATCCTGCTACAAATAAATTAAAAAAAGTAGATTATGAACGTTCTCAGAGAAATAGAAATTATGAAGAAGAAAGTGCAATTGCTGATAAAAAAATTGCAAATAATAAATCTTTAATTAGATCATTTTTTAAATCAAAAGTTTAATTTAGTTTTTTAATGCAATGTGATTAGTAAATAAAATTGTTTTACTATTAGTATACCCACTCATATAAATATTAAAAATATCATCTTTAGTTTGATTAAAATTTACCATTTCATCTTTAAATTTATCGTCAAGTATTTTATATACATTATCAGTAAACTTATGAAAATTTTTATTAGATATATTAATTAGACAATTTAATAAATCTAATAAAGTATTTGTATCATTTTTATCGGGATGATGTGAAACGTCAAATGCAATTGAATATAGTTCATCTACTAAATTAATTGGACAATTATTGCATATTCCACCATCATAATAATAAGCACAACCAATACGATATGGAGGAAAAACAAAAGGTAAATTACAACTTGCTCTTAGTGCATCTACTATTTTTATATCTGGTGTAAGTTGGTAATTAAAATATTCAAGTTTAGAATCAGATACATTTAAAGCATTAACTGTAAATAATATTTTTGAATAACGTTTAAGTTCATTAAAAGTTATTTCTGGATTAATTTTAAAACTTATAAGTTCTTTTATAATTTCTGTAAATTTATTTCCTTCAAGTATAGATTGATTTGTAATAATATTATCAAGATTTATATCAAGATATTCTTTAAAATTTAAATTCATAAAATAATCTAATAAAAAATCCCATTTTATATCTAAAATATAACATAATCCAAATACAGCACCTGCCGATACACCTATAATTTGTTCTATTTTATTCTTTGGAATAAAAGTTTTGTATTCATCAAGTGTTTGTAAAACTCCTATATATGCCCACGCTTTAAATCCTCCACCCGTAAATATAATATTTTTAATCATATAATTAAATTTTATTTTTTTTACAAAAATAAAATACTTTAAAAAACTTTAAAATATTAAAACAAATGGAAAACCAATCTAATTATTTTGATTGTAAATATTTAACTCTTGTTGGTCACGTCCAGTCTGGTAAAACAAATGAAGAAATAAATTATTGTTATAGTAGTATTAATCATTACAAAGTCCCTGTTATATTTTTAACAAGAAATATTAAAGCTGATCAATTACAGCTTAGAGATCGTTTTAATAGTTTTGATATGAATGTAAAAATATTATCCCATCTTAAATTAGACCAAGCCGTTGAAGTTTTAAAATCTAATGGTATAATAATACTTCTTTGTAATGATCACCAACTTTACCGTATAAAAAATATTTTAAAAAAATACAATGGAAATTATAATATTTGTATAGATGAAGTTGATTTTTCAATTAAAAGTAGTTTTAATATTAGTAGTATTGACAAAGTTCTTTCTGAATTAAAACAAAATGCTACTCATATTCTTGGTGCTACAGCAACTCCATTTGCAGTTTTTTCAAATGATAAACATTTATCTAAAATTAAAAAATTAAAACCTAATAGTAATTATTTTGGAATTGAAACACTTACACTTAAATTTGTAACTCCTTGTATTATAACATCTGAAGAAGATTTTCCATTATGTGATATGGAAGCAATGGATACAATTTATGAAAGTTTACTTGAAAAAGATCACGCTGTTTTATTACATACAGTTGTAAAGAAAAAACAACTACAATATAGTATTCAAAAATATATCAGTATTAATTATCCTTTTACTGTAATAACATACAATGGTGATGGTATTAAAGTAATATGTAATCAAAGAAAAAGTTTAGTTCCATTTGCAGATACTAAAAGTTTAAATAATTATAATCAACTTATTAATAAATATTTTATTATACAAGAATATCTTGATGGCCCAATAATTCATTTATTTAAAAATTATAGTATATCGGAAGTTTTACAGATATTAAAACTTGATTCAGAACACTATCATACTCATATTAGTATAATTGCTGGACATTTAGCATCAAGAGGTATCAGTTTTGTATCAACTGATTATTCAATTCATCTTACAGACCAATACTTTTATGCAAATAAAAAAACACACGGTGAAAATTTATTGCAAAGTCTTAGAATTTTAGGTTGTTATAAAGATACTGAGCCATTAACATTATGGTGTTCTAAAAAAACTTGGAAGTCTATATTACAACAAAATAAAATAATAAATAATTTAGTAAATGGCTTAGATAATCGTCAAGACTGGATGTGTAAAATTAAAGATATATATATACCACACCCTAAAAATGCATTAACTAGACCAAAACTTAATAATTATTCATTAAATAAAAATGAAAAAGAATTTTTTATAAAACTTAATATTGAAGATCTTGAAAGCGAAAATGAAATTATTTAAACAAAGATAAGTTTAAAATAAAACAATGGGACAAACACAAAGTGCTTTACCTTCGGGTAAACACTATAAATATTCATATTGTAAGCAATTGGATAATTTAAACTTTTCAATTTTACCACCAATTTTAAATTTATCAAATTTGATAAATTTTCCTTCAGGTGATAATTATATATTAAAACTTATTTACACTGCAATTTATTATAAAATAAAACATTTAGGTTACAATATTAAAGAAAATACTAATTACTATATTAATAATAATATTCAATTAAATAAAATTATAGAAAATGTATGTAATCACGGAATAAAATCATCAGATGATAATTATGAAATAAAAGATTTAATAATGGTAGGAAAACCTTATAAAGTAAGTTTAAATAATATTAAACAATTACTTTTTAAAGGAAATGTGATTATAGCTGGAATTGTTTTAGATGAAAAATTTGGAATGGAAGTTTTACAAAAAGAGGTAAGTTCTTTATTAACTGATATAATATTAATAGTTGGCTACACAGAAACTCATTTATTTATTATGTCAAATTGGAAATCTGAAATTATAGAAATTGATTATATTTTTGTTGATAATATTTTGGAAATATGGAATATTGAAATAAATTCACCAGAGGATTTTTTTTTAAATAAAGATATTAAAGAAAATAAAGAAATTTAAATTTAAATGATTATATTAATTATAATAATCATTATAATTATAATAATATTTTGTATGCGAAAGAAAAAACAAGATATTTATGATATTGCTTATGACCTTGGTGTTAATTTTTTAAATAATCTTGATTATAATCCAAGATATTGTGTTATGTTTGATATAGATGACACATTAATAAATTATAACGGTGATCCTATTAAACCAATGTTAAAATTATTAAAAGAATGTAATAAACAAAAAATAAAAGTTGTAATTATTACTGCAAGAAGTTCAATTTATACAGAAGAAACTATAAATGAACTTGAAGAAAATGGTATTTATTTAAAAAATTCAAAAAAGGGACGTTATTTTTATGATTTTATTTATTTAAGACACTCACCTGAAGATGACCACGATTTATTTAAATCAAATGTTAAAGAAAATTTATATAATAAAGGAATATTAACAATTATGTCAGTTGGTGACCAAAATGTAGATATTATTGGTAAGTATTCAGGATATGGTATTAAGCTACCTAATAAACAAGATCCAAGATTATTTCATATAAACAGTCAAGGTAAATTAGAAAATGTTTCAAATTAAACGTTTTATTTTTTATAAAAAAAAGTTTTATTAAATTAAATGATTTTATTCAATTTAATTAAACTTATAATTGTTTTTAGAGGTTTTAAGTTTGTTTATATAATGTATGATGTTTTTATTAAATTAATGTATTTTAGTTATATTAAAAATAAATACAAATGCAAATTAACTGAAACAATTTAACGTTTTATCTTTTTATTTAATAAAAAAATAGCAGAAAGTGCTAAAAGTATTTTTATAACTGGCGGTGGTCCAGGTGGTATTGTTTGATATGTTATCATTTTAAAAGATAAATAATATCTTTAATAATTTCTTTTAACGAATTAAACCCAAAACGGTTTTTTCTTTTAAGTGGATTAACTTCACGTCTATTAATAAGACTTTGATTAACAGTTCCTCTTCTATAAGATATAACTACATCATTACCTAATCCATCATATGATAATACTTTTCTATCTCCTGTTAAATTATCTGATAAAAAAGTGGTTTCTGGTGTATCACCTTTTTCAATTATCCTACCTTCGACATTATAATCTGCTCGTGGATGACCTAAATATTGTTGACTATTAGGCACAGTAGAACTTCTAATAAAGTCATCTTCATTAATTTGTTCAAAAGTTACATTTACCCAAGTAATTATATCTTCCATTATAAAATTTAATGATATTTTAATTAAACATTTAATGATATTTTAATTAAACGTTTAATTTTGCAAAAGGTTGTCTTAAAGGTTTGTGTGGTTGTGCTAAAGGTTCAGGAGGTGGTCCTGTTAATGTTTGATTTTTAAATGAATTTAAAATGTAAAGTATTCTTTTATTTTTAATTTCATCTGTAGTATCTTCAAGAAGCTGTCCCATTTCATTAAATAATGTTGTTATAAATGGTATTTTTTGAGATAAATAACTTTCTATACAAGGTTTTAAAGTTTTTAATTGTTGAGTTAATTTATTAATTGTAGTAATAGTGCGATATGCTGCTCTAACGTGACCATAATCATTTATATTACCATCTTCCATAAATTTTATATTATAATTTAATCTTTCTTGTAATGAATAAACCAAATTTAAAATTAATGCTATAATCATATTATCATCAACTTTTGCAGGTAAAACATCTGAATCAATATTAAAAATATAATCAGTTCCATTATAAATACCTTTTTCATTAAAAGTATAACTAATATATTTAGGTATATTTTCTATTTTAGAATTAGGATGATGTGGACCTTCATATTGATTTGAAAAAATTGTATGACGACCAAATGGTGTTTGTAATAATTCTTGTTCTTTAACTAATGATGAATAATAATATATATGTATTTTTACACCACAACATTCCATACTTTTTTCAGTATTAATTAATTGTTTTACTGCTTGTGCTGTTGGTTTTTGTCCTCCACCAAATGAACATCCCAAAGATAAAAGAAACTTTATGTCTTCAATAATTTCTTTTATTTTCATTTAAATTACAAAGATACTTTAGTTACCGTTTAAGAATATTTTTTTATATATTGTTATTTTTAAATGAATGTTCAGGAAGTTTTACAAATTGCCAAGGAACGTAAAACCAGAACAAAAGAATCAATTAAAAAAATTATTGAAAATATTCATAAAAAGATAAAATATTACGCACAGATAAAAAAAGAATCTTGCGTTTATATAATTCCACCAATTATAAACGATACTCCACTTTATGACCTTGAAATAATTATAAAAGATATTTTTAAAATACTTGATAATGAAGGTTATATAGTAACTGCATACATTGATGGCAGGCTTGATATTTGCTGGAATGAAAAATTAGTAGAACAAAAAGTTAAAACAGATGCATATGTTCTTTCTCAAGAAGAAAAGAAGTTAAAAAATATTACCAAAAAGGTAAAAAATGTAGATGAACGTTTTGCATTTTTGGCAAATCCCAAAAAAACAACCAAAGAACCTACAGTTGATGAACAAATTGATTTACAAGTTCAAAAAATTCTTAAAGAAAAAGAAAAACAACAAAAGAAATTTAAAAGTATTGTTGGAAATTTTAATAAAAGTTAAAGGTAAATGAATAACATTAATCCTATTGACGTTATTAAAAACTGTATTAATTTATTAAAATTAAATCGTAGTCTTGAACTACAAATTGATACCAATGAAGGACAAGTTGATGATGATGAAATTTTAATTCACCATATATGGTATTTTTCATTTAATGGTGTTTATCATATATATGATGAAAATAATGTAATTTTTGATTGGGATTATTTAGATGACGCTATTGATTTTTTTGAAAATTCTAATGAAAGAGATGGTTTAATTATAACTGAAATACTTTTACACCACGAAGATGATGTAACTAGAAATATAGAACTTTATTTATGTGAAGAAAATGATTGTTATTACCAGAGAAGTAGAAGTGCCGCTAGTTTAATACAAAGAAAATTTAGAAGTCGTAATTTTAGACAATCTGCTAAACAAGGTTTATTAAAAAATAGAGCTTTGGGTGAAATTACATTAGCACCTAAAAAACATTTTGGACCAGATTTTCCAGGTGGTTCTGAATATCATAATGTTATGAAAGAAATAAATGAAAGAAGACCATTTTCATTTGGAAAAACAACTTATAAATTCAATTCAGATATAAAATATCTTGAATCATTAAATGAAAATACTTTCATTTGATGTTGGTATCATTAATTTAGCATATTGTATCATTGAAAGTGAAAATGAACCAAAAATTCTTAATTGGGAAATAATAACTATAAATGAAAGTGGAAAAAATTTTACCGCACATATATCATCTTCAGGTGTATCTGAGCTGTATATAAACTTGATTAAACAACTTGACCTTCGCCAACACCTTTTAAATGTTGATATTGTTTTAATTGAAAAACAACCTTCATTTAATCCAAAGATGAGAATTATAGCAGGTTGTTTGCAAACTTATTTTTATATTCGTGGTGTAATTGACCGTAATTTAATTAAATCTGTAGAATTTTTTAGTCCTAAAAATAAATTAAAATGTTATACAGGTCCAGAACTAGACATTTCTTCAAAAAACGGAAAGATAGTTAAAGGTAAATATGCTCAAACTAAAAAAATGGGTGTGCTAATTGCAAGAAGTAAGTTAGAAGAATACACCGAAACAAAAGAAAAATGTGATTTTTTTGAAAATAGCAAAAAGAAAGATGACCTTTCCGATTGTTATCTTCAAGCGTTGACTTATATAGATTTTAAAAAAGTTAAAAATGTAAATTTAAAAGAACCAAAAAAAATAAAGTTTAATAAAAAAGACCTTAAAGTTTATCTTGACAATCTCGTTAAAAATTGTTCGGTTATTGAATTGATGGAAAAAGATTATCGAGAAATAAATGAAGTTTTACCTGAAGGTGTTAATATTGACCATTTAAATAAATGGTCTATGAAAAAATATAAATGTTTAAAATATAAATGAGTCTTATAACATCTAAATTAAAAAATTTAGCATCTAGAGCAAAAGAAAAAGTTCAAGGTTTTGATAAAATATCAGTTCCATTTACTATTTTTACCACACTTTATTCACCATTAAAAGAAGAAAATACTCTTACAACTCAACAAAGACACGTTGCAGAAAAACAAAGATTAAAATATTATCTTGAAAACGAAGATTACAAAGGAACATATACATTTATGAACGATAACTTCTTAATTGCTAAAAATAAACCTGGACTTATAGACTATAATTGGATAAATTTACAAAATGATTATATTTCTAATTTACCAAAAAAGGATATACTTACTTGTTGTGGTTATTCATTTACAGGTGATGTTATAATAAATAGTTATATTCAAAAAACTTTTGATATATCAAAAATAATAAAAACATTAACAGTAAAAAAAGTTTCAAAAAAAGTTGATAGATATAGAGGTGAAAAATGGAAAACACATTTATTTCCATTTTTTCCACAAATGGTTGATATAATTCTTCAAGATAATACATATAATTATATCAATTATATGAAATTAATAACTACTGCTAAATCAATTGATAAAATAACTTGGTATGATATATTTGACCTTTACATTTCTGACCTTCAACGTATTATAAGTGATGCACCAGCATTAACAAAAGAAATAACTGTTTGGAGAGGTGCTAAAACTAAAAGAATGTATAATTACAAAGAAACTACTAATGATATTTATTATAAAACTACACAGTTTCATTCAACAACACTTTCTGTTCCAATAGCAGTTGATTTTACAGGAATTAGTATAAATGGAAAAGGTTGTTGTTTAGCACAGATAATTGTATTAAAAGGATGCCATATTTTATTAATGATTGGTTTTAGTTATGTTCCAGAAGAATATGAAATATTAATAAATTTAGGTAATAACTTTCTTATAAAAGAAAGTAAATTATTACAATTTGATAATTTTTTTAATAAAATTATGAGCACAAAGCAAATTTTAGTTTAAAAACAACAACTTTTTATTTTAATTAAATAATATATATCATTACAAACAATTTTAATTGAATTTTTACCAAAAGAATTTTTTAATTTTCTGTCTTCATCTACTAATTTCATTAATTCATTTATTTTTTTATCTTTAAAAAGATAATCTTTAAATTTTTCTCCATTATCACGAATACCTTCAATAGTAATCATTTCTAAATTATTTACTTGATTTTCAATAAATTCAAATTTATCAATATTATCTACATATGAAGTTATAGGTTCAAAAGGATTTGGTTTAACATAATTATCAGGTTTTAATACTTGTTTATCTTGATTTGATTCATTATCGTGTTCTGTTACTAATTTTTCACCTATCCATCCTGGATTATATGTCTCAACTTTAATACCATATATTGTTCTAGTAAGAAATACCATAGCATTATTACTAAAATAATAAGATAATCTTCTGTTATAAATACTTTGTTTAAATAAATCAAGAGCGTATTGTATTTTTACACTATTATCTATTTTATTTTTTGGTAATAAATCTGGTAATTTTATTTCTTGTTTTGGTTTTAATAAATTTTGTTGATAATTAATTCTTGCATTGCGTAATATTTTTTTATAATCTGAATTTATATTTGGATGATTTTCTGGAAAACCTATTAATGAATTTTCAATTATTAATAATTCTGGAAAAACTTCTATTAATTTTCTTAATACATTTTCTGGAATTACAGAATCTGGTTTAGTTCTATCTATATTAAATAAAATATTAAATAAAATACTATTAAAATTAGAATCTTGTTTTAACACATTTAATTCTACTGGATTATTTAATGTTGGTAATAATATATTTTCATAATAATCACGATTTATTGATTCTTTTTTTTGAAATGAAGCATCAGCCGATAATCTTTTATTCATTTGATATTTTAATCTTTTTTTTGCTGAACTCATTAAATATAATTTAACATTTTATTTTATTAAAAACTGTAATTGTTCTCTTGCATTAAACATAGTATTATGAAAAACTCCCCGGAGAGATATTGGTGAATTACTTTGACCATTTTCCATACAATTTAAAATGGTATCCATACTAACCCAACGAATTGTATTTTTTTCAATTACTTTATTAATTATACGTTTATCATTATTGTAGTGATATTTTAAAAAATTTGAAGTTTTGTTAAATGTTTCAGAATAATTTTGATAATCAATGTAAAGTAGATACATATAATATGGACTTCCATTCAGTGTTTTTGAAATAATTTTAACAGGGTTTACATTTATTTTATTAATACATTCTTGTACAGTTAATACTGCACCAAGAGTTTCTTCATAGAACTCTCTTGTAGCTGTATTTAATGGATCTGATTTATCTTTAAATTCACATCGTCCTCCAAAATCTGACCAGTCATTTTCATTATCTTTTCCTAATAAAAAGAAACACTTTGCATCTTGGTCAAATGTATAAGGTAATATTCCAGCAGAATATCTAATATTATTTGCTCTTTTATAATTCCAATTAGTATAAGATTCCCATTTATTATAACTCATAATGTTTTATTTTTAATTTTCTTTACTTTAAATTAAAATTAAACTTAAGATATTTAATATCTCTACAAACAATTTTAATTTTATTATATTTATTTTTTGATGAACCAAACTGAATTGCACAACTACTAAATATACTTGGAGGTGGATTATTAAACATATGGTCAAAACGGTCATCTGGTTGAAATGCACTATTTGGACCAAGTATAAAATCTCTACAATCATATTTAGGAGTTTGATGTGGTTTTCTACATAATGGACAAGTATTATGTTCCCATAACCAAGGACATACACATTTTTCGTGAAATATATGACCACACGTAAGAGTTAATAATTTTTCACCTTTTAGTTCTTCGTGACAAATACTGCAATCATCATTACCAAATTTAAATTTTTTTCCAATTTCCCTAAACTTTAAATTTAAAATTGCTTTTTTTTCATCAATAATACTTTTTAATGGTTTTAAAAAGTATAAAAAATATAAATTTGTATTTTCATCGTGTGGGTGTTTATTATATGTTTCTAAATTATGCTCATATAATATTTTTAAATCATTTAAATTTTTTTTTCTAAATTTTTTTTTATTTTCTCTTATTAAAGTTTGTATAAATTCATCAGATACTTCATCATCGTCGTCAACATTTTCTGTATTTTCCATTAAACGATTTTAATTTGCGTAAATATTTTAAATTTAAAAGAAAATCAACTTATAAATGGATAAAGATATTAAAGTATCACAAGGAGATGGTAGTAGACAGTTTGTAGATATTAAAAGTGTAAAACCAATAAATAATATTAAAGTTATTAGACCTCAAGAAAGTGAATATACCGATTCAGACGATATGTCATCTATTTCTGAAGAATCTGCACCAAAAAAGAAAACTAAAAAAATTCTTAGAAAAAAAGAAAATCATTATCCAGAGCCTAGAAATTATGGAGCATTTTCAAATCCCAAAAAAGTTTCACAACGCGAACAAAATGATTCAGAAAGTGAATATTCATCAGAAGAATCATATGCTTCCGATGAATCTGGTAAAAATAATGAACAAAACACAAATGATATATTTGAAGAAAAACAAAAACTCAAACAAGACCTTTTGATAAAAATCCAAGCACTGGAAAAGAAAGGTTTTGAGTTTAGTAAAAAATTCAATATGACATCAAATTACGACGATATGGAATTTGAATATCTTAAAGTTAAAAAATTTATTGAAACACAGGCAGGTATTAAATTTGCAAGAAGATGTTTAATGGCCTGTGTAACAGGTATTGAATTTTTAAATAAAAAATTTGACCCTTTTAATGTTAAATTAGAAGGTTGGTCAGAAAATGTAATGGAATCTGTAGATGATTATGATAATATATTTGAAAAACTTCACGAAAAATATTCATCAAAGGCTGAAATGGCTCCTGAGATTGAATTACTTCTTACATTAGGAGGAAGTGCATTTATGTTTCATCTAACTAATAGTTTACTAAAAGGTAATGTAATGAGTAATGTAGTAGCTCAAAATAATCCAAATTTTATGGCATCTATGATGGGTGCAATGAGCAATGGAATGAAAGAAATGGCCAAACCTCCAAATTTTCAACAAAATGTCTCTCCACAACAACAAAAATTTCCATCACCAATGGAAACACGAGGAATACGTAAAGAAATGAGAGGTCCTAGTATGGATCCAAATTTATTTAATAATACTCCATTAGCATCTAATTATCCCAAACCACCTGGTCCAGTTATATTTGATGAAAACCCCATAGAAGATGATGACCGTGTATCAGTAGTTTCATCGGATTCATCAGTTTCCAGTGTATCCGTAAGTGTAAAAAAGGTTCAACTTAAAAAGAATAAGGGGTTTGAATTAAATATAAAATAAAATAATAGTTATCATTATTATGGGTATATTAAATTTTTCAAATTTGGATCAGGCATTTATACTTGGATCTAATCAAATAAAAGATACACAAGAAGAAATTGCAAATTTGAAAAAATTAATTAATTCTACACAAATAAAAAAAAAAGAAATAAAAGATTTAAACGAAGTAAAAAATTTAAACGAAGTAAAATCTTCTTTTCAAAAAATTTCTTCAAATCAAAGTTATCCACCTGAAACTTGTAATTTAATGCCTTATAATTATAATCCAAATACAAATCCAAATGCAAATACAAATGCAAATGTAACCGCAGAAGATTTAAATTTATTAAAAGCAATAAATCATCCAAAATTTGATGATATAGTAAAAGGGTATATTTTAATGAATCATCCAGAATGGATTAATGGCTTACCACAATCAAGAACCAAAAACAGTATTAGTTATTTTGGAAATAATACACTTAGTTATTTTGGAAATAAATATTCTAGTAGTGTATGCTCAGATATAAAAAAATATATTATTTTTTTTATAGTTTGTATAATTATTTTTTTAGCTTTAAGTTGGTCTTATAAGTCTTAAATTTTTATTTTCATTTTGTTTTATCTTTATTGTATTAATTTCAGTAATTTCAGGAAAAATAAAATTTGAATTAATTAAATTTAAACGATAATTAATAACATTATTTTCTCTAAATTTTGAGATATTAAGATATCCTCCAAACATTTCTAAACATTGTCTTGGAGGTGCTGGCATACAGCTTAATGTTATTTTTGCACCATAAAGTTGTAACATTAATTGATTAATCAATCCCATAGAATGAAATTTTTTTTTATAATCTACTGTATAATGATGGTATGCCTTAACACAGTTCCAAGAACAAAAAATACCAATACAATCAAAT
>Ga0209190_1000612_pt1 | contig 25950 bp, 24 predicted proteins | sample M_140205_XF_Meta_FD_187315 | JGI IMG/M metagenome (GOLD analysis project Ga0209190, IMG submission 187315) | Freshwater microbial communities from Lake Montjoie, Canada to study carbon cycling - M_140205_XF_MetaG (SPAdes) (version 2) | ecosystem: Environmental > Aquatic > Freshwater > Lake... | reverse complement strand
GAAAATTAAATGGGGAAATAATGGCAACTGGTCCAAGAGGTTGGCGAATGGAGTAAACATCAACACCGGTTGAGACCTCTTCAGAAAATCCACCCTTTAGTAGATGGGGGATTCCACAGGCAAACTCCACTACCTCAAGTCCACGGGTTACTTCACCGAGCGCATCACTTAGTACTTTTCCATGCTCCTCAGTAATTATTGCTGCTAACTTTTCTTTATTTTGGTTTACTAATTCGCGAAAGGCAAATAGCACCTGAGTTCGCTTAGTAAGTGAGCTGTGGCGCCATTGCTCAAATGCTTTATTGGCAGCACTAACAACCTCATCTACAGTTGTGATGGTTGCAAAATTAACAGTTCCAGAAATCTTTCCAGTTGCAGGATTAAATATTTCACCACTGCGCTCTGGCTTATTCTGCGAAATCGCGCCATTTATCCAATGCGATACAGTTTTCATATCCGAACAATACTTCAGAATTAATCACCTCTCTACTTACTTACTACCAAAAAGTGCGTATAGGTGATTAGATTGGCTCATATAAACGGATGTAAAAAGGGAGAGTTGTGAATAACCTAGAAAATAACCCTGAAAAAGCCGCAAAGGTATTTGCTGATGACCGTGCAAATGTTTTTCACTCTTGGTCTGCCCAAGCTCAAATTTCACCGATGGCAATTGCGGGGGGCGCCGGTTCATATTTCTGGGATTTTACCGGTAAGAAGTATTTAGATTTTTCCTGCCAATTAGTCTTTACCAATATTGGCCACCAACATCCCAAAGTTATCGCCGCTATTAAAGAGCAGGCAGATACTCTCACCACAATTGCGCCACAACATGCTAATGAGGCACGTAATGAAGCTGCAAAAAGAATTCTTGAAATAGGCGGAGATAAATTTAAGAAAGTTTTCTTCACAAATGCAGGGGCAGATGGAATTGAGAATGCAATAAGAATGGCCCGACTCCATACAAATAAACATAAAGTTCTCTCAACTTATCGTTCATACCATGGCAATACTGGCTCAGCAATTAATGCAACTGGAGATCCAAGAAGATTCCCAAATGAATTTGCTTTTGGCCATGTGCGCTTTTGGGGGCCATATCTTTATCGCTCAGCTTTTTGGGCGACAAATGAGGCAGAAGAATCACTGCGAGCACTAGAACATTTAGAACAAACAATTATTTTTGAAGGTCCTAAAACTATTGCCGCAATATTAATTGAATCTGTTCCTGGTACTGCAGGTGTGTTAATGCCACCAGCAGGTTACCTTGATGGATTACGCGCACTATGCGATAAGTATGAAATTCTCTGGATCGCTGATGAGGTTATGTCAGGTTTTGGCCGTACTGGAAAATGGTTTGGCTATCAGCACTCTAAATCCATCCCAGATTTAATTGTCTTTGCTAAAGGTGTCACCTCAGGATATGTGCCGCTAGGTGGAGTTGTAATCTCTGAGCCAATTGTTAAAACATTTGATGAGCGAGTATTTCCAGGTGGACTTACCTACTCCGGACATCCACTTGCTTGCGCAACAGCGGTTGCCACAATTGATGTTATGAAGAGTGAGAAGATGGTAGAAAATGCTGCAAGTATCGGTGAAAAGATTCTTGGACCAGGCCTTCATGAGTTAGCGAAAAAACATCAGGTAATGGGTGATATTCGCGGAGCTGGTGTTTTCTGGGGAGTTGATATGGTTACTGATCGTAAAACACGAGAGCCACTTGCACCATATGGCGCCTCTAGTCCAAAGATGAATGAGATTGTGGCTTCATGTAAGAAGAATGGCTTAATGCCATTTAATAACTTCAATCGAATTCATATGGTTCCACCATGCAATATCTCTGCGAGTGATGCCAAATTAGGGCTAGAGATACTCTCTAAATCACTGACCGATGTTGGGTTATAGCAACTAAGTAAGTTGTATAGACAACTTTCGATACTATTGTTACCCTTTCCAAATGGGCCAACGAGTAATTATTACTGGCAGCAGAGGAATAGCTGCCGGCCTAGCGCGTGCATTAAATGAGCGCAACTATCAAATATTCCTAATTGGTGGAGAGAATGAAGATTCTCAAGTATTAGCTAAAAGTTGTTCAAATATTGTTGGCTTTAGTGCGGTAGATCTAAGAGATGAAAAGCAGGTTATTGAAGCATTTTCAGAGGCAATAAAAAAATTAAACGGATTAGATCATGTTGTCTCAATTGTGGGTGGATCTGGAAGATCCTTTGGTGATGGAGCAATTGAAGATATTACTAAATCTGCTTGGGATAAGACTTTAGAGTTAAATTTAACAACCACATTTTTAACTGCTAGAGAGGCAATTAAGCATTTTAAAGTTAATGGTGCTGGTTCACTTACATTAACCTCATCTGTCTTAGCCACTTCACCATCACCTGAGCATTTTAAGACACATGCATATGCAACGGCAAAAGGAGCAATTAATGCTTTAGTTGCAACTCTTTCTAGTAGCTATTTAAAAGAAAGAATACGAGTAAATGCAGTTGCACCAAGTTTAGTTGCTACTCCAATGGCAGCGCGGGCTGCTGAGAATCCAATAATTTCAGAGTTTATCTCTCGGAAGCAACCATTAATTGGAGAACAATTACCTGTTGATATTGTAGTAGCTGGCTATATTTACTTAATTGAGAATCCGGCAGTAACTGGGCAAATTATTGAAATTGATGGCGGATGGTCTGCTATCTCTGGTGTTTAACGATCTAAAAGGAGAAACAATATGGCGCATCCGAAATACTCAATGAAACAGATTGCAAAAACTATTGATCACTCACTACTCAAACCAGAGATGACCAGAGATGAAGTTAAAGCTGGGTGTGAGATTGCAAAAAAATATGATGTGGCATCTGTTTGCTGCAAGCCAGCTGATGTGAAATTTTGTGCAGATTTACTTAATGGAACTGATGTAGAGATTGGAACTGTTGTTGGCTTTCCACATGGCTCATCAACAACTGAGACAAAAGTATTTGAAACTAAACAGGCCATTACAGATGGCGCAACAGAGATTGATGTAGTTCTTAATATCGGATTACTTAAATCTGGGTTAAACCAAGAGGTTCAAGATGATATTGCTGCAGTGGTAAAGGCGGCGGGTGGTAAAACTGTTAAAGTTATTTTAGAAAATGCATATTTAACTGAATCTGAAAAAGCAATCGCCTGCAAGCTAACTGAGGCAGCTGGAGCACATTATGTTAAAACCTCTACAGGTTATGCCCCAACTGGAGCAACAATTGCTGATATTAAGTTAATGCGTAGTAATGTTTCTCCCAAGATGAAGATTAAAAGTGCTGGCGGCGTGCGAACCCTAGATGTACTAATTGAGTATTTAGATGCCGGAATCTCTCGTAGTGGTGCAACAACTACTGCAACTATGATTGATGAGTACGCGGAAAGATTTGGTCGTGACTAAATATCTTGGTTTAGATCTAGGTGGTACAAACATCAAAGTTGCTGTAATTGAAAAAATAGATAACAAGTGGCAGGTCATAAAAAAAAATGATCATGCAACTGAGGCTGAGGCCGGACCAGCTCACGTTGTTAGTAGATTAGCTAAATTAGCAAAAGATAGTTTGATAGAGTTTCCAGATTTAGCAGGTGTCGGTGTAGCTGTACCAGGTGTATTTAACGCCACTGACGGAACGATTGTTTTATTTCCAAACCTTCCTGGCCCATGGAAAGGCTTTCAAGCATTAGCCCCTGTTGCAGATGCAGTGAAATTACCAACTGCTTTAATAAACGATGCCCGTGCTTTTACATTGGCTGAAGCAATTATGGGTGCAGCACATGGTAAGAAAACAGTTGCTTGTTATGTAATTGGTACAGGTGTTGGCGGCGGTGTAGTAATCGATGGAAAAATTCATATGGGCTCTACTGGTGGTGCTGGTGAAATTGCTCATCAGATTGTTAAACCAGATGGCCCGCTTTGTGGCTGTGGTGGTAGAGGATGCGCAGAAACTCTCACTAACTCTGCTGCAATTGCCAAACTAGCAGGGACTAGTACCTCAGAAGAGGCGTACAAAAAAGCTGTCGCAGGTGATGCTCAAGCGCTGGCAGCATTTAAAGAGGTTGGGTATTGGATTGCAATTGCATTGACAAATGTAATGGTGATACTTGCACCAGACACAATAATAATTGGCGGCGGCGTTGCTCAGTCAGGAGATATTTTATTAAATGAAATTCGCAAAGAAATGGCAATTCAGTCAAATATTTATCCAGAATCTGCAATAAATATTGTTCCAGCAACTTTAGGCTTTTATGCTGGTGCCATAGGAGCTGCTTTAAATGGTGCCATAACTGCCGGTGCACAATTAAGTTTAATGTCTACTACATAACGATTTGCTGCGTAAGCGGTCTCAGTATGTTCAATTGCTAGGCCATTTTCATCTTCAATTACTCTAGTTTCAACTAAGAGTGGTGATTTTGAAGGTAGATCTAATTTTCTTGCCTCCTGTGCTGTCGCAAGGCGAGCCTTAAGCCAACCACTAGCTACAGTTGGTTGAAAACCAATCCTACGTAAGCCATCATGCAGTGAGCCATTCTCAAGATTCTCATCTAAAACCGCAGAGCATTGGGTAAGCAGCGCTACTCGTTCAAGCGCTAATGGTGTGCCATCTGCCAACCTAATTCTTTTAATTACAATTACCGAAGAAGGGTCTTTAAGGCCAAGTGCTTTTCTATCTTCAGCTGATGCAATCTCTCTCTGTGCCGAAATCATTATCGATGATGGTTTTAAGCCACGGCGCTTCATATCTTCTGAAAATGAGAGCAGTACTCCCTCTCTACGATGAAGTGGGTTATCGGCAATAAATGTTCCAGCACCTCGCCTGCGGTCTACTAAACCCTCCCGCATTAAATTTAAAACTGCTTGCCGCGCAGTCATTCGACTCACCTCAAAGTCAGCAGCAATATCAACCTCAGAGGGAAGTGCTTGACCGGGCCGACCATTAACAATGATCTCGCGCAGCCAAGACTCAATCTCTTGGTAGCGCAAGGCTGATTTCTCAGCCCCCTTGCCTTGACCTGCCTTCATGATTGGGCTACCTTCTATTCAGAATTGGTATAGACATTTAAAGTACCAAGGTACCAGTTGAATCGGTTAAGGATAAGGGGGGCAGATATGGCAGATACATCTGCGCTCGCAGGCGAGTGGAGTAAACGTGCTGGCCAATTGCTACAGGATCTAATCAAGCAAGAGGGTGCACATATCACCCAAGCAGCACAGTGGTGTGCGGATGCAATTTTGGCAGATGGAGTTGTGCACTTATTTGGTACTGGTCACTCTCGGATTCCATTAGAGGAGATGTTTCCTCGCTATGGCTCATACCCAGGATTTAATCCAATGGCTGAACTTTCTATGACCTTTCATACTCAAGTAGTTGGCTCCAATGGACAACGACAAGCAATGTTCATTGAACGGGTTGAAGGCCTAGCTGATGAAATTTTAAAGAATTGGCAATTTGGTAAAAATGATATTTTAATAGTATTTAGTGTTGGCGGGAAAACAGCAGTACCAATTGAGATGGCAAAAGGAGCAAGAAAGCGTGGTATCAAAGTTATTGCTGTTACATCTGTAGCAAGTAATAAAAATGGTAAACCAACTCATTCTTCTGGTACAACACTTATCGAGAATGCAGATTTAGTTATTGATTTAATGGTGCCAATCGGGGATGCATTAGTTGAGATTTCTGGCATGAAGACGCCAGTCGGACCAGGATCTACTATTACTGCAATTGCAGTTGTAAATGAAATTAAAGTTCAAGTTGCACAAAAGTTAGTTGCAGCCGGATTTATTCCACCAGTTATTACTAGCTCTGCTGTGGTAGGTGAGGCTGAGAGCAATAGACTCTTTGATGCCGCCTACGCCGAACATGCTCGGCGCCTCTCATCTCGACTGACCGGATCTGTTACTCCTAGGACAGATGGTGGTTAATCGAGATATTTACCCGCATGGGTATGTATCAATCTGGCATCAAAATGTAAAAAAGGTTGTAGTTCCTGGCTAAATAGTCAAGAATTAGATATCGAAGTCGATCGACTATCGAGATGGAAGGAATGCAATGAAACTAAGTACAAAACGCGTAAAGGCTGGCTTAGCAGTTGCTTCATCAGTCGCACTTGTAATGAGTGCAACAGTTGTATCTGCTCCAGCGCAAGCTGCAGCAACATACAAAATTGGTGTAAGTAATAGCTGGGCTGGAAACTCATGGCGCGAAACAATGGTTTGTGCAATTAAGGCAGAGGCAACACTTTCTGGCAAAGTTGCAAGCGTAACTGTTCTATCACGTAACACAGATGCAGCTGGTCAATCAGCTGATATCCGTACCTTGAAAACTCAAGGTATGAACGCAATTATTGTTAACTCTGGAGATCCATCAGCAAACAACGCTGCAATCGCAGAGGCTGTTGCTGCCGGAATTAAGGTTATTGCAGTTGATAACGCAATTACTGCACCAAATACAACACTTGTCTCTAATGATCAGGTTGCATATGGTCGCGTAGGCGCAGAGGCACTGTTTAAGGCAATGGGTAGTAAAGGAAATGTTCTTTACATGCGCGGAGCTTCAGGTGCTGGTGCAGATACCGATCGCGATAAAGGCTTCAAAGAAGCTTTAGCTAAGTATCCAAAAATAAAGGTTACAAAAGAGGTATTTACTAACTGGGATTGGGCAACTGGCGGAACACTTGCTAACCAATTGCTAGTACCAGGTAAGTTCCAAGGTGTATGGACTTCAGGTATCGATTACAACATCGTAACCGCTATGACAACCAAGCTAAAGGGTAAGTACATCCCAGTATTTGGTAGTGATAACAATGAGTTCCAACGCCTAACAGCATCTCTTTCTTCAAAGGGATTTGTTGGAATTGTTGTACCAAACCCAGCAATTATTGGTGGTTATGCAGTTAAGGTTGCGATTGACTTGCTTGATGGTAAGACAGTTGCTCCTACAAACTTGCTAACTCCAAAAGCGCTTACATACAAGGCCAACAAGGCTGAAATTGATAAAAACTATGTTGCTTCTCAAGAAGCAACATTCTCTGCAACACTTTCATTGCCTGGCTTTACTACATTCACGCCAACGCAATTATTCCGTTGCAAAGCACCACAAGATACTGATGATGGAGCTCGTGCATAACTAGTAATAGTTATTGACGGCAAGATTCCATTAGGAATGCTTTAAGGCTTGAGAGAGATCTCAAGCCTTAAAGTTTAAAACAAGTAAATAAATAAGATTTTGTAGCGAGTTGGAGATATTTGTGGCTGCTAGTACCTCACTCTTGAATATTCAGGGGTTAGAGAAGGCATATGGTCCAGTAACAGCATTAAAAAATGCTAACTTTCAGGTTGCAGCGGGTGAGATACATGCCCTGCTTGGCGCAAATGGCGCTGGTAAATCAACATTAGTCAAAATATTAACCGGAGTAATTTCTGGCGATAGCGGAACAATCTCCCTGCACGGAAAAGAAATAACCTTTTCTTCTCCTGATAATGCAAGGCAGAATGGTATTGCTCCAGTTTTTCAAGATCCTGCTTTAATACCAGACATTTCAATTCAAAGAAATCTAGCTTTAACCAGCACAAATGAGAAAAGATTTATCTCTGAAATCTCTGCAATGGGCTTAGCAGTTAATCTTAATGAAATTGCTGCAAATATTGAGCTACCTCTATTACGCATGATCGACTTAGCACGTGCGCTATCTCATGACCCAGAGCTTTTAATACTAGATGAGATTACAGCTGCTCTTCCAATAGATCTGTCTGAAAAAGTTATAGCAATCATGAATGCTCAAAAACAAAAAGGTAAGTCAGTAGTTTTTATATCTCACCGCCTTGCAGAGATTGAAGAGATTTGCGATCGGGCAACTGTGCTACGAGATGGAATTAACGTTGATACTTTTGTAGCATCGCAGGGTAGTGAAGAGAGAATAGTTTCAGCAATGTTAGGTGATAAGAATAGAGGTAATTCAGCAGTAACAAATAAAGGCAACAGCAATAGTAATAATGAAACTTTTCTGCAAGTTAAGGCAATCTCCGGTGGTAAGCATCTTAAAGATTTAAGCTTTGAAGTTAAGAAGGGTGAAGTTCTTGGTGTTGCAGCCTTAGAAGGGCAAGGACAAGACTTATTATTTGAAATACTTGCTGGACAATCTAAAGCAGAATCTGGTGAGATATTTGTTAATGACAAAAAAGCAGTATTTAGCCATCCAAGTGATGCTATTGGGTTAGGAATCTCATTTGTTCCTGGTGATAGAAAGTCTGCACTCATGCCGCAGCGTTCTATCAGAGAAAATTTAGCACTAACTAGGTTTAGAGGAATCTCTAAGTGGGGTGTTATAAATAGCAAGGATGAGCAATCTCGCGTTGATGATGCGGTTGCAAGTCTACAAATTGATACTCGCGCAAGTTCACAAGTAAAGCGGCTATCTGGAGGAAACCAACAAAAAGTTACAATTGGTCGTTGGGTGACAACTGGATTTGATCTTTTGCTTTGTTTCGACCCAACCAGAGGTATAGATGTTGGTACTAAGCAACAAATTTATGAATTATTAAGAGGATTTGCAGATCAAGGTAAATCAGTTTTGTTATTTACCTCTGAATTACGGGAGATTCAATTAGTTTGTGATCGAGCAATAGTAATTTATGAAGGAAAAGTTCAAGCAAGTTTAGCAATAGAAAAATGTACCGAGGAGAACTTGCTAAACGCTGCTCATGGAATTTTGGTGGAAAAGTGAATCTAATTCAACTTCGTCGGCAAAGTTGGAATCTTGCAATAATTTTACTCGCTGCAATCTTAGGATTTTGGCGCGTTAGTCAGCTGCCGCAATTTGGTGCTTATGAGGCTCGTACTTTTGTATTAGGAATTTTACCCATCGCATTACTTTCAATGGGGCAAGCGATCATTATTATCGGTGGCGGCATCAATCTGGCAATTGGTGCAGAAGCGGTTCTAATCAATTGTTTATCGGCAAAATATATGCAAGATACTTCATTCACTAAATCCTTGTTACTAGCAATAGTTTTTATATTTGTCGGAGTGTTAATTGGTGCATTAACCGGTTGGATAATCTCAGTTTCTAAAATTGCAGATATTGTGGTGACTTTAGCAACCAGTTTCTTGCTTGTTGGTGTTGCAATGTTTGTAATGCCACAACCAGGCGGTGGCATAAATCAAACTCTTGCAGACTTAATCTCTGGAAAAGTTCCAAACTTCATACCACCTCTGATTTGTTTAATACTGCCATTACTTTTGATTTGGATTCCGTTATATAGAAGCAAGATGGGAGTTGCGATGTATGCCATCGGTTCTAGTAAAGATGCAGCATTTTTGTCCGGAGTAAATGTGAATATGACCAGAATTAAACTTTATGCATTTGGTGGCTTATTTGCCGGATTATCTGGATTAGTTTTAACTGGCATAACTTTAAGTTCTAGCCCATTTGCCAATATAAGTAACACTGCAACTTTAAACTCTGTTGCTGGTGCAGTTTTAGGCGGGGTTGCCCTATCTGGTGGAGTAGGTGGCTTAGTTGGGCCAGCACTTGCCGCATTAGTTCTTTACTTTATTCCAACAATACTACTTGCCTATGGAATCGATCCTTCATATAGTCAAATTATTACAGGTGCACTCACTATTGTTGTTGTGCTACTGGGTGGCTTGCTTCGCAAGCGGACAGTGAGCAAATAAATGAAATTTTTCAGACCTTTAGCTAATATAAGAATGTCAAAATCAATGCTCTCACTTATAGGAATATTATTTTCACTTTATATATTAACCGGACTGCTAGATCCTTATAATTTTTCCATTCCAGCAATTGGTAATGTATTTTACTTAGCCGCCGCCCTAGGGTTATTAGCAGCTGGTCAGACTATTTGTATGCTAACTGGCGGCATTGATCTATCACTTGCAATGATCGCAACTGGAGCTGCCTTTATTGTCAGTGTTAAATCCTCCTCTGGATTACTAGTTGCGCTCTCATTAGCGCTTTTGTATTGCATTGTTATTGGTGCAATAAATGGCCTTGCAATTGGCCTACTTGGCATGAATCCGTTGATTATGACTTTAGGAATGAATGCAGTGTTAATTGGAGTATTTACTGTTGGAGTAACCACATTTTTACAGGGAAGTTCAACAGTTCCAGATCTGCTAGTTACCTTAAGTACCGCCTCAATAATTGATACTAGCGGATGGATTTTTGATTCAGTTTCTGCAGATCCAAGATCTTGGCCATTTTTTACATCAATTATTGACATACTTTCCTGGCCATTCTTTGTCTGGGTTTTAATTAGTGCAATTGTTTTATTTTTATTAGCAAAAACTGGACTTGGCAGATTGATATATGCAATTGGCGATAATGCTCAAGCTGCAAAACTTGCAGGTGTAAGAGTTTGGCAAGTTCAAGTTACAACCTATGTAATGTGTGCAATTCTTGGTGGAATTGGTGGAATATTACTTGGTGGGCAATCTGGAGCAGTTGCACTTAGTTTGGCCAACTCATTCCTATTGCCCTCTGTTGCAGCGGTTGTAATTGGCGGCACATCAATTATGGGCGGTATTGGTGGGTATAAGGGAACAATGATGGGCACACTGATCCTTACCTTACTTTCATCATTATTAACCACCATCAACTCTTCTGAAGCTGTTAAGCAAATGATTTATGGCGCCATTGTGCTTGCCCTTGCTTGGACTTACGCGAAGATCTCAGAGAACGCTTAATTGACTATGAAAATTAATTCAGCTGTAGTAATAGGTACTGGATTTATTGGGACCGTACATGTTGAATCAATTCGTAGAACTGGTGTAGAAGTTAAAGGTGTCTTATCTGGAAGTACTGAGAGCACTAAGCGAGGGGCTGAAAATCTCTCAATTAAAACACAATACCAATCTGTGGCTGAGATAGCTGCAGACAAAGATGTAACAGTTGTTCATGTAACCTCACCAAACGCACTTCACTACCCACAAGTTAAAGAATTAATGGCAGCTGGAAAGCATGTAATCTGTGAAAAACCTCTAGCACTAACTGGAAAAGAGGGGATTGAGTTAGTACAGCTTGCAGAAAAAACTGGCTTAGTTAATGCCACCTGCTTTAATACTCGGTTTTATCCAATGGTTCATGAAGCAAGATCACTTGTTAAATCAGATTTAATTGGCACACCAAGATATATAAAGGGTCATTATCACCAAGATTGGTTAACACTTGATACTGATTGGAACTGGCGCCTTGAAGCAGAACAAGCCGGCGAATTACGTGCAGTAGCGGATATTGGATCTCATTTAATTGATCAAATTGGTTTTGTTAGCGGTTTAGAGGTTTCAGAGGTTATGGCAGAGCTACACACTCTTGTTAAAACAAGACAAAAACCAACTGGGCCAGTTCAGACATTTACCATTGATACATCATCTAAACGAGAAACAGTAACTATGTCTTCAGATGATGCAGCTGGTGTATTAGTTAGGTTTTCTAATGGAGCGCGAGCAACGATATCTATTTCACAAATATCATCTGGTCGAAAAAATTCAATCAATTGGGAGATATCAGGGCCTAAAGGATCATTAGCGTTTGACGCTGAAAATCCAGAACAACTTTGGATTGGACATCGTGGTCAAGCAAATGAAGTACTTCATAAAGATTCAAGCATGCTTTCACCGGAGGCAGCCAAGATTTCATTTTATCCAGGCGGTCATGTGGAGGGATTTTCTGAAACCTTTCGTGGTCTTTTTGAAAGAGTTTATTCAGATATTGAAACTGGCAGCCGCTCTGGCGCATATCCAACATTTGCTGATGGGGTTAAAAGTCTGCAAATAACAGATGCAATTGCAGAAAGTTCACAAAAATCCTCTTGGATTAAAGTAAGTAAATAGATAATCTAGGCAATCAAAGGAGAATGAAATGAGACTCGGACTACTAACTGCACCACTACCAGATGTGCCATTGCTTGAAATTGCAGAGTGGGCTGCTGCAGAAAAATTTGAGATGTTAGAGGTTTGTTGTTGGCCGAAGAGTTCTGGTGTTAACCGCAGATACGCTGGGATTACCCATATTGAGGTTGAAGATTTAAGCAAAGATCGTGGTCAAGAGATAGTGGGGCAATTAAAAGAGCGCAAGATAGAAATGTCTGCACTTGGTTACTACCCAAATAATCTACATCCAGATTCGGAGCAACGAAAGCTGGTTAACGAGCACACCAAGAAAGTTATTAGAGCAGCCGGTGTGATGGGAGTTCCAGTTGTTAGCACTTTTATTGGGGCAGATGCATCTAAATCTCAAGATGAAAATTGGGCCGAAGCACAAAAAGTTTGGCCAGATATTGTAAAAGTTGCCACCGATAGCAATGTAAAAATTGCGATTGAAAATTGTCCAATGATTTTTAGTAAAGATGAATGGCCAAGTGGACACAATGTCGCATATTCTCCAAGAATTTGGCGAGATATGTTTGATAAATTTGGCCCAACTGTCGGATTAAATCTTGATCCATCACATTTACTATGGCAGATGATTGATATTGAACGAGTAATTAGAGAGTTTGGTTCTCGTATTTATCATACACATGTGAAAGATATGGAGATTGATCGCGAAGGTTTATATAACAACGGAATTATGTCTGGCGGAATTGGCTGGCAAAGACCAAGACTTCCAGGTTATGGTGAGATCAATTGGGCGAACTTTGTAGCAACTTTGTCACAAGTTGGCTATGAGGGAGTGCTTTGCATTGAGCATGAGGATCGTAGATTTGAAGGCACAAATGAAAAGGTTAAGCAGGGTTTTTTGATTGCACGCAATCAGATTGCTGCCCTGCTGCCAATGAGCTTGTAGTTGCTTTAAGCGTTTACCGTTGCAACTACTCGATCACTAAATTCATTTGTCTTTGGATCCTTTAGGATCAATTTAACTCGGCCATCTGGCAAAGTTTCCTGCTTAATAATTACTTGGCCTTCAAACATTGACGGCTTGTTTTGAATTCGTGGAGTTTTTCCACCACGCCATTCAAGATCAACTGGTGCCCATCCATGCGTCTCAGCAGACTTAAAACAAGCATCCATGATTGCATTTACAACATAACCATCATAGAAAGTCTCCATTGGATCCTTCTTGCTTTCCATTGAGTTAAACATATCTGTGAACATGTCTACATAACCAAGCTCTGCTACCTCATCGCCAACTGGGAATAGCCATCCGGTTGAGGTTTCTGATTTTTCTGCAATATATGAATTACCTTCTGCCGCGGTAAACATTTCAAATCCAGTTCGCAAGAAGTGGTTCATCCAAATTGTGCCATGAGTACCGGCAACTTCATCACGCAGATCCATTCCACCACGGAAGGTCCATGAAACTTCAAATTGACCAATCGCGCCAGATTCAAATTTAATTAAGGCAACTGCATTATCTTCGGCATTAATTGGATGTACCAAAGTATCTTTCCAGCAAAGTACTTCAACTGGGCGATTACCTTTTCCAACAAAATTTCTAATAATTTCAATGCAGTGACAACCAAGGTCGACTATGCAGCCACCACCTGCTTGTTTGTCATCCCAAAACCAAGCACTGTGTGGTCCAGGGTGAGTTTCACGAGAACGAACCCACAGCACATCACCAACTGCGCCACTTTGCACAGACTTAACTGCTTTAAGGGTTTTTGGTGTGTAGCAAAGATCCTCTAAGTAACCTGCAAATACGCCAGCTTTTTCAACTGTATCTAAAATTCGCTTTGCCTCTGCTGCATTTCTGGCAAGTGGTTTTGTGCAAAGAATCGCCTTGCCAGCTTTAGCAGCCAGAGTAATCGCCTCTTCATGCATATGATTTGGTAGCGCAACAATAATTACATCTGTATCTGGATGATTAATCGCTTCTTCAATACTTGTTGTATAGGTTGGAATATTCCATCGCTTAGCGAATGCATCACCACGCTCTGTAGAGCGAGAGTAAACAACGGCAACTGAATCTCGATTTCGCTGACCATGTAATGTCATTGTGTAAAAGTCAGCAATTAGACCAGTACCTAACATTGTTATGCGATGTGATTTCACAGATCCTCCAAAGCGTAGAAATAGTTTAAGTAGTATAGACATTTGGACTATGCTCTGAAAAGGGGGTAGCAATGCCAAATAGATCACTAGGCCACTTTGACCTGATCGTGATGGGTGCTGGTTCTGCTGGGGCCTCCGCCGCAATTGCAGCGGCAAGATCTGGCAGCAACGTACTTGTAATTGATCGCCTGCCATTTGTGGGTGGAACAAGTACTGCAGTTCTAGATACTTTTTATGGCTTCTACACGCCAGGAGAGCAAGCAAAGAAAATCGTTGGCGGAATACCTGATGATGTTATTGATGGATTAAAAAGCTTTGGCTCAATGGTTGAGCGACCAAATACATATGGCGCCGGAACTGGTGTTACTTATAACCCAGAGCATTTAAAAGTTGTGTGGGAATCATTACTAGTTAAATCTGGTGCAAAAATTTTATTGCATGCACTTTTGCAACAAGTAAATGTTAAAGATGGCAAAGTTAGTGAGTTAATTCTTGCAACCAGGGCTGGCCTTTGCTCAGTGACTGGAGATTTCTTTATTGATGCCACCGGGGATGCAGATTTATCAAATTTTGCTGGCTTTGGATATGAAAAAGCTGGCGAAATATCACCTGCTCAAACTTTAACAACTACTTTTAAAATGGTTAATGTTGATTTAGCAGAGCGAAAGAAAATTAAAAAAGAGCAACTGCATGAGCTAATGCAAGATGCAGCCGATAACGGCTATGAGCTCCCACGCAGAGAGGGATCAGATCACATCACACCAGTTGCAAATACAACTGCAACGGTAATGACCAGACTTGATTCAGTTCGCAAAAACAGTAATGGTGAAATTGAATCTGTCTTAGATGATCCATTCTTTTTAACTGATTCAGAAATTGCAGGTAGAAGACAAGCATCAGAGTATGCAAGATTTTTGGTGGATAAAGTACCCGGGTATAAGGATTCCTCTTTATATGGTTTCTCAACCTTAATCGGAGTTAGAGAAACTAGAAGAGTTTACGGTGATTATCGTGTAACTAAATCAGATGTATTAGAAGCAAAACAATTTGATGATCAGGTCGCATTATGTGGAGCACCTATTGAAGATCACCATAGCGGTGATGGCACAAACTGGATTTATCTGCCAGATGGTTCGGCAGTTGGAATCCCACTGCGATCATTAATAGTTAAAGACAGCATAAATACAATGGTTATTGGTAGATGTTTTTCTGCTTCACATGATGCTCACGCTTCAATTCGTTCAATGGCGCAATGTATGGCAATGGGAGTTGCAGCAGGTGTTGCAGGCTCAATTGCACTAGCAAATAAAAAGGAAATAAGAAAAGTCACCTTCTCAGATATCCGCACGAAAATTATCGAAACTGGCGCAATTTTAGAAGTTCCTAGTAAATGAGTAGCAAGGTAAGAACTGTGCTGGGGGATATCTCAGCAGAGAGCCTTGGTGTTACTTATATGCATGAGCACTTAATAATCGAATCAGAGATTGTAAAAAAAGATTACGAGCACATTTATCTACCAAGTACTGAAGATGCAGTTGTTGAGGTTATGTTATGTAAAAAAGCTGGAGTTCAAAGTATGGTCGATTGCATGCCAACTGGCTCTGGCCGGAATCCGCAGAAGTTGCGGAAAATCTCTGAACTAACTGGCATAAATATTATTGCAACAACCGGACTACACCATGATCGCTACTATAAAAATGATGATCAGATTGAAAAATTAAGTTTATCTCAACTTAGCCAGTTATTTATAAATGAAATTGAAAATGGAATGGATGATACTGAGATTAAAGCTGGAATAATTAAAGTTGTAACCTCTGGATCAATAATTAAAGACCGAGAAGTCAAACTTTTTGAGGCAGCTGCAATCGCAACAAATAAAACTGGTATGCCAATTATTTCTCACTGTGAACATGGAAAAGGTGCGCTAGAACAAATAAAACTTTTTAATAAATTGGGAATTAAATTAAACAGAATCATACTTTCACATACTGATAAAGAAAATGATCATGGATATCATAGAGAGATATTAAGTTCTGGCATTAACGTTGAATACGATCAGTCATTAAGACAATTCAATGATGAAAAACCAGAGAGTGCCCTTCTAACTATTGCGATGATTGAAGCTGGCTACCTCAATCAAATAATGCTAGGAACAGATGGCGCTAGAAGATCATTATGGAGTGCTTTAGGTGGAAAGCCAGGGCTGAGTTGGCTCTATTCAGGTTGGGGTAAGAAACTTAAAGAGATGGGCATAAGCGAGCAACAAGTTACAAGATTATTTATATCAAACCCTGCTGAAGTATTAGCTTTTAGCAGTTAATTATATGAACAAGTAAAGTTCTTTGGTACCTTTAACTTATGGAGCATAATTTCAAGAAGCAATTTATCGAAATCTCCTATAAAGGTTTTCCGCTAAGTTCCTACGGAAAAACTGTTGAACAATTTCTTTCAACAAAACCAAATGTTTTATCATCTGGTTTTCAATTTCCGATTATGGTTCTTAAAGATAAAGCGCTAAAACATAACATTGATCGAATGGCTAGATTTTGTAAGTCAGTTGGAGCTGAATTAGCTCCGCATGTGAAAACAACAATGTCACCTCAAATCGCTCAAATGCAAGTAGATGCGGGAGCATTCGCCTTAACAATTGCTAACTTCTGGCAGGCTGAGATTTTTAGAAGTTTTGGATTTAAAAAACTAATAATTGCAAATGAAGTGCTAGATCCTTCAGCTATTGCTGCTATTGCAGATTTAAATGGTAAGCAAGAAGCTGAGATAATTTTTTATGTTGATTCAATCGCTGGCTTGGAGATTATTAAAAAACATACTCCAAAAGATGGAATTCAAAACTTATTTATTGAGATTGGTACCGATAATGGTCGAGGTGGAATTAGAGACTTGAATTTAGTCACCACAATTGCTAAAAATATTTCTGAAGACTCTCGACTCAAATTAAGAGGGGTAACCGGATTTGAAGGTGCGGTACCAAACGCTGGACGTACTAGTGCAGGTGAGGATTCAGTAAGCAAGTTCTGTCAAAAAATAGTGGCCGCAGCAAATGATGCATACCAATATAAATCCGAGAGTGAATTCATAATTAGTGCTGGTGGAAGTGCTTACTTTGAAATAGTGGCTAATGAGTTAAATAAATTCGATAAACCAAAGATACTTCTGTTAAGAAGTGGTGGATATGTAACTCATGATAGTAAATATTACGAAGAAGTATATCCATTCCGAGATTCAAATGATCTTTTGCTACCCGCTATTGAAGTTTGGGCGCAAGTTATAAGCGTGCCAGAAAAAGAGTTTGGTGTATTAAACCTAGGTAAGAGAGATATTAGTTGCGACCTGCATAACCCAATACCGGTAGCTAAGTACAGCAATAAATTATCTAAGTTTTCTGGTGAAATTGAAAAACTTAATGATCAGCATGGATTTTTACGGAGCAAGGAAGAATTTGCAGTTTCAGAGTTAATTGGGTTGGGAATCTCACATCCATGTACTACTTTTGATAAGTGGCGTCTTATTCCACTAGTCAACGACAACTATGATGTTGTAGATTGCATACATACATTTTTCTAGTTCACAACTAAAGGAGATCAAATGAAGGTAGAACATGTCCAAGCCAAAGATGCACCAGCGCCAGGAGGGTCATATTCTCACGGTGTAGTTGCAAATAATTTCCTTTATACCTGTGGGATGGGTCCAGTTGATCCAGCTACTGGAAAAATTGTTGAAGGTGGCGTGGCAGAACAAACAAGACAAACCTTGATCAACCTACAAAAAATTCTAGATGTTAAAGGTGCAAAATTTGCTGATGTCGTAAAGGTTACTGCTCACCTTCAAGATGTGAATAGAGATTTTGCTGCTTATGATGCGGTTTACCGGGAATTCTTCTCAGCACCATTTCCGGTTCGAACAACAGTTGGATCTGATTTAATTAAAATATTAGTTGAGATTGATTTCGTAGTAGCCCTCTAAGGCTGATCAATATGGAATCAAACCAAGATTTAGCCGGCAAAGTAGTTGTCGTAACTGGTGCCGGTAGAGGAATAGGTAAGCAAATTGCAATCGGTGCAGGCCAGCGTGGTGCAAGTGTTGCACTAGTTGAAGTAATCCCTGAAAATCTTGAAGCTGCAACAAAAGAAATCGAAGCAATGGGAATTAAAGTTAAGGGTTATTTAACTGATCTTTCCAAAGAGTCTGATGTAGTAAATAACTTTAAACAAATTGAAAAAGATTTTGGTCAGATTGACTGCCTTGTAAATAACGCAATGATTCATAACTCTGAAGATCTACTGGCAACAACGTTAGATATTTGGAACAAGTCCCTGGCTGTGACTTTAACTGGCAGTTTTTTAACAATCCGTGCATCCCTGCCTGGAATGATTAAACGTAAAAAAGGCTGCATCGTAAATATTGGAACTGTAAATGCAAAAACAATGATTGGCAGTGATGCTTATAGTGTTGCTAAGGGAGGCATTCATGCCCTCACTAGAACTGTTGCCGTTAGATATGGCCCAGATGGCATTCGCTGTACAACAGTAGTTCCCGGAACTATTGCAACTGATGCCTGGCAAGAACGGGTTGATCGTAATCCGCAAATTTTTGAAAAACTTAAACCTTGGTACCCATTAGGTCGAGTCGGAACTCCAAATGATGTAACTGAAGCAGTTCTATTTATTCTTTCAGATAAAGCCCAATGGATTAGCGGTAGTGAGTTTGTAGTAGATGGTGGGCTTCTAGCTGGTCTTGCTCCGATGTATAAAATGGTTGAAGGCTCAGATTAAATTTAATGGCTGAAAATACATTTACTATCCGCGGTGCTGATGTAATAGATGGAAATGATTCACCAGCTAAACGCCAAGACCTACTTGTTACTAATGGCGTAATAAGCCAAGTTGGTTCAATATTAAAGGGCGCTGAAGAGGGCAAATTAATTGATGGCTCTGGTTTAACTATCGCACCTGGTTTTATAGATATGCATGCTCACTCTGATCTTGCTGTGCTGACTGATAAACAACATTTAGCAAAAGTAACTCAGGGTGTAACTATGGAGGTAGTAGGTCAAGATGGCTTGAGTTATGTCCCAAGCAACCCAGAGACCTTGCTTGAATTAAGAGAGCAATTATTTGGCTGGAACGCTGACCCATCTGATTTGAAGTGGGATTTTCATTCAGTTTCAGAGTACTTAAGTCGAGTAGATAAAGGCTCTGCGGTAAATATTGCATATTTAATTCCACATGGCAGCGTACGGATGCTAGTTCGAGGTAATGAACCTGGAGTAGCTAATGAAAATGAGTTAAAGCAAATGATTAACTTAGTTGAGACCGGCATGAAAGAGGGTGCCTTTGGTTTATCTGCTGGCCTTACCTACACCCCAGCTATGTATGCAGATGATCAAGAGATAATTGAACTTTGTAAGGTGGTGGCAAAGTATGGTGGTTACTACGCACCCCATCATCGAAATTACGGCGCTAAGTTTTTAGATGCAGTATCTGATTGTTTAGATATTGCGCGCCACTCTAAATCAGCACTTCACTTAACGCACTGCCATATGAGCCATCCAGATAATCATGGCAAGACTGAATTGTTATTTGATCAATTAGATCGGGCTGAAAAAGATGGGGTTGATGTAACTCTTGATACTTATCCCTACCTTGCTGGCTCTACCTACCTTCATGCATTGCTACCATCTTGGGTTCAAGCTGGTGGTAAGAGTGAAACCATTAAACGATTAAAAGTATTAGAGAATAGAAAAAAAGTTATTCATGAACTAACTGTTACGGGCAGTGATGGAAATCAAGGTGGAGTTGTTAATTGGCCAATCATCACAATCGCTGGAGTTGAAAAACCAGAGAATCTTAGATTTATTGGTGTAGACCTAGTGTCAGCTGCGGCAATGGTAAATAAAAATGTTGAAGATTTTTATATGGATTTTATTTTAGAAGAAGATCTAAAGGCATCATGTGTAATCTTTTCAGGCCATGAACCAAATGTTAGAGCGATTATGAAAGATCGCCGGCACATGATTGGTAGTGATGGAATTTTGACTGGTAATCGGCCACACCCAAGAGGTTATGGAACATTTGCAAGATACCTCGGAGTTTATGCTCGGGAAGAAAAAGTTTTAACTATGGAGGGTGCAATTGCACGAATGACTGGCAGATCTGCAAAGCGATTGGGATTAAAAGATCGTGGATTTATTAAAGCTGGCATGAAAGCAGATATGGTTTTATTTGATACGGCAAATGTAATTGACTCTTCAACTTATGAAACTCCAAGAGTTGCAGCAAAAGGTTTTGAGATGGTTTGGATATCAGGAATTGCTACTTTAAAAGCTGGGAAGAGGACAGAGGCCGTTCCTGGGGCAGGGGTAAGAGCCCGCTAGGAATTAGTGGAGAACCACCCTGCTGATACCTAAAAGTTATATTTGCCCGCAAGAATCTACCTTGCGAATAAGCACAATAAGTGGTGAGGTTATCTCTCCCCGTCGTCTGATGGGATCCTAGGAGGAGTAAATTTCGATGAAGAAAATGACAAAGCGTAGCCTTGCTGCGATTGCATCACTTGGATTGGTTGCAGGTGCACTTGTTGCTGCTGCTCCAGCACAAGCTGCTGACATCACAATTAAGGTACTAACACCAAACTACACAGACAATATGGCTGCATATTACAAAGATCTTGAGACACGTTTCATGGCTGCTAACCCAACAATCAAGGTTGAGCACGAGAACGTTTCTTGGGATGACATCTTGGTAAAGGGACGTACATTAATCTCAACCAAGTCATATCCAGATGTTCTTAACTTGAACACCTTCTCAGAGTTCGCAGCTGAAGATCTTCTATATAAGGCAAGTGATCTTTTTGATGCTACTAAGTTAAGTGACTTCGTACCCGCATTCCGCGATAACTCAAAGTACAAGGGTGTTGAGTATGCTGTTCCAGATCTAGCATCTGCACGTATGTTCTTTATTAACAAGGCTCTTTTCTACGGCGCTGGCAACACCAAGATCCCAACAACATGGGCTGAGGTAACTGCTGCTGCTAAGAAGATCAAAGCTAAGTACGGCTCAAAGGTTTATCCATTAGCAATCCCACTGGGTTCAGAGGAAGCTCAAGCTGAGTTCCAAATCTGGGCAGGCGGAAACGGTGGACGTTACTTTGATGAGGCATCTAGTAAGTGGGTTATTAACTCTGCAGAAAACCTTGCAACTCTTAACCAACTTAAGGCTTGGGTAAAGGCTGGTTACACACAACCAAACCCAGCATCAACTAACCGTACTGATGCATTCAAGCTATTTAGCCAAGGCAAAGTTGCAATGATCAACGCATCTGTGTTCTTCCCTTCAACTTTGAAGGATTACAAGAGCAAGGTTGACTATGGTGTTGCACCATTCCCAGCAGCTACTGCTGCAAAGAAGCCAATTACTCTTGGAGTGCAGGATTACTTTATGGCATTTAAGAAGGCTGGTAACCAAGACGCAGTGTCTAAGTACCTAAACTTCTTATACTCAGCTAGCAACTATGCAGGATTCCTAAAGGCAACTGGTGGATTTATTCCTGCAACTAAGTCAGCCTCAACTGAAGTGGACTCTTCATTGCTTCCATTCATTGAGCAACTTCCAAACGCTATCTTCTACCCAGGAACTCTTGGTTCATGGGGAACAGTTGTTGCCAAGATCACCACACAAATTGGTACTGGCATAACAAAGGATGCAAAGACTGTTTTGAACTCTTTGCAAGCCACAGCAGAAGCAGCTGGCACTAAGTAATTACCTAACGGTAATTAGTAGTAAATAGCAGTAACGGCAGGGTTTGAGAGAGAAATTTCTCAAACCCTGTTTCTAAATAAAGAAGTAGTATTAGTAAGTAGTTCAAGTGGAATGAGGAAACTTGAGTATCGGATTGCTAAAAAATAGCGCCGCCAAGAGACCTAAAAAACTAAAGGTCAGCCATAACGTTTCATTTTTAAGCGCGTTGCCCTGGATCGGACCAGCACTCTTATTAATTCTATTAGTTGTGATTTGGCCAGTCATTGAATTAATTCGTACCTCATTTACAGATATTTCACTTGCTGGAAGCTTGCTCGATTTTAACGGTTTAGTAAATTATCGAGATTTATTAGCAAATGTTGATTTATATCCAGTAGCAAAGAGAACACTATTTTGGGTATTTGGCATAGTATTTTTTACAGTTTTGTTATCGCTACCACTAGCACAACTAATTAATCAAAATTTTCCTGGCCGCAAATATGTCAGATGGGCAATGATCTTTCCTTGGGCCGCCTCAGTTGTAATGACCTCCATGATTTGGACTTGGATATTAGATGCCTACTCCGGTGAATTAAATTTAACACTTACTCAGCTTGGCTTAATTTCAGAGCCAGTTGACTGGGTAAATAATCCTGGAAGTTCTTTCTACTTCTTAATGTGGGTTGCAGTTTTTGTATCAATTCCATTTACAACCTTTGTGCTTTTAGCTGGATTGCAATCAATTCCACAAGACATAATTGAAGCCGCATCAGTTGATGGTGCCACCTCATGGCAGACATATCGAAGAGTTAAATTTCCGTTGCTTAGGAACTCACTTCTAATTGCTACAATTATTAATTTAATTAATGTTTTCAACTCATTTCCAATAATTTGGGTAATGACTCGTGGCGGACCAGGTTACGAAACTGACACCACAACTTCTTTCGCTTATAAATTAGCATTTATTGAATCAAACATGGGTCAATCAACTGCACTTGGTGTCTTTAATTTCATAGTAATAATGATTATTGTTGGGTTTTACTTAAAAATTACTAAAGCAACTAGGACTGAGTTATGAGTACAAAAGTGAAGAAGATCACCGGTAAGAAAGTTGCAACAATGTTTGGTGCTTACTTTATAGCCTGGCTATTTGTTTACCCATACATAAATATGTTTTTAACTTCAATTAAAACACATGAAGAACTATATGCAACCCCATCTACTCACTTTCCAAAGGTTTGGCAGTGGCGTAACTACATAGATGTTTGGGATAATGCACCAATTGCAGCTTTCTTAAAGTCTAGTTTAATTGTTTCTCTCTCTGCAACAATTTTAGTTTTAATTGTCTCACTCCCTGCTGCTTACTTCACCTCCCGCTACCGTTTTAAAATGCGTGGTCCATTCTTATTATTAGTACTCGCAACTCAAATGTTCTCTCCAACAGCACTAATTATTGGAATATTTCGTGAGGTTGATTTCTTTAAACTACTTGATTCATACGTTGCGTTAATTATTTTAAATGCTGGATTTAACTTAGCATTCTCCATCTGGCTACTTTCTGGCTTCTTCTCAAGTATTCCAGTTGAGATTGAGGAGGCAGCACTAATTGATGGCTGTACAAGAATGCAAGCTCTTCGCAGAGTTACACTTCCAATTGCATTACCTGGGCTAGTTACAGCAGTTATTTTCACATTTGTTGCAGCTTGGAATGAATTCACGATTGCCTTAACAATTATGAGTTCTGTTGAGAAAAAACCAATTCCAGTTGGTATTACTCAATTCATTGGACAATATGACGTGGCTTGGGAGTACTTATTTTCAGCTACTATGATCGCTATTGTTCCAGTTGTGATTTTATTCATTTCAATTGAGAAGTACTTGGTTGGCGGATTAACCGCTGGCAGCGTTAAATGAGTTTAATTAAATCAAATGCATTCACATTCCCATATACTTTTTTTAGAGAGCCAGCCGAAAAAGTAATACCAGAGCTTAAAAGCTATGGATTTTCTGGAATCAATCTGGCCTTAAATTATCACGGAAGTAGGGATCTACTTTTACGACAAGGGCCGCAACTTGAGTATCTGTCAGATGGTTTTCATTATTACAAAAGTGACTACACAAAATATGATGAATCAGCTTTAAAGCCTGCCCAATCTGATCAATTACCAACTAATGAGCTAATTGATTCTGTAATTAAAGTTGCTAGCTCAAATAACTTTGAGGTTAATGCGTGGGCTGTCTATATGCATAATTCTGCAATTGGTATGGCAAACCCAGAATCTACCGTAACTAATGTATTTGGAAATAGATTTCTCTCTGAACTTTGTCCGGCAAATCCAGGAGTTTCTGGGTATGTACTCGGCTTAACCAAAGATTTAGCAAGTCGTGGCATAAAGGCGATCACAGCTGAGTCACTACATTTTCATGGTGCAAGGCACGGTGAGCATCATGAACGGTTCTTTATTGAACTTAGTCCAGTAAGTGAGTTCTTATTTTCACTTTGTTTCTGTAGTAATTGCCAGATTAATTTTAAAAAGACAGGAGGAGATTCATCTGCTTTGCTTAATATAGTAAAAGATCTATTGACTAAGGTATTTGCTACCCAAGACCCATGGCTTGGCAAGCCCTTAACTAAAGAGATTCTGGCAGAGGTTGCTGGAGTTGAAATCCTTGCATATCTATCGGCTCGAGAAGAGAATCTAGCTAAGTTATATAGTGAGGTTTCAAAAATAACAAATGCAGCTGGAGTAACTTTTAAGTATGTTGATCAATCTCCGTTAATTGATTTGGCAAGCCCTAAAGCACTTGATAATAGCTGGCAGATCGGAATTGATAACAAGAAGATTGAGAAAATTGTTGATAATTATGAACCCTTGCTTTATCGAAGCAATGTTGAAGATTTAAACTCCCTGGCAACTAGTTATCTGACTGAAATTAAGTCAGAATTAACAAGTATTTTGCGCCCAACATATCCAGATAGTACTAACAAGGATAATTTAATCCGTAAAGTCGAATTACTTACTAAACTGGGAATAAATAACATAGATTTCTATCTACTAGACACAATGAGAGCTTCAGATTTAGAAAATATTAAGAGCTTCTTATTTTAGAATGAAAAGTGCTATTTCTTATTGCATATTTAGTAGATCTTTGATTTGATTGATTATTGTGCAACTAATTAATAACCTAGATGATGCGCTAGTGCGTGCAAAACAATTGCTACAAAAAAACCAAAAAAGAGGTGTAATTGGAATAGTTGGCAAGCCTGGTGCTGGTAAATCCACATTAACATCTCACCTTATAAACAATCTACCAAAAGATAGTGCTGTATTAATCCCAATGGATGGGTATCATTTAAGTAATAAACAGTTAGATAGACTTGGAGTTTCAAATCGAAAAGGTGCCTTTGACACCTTTGATTCCCATGGATTTGTAGAGTTACTAAAAAGAATTAATGAGGAGCCAACTAAAGATATCTATTTCCCAATTTTTCATCGAGAAATTGAGGAGTCATATGCTGCAGATGGAGTTGTACCAGCAAATACAAAGCTAGTGATAACTGAGGGTAATTACTTACTACTTGATAAAGGCGGCTGGGAGGGAGTAAGAGCAGAGCTAGATGAGGTTTGGTATATCGAGATTGATGATGCCATCAGGATTGAACGGCTTACAAAACGGCATCAAAGCTTTGGAAAAAACTATGAGGATGCAATCAGTTGGGCAACTGGTAGTGATGAGCGAAATGCAGAGTTAGTTAAAAAAACTCGAGACAAAGCGGATGTAATAATAGAGATTAAGCAATGATTAACTGATAGTAGCTTTAGCATCACAAATTGACTAAAAATCTTTTCCACAATCTCTTAAATAATTAATTTTAATATAAATATTAATTATAGTTATCCAACATTTAATAATTTGGAGAACAATGAAATTAACCCAGTGCGCTACTAAATTCTTTATTAACTTACAAAATCAATTAAATAAGCTTTTTTTCAGCAAAAGCAGAGGTGATGTTCCAGGTTGGGTACTTGTAGTTTTGATGACCACCGCTTTGGTAACTGGCATCTGGTCAATTGCCGCACCAAAGCTGACCACAATCTTGCGCAACTCATTAGATGCGATGGGCGGTATCAGGTAGTTGCGCAAGCTTTTATTTGGCAAAAGCC
>Ga0209190_1000611_pt1 | contig 25961 bp, 25 predicted proteins | sample M_140205_XF_Meta_FD_187315 | JGI IMG/M metagenome (GOLD analysis project Ga0209190, IMG submission 187315) | Freshwater microbial communities from Lake Montjoie, Canada to study carbon cycling - M_140205_XF_MetaG (SPAdes) (version 2) | ecosystem: Environmental > Aquatic > Freshwater > Lake... | reverse complement strand
AATTCGTTAGCTCCCGCTGGGCTTGATCTAAAAGTCGTCCGCTATTTCCCACTTGCCGATTTGCTAAACGCTTTCGATGCCGGAATATGCGCAGCTGGATATAACGGAGTCCATGAGCTCTTAGCTGCCGGCTTACCAACTGTTTTCGTATCCAATATTCGAGGTACCGATGATCAAGAAACTCGGGCTCGATGGTGTGCTGACAACGGTGCGGCGCTGATGGCAGACCAATCTAATTTACCTGATATTGAGCGCACCGTAAAAAAACTACAGGATCCAATTCTAAGAATAGCGCTCTCGAATAAATGTTTGGATCTACCAGCGCCATCTGGGGCTAATGAAATTGCCGAATTTTTACTAAAAATCAGCAAATCAACTATTGCTAATCGGATTCTCAAGAGCGTGCAATATCGAAGTTTTTCAGTATTGGAAATCCTGGGTAAAAAACCGATTGATGCGGTAAAACATTTAATCGTTTTCTTCTTAGAGAAAGCTGGACTCTCTTACCGAGTGCTCTTTCCACATAAAGCAAATACTCCGCAAATCACTGGTGCTCCGATTTATTCTCAAACCATCAAAACTGAAGAATTACGAGCGCTAATAGCCGCGCCGCGTAGATTTGAACATCTTTATCCGGAATCGAGTGAAAAATATATTTATGCTCGCAGAGCGATTGCAAACACTGCATACGATTTAAATAAAGGTATTCGAACATGAGGCTTGGCGTACTAGACGTTGGCTCAAATACTGTGCACCTACAAATTGTTGATACTGCACCAGGTGCCAGACCAAATCCAACATCTAATTTTAAAGAAGACTTACAATTAACCTCATACTTAGATTCAAATGGAAATATTTCCGAGTCTGGAGTTGAAGCTCTGCGCCTCTGCATCGGAAGGGCACTAAAGGAAGCGGCTATTGCAAAAACTAAAGAACTACTTCCTTTTGCCACTTCAGCATTGAGAGATGCAAAAAACGGCGCTGAGATTATCGAAGGCATTAATCGTGAGTTTCAAATAGATCTACAAGTACTTTCGGGCGAAGACGAGGCAAAAACTACCTTCCTAGCAGCAAGAAGATGGTATGGCTGGTCGAGTGGCCGGCTATTAATGATTGATATTGGTGGTGGGTCTTTAGAAATTGCGGTTGGAGTAAACGAATCTCCGGACGTTGCATTTTCGCTTCCACTTGGTGCAGCGCGATTAACTAATGACCTGCTTGAAGGCGATCCATTTAACAAGAAAAGTTTAAGAAATATGCGGGATCACATCGAAAGTAAATTGAGCGAAATTTTGCCCGCGCTAGTCCAGCATCAGGGTACAGATAGAGCAATCGCAACTAGCAAAACTTTTCGAACCCTTGCTCGATTATGCGCTGACTGGATTCCCGGAAATGGTAAGAATTTGAGAATTGATTCGCTACGAAAAATCACACCCCGGCTGGCGGAAATGACGCTTGAGGATCGGGCAGATTTACCTGGTGTATCTGCCGGTCGAGCCCGACAAATTGTGGCCGGCGCTTATGTTGCAGAAAGTGTCATGCGCAACTTAGATGTGGATCAATTAGAAATTTGTCCTTGGGCACTGCGTGAAGGCATTGTTCTAAAATGGATGGACTGGATGGAAGTTTAGTTTTTAAACAGTGGGAGCAGCTAAAAAATCAATAGCTATCAAAACATTGTCAACATGATGCACTATCCATGCATCACCAGGTTCAAGTTTGGTGTGCCTAGTTTCTATGCCAGATTTCTCTATTAAATTTGCCATAATTTCTGGAAGTATCGGATTATGACTACATGCAATCACATTGCTATGCAGATTTAAGAGTTTCTTAATATATTTCAATGGTTTATCAGCATTCTTTGCGTAGGCATACTCGCTTAAATCTTCTGCAAATATTAAATCCAACTTTAGACTACGCGCGATTGGTGTAACTGTTTCATAACACCTAACCGCGGCCGATGAATGAATCTCTTCAATTCCGTAAACTTGCATCGTACTTAATAAGCGTTTAGCTTGTAATTGTCCTAGCTGAATAAGTGGACGGTCGCCATCGTCACCAATCCATTCATTTCTATCTAGTGCTTTAGCGTGACGGAGTAATACAAGTACGTTCGAGTCTAAATCAAAATTCATGAAAGTCTTTAGAATTGAAATATCGTCGGGACGAGAAAGTTTCACTTCAGCCTCAGAAATTGAAAACCACTTCACAACATCAACTTCATTTGGTTGTGGCTCACCTATTGCAGAAACGAACCGAGCCGACCAATATTGCACATTCTTATTAATACCATTAGTTAGATAATTTATTTCGCCAATATATGGCCCCATAACTATAGAAAACCCAGTCTCTTCCATGACCTCACGAAATGCGCAAGCGATTGCAATTTCGTTCTCTTCTAATTTGCCTTTTGGAAACGACCAATCGTCATATTTCGGACGATGTATAAGTGCAACTTCTAATTCATCGCTATCGTTCCTGCGCCAAACTATGGCACCAGCCGCAAGTACTCTGGAACTCATCATCGTTTCAATCTATCGATTAGCCGAGCGTGCAAAGAAATAAATTTCTTGCCGTGAGCATCTTTATCTTTTCTATGCCAAGTACTGTGTTGGTCTAACTCCCACCGGTCAATATCTTCGGCAAAATACCCTTCTAATTCAGCATTTAGCGTTGCTTTATGTTCGGGCGCAATAATCTTCACAAGTGCTTCAACTCTGCGATCTAAGTTACGTTCCATTAAGTCGGCGCTACCGATCCAGAATTCGGTTTCGCCGCCATTGGCGAAATTGAATATTCTGGAATGCTCAAGAAATCTACCAACAATTGATCGAACCTTAATGTTTTCGGATACTCCAGGAATTTCCGGTTTCAATGAGCAAATTCCTCTAGTTACTAACTCCACTTTTACGCCAGCTGTTGATGCTCGATAAAGTGCATCAACAAATGCTTCATCCAATAGTGAATTCAATTTGAATCTAATTCCCGAGGGCAATCCTTTTTTGGCGTTCTCTATTTCTTTCTCAATTTTTCCTAACAATCCATTTCGCAAAGATCTCGGCGCCACAAGAAGTCTTGAAAATTCCGTATCTACTACAAAACCAGATAATTGATTAAATAATCTAGAAAGATCGTGACCGAGATCTGGATCCGAACTTATCAATCCCCAGTCCTCATATAAACGTGCGGTTTTAGGGTTGTAATTTCCGGTTCCGACATGGCAGTAGCGACGTAAACTATTGGTCTCTTGTCTAACAATCAAAGAGAGTTTCGCATGAGTTTTCATTCCCATAAGCCCATACACAACATGAACTCCAGCACTTTCAAGTTTTCTGGCCCAGCGAACGTTTGCGAGTTCATCAAAACGTGCACGAATTTCCACAACCGCTAAGACTTGCTTTCCAGCTTCAGCCGCTTCAATCAAGGCATCAACTATTGGTGAATCTCCGGAAGTTCGGTAAAGAGTCTGCTTTATTGCTAACACCTGCGGATCCCTTGCAGCGTTCTCCAAAAACCTAACAACTGAAGTTGTAAATGATTCATATGGGTGATGCAGCAGTACTTCATTATTCTTCAATGAGTCAAAGAAAGCCTCGCTATCCTCGCTCTCAGTTTCAAGCAGGAATTGTGAAGTTTTGCTCCTAAAAACTGGATATTTCAAATCTTTTCTATCAATGTCCGCAATTTGGTTTAGACAAGTTAAATCAATCGGCCCCTGCCTTTTGATTACTTCAGCCTCAGTAATCTCCAATTCATCCATTAGAAGCGAAAGTAATTCTGGTTTAATTTTGCGATCAACTTCTAATCTCACTGGTGGGCCAAATCTTCGTTGAAGCAACTCCTGCTCCATAGTCTCAAGTAAATCTTCGCTATCTTCCTCTTCAATTTCAAAATCTTGATTCCTAGTTACTCTAAAGGTGAAATAATCCTCGATAGTCATCCCAGGAAATAGCTCTTGTAAATTCGCAACTATTACTTCTTCTAGAGTTACATATCTATGTATCGCAGATTTTTGAGTTTTCACAAATCTAGGGATTACTGGAGGAACTTTAACCCGCGCAAAGAATTTATCACTTTTTTCTTTATGACTAACTACTATTGCAAGATTTAAGGAAAGTCCAGAAATATATGGGAAGGGGTGAAGAGGGTCGACTGCTAATGGTGTTAGAATCGGAAATATTGTATTTAGAAAATACTCTTTTAAGTAACTCTTCTCCAAATCGTTTATATTATCCCAACTTGTTAGCTCTATTTCTTGGGCAGCCAGTGCCGGCTTCAGTTCGTTGTGAAATAAAGTGGCTTTTCTATCTGCTAACTCTCTACTTTTTATTAGGACTTTACTCAGTAATTCGCTCGGAGTTAGTCCAGCGATACCTTTTTGGGTAATTCCATTTTCAATCTTACGTTTTACGGTGGCAACACGAATCATATAAAAATCATCTAAATTTGAGGAAAATATTGCTAAGAATCTAACCCTTTCAAGCAGCGGCAGTGAATTATCTTCAGCTAGTTCTAAAACTCGTTGATTGAAATCTAACCAACTTAATTCCCGATCGATTAGAAGTTCTGAAAAATCATTGGGGAATACAGTAGTCATGGGGTGATTATTGAAACCTTTTATGAACGGGAAGTTAAACATGGGGGTCTATATTCTAAATAGTTGCTAGACCTTCAACAACTCTCGACCTTTTTCAACCGCTAGTTTTGCCTGAGAAGAGGTAGTACGGACACCAGAATTTCTGGCAGACTTTCGCAGGTAAATCTGACGAATGTTTAGCTTGGAGGGCTCATGTACGGCAAGTATTGGATGAGTCCGGAAACAACTTCGATAAATCGATTACCAATGCTAAATATGGAGCACCTACATTCAATCTCTCTAGATGGTCCGTGGCGCTTCCAATTACTAGATCGAGCCGATGCTTCACCTGCAGCAAGTTGGAACATTGAAAACGTCCCAAGTTTGTGGACTATCAATAAAGGTGAACATCACTATAAAGATGCGCCAATCTATACAAACACGCAAATGCCTTTTGATAATCTGCCACCATCTGTGCCACTTCATAATCCAACTGGGATTTATGAACGTGATTTCACAATTCCAGATACTTGGCAGAACAAGCGAATCGTGCTCTCGCTCGGCGGTTTTGAATCAGTAGCTGTCGTGACGATAAATAATAAAGATGTAGGAATGGCTAAAGATTCTCATTTAGCATCTGAGTTTGAGATTACTTCGTACATAAAAAAGGGTAACAATGTAATTCGCTTGCGAATCATAAAGTGGTCTGATGCCACATTTATTGAAGATCAAGATCAATGGTGGCATGGCGGTATCAGCCGGAGTATTAAGTTATTTGCAACTGAGCATGTTTTTATTGAACGTCTCTACCTAACTCCAGGGCTATTACCTGATAACAAAACTGGCACGCTGAAAATCCGCGCCTATATCAATTCAATTAATGAAGCTCCACTCGCTAATTGGACTTTCCAAGCTCGCATAGTCGGAGTTAGTAAAGTGCAAAAAATGAGCCAAACTTTTATTAGCCATAACCGAACACTATGGACTAAAAAAACCCGAGAACAGAAAGAAATTACCGATAGCGAATTCCATGGAAAATATTGGGATGGAAATGTTCCGGATCAAGTTAAGAAAGTGCTACTCGAGTTAGATCCACCTAACCCCGGTTATGCTGAATTTGAAGTAAAAGTGCCGAATATTTCACCTTGGTCAGCCGAATCGCCGACCCTTTATGAAGTGGAAATTCAGCTTTTAGATCCATCTGGCAAAGTAGCCGAGATTTCAACTAAGAAAATTGGCTTCCGCGATGTCAAGGTTGTCGGGAATGAGTTTTTATTTAATGGCAAACCAGTAATTCTCTATGGCATCAATCGCCATGATTTCAATCGCGAAACTGGCCGAGTTTTAACTCGGGATATGTTTAGGAACGACCTTCTTGAATTGAAGCGTTGGAATTTCAATGCAATTCGAACTTCTCATTATCCAAATGATCCAGTTTTTCTAGATCTGTGTGATGAGTTAGGTTTTTATGTTATCGGTGAAGCAAATATCGAATCTCATGCCTTCTTAGATAGCATCTGTGATGATCAGAAATATCTAGTTGCTTTTGTGGACCGGGTGTCCCGAATGGTTGAGCGAGATATCCACCATCCAAGCGTAATTTTCTGGTCACTAGGTAATGAATCTGGTTTTGGATTAAACCATCTAGCTGCTGCTGCATTTGTTAGAAAATTTGATTCATCCCGACCGCTGCATTACGAAGGTGGCATCCGTGGTAATTGGACACATGGCCAAGAAGTTACCGATGTAATTTGTCCGATGTATCCAAATATTAGCGCCATAGTTTCATATGCAAAATCAAAAAAAGCTGACCGACCGTTAATTATGTGTGAGTACTCGCATGCAATGGGAAATAGCAATGGCACGCTTGCCGAATATTGGGAAGCAATTCATTCTACAAAAGGTTTGCAAGGTGGGTTCATTTGGGAATTTTGGGATCATGGAATTGATCAGAAGCTTCCAGATGGTCGGATTCGCTCTGCATACGGTGGTGATTTTGGCGAAGTAAAACATGATGGAAATTTCTGTTGTGATGGCATGTTTTTTCCGGATAGAACTCCTAAACCAGCGCTCTTCGAAATGAAACATATCGCTTCGCCGGTTTTGATTTCCGCAAAGAACGCTAACACTGGTCGTTTTACGCTGTTAAATAAGAACTTTTTCGTAGATTTACAAGGGTATGAATTAGGTTGGGCTATCGCGGCAAATGGCGAAATTCTCGATCGTGGCATAGCTAAGATTCCAAAAACTAAGGCGCGCGGTGCTGCTTCGATTACGGTTTCATCGAAATATTTAAAGGTTACCAGTCGCAAAGGTGAATCATTTATAACTTTTACACTTAACCAGAAAGGCCCTAATAGTTGGGCTCCGGCAAATTTTGAAGTTGCTTGGGCGCAATTCCCGCTAGCGAGCAAGAGCGCTACAAAAGCAAAGGCTCTGGTTACCAGACCTACTGAATTTGTTACTGCCGAAGGCGAAATAGTTCTTCCTTTTGGCGTGATCGCTCCTCAATTAATGTTATGGCGCGCGCCAACCGATAACGACATTATTGGATTATTTGCAGATCGTTGGAACGAATGGGGAATTCGCGATTTGTCTCGCACGGATTGCGTCATTACAAATAAAGCTGGGAAAATTAAAATTTCTAATATTTGGGAGAGCGCAACTGGTATCAAAATTAAGCACTCCCAATTAATTGAAAGTATTGCTAATGGAGTAAGGGTAACTGAATCGATCACACTGCCAGCTCAACTAAATGATGTCGCACGTGTGGGAACAAATTTTGAAGTTAGTGAAGATCTCTACAAGCTAACTTGGTTTGGCGTTGGACCTTCGGAAAATTATCCAGATCGTAAATTGGGAAGAGTCCATAAGTGGGCCGGCGCAGTAGCCGATCAATACATTCCGTACGTTAAGCCGCAAGAAAATGGCAGCCATGCTGATGTTCGTTGGTTCACTCTTACCAATTCTTCAGGTCATGGCATCCACTTTATTCTTGATAAACCACGCCAAGTTACAGTAACTCCGATGCGTTCAATTGATTTAGCTAACGCAACTCATAACATCGATGTTTATCCTTCTGGAAATACTGTCGTGACTATCGATGCAGCACTTCGTGGTCTGGGAACTGCATCTTGCGGACCTGATACTTTGGCTAAATATCGAATAAAACCAGGGGTTTTCACCTGGCAGTGGAGCGCACAGACTATTTAACTTAAATCGGCCACTTAGTAGGTGTTGGGTATTTAGGTGATCTGCCATCTCCGGAAGAGCGGCCGCGAATGCGACGTGACATCCAAGGAATTCCAAAAGTTATGAACCACTTAAAATTCTTAAAAATTCGAATTGCTAATAAATCTGTCTTCACAGGCGGTAGAGGTTTACGCCAATTAACATCAACAACTTTGCCAAGTGAGAAGAGCACACCTTGAGCAGCTCGATAATGTCCTTCGGCATTCATATGCAAACGATCATCAGAGATAAAACGGCGGTCTCGCCAAAATTCATCTTGATTTGGATCTAATAAAATTGCGCCAAGTTCGGTAGCAACTTTGCGAGTATTCGCATTGAAAATTTCAAATCGCTTCTGCCAAATTTTCGCACTTCTTGTAGCTTCGCCGGTATTTTCTAAAACACAAAATAGCATTAGCGTGCCGCCACCGGTTGCGATCCTTTTTGCAGTAGCCGTGTACTCCGCAATAACTTTCTCTGGGTCGTAGTTCGGACGAATCACATCGTTTGCTCCGGCATGAAATGAAACTAAAGTTGATTTACCTTCAATTAAATTGAGCGCAGCTGGTACTTGCTCACGTGCTACTTGGCCAATTAATTTTCCACGAACGGCCAGATTTACATAAGAAAAGTCGGGGTTATCTTTAGCTAAGACATCAGCCACACGATCGGCCCAGCCACGAAATTTTCCATTAATTACTTCATCGGTCATGCCCTCGGTCATTGAGTCCCCGAGCGCGATAAATCTTTGGTAGTTCATGCTTCTATCTCTCTAATTTACTATTCTACTTTTCGTCGTTTTTCTTCAATTGTGTAAAGTGCAATTGCCATGGCAACACTTGCATTTAAGGATTCCACACTTTGGCGCATTGGAATCGAAACAACAACATCACACTTTTCGCGCACTAGCCGGGAGAGCCCTTTACCTTCGCTGCCTACGATGACATAGAGCGAATCGGTAGCGATTTTCAAGCCATCTACCGTGTCCGTGCTCTCTCCATCAAGACCCACGATGAAGCAACCGAATTCTTTAGCATCTTCGATCGAACGTGCAAGATTTTTTACTTGGGCAATAGGTAATCGCGCTGCCGCACCTGCTGAAGCTTTCCAGGCAGTGGCGGTGATGCTGGCGTTACGTCGTTCCGGAATTAGCACACCATCGGCACCGAATGCTGCAGCACTTCTAACAATTGCCCCAATATTTCGAGGATCAGTAATGCCATCAACAGCCACAAATAGCGCGGGAGTTTTTGCGCGTTGGAATATTTCTTTCTGCGATGAATATGCATATGGCTTAACTATTAATGCAACACCTTGGTGGTTTGCCATTCCAGTTATAGATTCAACTTGATGCCGGGTAACTTCGCGAACCGTTAAACCACTAACTCGGGCGTGATCTAAGATTTCGGTAATACGTTCATCAACATCTAAACCAATTGCAACGATAAGTTCTTTTGCTGGAATATTTGCGCGAAGCGCTTCCACAACAGTATTTCTACCAGCAATTGTGTCCACATAAGTTGCGCTACTTTTTTCGCGAACTGCACGATCTTGACGTGGGCGAGTAGAGCCACGCTTTTCAGGACGACCGCGATCTGCACCAGGTCGCTTCCCGCGCGATGCTGACGGACGACCAGTTGATGGCCGACCGCTACTTGGGCGTGCTCGATCCGAAGTTGGACGTTCACTTCTTTCATCATCGCTCCGTTTACGTTCTGGTTTATAAGTTGATTTACGAGTCTTCGCTTTAGCAGCTACGTGATAAGGACGATCTGCTGCTTTTGGAGTCGGGCCTTTGCCGCGCAAACCGCGACGCTGTTTTGCGCCTGGATTTTTGCCCGTTTTTTTACCTGCCATTTAATTCACACTCCAACGTGGTCCTTGTGCGGTGTCCTCGATGGTAATTCCCAACGAAGTAATTCGATCTCTTATGGAATCAGCCGCCGAAAAGTCTTTACGTAATCGGGCTGCTTCGCGTTGTTCCAGCAATAGCGCAATTAAACCATCCATTGCTTCATTCAAATTTCCACTTCCAGATTGCGCAAAGGCAGCTTCGAATGGATCGCAACCTAGAATCGATAAAACTCCTCGAATATTTGCAGCAGATTCACTTACGCTCTTTGAATCTCCCGATGTGAGCGCGCTATTCCCGCTCTTTAACAACTCTGAAACCAGAGCTAAGGCTTGCGGTACTGCTAAATCCTCATCCATTAACTTTGCAAAATCTTTCGAAATTAAAGGTTCTGGATTTTTACCTAAAGTTTCAATCGCACGGTTTAAGAAATTCTCAATTCTGCTAAAGGCGACTGCAGACTCTTCTAAAGCTTCAAAAGAAAATTCCAACATAGAGCGGTAGTGCGCGCTTCCTAAATACCAACGAAGTTCTACGCCTCTTACACGTTTTAAAATTTCGGTAACTAAAAGCGAATTTCCGAGAGACTTACTCATTTTTTCACCAGCAGTTGTGACCCAAGCATTATGCATCCAAGTATTTGCAAAGCTATATCCAGCTGCTTCTGATTGGGCAATCTCGTTTTCATGGTGTGGGAAAATTAAATCTAAACCGCCGCCATGAATATCAAAGCTTTCACCTAAATAAGCTTGGGCCATTGCAGAACATTCCAAATGCCAACCTGGTCGGCCAGCACCCCACGGAGTTGGCCAAGAAGGCTCTCCCGGTTTAGCTGCTTTCCAAAGTGCAAAATCACGCGGATCTCGCTTATATGTTTCATCCGCATCACCAGCTGGTAACAAGCCATCTAGTTTTTGATTGGAAAGTGTTAAATAACGCTTCAATTTTCGGACTTCCAAATAAACATCGCCATTTCCTGGGGCATATGCCGATCCATTTGAAATTAAAATTTCCATCAGTTCAATCATTTGAGTTATATGACCAGTTGCGCGCGGCTCGTAAGTAGGCGGCAATACATTAAGCGCCGCATAAGCATCGCTAAATGCGCGCTCGTACTTCATCGCTACGGCCCACCATGGGGTTTTTTCTACAATCGCTTTCTGTAAAATTTTGTCATCAATGTCGGTCACATTTCTTACAAAAGTTACGTTATTTCCGGAAGCAATTAACCAACGCCTTAAAATGTCGAAGTTTACGCCGCTTCTAATATGTCCAATATGCGGTGCAGCTTGCACGGTAGCGCCACATAAATAAATTGATACCTCGCCTTTTTTAATCGACGTAAAATCGCGAACAGTGCGCGTCGCAGTATCGTAAAGTTTCAAGGCGCTCATTGTCGTATTCTAATTCCTTGCCGTTGATAACTTATAAACTAACGCAATTGCAATCGCTGATATTCCTTTTCCTTCACCGGTAAATCCAAGGCCATCAGTGCTTGTTGCTGAAACTGAAACTGTCGCACCCTTTAACGCCTGCGAAAGCTTTGCAATTGCAGCGCTCCTTCGTGGGCCAATTTTTGGTCGATTTCCAACAATTTGTACTGAAACATTTGCAATGCCAAATCCAGCTTCTGTAACTCGTTCGAGCGTTTCACTCAACAAAGTTTCACCTGAAGCACCAGCATATTTTGGATCTGAAGTTCCAAAATTAGAACCTAGGTCGCCAATATTTGCGGCGGCAAAAAGTGCATCACAGATTGCATGCGCAGCGACATCGCCATCTGAATGGCCATCAACACCGACTTCATTCTCCCAAAGTAACCCGGCTAACCACATTGGTCGCTTCGGATCTACGGAAAATGCATGCGCATCAACGCCAACGCCGCTCTGTAAATTACTTTCGTTGCCAAGTAAAAATGTGGCTGCAATTGCTAAATCTTCAGGCGTTGTTATTTTCAAGGCGTTTGTTTCACCCAAAATAGTTTTCACTTTAATGCCAAGCGCTTCTACTAAGGCAGCGTCATCGGTTGCATCTTCACTTGCCGCATGTGCCCGCACCAATACATCGCGCGCGAAACCTTGCGGAGTCTGTACGGCAACAAGTGCGGAACGGTCTGGGGTATTTCGAACATAACCTTCGCGATCAACTTCTTTGATGGTATCGATAGCCGCTAACGCTGGAATTACTGCGCTTTCACCGTTTGCAACGGCATCGCGAATCCGAATTGCTAAACCAGTGCTCGCCATTGCCCGAGCGGCATCGTGAACTAAAACAATTTTTACATCTTTAGATATCGCAGCGAGCGCTAAATTTACCGAATCACTTCTTAATATGCCGCCAGTGATAACGGTTGCGCTCTCGCCAACTATCGCGCGATATTGATCTTCAAATCCTGGTGGCGCAGTAATAATAATTTCATCCACTGCTGGAGATAGCGCTGTAAAAGCGCGCTCCAACAATGTAATACCGCCAAGTTGAACTAGCGCTTTTGGTATTTGCGCACCAAGACGGTGTCCCATGCCAGCGGCCGCAATGATCGCGGCAGATTTATTTGAAGATTGGCTCATCAAGAACCAATTAAGAAGCTAGTACCTCGTTGAGGATGGACTCGGCATTTGCTTCGTCAGTGTGCTCAGCGAGTGCGAGTTCTGAAACTAAAATGGATTTGGCTTTAGCGAGCATTCGCTTTTCGCCTGCGGAGAGACCGCGGTCAAGGTCGCGGCGATAAAGATCGCGGACAACTTCAGCAACTTTAATAACATCGCCAGAAGCGAGTTTTTCCAAGTTTGCTTTATATCTACGAGACCAGTTTGTTGGTTCCTCGGTATATGGCTGACGTAATACGCCAAAGACGCGATCTAAACCGGCTGAGTCCACTACATCACGAACGCCTACTAAATCAACATTTTCGGCTGGTACGCGAACAGTTAAGTCACCTTGTGCAACTTTTAGGACTAGGTAGATCTTTTCTTCGCCTTTGATGGTCCGGGTCTCGATTGCTTCGATGAGAGCCGCGCCGTGATGGGGATAAACAACGGTTTCGCCAACCTTGAATGACATTTATTGCCTTTCGATAGAGGGCAATTCTACCAGCAGGTAAGCAGAGGGTGAAATCCCCTAAAGCCAGCCTAAATCACTTATTTTTAGCGATTTTTTGCGCAATGCGATAAATACTTTCGCATAAGATTCCCTCATGAAAAAACCTTCGCCGCTTACTACGCTCGCTATCTCTGCAATATCTGCACTATTTCTAACAGGTTGTGGAGCTGGCTTTGATGCGTCAACTCGTAACATCAAGCAGGTTACCGATGGCGTGGAAGCTGAATTAGGTTCTGTAAAAGTACGTAACCTTTTAATTGTGGCCCAGCCAGATGGTTCTGGAGTATTGGTTGGAACTTTAGTAAATACCAGCGAAGAAGCTGAAATTGTAAGAAGTATTTCTATAAATGGAAATATGGCAACGATTTCAGGATCAAATATAGTCTCAAAGAATAGCCCGGTCATATTTGCAGGCGATAGTTCAAATGCGAACGCTGGTGTAACTTTATTGAATTCAACTATTGGTAATCGAGTTCCAGTTTCAATAACTTTTTCTAGCGTTGGAACCGTTAACTTCACTGCACTTGTCAGGGAAAAAGCTGGCGAGTTTAAAGATGTGGTATTAAAAACTCCCGTACTTTGCGCAGATCCTAAAGCTCCAACTTGTACCCCAGCCCCCTAACAGTCTGAATAAAGATTGGGTTAGCTGGATCAACCTCAATCTTGGCGCGCAACCGCTTAATGTGTACATCTAATGTTTTAGTATCACCTACATAATCACTGCCCCAAACGCGATCAATTAATTGCACGCGGGTTAGGACTCGTCCAGAATTTCGCATTAAGAATTCCAACAACTCAAATTCTTTTAGCGGAAGTGAAACATTTACACCGTTAACTGCGACTTGATGACGATCAGTATCCATTCGAACTGGACCGGCGGTCATAATTCCAATATCGCCGATTGCGCTCTCTCCTGAATTCCTCCGAAGTACTGCCCGAATTCGCGCCACTAATTCTCGGGTTGAATAAGGCTTTGTTACATAGTCATCCGCGCCAAGTTCTAGCCCAACCACTTTATCTACCTCAGAATCTTTAGCGGTTAACATGATGATTGGCACTTTAGATTTAGCTCTAATTTGGCGACAGACTTCAGTTCCAGAGATCTCCGGAATCATTAAATCGAGTAGCACAAGGTCTATGCCGCCTTGCTCGAACTTTGTGATCGCCTCAGTGCCATTTGCTGCTGAAACTATCGAGAAACCTTCTTTTCCGAGCAAGAATTCCAACGCCTCAGAGAACGATGACTCATCTTCAACGATTAATATCCGGACCATTTGCTCCTCATTCTAGATTTCGACTTCTTCAATACTTTCTTCTGGTGCGATCGGTAACCGCAACGCGAAAGTGCTACCAACGTTTATCTTGCTCCATACCTTTACGTCGCCGCCGTGATTTAGCGCAATGTGCTTAACTATCGAAAGCCCAAGTCCGGTGCCACCAGTTTCTCGTGATCGCGCCGGGTCAATCCGATAAAACCGCTCAAAAATTCGTTCCAACTCTAATTCGCTAATTCCAATTCCTTGATCTGCAACTGAAATTTCTACTAACCCTTCAACTACGGAAGCACTTACGGAAACTTTTGTATTCTCCGGACTGTAATTAATTGCATTCTCAATTAGATTGTGGACCGCCATTATTACTTGATCTCGATCTCCCAATACAGTTGTCTCGGAAACTTCACCAACTACAATCTCTATTTTTCGACCTTCGGCATTTATCTGACACTGGTTTGCAGCCTCATTGATAATATCTTCAACATCAATTGCGTAAGCAGACAGGAGAGGATCGCTGCCTTGCAATCTAGATAAGTTGATAATTTCTTGAACTAAATCAGTTAAACGTCTTGACTCTTTTTGCATTTTTGATGCAAACTTAATAACTGCTTCTGGATCATTCTTTGCGCCTAATACTGCTTCACTCAAAAGCGAGAGCGCGCCAATTGGTGTTTTTAATTCGTGTGAAATATTTGCCACAAAATCGCGGCGAATTGCATCTACTTTTTGATATTCACTCTCATCCGAAATTAGAACCAGAATCATGCCGGAAACATCTAATGGTGCAACAGTTACGGTTAACTCTCGCTTACCCTCGCCAATCGGGCCTCTAGGTAATTCAATTGCGCCGCGGTGTAATTGACTAGTTCTGCGTACTACTCGCACTAGTGCTAATAACTCTTCGCTAACCACTCGGTTTTCCCGAACTACGCCAAAGCTTGAAATTCCCGCAGATTGAAATATTGGAACTTCACCAGGTAATAAAATTAATGAATCGCTTTGAAGTGCTAATAAGGTCGTAGTCAATATTTCCGGAAGTAATTCGGGTGCGTCGTTAAATTCAGCCTCACCCTTGCTCCTCAGGAACTTCACGGGGCTATCGTACGGAGATAGTGAGTGATTTTTACATCTTTATACCGCGTTACCAATTGTTCACCCATTGGCAAACACACGTTCACTTGGTTACTCGCCAGAGTCGTAATTCACCGTTACGGTTTGCCAATGGCCTGGTTAAGAACTGCATTCCAAGATGAGCTCGATGGCGTAACTCAAACCCTAGTAGACCTTTCGGCACTAGTAACCGATGCAATTGAAAAAGCAACTCATGCGCTTCTCACCGCTGACTTAGCCGAAGCAGAAGCGATTATTAAATCGGATGACCAGATCGATCAAATTCAACATGACCTTGATGCACGCATCATCGACATTATCGCCCGCCAACAACCAGTAGCTTCAGATTTACGTGCCCTAGTTACAGCGCTACGCATGAGTGCGGATTTAGAGCGTATGGGAGATATGGCGCACCACGTTGCAAAAATTACCCGACTCCGCCATCCACAAGGTGCGGTCCCTTCCGAACTCTTGCTGACTATAGAAGAAATGGGCAAGGTTGCTAAATTAATTTCTCAAAAAACTGGTGAAGTTATCTCATCTAAAGATATAGAAAAAGCCGTTGAGCTTGAAACAGATGATGACCAGATGGATAAATTACATCGCCAACTTTTTGTAGCACTTTTAGATGATAATTGGGCTCATGGCATTGAAACTGCTATCGATATTACTTTGATTGGTCGATATTACGAACGTTATGCAGACCATGCAGTTTCGGTTGCGCGTCGAGTCTATTTTCAAGTAACTGGAAAGTATTCAAACGCCGAATAAATTATTTTTTGCCTTGATTTGCAACTTTTGAAATCGCATCTAAGGCCGCTTCTGGATCTAAGTACTCGCCACCTTTTTTAATTGGCATGAAATTTTCATTTAATTCATAGCGCAATGGAATGCCGGTAGGGATATTTAACTCCGCAATATCGCCATCTGAAATTCCATCAAGGTGTTTTACCAAGGCTCGAAGTGAATTCCCATGTGCAGTGACTAGAACTCGCTTCCCACTTTTAAGATCTGGAATTATCGATTCGTTCCAATAAGGCATCATCCGTGCCACAACATCTTTCAGACATTCACTCTTTGGTAAGGCTGCGCCTAACTCCGCATATTTAGCTTCATTTGCTTGGCTATATTCATTGTCATCAGCAATCGGTGGTGGTGGCACAGCAAATGATCTGCGCCATAATTTAAATTGAGCCTCGCCATATTCGGCCAAAGTTGCAGCTTTATCCTTCCCTTGCAAAGCACCGTAATGTCGTTCATTTAAGCGCCATGATCGCCGAACTGGAATCCAAGCACGTTCGCACGCTTCTAGCGCAATTTGTGAAGTATCGATGGCACGGCGTAATACCGATGTGTGCAAAATATCCGGAAGTAAATTTTTGGACTTCAAAAGTTCGCCACCGCGTTTTGCTTCAGCTCTACCCTTATCCGAAAGTTCGACATCGACCCATCCGGTAAATAAATTCTTTGCGTTCCATTCACTCTCACCATGGCGGAGCAGAATTAGCGAATAAGTCATAGCGCTATCTTATTCATTTTATACTTTCTAAACCAAATGTGTGAAAGCTTGCAAGTTTGCCAACGATTCACCACGCGAAACCCGCCAAGCCCACTCACGTCTAATCGCGTTAGCAAAGCCCAATTCGAGCAATGGATTAAAAGAAGAATCAGAATATTGCAGAACTGCTCCCAAAATTCGATCTAGCTCCTGTTCCGAAACTGCTGTTAAAGGTAATCGACCCACTAGATAAATGTCGCCCAATTCATTAATCGCGAACGCAACGGCATACATAGTTGCATTCTTAGTTAATAAATATTGGTGTACCGCGGCAGTATTTTCATCCGGTTTTCTTATTACAAACGCGCTAAAACTTAAGGAGTGATCACCAACTACTAGCGCGCAATGGGTTTGTTGTTTCGCTTCACCAGGCAAAGTAATTAAGTAAGTTGAATCGCTACTGCGTTCGGCATCAATGTCGTGCGATTCGATGAACTCTTCAATTGTGGCAATTGCTAAAGATTGTGCCGACATATTTAAGCAAGCCGCACTTGCGAACTTTGAGCTTCATTGGAAAGTACTCGGTCATAAACATCGAGCATTCCGCGGGCAGTTGCATCCCAACCAAAGTGCGATGCATGTTCGACCGCTCCCATCGAGAGCAACAACCGCTTCTGTGGCTCGGAAAGTAGGCGTGAAATAACGGCCGACCAAGCTTTTGGATCGTGGCCATCAACTAAGGACCCAGAGATACCGTCAGAGATAGCAGTTCTTAGTCCGCCAACTGCAGTTGCTACAACAGGTGTCCCGCAAGCTTGGGCTTCCAGTGCAACTAAGCCAAATGATTCACTATACGAAGGAACGCAAACTAAATCTGCTGCGCGATACCAATCTGGCAAATCTTCGCGAGCTATTGGGGGGACAAAGTGCACAATATCTTCGATACCGAGAAACTTTGCTAAATTTTTTAAATTTATTGGTTCGGATGGACCGTTTCCAGAAGCACCACCAATAATCATTATCGCTAATTTTGCGCGGAGATGTGGTGAATGCATCACCATTTCAGCAGCCGCACGCACTAATAAATCCGGACCTTTATGCGGTTGAATCCGCCCAACAAAAGTTAGAACCAGTGCATCTGGTGCAATCTTTAACTTTTCGCGCGATGCTTTTTTGCCAACGCCAATTTTAAATCTTCCCAAATCAACTCCAGGTGTAACCACAAAAACATTATCTGGGCAGGCATCATAAAGTGAAACCAAACTAGCCGCTTCGGCGTCAGTATTTGCAATCAGTGCTTTTGCTGCATGCACAACTTGTTCTTCACCAATTGCACGAGTGGTTGGTTCTGGCGTTTCGCCATCAGCAAGCGCTAAATTCTTAACTTTAGCCATAGTGTGCATTGTGTGAACTAGTGGAATTCCTAAGCGTTCTGAAACCATCCAACCAAGTTGTCCGGAAATCCAATAATGTGAATGAATCAAATCATAATAACCGCGCGGTAAATTCGCTTCCACATGCATAAACGAAGAAGTTAGCGCGCAAAGTTGCGATGGCAAATCATCTTTCGAGATACCCTCATAAGGTCCAGCTTCGATATGTCGAACATTCACTCCAGGAGCAATTTCAACTTTCTCGGGTAACCCAGATTTCGTTGACCGAGTAAAGATATCTACTTCGACTCCGGAAGCTGCCATTTTTTTAGCGCTCTCCACGACATAAACATTCATGCCGCCAGCATCACCGGTACCCGCTTGTTCAAGCGGCGAGGTGTGCAACATTAAAGTTGCGATTCGGTTTGCAGATTTTTTAGCCATGACGCAAAAGTGTACTAGCGCGAATTTCTCCCACAACCTGGCCGCCGCCGAATACCTTTTCAGGCTCAAATTCAACCTTGATTCCCATTCTTGCTAAGCCAGCAGCCATTAATTGTGCTGCGCCGCGGAATGATCCATCGCTAATTTTCCAAACCAGAGTTTGACCATCTTGCAACGAGAGAACTACTACGCCTTCAGCGCCATCTTTACAGAACAATCCTGGAACTTTTTGCATTGCAAGTGTTGGTAATCTCCCTTCACCAGAAACCATTATTGGAAACTCCCGGCAAGCTTCTACAACTTCTTGATGTACTGGATCCTTTGAAACTGTAAGCGCATGAATTGCTTTTGCTAACCCAGATAGCGTGATTGCAAATAGCGGTGCACCGCAGCCATCTACCGCAATTTGCGAAACTTTCTCGCCTGATAATTGCTCAAACTCTTCTCGACAAGCAAGTTGCAACGGATGGTTTGGATTTAAATATGTTGCAACATCCCAACCATTTATCGCACAAGTAGCCACCATCCCAGAGTGTTTTCCGCTGCAATTAGCAGCTAACGAGGTTGGGGCGCTATTTCCCCACGCCCTTCGCTCTTTGTCGCCCAGCGGTTTATCTGGGGTATTTTTCAGAGCGCTTTCATCGAGGCCGGCGGACTTTAAAATCGCTACTGCGCCATCCATATGTTCACTAGTCCCTGCATGGCTTGAACAAACTAGCGCTAATAATTTTGGATCTAATTTCAAACCGCTCCGCACCATTGCAGATGCTTGAATTGCTTTGATGGCAGATCTTGGATACATCGCATGCTTAGTAGAACCCAATGCAAGTACTTCGCGACCATCAGCGCCAAGAATTAGTAAATGCCCACTATGAACCGACTCAACAAGTTCGTTTCTAACTACTTCGACAAGAATTTCACCACTGCTAATCATTCCGACCTCGGCATAGTTGACCAGATATGTGCTTGCAACGGATGACCATTTGTCGCCATGTCATATGCATAAAACAATTCACCTTCTACTAAACCATAAAGTCTGGAACCAGCAGTAACGATCTTTGCGGTTGGCGCGGAATAACCTTGATCCATTGCTAATTGAATTTTCGGACCATCAAATATGCCAACCCAGCCTTCAGTAATTCCAGTGTTATGCGAAATTACTACTTCTAATTTGTTCTCTGGTTTCACTCGCCAAAAACCAGTCTCAGAACCAGCTGGCCGAATGATTTCGTTATTGTCATCGATGATCCAAGATGTTGAAGAGTAAGTTAAAAAAGATCGACCATCGTGGCCAAAGGTAACTTTCTGCGCGAATTGAAATGGTTCGATTCCTGGATATTCACCATGCCCCTTACCGCGCCAAGTGCCAACGATCCAGGCGAGCGGATTTAAATCAGGATGCAGCCCTTCTGGAATTGTAAAAACCATTTATAAACCTTGACCTTTCGCTTCTTTTCTTAACTTTCGCAAAACCTTTAAACCTTGTCCGACCATAAATAAACCAATTATGAGCGCTGCTGCGGCAAGTGCGATCGAAGTAATGAACTCCACGCAGTAAGCCTATAGAGTTTCATACATGAATTCGGGAGCACCGTACCGCAAGCTCGTTGTAAAGGTAATCGTTGGCAAAGAAGATCCGGAACGATGCGCTCAAGCCTTTAACGTTGCCGCAACCGCATTAGCATCAGGAATAGAAGTTTCGCTTTGGTTAGCTGGTGAAGCATCTTGGTTTGCACTTCCCGGTAAAGCGGAAGAGTTTGTCCTAGAACATGCAGCGCCACTTCACCAACTTCTCGAAACTTTGGTTTTAAATGCAACGGTCACACTCTGCACCCAATGCGCAACCCGAAGAAATATTAAAGATGGCGATCAAATTAACGGAATTAGAATTGCCGGATCAGCAGCGTTCGTTGAAGAGATTATGGGCGCAAATACCCAAGTAGTTATCTATTAATCTAGCGGAACTAAAATCTCCTGCGTCGCTGGAATTCCATCGGCTGTTAGAACTGCATCTGCAGGTGTCATTCGTTTAATAACTGCAAGCGCGATAGTTCCCAATTCATAATGGCGCGCAACGGTTCCAACGAAACCAACTTCTTTGCCATCGTTTAAAACTGGCGTTCCTTGAGCTGGAATCGAAACTGCACTGCCATCAAGGTGTAATAAGACTAAACGTCGCGGCGGATGTCCTAAATTAAATACTTTCGCAACGGTTTCTTGGCCCCGATAACAACCTTTATTCATATGTACCGCACCGTTTAAAAACCCAAGTTCATTAGGGATCGATTTATGATCAGTATCAAAGCCATATCGAGCGCGGCCACTAGCTACGCGCTCTGCCGCTAGCGCCCAAGTTCCAACTTGAGTATTTGTCGAATTAAATGCAGCGATAGTTTCAGCTAACTCATTTCGAGGTAACAGCGCATACGGTCCACCGATTGCATCGGTTTTACCAGGTGCTCGCAAAACTGCAAACTCGTTTGACGCATCTTTAACTTCAACTCGAAGCATAAATTTCATTGATTCTAAATACTTTATTAACGCCGCCAAATTTGTTGTATCAAGATGTAGAAATGTTGTAACGCCATCATCTACTAAGAAAAACTGTTGCTCTACATGGCCATTGGCATCTAGAACTAAGGCTTCTTTCCACTCGCCAGGTTGTAACTTCTCAAGATGCTGCGTAGTAATTGCATGCAACCAGGTCAATCGATCTTCACCGGAAATCGAAACTACCGCGCGGTGTGATAAATCCGCCCATGCTTTCCCAGCGGCTAGCGCACGTTGTTCCTGCGCTACTTCGCCAAAATGCCAAATCGCGCCTTTATCAGGACCATCCTCTACTAATACTGCGCTCACTTTTTCGCCACGCAATCGGCGCAAGTTCCGTAAATCGCAAAGTGAGTTACATCAGTCTTAAATCCATAATCATCGGAGAGCGTGTTTACAAAATTAGCGGCCGCATCAATTGGAGCATCTCCTACAGATCCGCAATTACCGCAAACTAAATGCAGGTGAGTTAATTCTTCAGCTGCATGATAAGTAGCACCGCCGTGGCCCAAATGGGTATGTTGCACTAACCCAACATTTTCTAGCGTTTCTAAATTCCGATATACCGTTGAAAGATTAATCCCCGGATGAGTTAAATGAATCTTGGCCGCAACATCTTCCGGAGTTGCATGTCCTAATTCGCGGACTGCGTTCAACACCAATTCGCGCTGCGGCGTTAAACGTAAGCCCTTTTCGCGTAGTTCGTGTTGTTGCGCCATGAGTGAAGTCTAAGGCGGCATCCAGATCGCGGGAAATTAACGAGGTGGTGCGCTGCTTTTACGCCGAGTACTCTTAGCACTCTTATGGCACGCATCCTTCTCCTCACAAATACGCTGGGAGCCAGCGCTGAGGTATTGCCTGCTCTCGCGCTATTGCAACATCAGGTGCGGATATTGCCTGCCGAAGGTTCAGTATTAGTTGATGTTCCTGAAGTTGATTGCGTATTTTTAGATGCTCGCCGCGAACTTCCCGCCGCAAAAGCTTTAACTTACTTATTAACTTCAACCGGAATCGGTTGTCCAGTAATTGTCATCGCAACCGAAGGTGGCCTATCTGCGATGAGCGCCGAGTGGGGCGTTGACGATGTAATTCTTGATACTGCAGGACCAGCCGAAGTTGAAGCGCGAATTCGAATTGCAATCGGAAAAATCGAAGCCCAACGTATTGCGGCTGATCCAACTTCAGGTGAGATTCGAAGTGGTGAAGTTGTAATTGATGAACGTAGTTACACTGCAAAAATTCGCGGAAACTCATTGGATCTAACTTTTAAAGAGTTTGAGCTACTTAAATATTTAGCGCAACATCCCGGTCGCGTCTTTACGCGTTCCCAACTTCTCCAAGAAATCTGGGGCTACGACTATTTCGGTGGCACTCGCACAGTTGATGTTCATATCCGTCGCTTGCGTTCAAAGCTTGGTCCAGAATTCGAAGCGATTATTGGAACAGTTCGAAACGTCGGCTACCGATTTACCATAAACGGCAAGGAAACTTCGCTCTCTGAGCAGAACTCGTGAAGTTACTCGAACATCTCGGCACCACTACCCAAGAAAAAGTTTTAGCTTTAATTGCTGATGCAACAAAGCAAGATGGAGCTCCTCCGGTAGCTGAACACGTTTTGTTGCACTTACGTTATGGTGGCGATAAAGCCGCTCGCCATTTAATTATGGAATCGGGCGAAGAAGTTATTGGCTACGCCCATATAGATCTAACAGATGAAATTGAAGGCCCAAGTGCGGAATTAGTTATTCATCCTAAGCATCGCAATCAGAAACTTGGCAGTCAACTTTTAGCGGAAGTTACCAAAATTGCCGGCGACCGGCTGCGCTTGTGGTCACATGGAGATTCAATTAACGCCCAAAAGATGGCAGAAAACAGAGGTTTCAAACGAGTTCGCACCATTATTCAGATGCGCCGTTCACTAAATGACCCAATCGCTGATATCAATAACAGTATTGAAATTAGAAATTTCTTGAACGGAATCGATAATGATGAATGGATTGCGCTAAACAATCGAATTTTCAATGACCATCCAGAGCAATCGAGTTGGAGTAATCGCGATTTGGATATCCGAATTCGTGAAGATTGGTTCGACGACAAAGGATTTTTAGTTGCGACCGAAAACGGCAAGATGGTGGCATTCTGTTGGACCAAGATCCATGGTGGTCATTCACATAAACATGCGAATCATGAAGAAACCCATGCTCACGATCCAATCGGAGAAATTTATATCATGGGAGTCGATCCAGATTATTCCGGTCGTGGATTCGGTAGCGCAATCACAATTGCTGGGTTGCAACATATACGCTATCAAGGAATTTTCTCGGCGATGCTCTACGTTGAGTCTCAAAACGAGAGCGCGCTAAAACTTTATCGCAAACTCGGTTTTACTGAGTGGGGACGTGACGTGCTCTATAAGATTTCAGGAAGTTAGTTCAACGCACATTTTTCGGAAAGCTTCAGTGTGCGCATCGACATCGGATTCGGTTGTGTATGGCGACATCAACGCCATGTTATGAAACGGCGTTAATAAAAAGCCATCATTAAGTAAGCGCAAATGTAGGTACTGTTCAAGCTCGAAATCGCCCACGCTCGCAGCTTCCGCGCCAGTCCTAGGTGCACGATTCAAAAACATGTACTCGCTTCGAGCTCCTAAGCGATTTACATGCCATGGGAGGTTGCACTCATTAATTACCGCTGCGACGCCGTCAGACCAACGATCGCCAAGTTCAATCATTTTCACAAATGCAGTTTCAGTTAAAACCTCACTTAATGTGGCGCGCATTGCAGCTAGCGAAAGCGCATTTCCAGCCAACGTGCCACCAATTCCACCAGTATCGATTACTTCACGATCAATTTTCTTAGCAATCGCCGCAGCGATTTCAGTAGTCATGCCAAATGTTCCAGTCGGAATTCCACCACCGATTGCTTTACCAATCGTCAAGAAATCTGGCTTCAAATTATGTAGCGCGGTCATTCCACCAGCACCCACCGAGATCGTATGGGTCTCATCGATAATCCAAACCACACCATACTTCTTCGCAAGCTCACCAACACTTTCTAAATATCCTGATTCAGGCAACACAATTCCAACATTTGTCATCGCTGGTTCCATCAAGATTGCCGCTACATCGCTGTGCTTTAACGCAGCTTCCATCGCAGCTAAGTTATTAAATTCCACGACTCGCGTTGTTTCACTTAACGAAACCGGAGCCCCGATATTTCCTTCACGTGCAACTGTATTTCCGGTTTCATCCAACGTTGCGAAAGTTTCATCAACACTTCCGTGATAACACCGATCAATCACAATTACTTTTGATTTACCGGTGATCATTCGACAATAGCGAATTGCATGGCGATTTGCATCCGTTGCAGATACTGTGAATTGCCAAAGCGGCAAGCCAAACCTTTGAGCTAACTCTTTTGAAACAATTGCAGCATCCTCAGTTGGCAACATCGCAGTAATTCCACGTTCCATCTGTGCTGAAATCGCTTTAACAGTTGGTGCAGGCGAGTGGCCCGTCATAGAACCGGTATCGCCTAAACAAAAATCGATGTAACTATTCCCATCAAGATCAACAAATTTTGCACCTTGGGCCGTATCTACAAATATCGGATATGCACCGGGCCACTTCGCCATCCACGACATTGGAACTCCACCCGGCATAACTTTTTGAGCGTTCGTAAACGCTTCGCCACTCTTAGGGTGTAACGCAAGAAAGCGCGCTTCTTCATGCGCCATCAACTTCGTAAGCCGCTCACGATTAACCATATTCACAATCTATCTCTCATCCACATTTTTTGGAATTCAGAATTTTGCTTGCGCGCTTGGGCTTTATCTTGCGAATGGCCCACGTAACTTAATTGGATAAAGTCTAAAATTCGCAGTTTAGAGATGTGGGTTCAATTCCCGCCGTGGGCACAAAAATAAGGACCTGAGTTTTCAGGCCCTTATTTTTAGATTTTAATGCTATCCCTAAGTTCGCAGACTGAGAATAAATCTCGCAAAGGGACAACTAAAGATAACAGAATTATTTAACAAAAGATATTTCTCCACAACTAATTAAAAACTACTTTCTGTAATCAAACTTCATCAAATACAAATAGTGCTTCTAAATAATTCTCACCAGTAATTCCTAAATTCGCCGCATCAGGTGGCGCAGTTTGCGGTTCCACACAAACGCCTTCTGGATCTTGGTCATAAACAACTAAATATGGCGCATCACTTTCAACTGATATTCGGACTACGTCTTCCCAAACGATAGATGGCGTTCCGCGAACTTCAGTAAAGCAATCATCCCAAGGACCCTTTGACTGCTTTGTAAGGTCACCAGTTGGAATTCCCTCTTTATCAAGTACAAACATTTTCGCTGCCGTAAATTCAACTTCAGCGCTTCCGCCGCGATCTAATTCGCGTGGAAACCATGGGTGAAATCCCATCCAAGCTGGCATATCACAATCACCTGGTTCGTACTCCAAACTCCAGCGCACAGCGTTATCTAATATTTCAATTTTCTGTTCAACGGTTGCTCCTAAATATGGTGCCGGCAATTCCAACAACGCCCGCCCTTCACCAATCTCACGCCAACTTCCGGTTGTGCCAAAACCATGAATCGCATGTGGTGCCATAAGTGCAGTTGGCAGTTGATGAACTTTTCCTCGTGGATCGGTAATCAAGCCATCCCGAATTCGTCCCGCCCACGGCGCCATCGCATACCAACCCCAAGTAAGAATTCCGCCGCGGAACGGCAACACAAAATCCAGCTCGCGCCACCGCAGCGATGCAATTCGCGCACCTTGATCCATATCAATCGCAATTGAAATTTCGCCGCCATCAAGTGTGTGCAACATTATTAACTCTCAATTTCATCATTCGTTGGAGGTTCGGCGCCTTTACGAGTGCAGGTTATCGCAGCCGCCCTTGCTGCTCTATGCAACACATCTTTCAATACCTCGC
>Ga0209190_1000609_pt1 | contig 26051 bp, 33 predicted proteins | sample M_140205_XF_Meta_FD_187315 | JGI IMG/M metagenome (GOLD analysis project Ga0209190, IMG submission 187315) | Freshwater microbial communities from Lake Montjoie, Canada to study carbon cycling - M_140205_XF_MetaG (SPAdes) (version 2) | ecosystem: Environmental > Aquatic > Freshwater > Lake... | reverse complement strand
GAACCAATGGAAGAATACCAAAAACCGGGACGATACTCTGCATAGTTAACTGGTAATTTTTGACGATAATACATAACGCTGCCATTGCGATATTCATCGTATTGCCTATGTTTTTTCCCAATTGGATACTGCGTTGAGACTTCTGGCCTCTCGCACTCAAGATACACTCCGTGATTGCCAACCATGACGCGCGTCATGGTTGGCTCGTAGCCACGCAAGATTTCCATTTGCTCCTCAGGAAGAATAACCGTTGATCCGTCTCCATCATCAGCAAGCCTTGCATCTTTAAATCCCGGCTTCGTTCGCAATGCTTCCAGATGCGACTCCCTAATCTTTAGCGATACGGCGGCAATTTGTTCATCATTGAAACCTCCGGCTGAAGTGCTTGACCGTTGCGTCGGAATGCCATCGGTTTTCTGCAAAAATCTTTTTTTGAATTCAGCCTCATTTCGCACGTCCATTCCCGCAGAAGACCTAAAAAGCCATCCCCTTGGAGCATGCACAAGAGCGGGAATGTTCATTTGAGCTGCAGCAATAATGCCTGCCTCATCAAAACCCGTTTGCCCACCGCTGCGCACTTGCTTTATTGCGATATCCTGACGCGCAAGTTCTTCTTGCACTCTTTTCAGTAGATCAAAGGCTAGTTTATTGCATGTCTCTTGTGAAATATTCGAGCTTTCTGATAATTTGTCAACAAACTCTTTCAGCGCATGTCCAGCAACATTTATTGTTATGGATTTTTTTTTGCAGGATTTTATTTTTTTCACAATGTCATTTACGGATTTTTCAACATCAATAGTCCCATCTTTGGCTATTGCAACATGTGCGTATTTTTTTTTCGCGTCAGTTGTCGCTCGTTTTGTAAGACCACTCGCACCTCCCGATCCAGTCGGGGTAGTTGCAAAATCTATGGTAATATCAGAGCCTCTGGCATTTTCTCTTGTTCTTCCAGGATATCCCATATCTGATGACTGAGTAAACTGAATTGGAGGTGATTTTTCCCCTGATGGAATCTCATCATCAGGAGGATTTCTCAAATCCCGTATGTATTGGGAATATCTCCCAGTCTTGACTGACTCCGCAAATTCTTTTGCCCAATCTCGCTGGGAAAGTATTCCCTGAAAATAGCCATTTGCAACCGATGAATGCTGACGAATTCCCTCAGGAGTAAATGAAGGATTTCCAAAAGGAGTTCTGGGGGCAAGAAGGGGAGATGCCTCCACAATTGGCATGTTTCCAGTGTCAATAAGATTTTGCAAAAATTGTGGATTTGAAAAAGCTTTTGCAATGACACAAAATTTCATCGCATCCAGGTTTACTTCTTCCCAATCTGCTCGAATAAATTGACTGTTTTCTTTTGCAATTTCCTTGGCTATTACTGGATCTGCGTTCAACATGATATTGCGTTGCGCTTGCAACGCTTCAGTGCTTGATCCTTGTGAAAATTTCAGGGCCTGATACAAATGTTCAACCGTTGGAAATTCCAATTCCGTTTTTCCGACCATGATTCGAAATGGAGTTCTTGCACAATTTCCAAATTGCAATGATCGATTTTCCGCGGATGCAGGAACATGGGATCCACCAAAAATGATTGTTTGCAAAGGATCCATTGAATACTCCTGAGATTCTTCAGGAAAATCCTTCACTGGCCACGACATTTCTGGTGCTGAAGATACCGTTTGAACGACAGTGGGATCTGCTTCAGCTGTTGACACCTGTGTGACGTGTTTAGATGTTTGTCCAAAATGCTCATCGAGCAACGTTACAACGTTGGACGCATTTCCTTGGAATAATTCATGCGCGATAGGAAATGCAATCTGTGCGCCATCGGGGAATTTCTCATCAAGCCATGATCGCGCATGCTGCATCGATGATGCAATAGCGCTGGGATCAGCTATGCGTCCTGAATCATTTACAATAAGCGTCAGTATTGCAGGAACTGGCGGCTGATCTGGAGCTACTTTTGGCTGAAACCAGAAAACTCCTCCGGCGCTGCATCCTTTCACCCCCAAGGTAGTCCATCGTTCATATGCCTGCTTGTAGTCGGGAAATCTTTCCATGAATTCTTGAGACATTCCTGAATAAGATCGAGGTTTGATTGCCGAGGCAACATTGACAAGTACGTCAGCTTTTTGATTGAAAACCGGCAGTTCTGTTGCGTGATAACCCGGCGCAAGCGACACCAAGGGAGCCGCCGAAACACCAAGGCTTAGGTCGGCGTCCTGCCTCCATCCGTCTGCCGGAAGTTCCTGAGCTGCCAATCTGTCCTTCAAGGGAATATCGAAATTTTTTCCTTTTCCAATGTCTGGAACAGGAATTTCGTCGCCATCGTGAAGCAGTTGCGCAAGTTGTCTGTTGGTTAGCGGTGGTAGTGCGGCATCCTTCTGTCCTACGTAATGTTGCAATACCCGCATTATGTCTTGAAAACCCTTATCGCCACGACCTTCCTCAGGAAACAATCTTTCAAATTGCTTGGGATCAGAAGTTTCCAATGCTTGCATCCGGCGTTGAAGTTCTGATTGAATGACCTGTGCCGCTGCTCTCCGATGACAAAAATGCGGTTTTGATGGGTCAGAAAAATCATGCTCCAGATCTTCGTAACAAAGCAATATGGTTCCCTTGTGTTTCTTGCCTACACCATCAAGCTGCTTTTGGTGCTTTTTGCCCAATTCAACAAGTGTATCCACAATGGCTCCCGGATCTTTTTGCTTCCTCAGCGCCGCTTGATAAACATGAAAAGGCTCATGCTCACCAGAATCTGATGAAATGCTTGGAAATCCTTTTGATGTCTCAATAAAACTTTTTGTTGGCGGCAGCATTGGACGAGCAGCTTCGACAATATCAGCTCGTGCTCCCTCGGAATGTGAGCGGGAAAATTGCTTGGAAAAATCACCTGGCAATGAAGAGGAAATTGGCATGAATAAATACTCTCGTTCTGATTCCGGACGAGACATCATTTCCTGGACAGTTGGATCGTTGAACGACGCTGTATATACGCGAGGCACTCCCAACTCCAAAGCCGCATCGCTATCCCCATGATATATTTCATAGGGACTTAAACCTTTGCCTCTGCTGCTGCTGCCGCCGGTAAAACTGGTAAATCTCCTGATGTCACCAAAATCCGGAACAACGGCACTCGCAGAAGTCTCTCCCGTTGACGCGGGAGGAGCAGGAGAAGGAGCAGGAGGAGGAGCAGGATCCAACGAGGAAATGCCGTCGCTATCCGGCGACGGCATTGAGGAAGGCTCTTCGACTCCCGGCTCTGCTTTTCTAAAAACCAAACGTGTTATACTCATGAAAAGAGTATACTATATTTAGATTGTAATAGTCTTGGCGAGAGGAGTGCCATAAATTTTCAGCATCAATCCCTTGATGTCTGCAGGAGAGTAGGTAGCTGGCTTGATAACTTTTCCATCATTTCGATATATGGGCATTCCTGTTTCCGGATCAAGCTTTGACATGTTTGAGCGATGTACTTCCGCAAAAAAGGGACTGATGTCAATGCCAAGCGCAATGGCTGCCCCATACGTTACATACAAGAGATCACATATTGCATCAATCATGCCTACGTAATCCTTTTCATCGGCAGCTTGACAAAACTCAAGGGATTCTTCCATAATCAATGAGGAACGAAGTTCTTCTGGAAAATCTTCCGGACTAAACGAACTTGGTGCTTCCTGACCAAACGCGATCATGAATTCCTTGACCATTTCCTGATGATTGTTCATAACGCCTCCTGGAGATAACATGAAACCGGCAGAATCCTACGAAGAAATGTACGAAAGAATACAGCTCAGGGAGAACGAAAGCCTCTCTGATATCCTGTCATTGGGCGATGCAAAAGCACGATATGGCATTGGCAGGACTACATTGCGCGAAGCAGCTTTGAGAAACAAGATTTACTCCCGCTGGTTTGGTGGAGAAACGAAGAAGTCCCTCTATCTCACTAGAGGGGACATCATCAAATACATATTACTGCCTCAAAGCAAAGCGAAATCCAAGCTCCGTGTTCCGTGGCGACTTCAGGACAAGAAGCCAAAAGTCACTTCCATCGCACATGCGCCCGAAGAAGATGCGAATTAGGACCACCACGACGCTCCACAGTCTCACGAAGCAATCGCGATGCATCACCTTGAAACCTCAAGGCATCATCGCCCTTGCCATTTACATGAAACACCAGTAGCACCTCAACTGGATACATCTCCGGAGAGATGCGATCAGTCTCAAGCGAAATGCTGTCCAGCTTCAGGCTGTACGTATCCATGATGCTGTGTGCCCACGAAGCAACCTCCTTCAGTATCTCTTCGCAGTCAGCATTGACAAACTTTCGGACATCATCAACGAATTCTGATCGGCATGAAATCTCGTGCAGTCCGTCCTTCTTGTCCTTGTCTTCCCTATCGGCATCAAAGACCATGTCATTCATGACTCGCTCATGCATGGTGAGGACAAATCCAATGAGCGCTTGATTGCTGGACGCAAGATGGTTGAGCGCGATATTCGCCGGGATATCGGCAGCCGCATTACGCATGCTGAAGAACTCATGCATCTGGCGCAAATGCTGATAAATCTCGCGCGATTGCTCGTGCTTAGCCTTGTTGTCGTTGAATGACGAAAGGAACGCACCCAAGACAGCTCCTGCCGCTGTGGCTCCTCCCAAGGCAAATTGCATTACTCGTCTCATGTGATCCTCCCAAAAAAAGAACAGGCGGGTGATCCCGCCTGTTCCGCGAAGTGCGCCTAGAAAGGCTTATTGCTGCGAAGATCATCCAGATCAGAGAATGGATTGTCATCCAGCACAAAGTCCGCGTTGCCACCGCGAGTCTTTGCCGTGGCAGCCACCTGTGGACGGGCTGCAACTGGAGCATCATCCTCGTCGCCACCATTGCGGGAGTCGAGGAACTCCATGCGATCTGCCACGACCTCGGTGACATACCGCTTCTCGCCATTCTGCTCATAGGAGCGGGTCTGGACGCGACCTTCGATGTACAGCTTGCGGCCCTTCTTGACAAACTTCTCGGCCTGCTCAGCCAGCTTGCGCCACATGACGATGCGATGCCACTCAGTGGTCTGATCACGATCACCAGCGTCAGTCTTGTAGCCATATGAAGTTGCAAGCGTGAAGGTGGCCATGGCATCCCCGTTCTTGGAGAGCCGAACCTCGGGATCCTTGCCTACATTGCCGATCAACATAAGCTTGTTGAGTGAGCCCATGATAGTGTGCCTTTCTTACCCTGCGGGGTGCTGCCCCGCGCTCTCGTGTGAGGTGCTTGCCTCACGAAACAAGTCTACCACCGACTCCGCCGTTTGTCCACCCCGGCCACCAAGCCACGGCTTGCAGGCCGAAGCGACGCCACAGTAATCACACCATTCTGCAGATTGGCGAGGGAATTGTGTGCCAGTCTCGATCACCGAAATCTGCTGTCGCAAAGTGCGCAGGAACCACAGGATCTCGTCTGCGCTTCGCGTGGTTCGCTGCACACACGCCCGGTACGCAGACAGGTTCGTGGGCGGCATGGTGCCCGAGCTGGCCTCCCACGTTGAACGATGTGGCTTGACCAGCAGGTGGTACCGGAACTCCGGCAACCACTGTCCAGTCTTGCCGAGCTGGGAGAGGATGTAGAAGCTGGGCTGGGTCTTCTTGTCCATCTCCTTCTGGGAATACTTCTGCTTGGCAGTCTTGAGATCGACCATGCCCGTGGCAGTCCGCATGTCATACCGACCCTTCATGAACCAGTTGTCGGTTCCTGGAATGGGAAGATAAAACTCTTCCTCAATGGACAGTGGTTTTTCCAGCATGAAAAGAGGAACCTTGCCCTGTCCCCGGATATCGCTCTCTGCCTCACGATAGAAGTAGACACTGAGCAATTGCTTGGCAAGGCTTCTGGCCTGATCAATCGTGACACCACGCCCCCATCGGATGCCGCCCTCAGACTCAGCCTTGGCAATGAGTTCATCGAACTCGTTGTTCATGGCGTCAAGGCAGGCTTGGTTCCGCTGTGTCTCAGTCCACTCTCCCAATGTACCGCTCAATTGTGCCTCACGATAGATTTCGACGCCCTTGTGAATGGCCCCGCCAATGATGAGATGTTCATTGGCGGGTTCCTTGATGTCGTCAATATACTTGAGCTTGTGCTTCCAAGTGCACTCAAGCAATAGCTCTACCTGACTGTTGGAAAGATATCGCTCTTGGCCCTTGATATATTCAGGCATTTATTCGCTGACGATCTCTTTGGAGAAATGATTGTATTCGACGCGCTTTCCCTTGAGAATGTCCATCATGGTCTTTCGCTGATCCGGCGTGATGAGTCCGGAAACGTAGGAAACGGCATTGAACATGCGTAACGCCTCAGTAACCAGTGGCTTGGCCTGTGCGTGGATTACCGCAACATTCTCGACAAATGGCATGGGATTCTCGTTGCGATCAGACAAAAGCCGTCCATACGCATAAATGGTGGGGCATGCGCTCAGCACCGCCGGAAACTCCGATCCTGATGTGGCGGACTCGGCGTTCACAAAGATGTTCTTGCTGTACTGCGGAAGCATGGGGCGCACAACGTAGTTGGTGTCACTATAGGTATTGCGATTTTCCGCGTACCGGATGTCGTACGAATTTTCCTTCTTGTTGTCATGATTCGTCATGTTTTCAACAGTGGTTTCGTAGAACTTTGGCAAGATGTTTGCCTTGACAGGCTTGTGATCCTGTCCAAAATGCCGACGGATTTCATTCTTCTTGCGCTCAAGATCGCGAAGGGCGCGATTCACCCGAGGGACCGATGTATTGAGGTCGCTTGCAATATCCTGCACATTGATAGGCGCGACATTGGTTTCGATGTCAACCTCTTGTGCCAGTCTCTTGCGTACTTGTTGGATAAGATGCTCTTCCATGGTAGTTCCTTTCAATGCAGTACCAAATACAGGAGGAACGTTACCAGAATGGAAACCGCTCCTCCGGAGATGCCCCCGGCCAATGCGTGATCAATCAGCTCCCGCCGAATCGAGGGTTCCTTCGACGCCATGATCTCTTCAATCTCAACGGAACGAAGAGGCGGCTCATTGAGATTCCACAATCCCGTTTTCTCCTCCTCTCTCTCGCTTCTCTCAAGAAACGTAATGATATCTGCAGGGCTAGACAGGATTGCGTCCGCTGGAAGCCTGGACAATTCCGCACTAGTGTACGGAAGCACCGCATGACGCCGGATACGCAACTCGCCAGCCTTTGCCTGATACGCTACCTGCAACCACTCAAGAATGGTCTCTAACGCATACGTATGCGGCTCTTCATCAGGAATAACTGAACGGACACCCAGCTGCAACTGCGGAAGCATCTGCGCCAGCATCTTCATCTCGTCATCGTAACGGGCAGCCTCCTCGGAAATTTGTGCTTCCTGCTGATCCTGGGTTTTCTTCTGTTCCAATTGCCGCAGGACCGCTGCGGCAATCTGATCAATATTCACATCAGACATGATTGCTCCTTACCATTTTGACCAATTTATATCACGTGACCATCGATTTGTCACCCCATCGGCAAGCTCAGCAGGATTTGACGACGTTTCTGGACTGCCATCCTCTAACGGATCTGTTGTTGAAAGTCCTTTCGCGAGGATCCATCCGGCCGCATGTCCCACAGAACCGGAAAAAAATTCATTTCCGAGCTGTTCCAAAAAAGAAAGCTGGTCGCTTGTGACGCTAAATACAGCGAGATGGCGAGGTTGATCGAGAAATCGTCCAACATCATAATAGCTTTCAGCCATGCTGGAATTTTCCAAACCATTCGCAAAAGCATCATGGATATAGTTAGGATTCCTTTCCTTCTGGTTATTCAACGCAAAACGAGTAGCCCTGTTGGTAATTGCCGTGACAACGACATCAAGGCCGGTGGGGCTTCGTGTCGGTTTCGCGGTCAACAGTGTGTCGCAGTAGACGCACATGCATTACTCCTTCCAAATTTCATGCTCCCGTGCAAATGTTTCAAGATAGATCGAATAAATTCTATTTGCATGCTGCTTGTGTTTCTTCGTGTATTCCTGAACGCGTACGATGGTGTTGTTCTTGTTGAACCCCACGATTTTTCTCAAGTGCCCGAAGTGTCGCTTTGTGCGAGTTTTCCAGATTGAACCAAGTGAGATTTGAGTAGGCTGCATTGCAGGCTCCTATGTAAATTAACTTCCAGCAGCGCGATTGCCATGAAGCACCTTCAAGACATGCTCAGCTCCTTCCTGCGCCGAAGCGCAATATGCATCGACCTTGAGCTGCATGGCAGCAGTCCATTCCTGTTCGTTTTCCGCAGACGGTTCCCCAAGAATGGCACAGAATCCACTGCGCCCAACAATGGCAAGGATTTCCTTCAGCCAATCATGTTCGTTCGCAAGGATCGAGTCGGTTTCCATGCCATCATCAAGACGCGCCCAAGCCTCCTCTTCTCCATCATCAAATCCCATTGATTGGCACTCTTCAATAGTCACATAGTCTTCCATGACGCACTTCCTCTCAAAAAGTTGGATCAGATTGCAATGTCCACCAGTCCGGTTGTCCGCGAAGTGTCCACTTTGCTAACGCTTGCTTCTCGTTCATGTAGTATAGACGATAGGCTTCAATGGCATCATCTTTTTTGCAGTAATCCGGCATCGCTTGGGGAAACGAAGTGCGGCCAATATCGGCTATGCCGATAGGGGCGGACTTCAGCAAGGGCGCCAAATCCCATGACTTGTGAATCTTGCCATATCGAAACGCATACTCAGTGCACAAGGATTCAAAAAGTTGATACGCCCAGTCGTAGTTTGATTTTGACTCGCGAACCCACACTGAACAAGGATGGTTACGATGCGTTGCCCGATAAAGCGCAGACGAAACCTGATCAGTCATGTCAGGGGAAAGGACGCGATGCGCAGTACAAAGCATCTGCGCTTCTTCGAGGATCATCTTGACAACGTGCTTGTCATTGTGGGCTTTGGCAGCTTGCTCGGGAATATCACTAAGAATGAAACGGTTCATGCTAATCCTCATCAATGGTAATTGGAAGATTGGAGTTGACAATCCATGTTTCGCGCGGTGTGACACGCAATGACGGATTGATAAACGCCCAATAGATTTTATTTCCTGATCCAGCAGGAGGGTGCCAGACAACATAAATGATTGACTGCATCTCTGAACAAAACATCACGACATCGATCAACACGCGATGATTCGTGACAAATGAGTAGTCTTCACTGACATACGCACGATAGCCTGTCGCAAACAAACGTTCATCGAGAACGCTGAATGGATTTGGTTCCTCAAATTTCCTGGTGCCATTCCAGAATCCGGTGAACGCTTTCTCCGGATTCCAAGCCAAGCTCCCCGAGGCAGATCTGAGCCCCCCAATGCGCCACGTGACACCGGACACTTAGTTGTTCTTTAGCGCCGGAATCGCACAAGGCATGGGAAATTCATCGTTTGACAGATTAGGTGGACACGGCTTGAAAACGACGTGACCGCACGTTTTGCATTTCTTGCGTTTTTCTCCAGCATCAGTCTTCACATCCCGCCAGTACGTCTTGCTGGGCTTTCCCAACTGGATAAGATAGAGTTCTCGCGCGTCGATCACGACGGTTCTCCTTGCCTCGGCATCCGTGACGGATGCCGGGTAGCGCCAGTATAGCACAATTAGTCGAGTGGGACCGAAACGTACTCTCCTCGCAGGAACACATGCGCCTCAGCAGAAACGATGAGGCCGGTCGCGACGGTGTGCATGACTGGCACATCGTCGCGACCGGAGCAATCCGGTACGCACAAGCCGATCTCGCGCCACTGCCTTGGCATGTGATACGGATCAAGCGAAGGATTCGTGATAAGCCAAGCATCAAGACCGAGCGACCTATGACGCTCCATGGTATAGACTGGAGGAGTGATCACTGATTCCACAAAATTCTCAAACGTGAACGTGCACTCATCAGCAAGGCGTTGCACATTATCATAAAACTCATCATGAGATCTTGCAACATGCACGATGGAATAGACGATGCTCAATCTTCCCGGCTCGCTCACATGCTCATAGAGTTTCGCGTACCCACTGTGATGGATCATGGCACCACCATGGAAAACAACCAGACAATACCAAAAGCCAGAAGAATCGCAGCTCCCGTTATGATAGAGTCTGGTCCGTACATCACATTAATCCTTCAGGGACACAAAAAGCGCGTCGAATTTTTTCAGGGATTTTCTCATTGCCGCGTTGATGGATTTCACTTCGTTGCGACCAAAACGTCGAACACGTTGCAAGCGCACGGATTTCCTTGCAAGACGATAAGGAATGCTCTTGATGGGAACAGGTTGGGTAAACTTGTCTATCTTTCGGACTCCCCAGAGATCCTTTCTCCTCGCAAGCGTTTCCTGCCTAGTGACAAAAGCTCTCATTTGCTTCGTGATTGTCATTCCATCTCCCTATGCAAGCACATAATCAACACTGCCATTGCGGTAGCGCTGATGACACATATCCATAAGTACATTCTCGACCCAGTCACTCATGTCTTCAATAGTGCCATCATTCCTGTATTCAATATCCGGCACAATGGAAAAACTGCCAATCTCGCTTTCGTGTGATCGTAAAACTATATCATTTGTATCCGAAAAATGAGTTGTTCTGGAAACCTTGACAATGATGAATCCTTGTGATCTGGCCCAATCGATCTCATTTTGAAACCGACCATCCGTGATGACCGCACTGTTGAACGCATGTTCTGTCAAGTATGCTTCAACTTTCCGTATCCAGAACGTGTTGTCATGATGACGCATCAAATCAGTCCCCATCCATTGCCACAAGCCTCTGAGCAACTGCTTCTGGTCATTGATGACGCTGACATCGGTGGTGTTGAAATGCGAAATGCCAAGATGTTCCTTGTCAATGAGATCATTCAGCATGCGGTTGCATAACCGCTTGAGTTCATCGGCAAAGGCGATGCGAACGGCATGGGGACGATGACGGACAATGCAGTCAGCCATCGTATCCTTGCCTGCTCCTGATTGACCAACGATGCATGTCTTGACTGGATATATGTCAATCTTCATCAGTATCTTGCTTCTCCTTCTTCTTGTCCCACTTGCCCTTCTTTGCCTTTTTCTCAGGCTTGGGGTAAGGAACACCTGGGGATAACTTGCGCTCTGCCTTTTCGTCTGTCATTGAAATTCCTTCTCGCGACTACAAGACAGTGTAGCACATATTCCTGAGCATGAATGTCACTTTGCAGAGTCGGGATGCTCCTTGGCCTTGGGAAGCAAGGAATGGACATCAGACCATTTTGTTGGAAGATAATCCAGATACAACGGCCAAGAAGGCAACCCATGCTCGCAAACAGATTCAAGTTTTGTTATTTCACAACCATCCATTGCTTGCAAAGCGTTTGAATAGTCATCATGAATTAATTCCTGAAACGGATCGTCATGTCTTAGCATGCGCCCAATCTCTTCATTGCTGGGAGAAAATGCTTCAGGAGCAATCGTCGCGAATGGCAGCTTTCGATACTTGTCCGGACAATCAGGATGATCGATTTCGGCAAAAATGAAATGCCACGTTGCCGTGACGCCATAGAAGACCGCTTTCTCTGGCAACTTTACCGAACACCCGCAATGCCGCAGGGTCACCGTGCGATCCCAGAACAGACCAAAGCGCCGGATGTCCCCAGCAAGGACATCAAAGGTTACATCGTGCTCCACATGAGCCGGGATGGGGGAAAATCCCTTGGGAAATCCGTGCGGCATTATGGTCGCCCTCCTTTTGGTCCACCTCTGCCGGAGTTGTTGTGCATCATGTAGAACATCATGCATAACAACGTTGCTGACAGCAAATTCAATCCGAATTGCAAATGCGCCATTTCCTCATTCATGGCAGGCAACTTTCCTGATTCCTGTGATATCCATCTGGAACAAATCCGGATCTTCCTGGATATCCATGCGCATTCGCGGCACATCATTGCTCCACAGGTACCACGATCCTGTCCACGATTCGTAAACCATGACTACCATCTTCATTCCGCTCCCTTCTGTACGCGCTCAAGAACAGCGCGTTTCTCAGCGTTTGAGTATCCGCGCCAATGCTTGATTTCCTCGACGGTGCGCTTGCATCCTACGCACACACCGTCCTTGGCTTTGCAGTTGTTGTTACATGGACTTTTTATTTTCATGGAGCCGCCAGTGGGATTCGAACCCACGACCCGCTGTTTACAAAACAGCTACTCTAACCCCTGAGCTACAGCGGCACAGCGAACCTACGAGGAAGTAAGTTCGCCCGGAACCTCCTCGAATAATCTCAGCACAAGGGTTTTTCCGCGAACATCATACGACCAGTCAATACGCTCGAATCGGACAAGCCTGTGCTCATAAAAGAATGTTTCAAAAAGCTCTGCCCTGTTCTGAATAATGTGGTTGAAAACGACGCCGCTCAAGCCGGAGAACGAGATCTCGACCGGACTTGATGATGTGAGGGGTTTCTGCGCTGACGTTGCTTTGTTCAAGCTGATACTGTCCAAGTTCTTCCTCCTTCACGTCAAGTGCCTGGAATGGTTCTATCATCCATCCTTCATTGATTTCTTCAAGATTGGTGTCGTAGGACCAAGGCGTGAGCGAATAATGATACCCGCAATCTGTCCAACGACGATCATTGTGTTTTTGTGCCCAGAATTTTGCAACGTAGACTTTCATGACTTCCCTCTTGCAGCATGATACAACCATGCGGACAACAGAATGTATCCCATGATCATTAACAAATACAACAACAACATGCGAACCTCCTGTTGCAGATCATCAATCCTGCTTTTTCCCTCCGGACAGCCACAAGAGAACAAACACGAAAAAACCTAACGATACCATGAACATGCCTGTGGACATGCGCCCTCCCTTTTTTAAATTGTTGATCCAAGACCAACGGTGACCCCGGCAAGATTCGAACTTGCGACCAACAGCTTAGAAGGCTGATGCTCTATCCCCTGAGCTACGGGGTCATGGAGCGGGGGACGGGGCTCGAACCCGCGACAATCTGCTTGGAAGGCAGATGCTCTGCCAGCTGAGCTACCCCCGCGTGACCCGAGTATAGCATACCGCTAGGGATGGCGAAGAATGCGCCCCATCAGGCTGTCAACGTGATCATTGGTCCATGCGTTGCTAAACGTGTCGCTGATCGCCCACGCCATGTTTGCGACAACTTCCTGTTTTGTCTTCCCCATGCAGATCCAGTATGGCTGACCAAGAAGATTGTAAGAGAATGCAATCCAGCAGAGACTCCGTAATGTGGGAACGCGAACGGTAACATCAAGACCGAACCAGAAATCCTGACCCTCCCAGTTCGCGCGACATGTTGCGGCAAGACGCCATGGGAAGTTCTGCCTTGCTATGATCAGGAACTCTTGCCATGAGTTTTCGTATTCCAGAACATATGGAATGACGTGAGTTTTTTCTGTAGAAGGCAGCACTATCGAAACACTCGGGTATTCAAGCATGATGTCAACTATCCGAAGCAACGACATACTGTGTGCGTGGATATACACAGATGGGAAATTTTTCGTCAGCAGGAACGGTTATGATCCAGTTGATCTGGTATTGATACCCAGAATTTGTAAATATGTCCGTGCGATCAGGAACAAGCGCATAAAAGCCATTCATGGAAAGATCACGCGGAACGGCAACGTGTGTGACAGAGAGCTTTGTTCTGGCAGGACCAGATTTATAGCGCAATCCTGATGAAACAATTTCAAACAACGCGAGAGGTCCCGTGGAATTTGCAGCGGTAGCAATCGAGTTAACGGCGTTGAACACTCCAGTAACCACAATGATGGCGTTACTTCCTCCTGTGGCTGCTGCACCGCCAAGTTCCTGCACTATCGTGATCTGTTCTCCGATGACGTAATTTTTCCCTCTGCTTCCATTCAAGCCAGTCAAGACGCCGGTTCTGAACTCGCCATTGTCGCCAACTGAAATGTTTGAAAACATAGCAGTGTTGTTTGCGGGATAAATAAGAACATTGCTAGAGTCCAAGACTTGCAGTTGAACATTCGCAGTATTTATCGGATCTCCATCCCTGCTGACTGACGTAGTGAATCGGTTTGTCGCTCCCACCACCGGGAGCGACACACGTGATGTTGTTTCGAGAACGGGACCAACATCATGATAAACGTTTAAATCTGTATAGTCTGCCATTGTCACTCCTTAGACGGCGCAGACGCCATCCTTGCATCCATAGGTGGGCATTTCAATTGGCTCGGCATAATCAGTGGTTTCAGAATAGAATGGCATGGGTTCCTCGTGCGGAAAGTGACTGCCAAAAATCTGCTTGATGTCGAACTCGTGTGATCCGAGGTCGAGTGTCTGTCGCTTCTTGAGTCCCTCAGCACTTGTGAACATGACCGATGCCGCCTTGCTGTTTGCACGGTAGACAGCAATTGCCTTGAGTCCCAATTCATATCCATGAATGTATGAATCAGAAATATCTTCCTCAGTGCAGTCTTCAGGCATGTTGATGGTCTTGGAAATTGCGCCGGAAAGGAATGGCTGGCAAGCCGCCATCATCTCAACATGAGCTCGTGGCTGCAAGTACCGACCACCCTTTGTCGATGGAACCGCAGTATCGAAAATGGAGTAGTGCTCTTCATGCAAATGCGGAGCTCCTTGTACGCCGCCATCACGATTTACAAAGTTAATGATATCAAGACGCTGACCGGATGTGTAGCCAAGATTTTTCAATGCCGGATCGATAAGACGATTTACAATGACCGCGTATCCTCCACCAGCAAGCGCCTTGTACTTGATCAGTGCATAATCAGGCTCGATGCCAAACGTATCGGCATCCATGGCAAACGAGATTGTTCCCGTAGGCGCCAGTACGGTTGCTTGTGCATTACGATATCCGAACTGTTCACCATAATGCAACGCCAAGTCCCATGCTGACTGTGCCGAATCCAGAAGATACGAATGCGCATCGGGGAATTTCTTTGTTGAGAGTCCTGCAGGTTTCTTCGTTACGCCTTCGTAATCATGCTTTCCGTAGGCAGCGCGACGATGATTGCGAATCACACGCAGGTGATGTTCGCGATTGCGCTCGAACGCCGGATACTGACCAACCGACTTTGCCAGTGCGGCTGACTGCACATACGACTGCGCCCCCAGGATGGCTGTGACCGCCCCGGCAACTTGACGCCCTTCTTCCGACGCATAACCATATCCCATGAGCATGAGGAGTCCGCCAAGGTTGGTGTATCCCAATCCTGTCGTGCGATATTGCAGGCTTTTTTCACAGATGTCCCGGGCGGGATATTGCGCCATGGAAACAGTGATGTCCAGTGTTGTCTGCCAGATGTTCACGGCGTCGCGGAACTTGTCGACGTGAAAGATGTTTGTTTCATCGTCATAGAACTTGACAAGATTCAAGGATGCCAAGTTGCATGCAGTCTCATTCAGCCAAAGATACTCACTACATGGGTTGCTTGAAACGATTCGTTCGTCACCGATGCACGTATTCCATTCATTGATGGTGTCGGTCGCATGAATGCCAGGGTCGGCGCTGAACCACGTGCAGTACACGAGGTCATTCCACATTTCCTTTGCAGGAAATTCGCTTGTCACGACAGACTCGTCGGTGACGCGACGCAGTTTCCATGTGTCGTCATTCCTCAGCGCGTTGAAGAAATCATGGCTTAACGCAACCGTGTTGTTGCTGTTCATGCCACGCACCGTGCGATACGCCTCATCCTCGAATCCGGCTGACATCCCAGCCTCAATGAGGATGCGGACCATTTTTTCCTGCCGCATTTTCCACTGGATGAACTCCCGCACTTCGGGATGTGTGTCAGAGCAAATGTCCATCTTGGCTGCTCGACGCGTCTTGCCGCCGGATTTGATTGCCCCTCCCCCAACATCGTAGATGTCAAGGAAGCTCATCATGCCGCTGGAGACACCACCTCCGCTTACGGGCTCGCCCTTGCCGCGAAGAGTGCTGTAATTTGAGCCTGATCCACTGCCAAAGTAAAAGATCTGTGCCTCACGGCGAGCAGTGTCAAATACACCATTCGGACCGAACAAATCGTCCTTGACGCCAAGGATAAAACACGCATGGGCCTGAGGATGCTCAAAGCCGCTCACCGACTCGACCGCCTTCTGCAGTTCCATGTCGAAGTAGAACTGTCCCTTTGGATCGCCAGTGATTCCGTACGCCCAATGAATCCCGGTGTTGAACCATTGAGGAGAATTCAAGGCACCTTGCTGGTGAATCATCATGCTAGTCAAATCGGAATAGAATGCCTGAGCAGAGGAAAGACTGGAAAAATATCCAAACTCGATTCCCCAATACGTCAAGGCGCCAGCGAGTCGGTTGACCACCTGCTTCAAGGATGTTTCCGGTCCCGTAGGGAGAGCTTGCCAATCAATTCCGCGCCGTGCAGCCTCGTGACGATCATAAACGCCATCGGAAATTGGAAATTGGGGTACATCAGCGCGGCGGAAATATTTCTCCGCTACTTGAATCCGCGCATTGTCGCTCCAGAAGGAAGGAAATTCGACATTTTCAATGATCTTGCCCGATCCGGTAGTTACCGAAGATTTTTCCCAAATGACTGATTCGGAAAAAGGATTTCCGTCAACATCGGTAGAAAACTTGGGCACAAAAGACAAGCCATCTTGGGGAAAATGCAACGACAATTCACGGGCTCCAAAATTTGAAAACATACTTTCTTCTCCTCTGAACGAAGATTGGCCCTAGGCTAGACAAGCCAGCCGGGGCCAATCACGGATGTTCATAGATCATACCAATCCCGCCAAGGAATTTCATGCTTGCGAACGGCAAGCATTGTCCAAGGAGTCTGTAAAAATTGTATTTTCTTTTTGCGATTTTTCGCGTATACTATAACAGAGGAGTAGAATCATGTCACAACTTGGAAGATGTAAATGCGGAAGACCGTTGATCAAGGCGAATGTATCTTCGCGCAATAGCCCAGTACCACTTGAAATTGATATTTGTCCGGTGTGCGATGTTGAAAAAATGCACAAGAATATGGGACCCATTGAGAAATCAATTCCTCTTGACAAATATGGCTTTGAAAAGCTAGAAAAATAACAATCTCATGTTGTCTGACAAAACAGGATCGTTATTGCCAATCGTGCAGAAATCAGCGCTCATGGAAGATGCCAGTCCCGACACTTCGATATCAATAGGATTGCGTGTCTACGTGCATCTTGGAGGGAAAGTGTTGTTTGGAAAGATACAATCCATACGCTATAAAAATGTAACCATTTTTCTGGATGAAAAATTCATGAGAAGACACGTTGTTACGGTTAACTGGAAAGAAGTTCGCATGGAAACAGCAGAATCTCGAAAAATGTTCATGCCCAAGGACAAGAATGAACAACGCGCAAACAGATTGATTTCAATAAATCGCGCAAAAGAATATCTTGTGTCAATTGAAAAATCACAAAATACAGAATCTTTTGATCACGAATCAAGAGTGCAGGCAAGAAACTCTTTATTGCTAGAGCTTCAAACATTGTCAAGTGCCTTGAAGGAGTTTTCAAATCTTTCTGAATTTATCATGCAGCAACGCGCCCGGGTACTTGATATCCAAGGCAATTGCATGCAAATGGGCATTGAGGATATCGATCTACCAGATTACGCAACGAATGAGGAGTTTCTTTTTTCAAATGCCAAAATGATTCAAAAGAAAACCAACAGGAGCAAGAAAGTCCAACTCAAGAAAATCCGCGAGCAAACAAGAACACTGCTCTCGCACATTCTCAAGGCTTCGGGACCAGAGGGCATGGACAGCAGGGACATCATTCAGGCAATGATCGAGTACCGACGCGAATCCACGCCTCAGCCTGAGCCGGGATTGGATATCACGTCGCACCGGATCATGGGAATGCTTTCCGCGTTGTCTAGGAGTCAGGAGGCAGAGATGATCGGCTCAAACAGATGGAGAGCCGTTCATCGACCATAGACTACTTGTTTTCAAGCAATGAATGAAGCAATCCCTTGGTAAGATTACGCAACATGTTTGTTTGCGCGTTAAGAGATCTTGCCACGCTCTCTGCGGTATGATCCGTGATAGCTCCGATTCCTTTATGATCATCAGGATAATCCCCATCGTCCATTTGATTTGAACTTGAATCATCTGCCCCGTGAGGAATGTGCTTTGGAACGTCGCCCCTGTTGGATCCCTTTATTTTACTACGCTTTGCCATTTCATTTTCCTCCAAAAGTAAATTTTATTTGCTCTATCCAGCAAAGAATGTCTCTTATTCGACCGCCGTTTCGGGCTCTTCGTCAACTTCGTCTTGGCTGGCTCGTGCATTTAGTGCATCCAGGAATTTTTGCAGCCGAGGATCTTCGTCTTCAGATAATTTACCCAATTCCTCATTGAATTTTTTTTCTGTTACAGAATCAGGATCATGTTTGAGATGCTCCCAAAACTTTCCGTTAAAGAATTCCTTCCTTTGCTCATGTCCTGATAATGTAGTCCCTAGCACATCAGAAAACAAGCTGCGCAAAAATTCATGATTTAGTCCATTTTTGGGCACTCCTGTTTCCGGATCAAGCTTTGATTTGTGTGATCTAAACGCCATATATTGCTTAAGAAAATCATTGCCTCTCGCGCCCAATAATGTGGACAGCCTATCGCGTTTAGCTAGTTGTTCGGATTGCGGTTCTTGCCCAGCTCTTCGCATCGACGCGATTGCACTGTCCAAACTTGTTAGAGCCGGTCGAAGAGAGTCTTTAAGGTATTCTTCTGACTTACGGTATCTAGTAATATCATCTACGATATCCTTTATTCGCTTCGGGTCTGTTCTAGCTGGCCCACTCTTTACACGATTCGTGACAAACGCGCGGAGGATGCTCGGAGGTGAGAGAAATGACGTATCTTTATCTATCGCTTCATCCAATTTGCTGTTAATATGGCTAACATGATCAATCGCCGCTGACTGCACTGGAGGAACGTTTTGGACTCCCAATTTTCGAAGAAGATCAAGTCCTGCGCCCGGTCCAATTCTTTGTATATTTTCTTTAATGGTTTCCAATATACTGGCAACACCGGCGGCTGGAGTCGTGGCGCCACGAAGCCACGGTCTCATTGTTGCTTCCCCGAACAAGCCCTTCAATTTTTCAATGTTGGCTTCAACATCAGAAGCATTTGCTGGAAATATTTTTGCAAAAGTAGCGTTCACTGCTTCAATGATCGTGTCATCATCATTGCCGGATGTTGGTGCTTCATACGTGATTCCATTTCCTAGTGCTGCATGATCGGAATCAGACAGCTTCTTGAGCATGGAATATCCCACGAGTCGGCGGTTAGGGTCAGGACTGAGGTTGTCAGATTCGGAACCGTCGGATCCGGAACCGTCAGAACGGTGATCGTCAGAATCGCGGTCCATAAGGATTGAGAGCCGTTCTGCAGCTACTTCCTGCGGATCCCTTTGCCCTCTTCTCCGACTTAGTCCCCCGCCGCGCCTTCGAACGCCACCTTGTCGTGCTTCTCCTCCTCGGGCTCCTTGTGCGGCTTCGGCTAGATCACGCCGATGTTCAACTTCGTTATGCTGTGATATTTGATAGCGAGTGTCTTGATCAACTCGCATTGTTCGTGGATCAAAAAACGCACCGCCTGCGTTATGCAATCTTCTTATTGCATCAAGAAAATACGGATCATGGTGATCATCTTCCGAAAGAAGTTCGTTATGCAATGTCTTGTTATCAAGAATTTTTCCAAATGCCATTGTCTTCGCTCTTGCCTGTGAAACAAGATCTTGCAATTGTTTCCTGCGGGAATCGATTCCTGATGTGCCAAGAATTGAACGCGACGAAGGATCATCTTCAAGCATTTTCAACTTGTTTGCCGCGTCAGATTCTTCCGCTTGTGATTTTTTCCATTTTGCAAGATTGTTTGCAAATTTCTGTTTTGCAGCAGAAGCCCACTGGGCGCCCTTTTTCTCAAGGAATTCTGCCTCCAGTTGACTTTGCGGAACATACTGATTGATTCCGTAAGGAGATGCAGTGCCCCGGAATGCCCGTGCTTGAGAGGAAAGATTCCTGCCCTGCTCTTCCTCGGCCTTTTTCCGGGCAATTGCAATTGGGAGATAATTCCATCCCAAAAGCTTTGCTTGTTCCCCATTTCTTCCAGGAATACTTCTTATGTCTGCAGACAATCCTCGTTTTCCCCAATAGTCCGAAGACGCATTTGATTCCGCATATTCAGGATTTGCCGAATCAATGCGATGTTGAATCCATGCAGCTTTTCCTTGTTCTGCCGCCGCCTCTTCGAGGGCTTTTTCGGAGTGCTTGAGTTTTGGATCAGGACCAAGACTTGAGTAATCACCCTTGAAATTCTCAATGGTTCCATTGTTTTTTATATGTTTGTCAAGCTGATCCCACAGCAGGCGAGTTGCTTTGGCTTTGTACTCATCTTCCAACTGCATTTGTTTCTTGGCCTGCGCTCGCGCCTTCTCTATTTCTGGAGAGTTATTATTTACAAAAGCATCCTCAAAGCTTTTTCGTGTTTGTGCAATTTCAGGATTGTTAAATCTCTCCATCGTTGCGGTTAGGAAATTTTTTTCCGTATCGCTAATATTTTCTTTTAATGCCTCTTGAATTTTTGCTTTCAGGTCAGCATTGTTTTCGGAAAGTTTTCGCGCTTCTTGCGCAGTAGTTCGTGCGGAATGTCCAGATAGTTTGAGCAATTCATGAGTAATGGGAGAATACGGAGTTTGGCCCTGTTCTAGTTTCTTGAGTGCGCCCGTTTTGTCTTCCAAATGATCTTTTGCTGCATCATGAACATGATCAGCAAGCATGCCTGCTTCAAATTGCGTTCCATCCTGCGTGAGAAGTCCGCGACTTTGATCAAGAGCTTCGAGCGCTTCTCCATGAGGAGTGAAATAAACACCATCAGGAGTCTTTGCCTTGAGCGCAACGCGTTTCTTGTCAACATGAGTTGCAAGTGAATGACGTAATGCCTCACCGCCGATGGAGCCATTTACGGCTTTTTCCGCATCCGAATACACACTTGCGGCAGGATTGGAACCCGTGGGTGAAGAAGGAGGAAATCCGCGAAAGGAAGCAGAATGATTTGGAATAGCAGGCGGCGTAGGTTGAAACGGAACTGGCGGATCCGCCGCCGCCGGATCCGTAGCCGATTTCATCAACGAAGCGGAAAAACGCAGCAAGACCTGTTGCTGAAAATTAAGACTCTTCTTCAATTTTTGTAACGCTGTCACGTTTTTCATTAATGGCAAAACCTTTGTAAACCTACGAGCTGCCAGCCAAATCGCCAGGGGGTGGGCTGTTACGTGCTCTTTGCTGAGCTATCTGAGCTGCCTGGATCCTGCCGGGACCCATCGGACCCATCCTTCTGGGCCTCACAACTCCAGGTGTTGCAATCCTAGGCTTTTTTGCAGCCTTGGGCGCCGTAACATTTTGCTGTTGATTGTCAGCCTTGGGCGCCCCAAAAAACTCTGCAATTTTTTGCCGAGCTTCGGGATTGCCGCCCCCTACAGGTCTCCACATGGATCCTCCCTGCGTTCCAAGAACGGCGCGATCAACGCCAAGTTGTGCCTCTTCCCCTTTAGCTAGTTTTTTTTTTGCGATCCGGACGGAGATGCATAGAACACATCAAGCAGCGAAAGGCTTCGAGCCAACGGCATTCCTGGCTTGGCAAGCGAACGTGCGACCGGCGGCTCTCCTTCTTGATCCTCTTCCGGAGGCATTTCCTCTCCTTCTTCTCCCTCTTCCGGAGGCATTTCCTCTCCTTCTTCTCCCTCTTCCGGAGGCATTTCCTCGTCAGCCATGAATGAACCATCATCTTCGTTGTTGACGCCCTTTCGGAAAAGGGATTTGGTCAGCTTGCCGATCACTTCCGACTCGGGCATTCCCAAAAGCCGTGACAATGACTCGACATTGGTGATGTCATACTGTGTGCCAATGTACGGATTGACATCGGAAATTCCCTTGTTGACCAAAGAACTCTCCAAGGAATCATCTGCTTTTGCATTGACCATGGATGAAATTTTGCTCAAAGGCAATTTGTCCATTGCGCCACTTTCGTTAAATCCTTGCAAATAAGCCAAGCTGTGCTTGGGTTTTGGGCCATTAGCAGTAGCCGCATCAGCTCTGTCCTGTGCTTCACGCTCCGCAACTGCAGGTTTTCTCGCGTTGAATGATGCACGGTTGTTCAAAGCTTCTGGGTTGTTCATCGGATCGTCTCTAGTCGCTTTTTGCACCTTGGTGGTAAGCACCTTGTTGGCCCAAAGCTTGTCGATAACTTCTTCTCTTGGCATCCTCAACATGGTAGCAAGATTGTTAATCAGGGTTTCATCGTAATAGGACTTCTTGATCTTTTCCATTTTCATCTCCTGTTCATACATTATATATCAAATTGAACCACGACGAAGCTGCTGTGCCTTCACAAGCGCATCATGTTTGGTAAGGACACCGGCAGCGCGTAGGGATTTTGCAAGACCAGTAAGGTTTCCCCGTGCATCACGCAATCCCTGTGGAATCATACTCAATACCTCAAGATGCGCAGCGAGATCAAGATCCTCATCTGTGACGGAAACCGTCTTTATGTGACCATACGCTTTTGCAAGATCCACAACAATTTCCTTGGGCAAATCAGATGTTTTTTTCTTGGCGCCAGTACCATCAACAGCCTCGACTTTGTCCTTGCCGACTTGTCTCAACGCAAGAACCTCGGATGGATCGGGCTTCTTGGATACGCGCACGACAACCTTGGTTCGAACGACAGGAGGAGGCGTCTCCGCAAGCAATGCCTCAGGAGGAAGAATCTCGCCATTGGTCATGGGAGCAAACGATGTAGACAGGATTCGCATATCGCGTCCCCTTACTGCACGACCATAAGGCCGAATTTTGTTGGATCCCTGAGAGGCGCCTCTTGGCCCGGTATTTAATGCGCGATCAGAACCATCGCCAAGATGAAATCCTCCAACAACTGCGTGTCCAGTGTTGGACCTAGGACGAAACATCCTCTTCGCAAAAACCAGTTGCTTTTCCGTTGACATCAAAAACCTCCAGTTCCATCATATCAAAAAACGATTACTTCCTGCCCTTTACAACGAACTGCTTGTTGCCATCACCCGCCATCCGGTTTCTTACAACATCGAGGCATGGATCGCAGACATCATGTCGCTTGCCAAGCTGAATATTCGCCTTCGGCTGAATCTCGGCAATATGCATCGCCTTGTTGACACCACAGTTTGCGCACATCTCATTGTCCATCCGGATCCTCCTGACAAATTTATGAAAATTCTCTCTAACCCCTCAGTAAGAATACTATCTTCTCCTCTTTATGATAAATCCGGGGATACCAGTGAGGGGTAAGTATATATAATCTCTTACTATGGGGTTACTATATCAAGAAATGACACATCCGATTCTGTTGGATCAAAAATCTCAATGACAACACGGTACTTCTTGGAACTCCCAACCGATGTTGTTTTGATTTCCTGAAGAATCTTCTTGGCTTGAAATTTACTCACTGAAGACGGAAGTTTATTTGTTTCCTGATATTCAAAACTGTCGCCGTAAAAAGACACGCACTTATCAAATAACTCATGAGAATGGTTATTGACTAGGGATATTCTGATCATGGGATTCTCCGTTAAGTCTTTGTGGCACCGGCACACAGCAATGTCGTGAGAAGACCGTCCGGAAGGTGCTCCCTCATCCACGCTGAGTATCTGACGTAATTTTTTTCTCTATTCGAGACGTTCTCCTGATTTTTCCCCTCGATCTCCTGCCATTTATCCAGTATAGCAGACAGCTCTGCGCGATTTTCCACAAAATTTTCAGGCACTGGCATGTATTGCTCGGTGCCATCCTCTTCAGTGACGATTCTTCGGTTCCGTCTTGGAACCAGGGAAATTCCGGTGACCGAGAGTCCGTAGGTGTATTCTATCTCATCTCTGATCAACATGCCATCAGGCATGGTAATTTCCCAAATGTCGATGATTGGCTCATTCAGACTCATCTTTTTGCGCATCTTCCTTGAAATAATATTTCAGCACCGCAAGAATATCCTTTTTTGAGAAATTTGCCAGCTTGTCCACGTCAAGGGGCGCACCTTTCTGCTGCGCTTGCAGCAGAAGATCAGACATGTAATCAGGAAGGTCATCAAGCGTAGCCTTGGTCTTCCTTGTTGCAGAAATTGCATCAAGCGGAGCGCCAATCTCAATGAGATTTTGATAGGCATCATCACGATCCGGATGAGTGTCGGTAATAAGATCGCTTTCCAAAGGCGCCTTCATGTCACGAAGCAGGTCTTCAGCCTCAATAAGCTGTCGGGGCGTAAGCTGTTGCGGCTCATTAGGCATTCCCATGCGCCCTAGTTCGAGCATTGCTTCCCGGTGATCTCCGCCAACATGCTTGTCATGCACAGGGGATTTTATGTCATGAATATGTTCCCATCGAATGTTCCGAATGATGTTGTCAATATCCTTTGCGCTAACACCATGCTTGCCAACGGAAACGATCCTGCACCATTGCGGGGAATCCTGATCGAAAGGATGCTGGACAAAGGCAAATCCTCCTTCTGCGAGATCAGGATGAAATGCCCAATTTTCTTTTGAAACAGGGACATTTTTTTTGCCCGAAAACAATGCGGACATCCCTGCTGAGGATTGCTCGGATGGCGGGATACTTGCAGTCGGCATTGATGCACGAGGAGGTCCTCCACGTACTGAAGATTTTGTTGAAGGACGCATTCCCGTGCCAATATGACCGATAAACTTGTCGGAAGATGGCAATGCCACTGGCCTTCTTTGTGGTGCCCGGGTGCCGCCAAGGCTTTTTTCAAGATTTTCGGATTTTTGCAGATGATCCACAAATTCAAAAGCACTGAGAAGTTCGGAAAAGCTTCCTTGCAAATTCTCAATGGAATGAAATTTGAAAGCCTTTGATTTTTCAATGATCTGATCATCAAAAATGGTATATTCTTTAGGAACATCGCGGGGAAATTGCTCACTAATTTCATCTAATGATTTTCGCAACATATTTGCGGTGCGAGCATACACCGATATTTTCTTTTGGAAAATCACTCCCATGATCGTTGCCTCTCCCTGAAGAATTAAAAAAAGTATATCATAAGGAAAAGTTTTATGAGAGTGCAGTTGACAAGGCAGGACAATCCAGAGGAAGATCCAGATATTGTAATCCATGGTTCAAGACCACAACGAAACAAGGCTCCTTCATGCGGAAGTTGCATGAAACAACACAATTGCATCATATTGAATTATTCCATGGCATCCATGCAGGTGCTCATGCCAATGCCTGTCAAGCCACCGCAACCACTTTATGACAAATCGGGCAAAATCATTGATTCGGGCGATGGATTCTTTCCGTTCCCGATGCCGTGCAAGGGCGATATGTACGCTCCTCGCGCTTCCGTGGAGTTTGAGAACAACCCCCTTGTTCAAAGATTGGGTTTGGTAAATGTTGCCGATCCTGCGGTGTATTATGATCACGAAAAAAAAGCCAAGGATAATGACTGATGGAAATGGAACCATTTCTCCAGTACGCACAATCTTCATTGCCTCCGGTTTTGGCATCAATTGCAACATTCACGACAAATAAGGTTTGGGATCATTATCGAAAAAAGAGAAACGCATCAACGGCGCTGAACATTGCCGAGCAGCGTTCAATGTACGAAAAGCAACGTGCACTTACTGAAGAAGTGAATGTACTGCTGACGGCAAACAAAAGCTATAGGGAAGAAATAAAAAATGATCTGGATTCCTTGAAAAAGGAATTGGAAGAATCCACATTTTTGCACAGGGTTGAAATGGAAAACATGAAAAAGGAATACGAGGAAGAAATTCAGAGGCTGCAGTCAAAGTTGTCAGAACTTGCTTCAGAACTGTTAACATACAGGAGAGAAAACGGCGCCTTGCATTTGCTGCTAACTGATCGTGGAATTGAAATTCCTTCTTGGGTAAAAAAGTCTGCAGAAAAGTGAGAATTTGATGGTTGCTATTGCATTTAAAAAATCCGGTGCACTTTCAAGAGCCGATGATCTATTTGCAGATTTAAATATTGGCAC
>Ga0209190_1000606_pt1 | contig 26172 bp, 21 predicted proteins | sample M_140205_XF_Meta_FD_187315 | JGI IMG/M metagenome (GOLD analysis project Ga0209190, IMG submission 187315) | Freshwater microbial communities from Lake Montjoie, Canada to study carbon cycling - M_140205_XF_MetaG (SPAdes) (version 2) | ecosystem: Environmental > Aquatic > Freshwater > Lake... | reverse complement strand
CTTCGCTTGCCAAGGCCGTGAGCAACTCCGGCACCTTCTTGGCAATGACCGCTGGCGAATCCTTAAGGTCAGTGGTGAGCAAGTCACCAATGTGTTCGGCGGTGGCCCGCACCCCTTGGTCGCTTCCCTGATTACGGAGCTTGTTGATGAGAAAAACCGTTGCGCAAATCCGAGCGCGTAGCTCACCGTCGGTTTTCTTTTTCTGTTCCTCGATGATCTGCTGGAAGCGGCGTTGCAGCTCATTGCTCATCAACATTTCGGTCGTGAGCTGGTCATAGATAAAGTCCGCGGGAATGACGGTGCCGAGAGGCATATCAGCCACCGCCTTACACGCCTCGTGAGTAACGCGGAGTTGGTTGCGCATCTGCGCCAGAGTTCCCGAGTGGTCAATGCTATGCAGGACATTCTCCCAGAACCTTCGACGAACAGGCAGCAACGGGTAATCAGCAACATATGAGTCAGCGTCTTCGTTGCGGCTGGCAATTTTGGTGCTCTTTAGTTGGCGGCTTATTTCACCCGCGTGGCTAGTGATAACCTTCTCGATGTCTTTTTGCTTGTCCGGCTTTTTGCGAAGAACCACGGTCCGCACAACATTCTCAACGTCATTGTCTTTGAGATGAGTTTTATTGGGGAAGCGTCCCATCAACTTCTGCAGGGAGGGGGTTTCGCTCAGGGCGCTCTGTCCGGTGCCGACGAGCATGACACGACCATCCAACATTTTCTGAATCGCCTCCGCCACTTCTTGAACGTCGTTGGATAGCTTCGGATCGTTGTTGATAAACTGCTGAATCTCATCGAGGACAAGAACTGTGCAGGGGATTTTCCCATCACGCTGTAATGCACGACGGATGAGACTGACCATGTCGTCGATCGAAACTTCAGCCTGCCTTGCGGGATATTGCGCCAGCATGGCAGCAGCAACAGCCTTGGTATCACCGAGATTGGGGTGAGTTTCGAGGTACGCTTTGTGAAACTCCGCGGAGGTGTAAATCTTGGCGAACTCCTTCTCTGGATCTTTGCCTGCCTTGCGGATGTGTTCCTCGACAACTTCAAGCGTGCCCTCATCACGAAGATCGAGCACGAGACGCGCTATGCTGATTTTCTCAGGGAGACCGACCGACTGAAAAATGATTCCAAGCACACGCTCACGCACATCACCAGCTTGGGCCTTCAGGGTTCCACCAGCCGAGTGCAGGCCGCCATTCTGCTTGCCGAGCGTAGTCAGTTCTACAAGGAGTTCGGTCACCTCCACAGGCAGTGTCGCATTATTACGCGAAGTGGTTCCGTCGGAAAATTTGTGGTCAGTCCAAAGATAGCGAAGCACTTTCACCAGGTGCGACTTACCGCTACCGTAAAAGCCGCTTATCCAAGCGCCAGCCGGCTCCTTACCATCCTTGAAGCTGCCGATGAAACCGTTGAGGATCTTTACCAGACCCGACTTGTATTCCCCTTCGCAGACGAAGGTTTCCAGTTCATAGCGGAGGGTTTTTAAGTCTTCTTCCCTGTTTTCATTGTTGCTGGAAACACCTTCATTGAGCAGATGCCAGGACAGCGGATCTTTGTGGAAAACGTCGCGATTTTTCATGGTCATGATTCAGCTGAAATGGGCACGGCGAGGTAATCCCAACCCGTGCGGGCTCCGAGAAAGCGGTAGGTGTTATCTTCACGCTCCCCAGGGAAAAAGACGACGAGGATACCCGTGAGCCGCGCATCAATGTCGGCGACAAGATCGGAAACGTGGATGAAATCGAACAGCTCCATAAGGCCACGAAGGGCAAAAACGGTTTTCACGCGCCGATCTTCAGGGACACTGGCGACCGCTTGGTTGATGCGAAAACTTAGGAACTTGATGTATTCAGGGCGGGCGTAGTCTTCAAGAATCTCGGGCGTCTCGAGGCAGGTGTTCTTGGTGTCGTCATCAAAGGTGTCGATCCAGTCGGCGAGAGTTCGTTGGAGGTCGATTAGAACCCACTCCAGGCCAGCTTCGGTGGTGGCCATCTCAAACTCTGGAAGTCTCAGAGCAAGACGTCTTTCCTCTTCGGGCGGGTAGACGGCAAACCAAACGCGCTGGTTGAGCGCTAACCCAGGCCGCAAAGGCATGGACACTTGCTTGCGATAAGCGTTGAGAAGCTGGTCAGTGCGAGCCATGGACGAGATTGAGTTCCTGTTGAGTGAGCAGTGGGGAGAAATCAATGTCCGTCACACCACCTCCACTCCGGAGGCGAAGCCACCCGCGGCTTGCGCCCTGGTGAAGCCAAGATGCGACTGCCGTCGGGGAGACGTTAGCCAGCGCCGAGAAAGTAGAGTTAAGCAGAAACTCACCGCGGAGGCCGCGCAGCCAGCCAGCAAACATGGCGTAGCAGACGGCGCCCATCCTCGCCTGGGGAAGGATACGAGTTTTTTTAACTCGTCCTTCCAGATGCCCGCAATTCGTCCAGGTCGTGTTGACGTTCTGCGCGAGAGACTTCTTCATGGCCTCGCTGAAAGTCCCCGGAAACTTGCGTTCAAGATGATCCTCCATTTCTTTTCTAGGGATTACCTCACCGGGCTTTTTCTCCATCAAAAGCTCGAAGCTCGCTCTTAGCTGGGCATCGCGGCAGTAGGTGCATATCGCCGCCATCAAGGGTAAAGAGCCAGGATCCTCTCGTCCAATCTTGCGAAGAACTCGAAAGAGGGCGTGCTTGTTTTCGAGGCTGTATAGCTCAAGGAGGTGGCGAAAACTTTTCTGTCGGCTGGAGAAAGTGGGTTTTCCAATCGCGTTGTCTTCCTCAATCGCTCGGCCGAAGTCCTCGCGGGTCGCGTCTTCCGGCAGCAGTTCGTGTAACGTCTTGAGTTCTCCAAACATCATGGACCGCGCCATGTGCCCACCGGTCCGATTTGGTGAGAAGCCGAAAACCTCCAGGTCGCGTGCCTGGTGGTCTCTCGGTTTTGGTTGATCAAGGGCTGGGAGGGAGGGCATTACTGCAAAAGCGTCTCTGTAGGCGTAGAGAACCGAGACACGATTGGCGAGCTAGTTACGTAAAATTAGTGCGTCATAAATGGAGTAGCAGTCAAAAGGTCGGTCTTCTGGCAAAATCCTCCTGGTTAAGGCCCGAGAAGCGGTCGTTGACCATTATTCGAGAGAAATAAGTCTATTTTTTCATACAAATCCAAGATGGCCTGACACTTGCGCACACCGAGACCAAGCGAGGTCTTGCCGGACCGCAGTTCAAGGTAGGGCTGGTTGACCTGGCCTCCTCCGACTCTCTGAAAATCGTCCTTCTTTGCAACTTCGACAGTAATAACCCCGCTTCTGGTGCCGTCGGTGACGGACAGCGTCTGACCAGGCCATGGATTGCCCCCAAGCGAGTCAACAAACTGAGTGATCACGGGAATCGCTGCCCTAATCATGCGGGCTTTGGTGATGCCGAAGCTGAAATGCTCCGGTCCGACGCGGTTTGTACCCCACGGCTGACCATCACTGAGAATCTCCAGGACGGGATTTCCCATGTGCGAGCGTTCAAGGACTGAGTATTGCATAGGTGTTATTTCTTTAGTTAGTGAGCTGTGCTGGTTGAAGTCTAGCGTTTGTGCCGCGTGTTCTATCTGGTCAGGTGGGCATCTCGCCTTTGATCACGATAAAAGCTGCGCTGCTTAAAGCCGTTAAAGCGAAGATCGGTTAGGGCTTCGGTGTACATCCGCGGCCGACCCCACCGCCGGCCGCGGAGTGGCGTAGAGAGAGGTAGCAAAGGTGCTGACACCGCACCCAGCGAATCTCAGCTCATGGAGCAGCAGTGGCCCGAAGCCGAAGCCTAATATGACCTGCTCAATAGCTAGGTAGCTTTGCACGAAGCTGTGCTCGTGATCACTCGCGCCACCGAAGGCCGTCTCGTGGACATGCGCCATCTCATGCAGGAGCACCTCGCAGATAAACTCAGTTCTTACGATCCCGATATCCGATGGCACCCACAACAGGCGGCTTTTTTTTGATGTTCCGCTAATCGGGAAAATGCGGATTTCCTGACGTCCGTCTCTGTATAGAGCGGCAGCCCCAAGCAGAAGGCGACATGGTCATAGATGCTTTGCATTTCATCGCGGGCGGCGGACCGGCCCGCACGGAGTTTGGGAGATCGCTTGAGAACCCGATTCATGACGAAGAAGGTCTTGGTTGCAGAGCGCAACTTCTGCAGCAGGGCGGCGTAGTCGACGTAGGACGCGAGCTGGTTAGAAAACGGACGCAGCTCGCTTTGGTTATAGTGGGAGGTGGTCCGGACGGCAGTCGGTGTGATGGCGCTCATATATCAAGACGCGCCTGCGCGTACGCGATCACACGTGCACGCTTGCGCGAGGGAGTACAATGACAAGTTTTATGAGACAGCCCTACGCGCCGAAGTGTCTGGCGAGCTCGATTGACTGAAGCTCGAACTTTTTCGGGTTTGTACGGCGCAGCTTTGCGAGATTTTGCATCTTCCACTTCAGGGCCGGTAATTCCTGCAGATGCGCGAAAGGCATCAGGCTCCAATCGGGTTCCAACCGAACAAGACCAAGCAGGAACCGCTTGTGATGGTCTTTGAGCCCGTCCAGCAGCAGCTGGCGCAAGCTTCGGCGCGCTTCTTCCAACTCGGCCAATGACACAGGTTCGCTGGTCATACCTTCAAACTGCTGCTCAAACGTCACAGCCATGATTTTATCTTTCGAAAAGAGGACGTCATGAACAGTGTGATTGTGTCCACTGAGATAACAGACGAAGCAGTCGATGACTCTGTCATCCAAGTGTCGGCGCAGGAGCATTTCCCTCACGTCGAAGAAATCCCGGGGATGCTGGCGGTCCAAAGCAGCCACAATTTTGCCGCCATATAGCTCTTCTTTCGCAAGCGCGGGAACCGTGACGTCTGTGGCAAACAACTGCCGGGCTTTGCCGGCAATGGGCATTGGCGTCACCGGCAACAAGGTGCCTCGAAAGTTGTAGTTCACCTCGATCTTCACGCTGATCTTGTTGTCGCGAGAGACCATGATTTTTACCTCATCCTTGTCTTTGGTCTTGAGGAGCACAGATTTGTAGCCAAGGGGCTCCAGTCGCTGCGAAAGAGACCTCAATTCCTCTTGGATGGCAGACAAAGCGTCATTCCGCGAAGTTCGGACATTCACAAAGACAAGATCGATGTCCACCGATAGCCGCGGCATATCATGCAAAAAGATGTTAAGCGCGGTGCCACCTTTCATGGCGAAGAGCGCCCCTTGAAAAACATGCGGAGCGATGCCCAGCATGAGCCGCACGGTATCTACGTAGACCTTGTCCATCAGGCTGGAAGATTCAGTGTCGTGCCGTCGCGAAATCTCGTGCTCCAACGGCCGCGACCGAAGTTCTCACCAGCGGCCTCGCGAGCCGTCACGGCCCAAGGAAGGCCGAGTTCCTCAGACCATTTCACGCACAGACGATTGATCTTCACGCTCTCGCAGCACTTCAGGAGTGTGGTTAGAACGTCAGCGCGCAGCGAGGTTAACGTTTCGACAATGTGGCGCGCCTCCTCGATCCCCTCGCCCTGACCAATCTCGCTGAGCAACTCCAAGAGCGCCCGCTCGGGAACGGAAACCAAAGGACCGTCGGGCTGTTCCGGAAGTGGTTGCAATCCGAAGCCGCCGGGCAGCTCCGGGGAGAAAAGATGCTTACTTACATAGCGCGACGGAAACTCCGCCGTGAACCATGCCGGCAAGCGGGCCCGCTCCTTGCCCCAGAGGACAACCCGCTCCCGCGGTCCGATGTTGTGGCGGAAACCCTGCCATGCCAACGCGGTCTTGCCACCCACATGCAGGCCAGAAAGAGAACGCGCTATAAAAGCAATAGATAGTTCTCGAGTCAGTTCGGTGTTGGGAAAGGTGAACACACCACGTCCAAGCCGTTTGATCCATCCACTCTTACGGTAGTAGCTGGCCAGGGCCGAGGAGATGCCTATTTCCTTGAGAGTCCTGGTATCGAACGGAGCCCCCCGGGGAACGGTGTTCTGGAGCCCGCGGAGTAGATTTTGCGCAGTAGTTAAAGCCACGCTTGAACTATCGCACATTTCATATGCGGTTGGCAAGCCGATTGGAAACCAGCAGCTCTTGCTTGTGTGGCAACCTGACTAAACCGCCGGAATACGCCAGCGGAGTAGATTTTGTGCATTAGTTAAAGCCAAACTTGAACTATCGCACATTTTGTATGCGGAAGTTACCAGTGGTAACTTAGGAGGAGAGAAAGGTCCGCAGGCTCGAATTCTAATTTTGGAAATTCAAACGCGATAAAAATTCATATATACTTACTGAGTAACACTTTATATATTTTACATTGAACTTGTTGAACCAGCGAAAGCACACCCTGTTTATCTCTGCCAAAGTCCATGCCCCGGTTCCACGCAGGTCGGGAGATCGCCTCGGATGCCCGTAAGCACCACGGGCTTAGGACGCCATCGCCGTTGGCCTGCAATTCCAGCTTCGGTCCCAGGGTAGCCTCCTTGCACGACTCCTGATGAAACCGCAGCAGCCATCACTCGGAGCGCATCCGCGAATTTTGAGGGTCTGCCGTGGTGCGGGTATTCTTTGATCAAGTTACCATCAGCACTTTTCACCGTGTGGTAGTTTTGTAGCTCCTCTAATGCCGCATCGCACTGAGGTGTTCGGAAAGCGAAGGTCGGAAAGAGCGACAACACACGGTTTATACCAATCCAGATGTCCGGACATGGTGAAGACCATGTCGCGGCAGGCTCACCGGAGAAAACCCAGGGCGTGTCATGAGGTCCGGAGCGCACAGGCTAAGGCACGGCAGGGGTATGGATTATCTGTGGGCGGCGGCGGAGTACTGGCACCAAGCACCACCACGTGGTAGAGTTTAAAACTTCCCATGCTCGGGTGGCGAAATTGGCAGACGCGCCAGACTTAGGATCTGGTGGAGCAATCCATAAGGGTTCGAGTCCCTTCCCGAGCAGACCCCCCACCGACACATCTCGGTGCAGAAAATGTTTCAGTTTTTCTTCGGGGCCGGGATGACCCTCACCGTCCCCTGCTCCTTGGCCTTGGTCGTTCCGCTCTCGCGGGATATGTAGCCGCTGCCGAACTGCGAGGTGGTCGTGCTCGGGCCCGATCCCGTGCGGCTGATCGTGCCGTCGCCGAAGCGTGATGTGGTCGTGGTGGTTCCGTCGCTCGAACGGCTGATCGTGCCCGAGCCAAACCGGCTCGTCGTGACGCTCTGGCCCTGCGATCCGCGCGTGATGGCCCCATCGCCAAACTTCGTTGTGGTGAAAGATTGTCCGTCTGAACCGCGGGTGATCCAACCGTTCCCGAATTTCGAAGTGGTGTAACTTTTCCCCGTGGATGTTCTGGTGATGTAGCCATCGCCGAACTTCGACGTGGTCGAGTCGCCTTTGATCCCCGGGATCACCACCGGCGGAGCGCACTTGTCGCGCGCAGAAGCGGCGGCCGCAAGAGCGGCGAAAGCCCCAACCAAGATCACGGCCGTGCGCACTTCTTCCCGGTAAACCTTCCCCGGCCCGGGCGCAAGCAATAGTCGGAGCCAGAAGCCGCGCCGGGGCCAATTATTCGTGAATTTGGTCGGTCAGCATGCGTTGCAGATGACGGCTGACCAAATCCGGCATGGTCGTCATTCCCGTGAACTCCTGGCATTCGTGGTAGGCGTTGAGTTCCCGCGCCAAGCCGGCCACATGCTCGGGTGGGGCGATGGGCGTTTTCCTCATGGTGGAGAGAAGACCATGGTAGCGCCGGTTCTCGGCCTGGATGCGCCGGGCCGTCTGCGAGCGCTCCTCCTGGCGATACTGAACGATAGTCGGAACATTAAGGTGCGAGCGCACCAATTCCTCGACTGGTTTGTTGTCGGGAAAAAGATGCGGGCGATAGACCTCGAGACGCTGCTCGTAGCACTGCTGGTCGAAGTCGATCGGCCGCACGCGATACTGGACCTCCTCGAAGTCCGGCGTGATATCGACGACGTAGTTCACCGCGCGCATGTCGCCGAGCAGGCGGAGGTAACAGCGCTCGGCGAATTTCACGAATTCCTTGGCCACGCGGACTTTATTGAGGTCCTCCCGGCCGAGGTGTTTGCTGATGAAGGCGTCGCCAGGCACCCCGGCGATGTGTTCCTCGACCAAGGTGTTTTCGCGCACGAGGTAGCTGATGCGGAAAGGCGAGAGCAGATGCTCTAGCTCCAACCCGAAGATGCGCGAGGCGTCGGCAAACTTGACATAGTAGTGGTCGGCGTTGCCATTGAACTGGTTGGTGATGCGGATGCGGAAGGGGCGCGAGTTGCCGAAGTCACCGAAGTCGATGCGTTCCACCGCCAGATGCTCGGTGCGGGAAAGATCGCCGCCGATCTTGAGCATCGCGTAAATTTGGGTCAGGCGCGGCTGCAGTTCGGCCATCACCTCCGGCGTGTAGGCCACGCTGAGCCAGAGCGTCTCTTCCCCGCTGGGATTTTCGTAAGGCACCGCGGCGGTGAACCGCAGTAACTCGTCGTAGACCAGCGGGATGTCCGCCCGCCGCCCGAAGTGGTCCAAATATTGCAACAAGGACGGGCTGACCGGATATTTTTCCTTCCGCCGGGAAATCATCGCAATCTGTCATCGTCTGCCCGCGTCGCGCCGTCAACCCCGGTGAGAGGATCATGACCAAACTCGCCTTCTGCCCGAGTCGACGCTTCACCTCGGCAGCCCGAAGCCGTTTTCAGTAAGCAGCCCGTGACTAAGGGCGCAGAACTTCACTTTCCCGGTGTCCTCTTTCAGAGGTCGGCCAATCGGCCAGCGGACAGAGGGCTTGGAGGCGTCCGACATTAGATGCCGGGCGCTCAAGGAGGCAAAACTCCGCCGCATGCCGCCGGACAAGGAAACGGTCACCGCGCGGGCAGTGGCATCGGAAACGAGACCGCCCTGTGCCCCGTGCGCGAGGATGCGCAAATCTTCTGCGCCGATCTCGACCTGCAAAGCGCGGAACGAGGAGGCCTGATGCAGGATGTTCTCTTCAAACTTATCGATCGCGCCGCTTTGTTTGTCTGCGGCACGATCGGGTGGCTTGGCCTCCGAATAAAGTGAGTGGTTCACGTCATTCATTCCAGCACTGAGGGTTACAATCGTGGGATTCTTGGCACAGACATCCTGATCACCGAGCATTTCTGTGTCACGGCTTGGGCGCCAATTTGACCGAAACGTCGCTCAATTCGAAAGTGTCGGCCGAGAGCAGTTCGTGGGTCGAGAACCCCAAGGCATCGAACGCGAGCGTCGCGGGCTGGTTGTCGACGCCGGAATAGTCCGCGATGGCCACGCCAGGTGTAGCTTCCGGAACCATCATGGCATGGCACTCCATTTGGCCGTTGGCCAGTTTGAGTGTCATCGAGAGGAGATAGGGGCCGTCTTTGATGTTGCGGAGAGAGACGGTCGATTCACCCAAAACCCGCGTCGTGGCTTTGTCATAACCTTCGTCGTTGCCTGGTTCGCTGGCAAAGAGGCCGCCCTTGGGGAATTTTTTGTCAATGCCGGTGTAGGCGGTATAGCCCAGCCAACCGCGCGAGTGATCCTTGGACCGTTTTTGGTAAACGCCGAAGCGGAAGTTGCCCATGCCGGAGACACCGGTGAAAGTCACCTTGGCTGATAACTCCAAGGTGTCCCCCTCCGCCATCTCGATTTTCGGGAAAAACGCAGCTTCATTCTTCCCCTTGTCGCCGAATCCGGGGCCGGTAAAGGTGATGTGACCTCCGTCCTGCTGCGGACCGAAAGCCTTGGTTTTGTCGCCGATCACCATCCACTCGGAGATGGCAACACCAGCATCTGCTGGCTGGGAAAAAGACGAGAGTGGAAGGATGGCCAACAAGCCGAGAGGGAGGAGAATTTTCATGGCTTGTTGGGTAGCAATGGCCAAGGCTTTTGGCAACGCGTTTTCGCCAATGTTCATTCTTTTTGCATCATTGTTCATTCTTTGTTGCAGAAAATCGCGCCTTACTCAAAATGTCTTCCCCACTCCGCAATCCACCTTACTTTCAATCCATAGTTACCATGGTAAACAAGCCCCTCACCCGCGCGGGACGAGTTCTCTTCTGTCTCATTAGTCTCACCGCGCCACTTCTGGCCGCCGATCAATTTTTCACGCCGCCCGAAGCACCTTTCGTTGTCAGCACAAACGAGCAAGTCGTGCGCGTCATCCTGACATCAACCAACGGCGACAACCCCGGATTGCTGGGTGGTTTACTCGGAAGAAAAACGGAGCGCGCCCTACCAGCCGAAGAGGCGCAGGCTGCCATCGATGAGGCGCGGACGGCCAACCCCGATGCTTTTCTGCTTATCGAGGCACAGGATCCCGTACGGGTGGGAGACAAGCCGCTGAAGTTGCGCTCGCGCATGAATCTGATGCTTGGGCCTGGACCCGGGATAACAGCCGCACCGGAGGCCAAGGCGGAATGCCTCATTGAAATAGCCGATGCCGAAATGGTCGCGGTCACTTCAGCAGGTCCCGGGGTGTCATTCATCGACGGCGGGGGACAAAACCTTGCTGGGATCAGCGTGACCGGCGGAAGCAGGATCAATCTGGATCAACTGGCGGTGACGCGCTGCGGAAAAACCGGCATCGGCTACCGCGGCAAGGACGACAAGGCACTGAATCAAGGGGCCAGCGTGACGCGGTGCCATTTTCTCGGCAACGGCGATGGCTTGACGGTCGAGTCGGCCGGCGGATTCCAATGCTTGGACAACGAATTCAAAAACCAAACCGGCACCGCGATCAACATCAACTCCATGAACAGCATGGTGGCCGGTAATGAATTTGACGGCAACAAGACGGACATCCGGAGCAGTTCGGATCGCGGGGTCATTGCCCGCAACGTTTTCGGCAGCAGCGATCTGGCCCTCGATCTCACCAGCACCAGCAAAGGCAATCTTGTGACGGAGAACCGCAGCGGACCCCACACCGTGACCTTTTCGGTCGCGGGCGAAACCAACCAGCTGTTCGGCAACACCGCCGCCGCAACCGTGAAACCGGCGGCCGAGGCGAAGGATATTTTTCTGATCGCCAACCGGCATCTGGAAGTCGATCCGACGAGTTCGAACGTCAAGTTCTTCAATCCCCCCACCCTCAACAATCCCCACACCAACCCTGTCATCGTCGCGGGCATGGGCCGCTTTGATCTCACGGTGCCGGGCGGGAAAAAAGTTCCTTCCACTCCCGAGACAAAAGACAAACCACCGAAGATCGTGCCGGTCGAACTCTCAGTGGTCGAAGCGGAACTGGCCAAGGCGCAGGCCGAGCATCCCAATGATGTCATCGTCATCCACCTCGAAGGCGAATACGTGGTGCGTTCACCCAAGGGGCTGGAACTCCCGCCGAACAGCTGCCTCCTCATGGCACCTGATGCGCGCATCCTCGCTGACCACGGGATCGCCATCGAGCCCCCATGGGAGCGGGCGGCAGAGGTCACCCAGGTCATCCTGCTACCCAAAACTGGTTACAGCTCGATCTCCGGCGGAAAAATCGATGCAGGACGGCAGGCCTTTTTCCCGATCAATGCCAACACCGGAAGCGTGGCGGTGATCGAGGGAACCTGCGTGGTCGGCGGCGCGCGTGACGGCATCAACACGAAGACGCGCAAGGCCACGGATCCTCTCTTTGTCCACCAGTGCAATGTCTACGGCAATGCCGGGCGCGGCATCTGGAGCCATGTGGCCACCCGCGTCCACTCGATCGCCAATGTGTGCAGCGGCAATTATATGGATGGGATCGATCTCGACGCCCACGCTGTCGACTGCACGGCGCTCTTCAATGTCTCCAACGGCAACCGCCGCCACGGCGTATTCATCGAAGAGGCAACCCTCGGACTCATTGTTTTCGGCAATCGTCTGGAGGACAACGGGGGATCCGGGGTCCACGTCTGGAACGAGGAGGTGAAAGGCAGCACCGGCCCCAACGTCATCTCGGCCAACGTCTGCCGGGGAAACCGTCGCGGCGTGAGCACGGGCGGACGTGATGATGATAAGACGGCCGATGCCAATTTGTTTTTCAACAATGTCTGCCGGGCCAACCGCGAGGACGGCATCCTGAGCGGCAACTCCAAGGCCAAGGAAAACTATTTCAGCCAGATCGTGGTCGGAGAAAACTTCAAAAAGGACATCAATGACCCGACCGGCGCCGCCGCCATTTTCTTCAGCACTGTGAATCCGAAAGCGCCGTGATCCCGCGTCCTTCACCACGGACCACGCTGAAGCTACCGGGCGAAGCCCCTAATGCCGCCGCTTCCGTTGTGAAGCTCGAATTCGCGCAAGCCGGATCTCCCGGCGGGCGTCACCCGCTTTGAGTTGCGCGCCAAGATAAGAGGCTTGGAAGGGCGGCCCAGATATCCGTAAGATCACCTCCAACCATACTACCCCTCACCACCTCTTAATATGACCGAATCCTCCATCCAACTAGGCGTCGTCGACTACGCCATCCTCCTCGTTTATTTCATTTTCGTCCTCGGCATCGGCTTCGCGCTGAAGCGGTCAATGAAGGGGAGCAAGGACTTCTTTCTCTCCGGCCAATCGATCCCAGCGTGGGTCACCGGGCTGGCCTTTCTCTCGGCCAACCTCGGAGCCCAGGAGGTCATCGGCATGGCAGCCTCCGGCGCGAAGTACGGGATCATGACGAGCCACTTCTATTGGGTGGGAGCAATCCCCGCGATGGTCTTCCTCGCGATCTTCATGATGCCGTTTTACTACGGATCGAAGGCCCGCTCAGTTCCGGAATATCTGAAGCTGCGCTTCGACGAGAAGACACGCGGTTTTAATGCGATCTCCTTCGCCGCCATGACCATTTTTTCTTCCGGCATCTCGCTCCACGCGCTGGCCAAACTGCTCGAGACGCTGGTCCACTGGGACTACTGGACCTGCATCGCCATCTCGGCCTTGATCGTTTTGATCTACATCTTCCTCGGGGGCCTCACCTCGGCGATCTACAATGAAGTCCTGCAGTTTTTCATGATTGTGATGGGCTTTGCCCCGCTCGTTTACCTTGGACTGCGCGACGTCGGGGGATGGAGTGCTCTCAAGGAGAAACTGATTCCTGTGGCAACCTCGCAGGGCTACGCCGCGGGAACCTGGAGCCACTCTTGGGCCGAAATGGGCAGCCCGATTGAAAATCCGATGGGTATCGGTTGGTTCGGGATGGTCATGGGGTTAGGTTTCGTTCTCTCCTTCGGCTACTGGTGCACCGACTTCCTCGTGGTCCAGCGGGCCATGGCCGCCGACTCCATGTCAGCCGCACGCCGCACGCCGCTCATCGCAGCGGTTCCGAAAATGCTCTTCCCCGCGCTAGTCATCCTGCCGGGCATGATCGCCATCGCGCTCAACCACCAGAGCGGCGGAACCCTTCTTCCCGCCGCCGCCGACGGCACGCCCGACTACAACATGGTGATCCCGGCCCTGCTCGCAAAATATCTTCCGACCGGCTTGCTCGGCATCGGTTTCACGGCGCTGATGGCATCGTTCATGTCGGGTATGGCCGGCAATGTCACCGCATTCAACACAGTGTGGACCTACGACATCTACCAGAGCTACATCGCGCCCGGAAAATCGGACCAGCACTACCTCTGGATGGGACGATGGGCCACGGTTTTCGGTATTTTGGTCAGCGTGGGCGCAGCGTTCCTCGCTTCGCAGTTCAACAACATCATGGACATGCTGCAGCTGGTCTTCGGCTTTGTGAACGCGCCGCTCTTTGCCACATTCCTGCTCGGCATGTTCTGGAAGCGCGCGACAGGCCACGGCGCATTCTTCGGCCTGCTCGCGGGCACCTTAGCTGCGATCATCTTCCACGGTATGGCGCTGACCAAAGGCTGCGTTCCTGGCATCAAGGGCGGATGGCTGCACCCGAGCTTATTCTACCAGAGCGAGATGGGGCAGAATTTCTGGATGGCCATCGTGGCTTGGACCGCCTGCTTCCTCCTCACCATCCTGATCTCACTGGCCACCTCGCGCACCAAGACTGACGAGGAGTTGACCGGACTGGTCTATTCCCTCACCCCCAGACCAAAGTCGGAGAACGAACCGTGGTTTAAGCGACCAGCCATCATCGGAATTCTTGTCCTGCTCGGTGCGGGCGCCCTCAACATCATTTTCCGCTAAAATAAAACTATGAACTTCGACCTCCGCTTCCCTCTCGGAATCCTCTTCAGCCTCTACGGCCTGATCCTTGTGGCTACCGGGCTGACTTCAACGCCGGCCATGATCAACCAATCGCTCGGCATCAACATGAATCTCTGGTGGGGTCTCTTCCAACTCCTCTTCGGGGCAATCATGCTGGCGCTGGCCTTGCGAAAAAAGTAGCTGTACACAGAGAACGTTTTTGCATGCGCCTGCGCGATGCTCTTCCGCCATCGGTGATCCGACGTGCCCTGCTCATCGCTCTTATCTGCTCAGCATCAGCTGCCGCTGCAGCGGAGCAATGCGATGTGGTTGTCTATGGAGGTACCTCCGGAGGAGTGATGGCGGCCATTGCCGCGGCGAAACACGGGGCAAAAGTCGTACTCCTCACCCCGGGGCGCCATATCGGCGGGATACTCTCCGGCGGACTGGGCCGCACGGACATGGACCGTCAGGAAAATGTCATCGGGGGGCTCGCTTTGGAGTTCTTCCGGAAGGTCGGTCAGCATTACGGCGAGCCGATCGCGTGGAATTTCGAGCCACACGTGGCAGAAGATGCCCTCAAGGAGATGCTGGCTGGGCAGAGCGTGCCGGTGAAGTTCAACCAGGAGTTCGCCTCGATCAGCAAGGAAGACGGGCAAATTCTCTCGCTCAAAACGACCGCCGGGGAGGAATTTATCGCCCCGGTTTTCATCGACGCCACCTACGAAGGCGACCTCATGAAAGCAGCCGGCGTCTCCTACGCTGTCGGGCGTGAGAGCCGCAGCCTCTATGGCGAGTCCTTGGCCGGACGCCGGGATATCCTGCGCAGCAACCATCAGGTCAATTTCCCGATCTCGCCTTGGAAGGACGGCAAGCTGCTGCCGCACATCACGGCGGAAGAAGACCTCGCCCCGACCGGCACAGGAGACGGCAAACTGCAGGCCTATTGTTTCCGTCTCTGTCTGACCGATGTTCCGGACAACATGCTGCCGGTCACCCCGCCGGACAATTATAACCCGGCTGATTACGAGCTGCTGCGGAGGTGCTTCGAGGTCGGGGGCGGAAAGGTCGATGGCGTGCTCGGCATCAAGCGCATGCCGAATGGAAAATCCGACGTCAATGCCGGGGCGCCGATCTCGCTCAATCTCCTCGGTGCAAACCAAGATTACCCGGACGGCTCACCGGAGAGGCGCAAGGAGATATGGAAGCAACACCTCGACTGGGCCCGGGGTCTGGTTTACTTCGTGCAGAACGACCCGTCGGTGCCCGAGAGCGTGCGGAACAAATACCAGCCATGGGGACTTTGCAAGGACGAGTTCACCGACACCGGTGGCTGGCCGCACCAGATGTATATCCGCGAGTCGCGGCGCATGAAGGGCGAGTATATTCTGACCCAGCACGACTTGATGGAAAACCGCCGCAAGGAGGATTGCATCGGAATGGCCGGCTACAACATCGACATCCGCGAGGTTCAGTGGGTGTCGCTGCGCACGTTCTTTTTTCCGAAGGCCGAGGACCAAGTCTACATGGAGGGCTACGTGAGCCAGCCGGTTGAGCCTTGGGACATTCCCTATCGCGCCCTCCTGCCCAAAGCGGAGGAATGCCGCAATCTGCTCGTGCCCGTCTGCGCGAGCGCCTCGACGATTGCCAACGCCTCATTCCGCATGGAGCCGCAATACATGATCGCCGGCCAAGCCGCCGGCACTGCGGCCGCCTTGGCTGCGCGAAAAAATGGTGATACGCATCAAGTGGCCATCCACGAACTGCAGGAGCAACTCAAGGCGGACGGCCAGATTCTGCAACTGCCGTAGGCGGCAGGAATCAGCAGTTCCTCGCTTTCTGCAACCCAGCGCTGGAAAGCTATGAAAATATGGCCCATCCTCGCCTTAGCCGCGATGACACTTCCCACCACCGCCAAGACTTCGCCCCCCACCGCAAAGCCTTTCGGCTGCATGCCCGATGGCAGGCCTGTCACCCTCTACACCCTGACCAACAAGCATGGTCTCGTTGCGGAGGTGAGCGACCTTGGCGCAACACTCGTCGCGGTGAAAATTCCCGACCGCAACGGCCGCGTGGCCGATGTTCTGCACGGTTTTGATTCGGCCGCGGGTTACCTCGGCGACACCAACCCTTACTTCGGCGGAACTGTCGGACGCTTCGGCAATCGAATTGCGGCCGGTCGTTTCACATTGGATGGCAAGAAATACAAGCTGGCCACCAACGATGAGCCGGGAGGAATCCCGTGCCACCTCCATGGCGGGAAGATCGGATTCAACCGCCGCCTCTGGACGGTCAGATCCTCGACGCCGCACTCAATCGTTTTCCAATACACCTCCCCAGCCGGCGAGGAGGGCTATCCCGGACAAATCACCATCTCCGTGGCCTACGTCCTGACCGACAAGAACAAATTGGAGTGGACGGCGACCGCCACGACCGATGCGCCGACCATCCTCAACATTGTCCATCATCCCTACTGGAACCTATCCGGCAACCCGTCGAAGAGCATCAATGACCACCTGCTCACGATTCCCGCCGCGCATTACTTGCCGACCACGATCGGCCTCATTCCGACCGGGAAAAAAGCACCGGTCAAGGGAACCCCGATGGATTTCACCAAAGCGAGGGTGATTGGATCGCGGTGGGACGAGACATTCGAACCTCTGAAATTCGCGGGGGGCTACGATCACTGCTGGGTTCTAACCAAACCGAAGCCGCACGGATTGGCCCGTGCCGCCAAGGTGCAGGACCCCTCAAGCGGACGCACGATGGAAATCTTCACCAATCAACCGGGCATCCAATTTTACGGCGGCAACTTTCTCGACGGCAAACTGCGCGGGAAGAATGGCGTCGCCTACGGTCACCGCAGCGCCCTCTGCTTGGAGACGGAAAACTTTCCTGATGCGCCGAACCAACCGGATTTTCCCGCCGCGGTGCTGCGCCCCGGCGAAGTCTACCGCCACGCTATGGTTTATAAATTCTCAGCAACGTAGCCATTGAGGACGGCCATCGCGCTGGCCTGCCGGTCTAAATTCGGTCCAAAGAAGCGGGGCAACATCGACCCAGGATTCGGTGCTAACACCAAAGGAATCGAGGTTGATTTCTTAACCATTCAGGACGATGAAGCTTTGTGCGTAGATTATTTCCCGAGAGTGGTCACCCACCATCATGGGACGGCAAAGCGGCGGCCCTGGCACTGTTCTTGATGTGCCTTAACGGCTTGGCTGCGCCCGGGGGGTACCTCGTCGACGCGATCTCGGACGAATTTGATACTAAAGTAAGCGAGATGTGGGGACCGGGCCTGCGCGGGATGCCCGAATCGCTCGTCATCCAAGACGGAGTTTTGAGCCTCCGCTCGGTGGATAATGGCGATGACGATTACCCTTCAGCGGAAGATATGATCTGCACTTACGCAAATCAGCTCGGCCAACCGTTGAGCGCGGCGGATGGTCCGAGCGTCGTCGGATGGGTGTGGCTGCCTCCTTTCAGTGAATGGCCGACAGGAACGAACGCTTCAGGATTTCGCGAGTGGCTCGGGCTCCGCGTGACCGCGTACGACGACACGATGCCTTACTACAGCGGGTCTTACTGGCCTGGTATCTATGTGGCCACGGATGACGCCGGTCCCTGCTTCATCGCGCGCGTGGGTGACGGCTATTCACCTGATATCACCATCGGGAGAGTTGCCGCGTCGGGTTGGTGGACCATGGGGTTGTCGTGGAATGCGCAGGGCAGGACCCAGTACTACGCCGCGCCGGGACGCGTCACCCTCACAGAGGCAGATCTGCTGCACACCACTCCGACTTATGCCTCACCCATAATGAATCGCTCCATCGACCAACTCCTCGGGACTTTTCTGGCGCTGCGGATGACTTTGACTGATCCGCCCACGGGGCAGCTCTCGCCGGATTGGCGCATTGATCGCATCGGCGTTTATGTGAAAACTCCGCCCGCGCTCCCGCAGATCATCCCAAGCATACAAAATGGCCGGTTTCATCTTGCCGTCGCCGGATGCAGCCGCGGATTTCGCTATGTGCTGCAAGCCAGCGACGATCTATCGAGCCGATGGCAGGACGTGCACAGCGAGCTGAGCGATGGTGGTGGTTGGACCTTCGAGGAGCCCACATCCAACCAGCGCTTCTATCGTATTTTTCACCCGTAAAGTCGCGGCGGCGCGACCATTCAACGAGGCCCGCCGAGAATGCCTGTGTGGGATTTCAGCCAACCCTCACGCGCGTCAATGCCGAGGTCCTGAAGATAACGGCGAGGCCTTCGGATCGTAGTCGGGGTTGGGCGTGGGCATTTGGGCGTGGACTTGATCGCGCCATTCGTAGAGCAAAGTTTTTAGCGCAGCAGTCTGCCCAGGCTCGGCAGTCGCGAGATCCGTCTTTTCACCCGGATCTTTTCTGAGGTTATAGAGCTCAACATGACTGTCCTCATACCATTCGATCAGCTTGAAATCTCCCCGGCGGACTGCTCCGTGCGGGGCGCCACCTTGGTTGCTGTAGTGCGGGTAGTGCCAGAAGAGCGGGCGTTTCGGTGAATGCTCGCCTTGGAGTTCCGGCACCAGGCTCACACCATCAAGGTGCTGGTCGGGCAGTAGAGGCAACCCCGCCATTTCGAGCAGGGTCGGGTAAAAGTCGGCCGAGATCAGGGGCGCTCGGTCGATGCTATCGGACTTCGTATTGCCCGGCCATTTGACCAAGAGCGGCACGCGTGTGCCACCCTCGTAGCCCCAACCCTTGCCGCCACGCAGCGGCAAGTTCGACGTGGGCGTCCCCCCCGAGGTCGAAAGGCCTCCGTTGTCGGAGGTGAAAATAACGATGGTGTTCTTGTCGAGTCCGAGTGCCACAAGTTTGTCCATAAGACGTCCGACATTTTCGTCGAGATTCGCGACCATGGCAGCATAGACCGGATGATTTTGAATCTGGCGAACATCACAACCGTGGTCTTTGCGGAACTCCGGGGCCTCGCTGGGAGGAAGCTTGGCAGCCTTCGTTTCGTATTTCCGGACATCCTCCGCCTTCGCCTGCAGCGGAACGTGCACCGCATAATAGGGTAGATAGAGAAAGAAAGGCTTGTCCCGGGATGATTCGATAAAACGCAGCGCCTCGTCGGTCAGGCGATCGGTGAGATCTTCCCCCGGAAGTCCGTCGGTCAGTGTGGGTATTTTGTAAGGACTGAAGTAGGACGGTGGCGTGCCTTTGTTGAAGCCGCCGATGTTGAGTTCGAATCCTTGTTGTTCCGGCCAGGTTTCGGGCGATTCGCCAAGATGCCATTTTCCGATGGACGCCGTCCGGTAACCGCCGTCGCGCAAAGCCTCGGCGATGGTGACTTCCCCCAACGCCAGGCACTGCTGAAAGTCGGGACGATTGAGCTTCTGCGATGGCTGGTCGGGGCGACCCGTCAGCCAATCGGTCAAGCGTAACCGCGCCGGAGATTTTCCCGTCAGGATGCTCGCACGCGTCGGCGAGCAGATACAGGCCGCCGCATAGGCATCGGTAAAGCGCACGCTCTCCTTGGCCAAGCGGTCGATGTTCGGTGTTTCGTAGAATGTGCTGCCGTAGCACCCCAGATCCGACCACCCCAAGTCGTCGGCGAGAATGAAAACAATGTTCGCGATCATGGCGGGTGCTTTTGCCTGAACCAGCGCCAGCACGACCATGATCGGCGCAAGATGATGGATAATGTTTTTCATGAAAAACGATGTGCACTCACTGCAGTGTCAGCGTCAGGATTTTGAGTCTCATCAGTTCTTTGCCGGTGATGGTGTCAGCCGACACCTCAACCAGCACCGGGCCCGCCTCGGGAGACACCTTACCCAGTTTGACTTCCAAGTTCCCGCCGAAAGTGTCCTCGCTCTTCGCCGTAATTGTTCCGCTCATGGTTTCACCTTTGCTTTTGCCCTCGGAACACGGCGCGCTATAGCGCAGCACCACATCAAATTCCGCTTTGCGATCCAAGCGCGCAGACCAGCGGGGACCGCAATCTTTCTAGCTCCGTCCTGTCACGTTTGCGTTGGTAGTCGTGCCTCGCCCCAACCTCCAGCTGTCTTTTTTCTGCTCACCGAGAAGTTACGTGAAGAAAACGTTCAGCGTGTTGGGTTAGTTCGTTTGGAGTATAAAAGCCGGATCACCCGCGGGAACGTCCCGGCACTCGACCAAGGGCTTTTCCCATCTTCGAAGTGTAGAAACCAAAACGTGCGGATGTGTGTGGATGCCGTGAATCGTCGCGTCTTCTTGCGCCGGGGCTATGGGCTTGCCTGGGGCGGTTTCACGCCGAACCGATCGACGGGGAAGACGAGGATGCGTGAGCCTTCTTTTTGATTTTCCGGTGTGCAGGCTGCAAGCACGGCGATGACGGCGCCATGTTCGTCGAGGACGACATTCGGCCGCTCGATCCGAAGAAATTTCTCCTCACTACAGTCGGCGAAGCGGATGGGGATTTGGTTGGTAAAGAGCGGGTCTTTTGAAACCAATTGGTAGGAGAGACCGTCGGGGGAAGTGTAGTAGGCGAAGCTTTTGTGGAACCCGGTGGCCAGTCCGTGAAGGTCGGTGAGCAGCATGTGGTAGCGTTCGCCATCATACCAGAGGCACGGGTCCTCGTTTTGGAAATTGCCGGGGAGGGCGTTTTCACTCCCCTTGTGCAACATCGTGTAGGGACCAAAAATCGAATCCGCCCGATAGGCATGGATATAGTGCAGGAGTTCGTCGAACTCCTTGCTGCCTGGAAATTTTGGGTTTTCCACCTTCACTTTGCCCACGCCATAAACGGAGCCGTCCTTGTGGATCCAAAGCCCCGGGTTGTTTGCCGGGATGCACCAATCCTTGCGGCGTTCCCAAGGTCCCTCGACCGAATCACTGACCGCCACGCCGCTCTTCCAAGCAGGGATACCGAGGTAGTAGAGGTAATATTTGCCGCCGTGAAAGGCGATCTTCGGGTTGTGGCAACCCTGTGAGTCAAAAAAGTCTCCCGGCCGCGGGCGAAAGACCTCGCCGGCGAAAGTGTAGGGTCCGAGCAGATTTTTCGATGTGCCGCGGATGATGTAGCTGGATTTCCACGCGCCGAAATTTTCACTCGGCCAGCAGGAGGCGAACATGTGGTAGGTGTCACCGACTTTGATGATCGAAGGATCCCAGAGGTGGAAACCTTCGCGCCGGAATCCGCCGTCCGGCAGAGACAGCCCCATCTTGGCCTTGAGCGGATTGTCGGTGGGCATCTGGGCCTGCAGGCCCTTGCGCCAGTCGTGCAGGCGGGCCGTGGATCTTCCCCTCAGGATGCTCGCGCGCGTGGGCGAGCAGACAGGCGCGGAGGCGTAGGCATCGGTGAAGCGCATGCCTTCCTTCGCCAGGCGGTCAAGACTCGGCGTCTCGTGAAATGCGCTTCCGTAGCAGCCCAGATCCGCCCAGCCGAGATCATCGGCCAGGATGAAAACGATGTTCGGCTTTACCCCCGGGGGAGCCGCGTGCAGCAAAGCGGCGGCGGCGAGCAGGCACGCGGCCCCGAGAGCGCCACATTTAAAAAACGAGGAGTGGGGGAAGGAAGATTTCATTGAACCGGGAGCAGCGTAAGGCTTTTGAAGAGCATGAGTTCTTTGCCTGTGATGTCGCCGGCCTCGACTTTGATGTCGAATGCCCCGGGCTTGAGCGTGACGCGGCCGAGGTCTACGGCGACATTCATGCCCTGCTGCCGCACTTCGCCTTTCAATATCTGATCGTCGATCGAAACAGTGAAGGTGCCTCCAAAGGTTTGCTGGCTTCTCGCGGCGACAGCGCCTCCGTCGGTTTCGACTTTCGTCTTGTCAGCCTGAGGTGCGTCGTAGTGCGCGGTGACTTGGAACGCGGCGGGCTTGGCTAGCCGGGCTTTCCAACGAACGGCACAGTCTTTGCTTGTCCAACCCTTGGCATGCGAAGTGATCGAGGTGCCTTTGCCGAGGCTCCAGCCTTTGCGATCAACCGGACCGAGCAACTCCGCGGTGAAGACGCTGATTTTGTTGTCGGTATTGGTCTGCAAAAGTCTTGCGGGATCACCGGTAGGGCGGGTTTTGCAGTGCACCGCAATGACACTATCGGCCGCGTCCGGTGGCGAGGCCGGTAGCGTGATCTGAAGGTCGGGACCGATTCGCTCGCACGGGAGGAGCGTGGCCGGATCGGCGAGCAGCGCGGCGCCGGAAACCTCGGCCTCAAGCCCGCCGACGAGAAGTTTGCCATCCTTCGGCCAATCGAAAACATGAAGGTAGATGGCCTTTTCTTTGAGCGTGGATTCCCCCCAACTCTGCGGGGCCAATGGCGTTCGCACCGTGCCGTGGATGGATTCGCCGTTGACCTTCCACCATTGGGCGATGGCGTCGAGTATTCGGCGATCGTCCTCAGCGAAAGTGCCGTTGCCTTTCGGGCCGATGTTCAGCAGCAGGTTTCCTCCACGGGCGGCGGCTTTGGCCAGAAGCCGGATGAAATGCGCGGCCGGCTTGTGGGATTTGTCGTGGGCGTGGTAACCGTAGGATTCGTTGGTGGTCGGGATGGCTTCCCAGTCCTGCTCTTCGGGGGCGGTCATGGGACCGAATTCGGCGGGGCGATCGGAGGTAGTGTGGTAATCGCCGTAGGCGGAACCCGCGATGCGGCCGTTGAGGATCAGACCCGGATCCTCTTTGCGGAGGGCCGCGAGGATTTCGAGGTTTAGTTCCTGCGGATTTTGGTGCGGCGTGTCGCCCCAGAGGATAGCGGGGTGGTAGTCACGGATTAGTTCCAGCAGTTGCGGCAGCGCCTTACGCTCGACGCAGGCCTTGCGGCGCTCGGGGCCGTTCGGTTCGGGAAACCGCGGATCGCCAGAGAGAGACCAGTCGACGGCATGGGAATAATAAACGCCCAGCTTTATCCCGTGTTTGTCGCACGCGACTTTGAGTTCGCGCAGCGGATCGCGACCGAATTTGCTCGTCCTGACCACATTGTAGTCGTCCACCTTCGAATCGAACATCGCGACGCCATCGTGGTGCATCGCCGTGATGATAATGTAACCCATGCCTGTTTCCTTCGCAGTTCGCACCCACTCGTCGGCATCGAAGGCGGTTGGGTTGAAGGGCTTCACCACTTCCTCGAGGTAGGTCTCGCGTTTGATTTTGGCGATGCGCTGGATGTGCTCCGCATAGCCCTCGACTTTTTGGCCTCTCCATTCTCCCGCCAGCGCGGAATAGACGCCCCAATGGATGAACATCCCGAAGCGGGCCTCGCGCCACCAACCAAGACGCTGGTCTTTGGTCGCGGCGGCGGTGGAAGGTTGGAGTGCAGCGTATGACGACGGGACGATAAGCAGGAAAAGAAGAACGCGAAGAAGACGGGGTTTCATAGTAGAGGTGGAGGGTTGAAGTATTCTGAATTAATCGATCCTCAGCTTGGTAAAAACAACCTTCGCCATCTCCGCCGCACCTTCGGTGCTGGGGTGGACACGGTCAGGAATCAGCTGAGGCTTGTCGCACAGAACGCTGTGCAGATCGATGAGTCCGAGCGACTGGTGCATTGCTAGATCACGGATCAAATCGAGGCATTCGGCCAAACACTCGGCTGTGATGTCGAAGTTTCCCTCCCCAAAAACCGGGCAAGGCAAACAGACATAGATCCGGGGACGAGTGGCCAGGGCACGAAAAGATTCGACGAGTTCGAAATAGTCCCCGACGAACTCTTTGCGATACCGCCAGTTCTGCGGCTTGGTGTCATTGGTCCCAAGCATGATGACAACCACATCGGGACGAAAATTGAGAGCGCTTCGGTAGGCCGACTCATTCCAATACGGAAAGTCACCTTTCTTGAGCAGGGTGCAAGCGCTCCGTCCAAAATTGCCGACCTTCCACCCTGGAGCTAGCAGTTTTTGCAATTGCTCCGGATAAGACATTCCCTTGGCTGCGCCGGAGCCCTCGGTGATGCTGTCACCGACGCAGGCGACCCGGATAACTTTTTGAGAGGAAAAGAACATAAGTTCAGTCGTAGGTAAACTGTGCAGTCGCCACCGTGTCGACCGAAGAAATCAACCGGACCCAGCAAGCCTGAAACCAGTCGGGAAATTCGTGGCGCACCGACTCACCAGGCGCAAAATCAAAACTTTTCACTACAGCCCAACAACCTTCGCCCGTGACGTCCGCCTCGACTGCAATCGTCACCGCCTCGGAACCTTCGTTGCGCAAGTCCAAAGACTTCCGGTCAAAGCCCGTCATCAAATAGGGGTTGGATGCTTCTTTCGCCCGAACCGCGCTATGCTTCCACGGGCCTCCCGCGCCGCGCGGCTTGCCCAGCTTCCAGAGATCATCTGCCGCGCCAAGCCAGATGGCGGCACAGCCATCATGTGAACGTACAATGTGTTTACTCCGGTTGGTTGCGTCCACACCGGTGAGGACAAGAAGACCGCGAAAAGAACAGTAGTCCTGAATTTTCAGCCCGTGAGTAGCAATCGGCCGCACCTTGGCGATACCTCCGGCATTCTCAGCCGGCAGTTCGTAAAATGTGCCTTGGCAGTTGAAGAGGTCGCGCTCCGTACAAATTTCGCGGGCCAGTCGCACCGCACCGGATTCGCTGAACGCGGTGTATCTTTTGTCTCCCGCGGGCAAGCGCCACCGGTTTCCCTTGGTATCAATGTAAATGGCTGAAGCCTCGTCGCGCAGAACGATCCCTCGGGGGATGGCCGTCACTTGAGCCAACTCTTTCCGCAGTTCCGGATCGCTGCATGGTTTCAGCTGCAAGTCCGCATCGAGTTCGTAGACGCCTGCGTCAGACTCTGGCATGCCATCGCCCAGCTTTGTGGCCAGCAGGCCCAGTGTCCTCCGATCACGGCCCCGCGTGCGCAGAAATCCGCCGATGCCCTTATCGTCGTTCAATCGAGCTAACCCATCAAACATCTCCGCCGGAACAGCAGGCCGATCGTCCGGACCCGCATAATGAAAATATGCGGTCGTCGCTGGGCTGTCTCGGTCCGCGCGCAGACGAATCCACTCTCCCTTTACCTCCGAGCCGAGTTCGAGCCACACAGGTTGTCCGGACGAGACGTCAACCGAGCGGACATCATCCCACTTTCCATCGCCATGGCGATCGACCTGCAAATCAAAATGCACAATTTCCGATCCACCATGCCGGAGGAAAAGCGAACGACGGGAAAAACCCGCCAGGAGAAAAGGCTCGGACCACTGATCGGCCTGCACTCGATCATTGATCCAAACACCACCGCGCGCAATCACCGGACCGAGATGGTCGGGGGTCTCCGGGGCAGTGAACCACAGGTTCGACTGCGACTGACCCGGGCCGCCCGATTCGCCTTTGACCGGCCGCTTGTTGAGAAACTCGGACTTCGCCGTATCGTCGCACCCGAAAACGAGCCGATCATTCCATCGGCAGAAGTCGCCGATCACTTTTAGGTACGTCGAGCGCGGGCGCAGTCCAGCTGAAGAGGCCGTTCCGAAATCACGCGGGAATCGCCAGAACATGCCATGCATGGTCATAAGCAGATCCTTTTCGCCGATGTCGCGGATGCGCGGCCACTCGGTATTCCAACCATGGGCACCATCATAGCTGTGGCTTGCCTTAGGCAGACGGAAGGAATGCCACTTACCCTCCTCCAAGACCAGGAGAATGAGGGAGCGGGAGTCCCACCCGATCGTCCACACCGGATCACCCGCCGCATCCTTATTTCCGCGAATGCCACCGGGACCAGTCACCTCGGTGAATTGGTTGCGGCGGACTAACTGCCAATCACCCGCTCCCGTCCGCTCAGCCAAGGCCCCGCTCAACGTCGTGGGATCGCTCTCCGCCTGCTTGCTTCGCTCGCCATTGTTCGCATAGATCAAACGGCCCTGTCCGGAATAAAGTCCCTTACCGTGATAACCGGGCAGCTCGGAGGCAGCCACACTGGTATAATGGGTTACACCGGCGGGCGGTTGATAAAATTCGCCGTTGCGGATGAGACATTTTACTTCGAGCGTTTTCACATCCACCTCGTAAAGCCCCTCCTCCATCGTGGCGTAATAGACTTTGCCGGCAGGATCGGTCAGATGCCGGGCCGTGGCCGTCAAACGCCCCGGCATGATGAGGGGAGA
>Ga0209190_1000605_pt1 | contig 26177 bp, 39 predicted proteins | sample M_140205_XF_Meta_FD_187315 | JGI IMG/M metagenome (GOLD analysis project Ga0209190, IMG submission 187315) | Freshwater microbial communities from Lake Montjoie, Canada to study carbon cycling - M_140205_XF_MetaG (SPAdes) (version 2) | ecosystem: Environmental > Aquatic > Freshwater > Lake... | reverse complement strand
AATTACCTTGATTGGTTGTTACGGTAATTACATTAACGGTTATTATGTTTATTCAAGTGGATCAAAAAACATTAACATAATTGGTGGAGATTTTACTAATTCCACTCACGTTGCAAAACTGAAAAATGGTGCAAGACTTACCGTTATTGGAATGAATGTTGAAAATTGTTCTGGTGATCATTTTGAAATTTCAACTCAGTCACAATTGACGATCTGTTCAATACGCACCGCTGGTAGTGGTGGTTCTTTAATTGCTGACTCAGACGGACTTACTCAAGTTTCTATGTTCAACGGAGACTCTGCGAATGGTCAGACATATAAAACCACATCAACAAATACTTACCCCAATCTATTACCCAAAGGAGCAATTATTGCACGTTATGCGGACAATAGTTGGACAACGCTTTTAGAAACAGAAAACGCAACAAGAGCATATCAAGCAGATGGGAAAGTATCTGGAAACCGCAGATGGGAGGAGGACTTTTCATCCTTTAACTCATCATCTCCGTATGGAGCAAAGCAGTTTGCACTTACCCAATTAAACGGTGGCAGTTATACCCCGTCTTATGTTGATGGATTTATCAACATTACCAAAGGCACAAACCCAGTAGGTCAAGGTTTTAGATTCGCTCAAGTCGCAACCCATCATTATTTACAAAACCCATTTGAAGTTAGATTTTTAGTTCGTAGCCAGACATTTAATTTTGGTGTAACAATTTTCCGTGCGGGAATGTATTCTTTGGATTCTACAGTTAAACCAACAGACGGTTTAGGTCTAAGGTTTGATACTAGTTTGGGTGACACGTTTTTAATGCTGGAATCCATAAAAGGTGGTGTTTCGACTACCACATCAACTGGGATCTTAGCCACATCATTTACTGGTATTTGTGAAGTGATCGTGACCAATAGGACTGGAGGTGCTAATGGTTTAATCCTGACAGTTCGTAGAGATCAAGCTAGTGGTGGTGCTAGCCTTGCACAAGCGTTTGCAACATCAACGAGTGCTTTGAATGGAGTTTTTGCTGCTCCAGCAGTATACGTTGGAACTTCAGCAAATGGATGGTCTGATTACTTTTTTGGAAAAGTAAATTATTCCCAACTAAATGTGACAAAAGATTTCTAATAATGATTAAAGCATTATTCATATACTTAGCCCTAGCCACCTCTGCACTAGCCGAACGCACAGTGACCTTTGCATGGGACCCAACGGGGGATGCGGACTCATACACGCTATACGTCAACGGTACGCCTGTAGCATCAACTACCGAAACGCAAATCACCGTACAGATACCAGACGGCAGAACCAACGTCAATGTAACGGGCGTGAACATCGCTGGCGAAAGCGAACCATCAGCAACGCTAAGTGTGCCGCCAGCCCCTACTATCCCAAAAGGATTTCGTATTTCTAAGATCGTCCGTACCACTACCGCTACTCCTAAATGAATCCGTCAACCTACATTTGCAAATGAATCCGTTCGACAACACCAGTTTGCCAGTAAAGACGTTTGCTGGTATCTTCGCGCCCATTGCGAGCATGATGACTGACTTAGTGCCAGCGGAGATTAACCCGTGGCTACAGAGCATTGCATTCGTAGCTGCTATCATCGTCTCGGTGCTTTCGGCAATGTCGATTATTCGGCAAAATCTTAAGTAGTTGACAATAATTTCAAAATACACTAAATCATAACTATGAATACGACAATCGTAGGCTTACTCGCAGCGGTATTTGCCGCAATCCAAAGTATCGTGCAACAAGGGCATAGCATTGATGATTGGAAAACATGGGCATTACCAGCAGCACTAGCGGCATTAGGTTTCCTAGCTCAAGACCAAAAACCAACGGCATGAGATCGGACTCAGCACTACCAGGTATATTTATGTTGCTTGCCTTGGCGGGCATTGCAATCTTTGCTGTGACCTGCTCGTCATGTGCCGTGAACGAGGCTTTCCCATTCCGTGGAGAGTTTGGCTACACCCCATCCACGGGGCAGTTTGACGTACAGTTCAAGTCGAGCAAGTAAGCTCTAAAGTCGCCATGAGACGCGAAGACATCATTGAGATACAGCACAGGATTGGCGTTGTCCCAGATGGTTTCTGGGGCGTTAAATCAATCGAGGCATGTCAGCGTCATTGCCGTAGACTCATGCCAATACCTAACCCGTGGCCAGCACAATCTGAAGCGGCATTGATTGGATTCTTTGGTATGCACGGTAACGAGGATAGGTTGGTCAACTTGTATGTTGGTGACTTGGATGTGCAGTATGAAGGCAGCAAAGTTAAAACTGTGCGCGTACACAATAGGATCGCTGCTGCCCTCAGAAGGGTACTAGAAGAGGTCGCCATCGTCTCGCCAGAAACTTTACGGGAATACTGTGGCGCGTACAACAACCGCCCTATGAGGGGGCTTAATAAGCCTTCCTTACACGCCTACGGTGCTGCTGTGGACTTTCGTGCAGATACCAACGCTAACTACCAGCATTGGCCTGTATCTGCTGATATGCCGTTCAAGGTGATTGAGGCTTTTTCCCGCGAAGGATTCCTATCAGCAGGTGCTTTCTGGTCTAGGGACAGTATGCATTTCCAAGCAACAACTTAATGGTACTTCCAAAAAAGGTAACGATTGGAGGCGTTACTTTCAGGGTAAAACGTACCAAAATTGAGGCGTATGGCGAGATGGATTTCGAGATCCGCGAGATAACCATTTCGTCTCACATCAAGGACAACCTAGTCGCCATTGAAACTTTACGGCACGAAATGATCCATGCCACACTCGCACTAGCGGGACATTCTTGGGCTGAAAACTACGACGAGGAGGCACTTATACGGTGTCTTGAGAATATGTTCTTCCCAGCGTGGGACAACCTAACTAAAAAATATGGCATATAAAAGATTCCTAGTGTGCGCCGATAATCACGGTCATTTGGTCGATGCTGATGCTATGATCAAGCTGATGGCATTTGCTGATAGCTGGAAGCCGCACTACCGCATCCATCTAGGTGACCTGTGGGATTTCTCGCCATTACGGAAAGGTGCTTCACCAGAAGATCGTGCTGAAGGTATATCTAGGGACTACCTTGCCGGTATGAAGTTCCTTGATGCGTTTAAACCAAACTACCTAACCCTCGGTAACCATGATGATCGTATCTGGCTGGGTATGCACAGCGGTGACGGTATCTTACAAGAGCGTTGCGCGGAGTTGGTGAAACACTCTGAGGAGCAATTCAAGAAGCGTAAAATAACATGGTGTCCGTACCACGTTTCAAAGTACCTACAAATGCCAGAGGGCGGCCCTAAACTGCTACACGGATTCCGCGCTACAATGTACCCAGCCAAATCCCACTACGAGAACTGGGGTAGTTGCTTAGTAGGTCATGTCCACAAGCCAGACATATACTCGGCAAGGCACATTGACGGCTCACAGGCGTTTAGCCTAGGTTGCATGGCTAATATCGACGCACTGACCTACGCAGACCGCCATGCCGCGAAGCTCTCATGGAGAAATGGCTTTCTCTACGGACTAATTAACGATAAAACTGGGGCTTGGAACGCATGGAACGTGACAAAAGAAGGTAGCGATTGGATCTCGCCACAAGGGATTTTATAAACCTCCGTACACCGTACATTTTAACCAAACAACAAATGATGAAAAAATCGACAACACTAAAGAAGACGCTAACAGACCTTGATTTTGCCTTATCGCAAGCACCTGAGTACAAACGCGATAACGAGTTTACAATAGCAGATTTCATGGCAAAAAAAGGTGTTACTGAGTCAGTCTCACGCAGACTTTTAGACGGAATGGTTAAGGACAAGTTGCTTGTTTTCCGCAAAGGATTACACGATGGACGGTATTCTAGGCTTTACTCCAAGGCTTAGTCTAGTGCTGGTATGTCAAAGGTAAAATAATGATCTAGCTCCAACAAAATTGCAGCCACAACCTCTGCCTCAAGAGCATCATGTTCAGGATCGTCGTTGTATTTGTGCGCCCTGCGGATTCCCTTTACGGTTCCTGATTCAATCGCGTCTCTGATTATATTGTATATATTTGGTTTCATGGTAGTAATTGAGAGTCTGTTGAAGTATCCGTATTGGATGTTTTGTCGTTATTCAGAAAATATCTCGCGATTAGAAATGCGTCAACCATGCCGTCATGCGGTGTTGTGCAGCGTTTGCTAGCTAGCCATGTCTCGTCTGGAGCTAACTCTTTAGCCTTAGCCAATGCAAGAACTTTCGTCATCCCTGCTTCCCGCTTCTTACCAAGCATAGCGTCCTGCCAAGGTCGTACCGCGATACGCGCAACTGGCAACCCGTGTGCTAGGCAAGCCCCGTACAGCATACCGAACGCCAACGCCATCGAACGGATGGCTTGTGAGGATTTAGCGTGTGCCAGGGGTTCTTCAATCGCTACGGATACATCCTGTGGCAGAAACCCTCGGACGTAACGCAGTACCGCCAACACGTCCACCTCGGTCTTGCTGTTGTGCTTGATCGTTGGCATGGGTATTGAGCTAATCACAGCACCGTTGTGTGATGAGATGGCGCAAATTCCGCCTGAAATGCCTGAGTCAATGCCGATAGTTATCATTTAACGATACAATTTAGTTTCAACCCGTTACGATTTGTCACGGTTTGAGTTAGGGACAGATTGGCACCTAGTTGTAGTTTTCTTCGCGGTAAAGTTTGTCGATTTCAACAAGTGCTGAAATCACATCTTTTTCCGAAAGGCTTATGTTTCTGGCTATGTAAATTTTAGCGCAGATTTCACCTGCCCCAACGTACCGTTCAGCAAGTCGTTTCTGAAATAGCAACTCAGCACATAGTTCCTCCATCCGATCTGCTGCTTCCGATATGGCGGCGTTAGCTACACCATCTCCGCTTTGGATGTCGTTAGCTAACACACGCAACGCGCCAATGATTGTTTCGGTTTTACTCCTCATGCTTTTTGTATTGTGCTAGCATTTTCATTGCAGTTTTTGCAATCAATTGTAGTTCTTCTGGATCGAGTCTTATGGTTTGCTCGTTTTGAGTAAGCACGATGAAGCCACCACAAGCCTCATCGTCGATGGTTATGGTAGTAATATCCTCGCCGAATATAGGGTTTCGGTCGTCCATGTGTACAACAGTACTTACAACGCTCGTTATGTATTTGCTCATTGGTTTATGTAAGGTGATGTGAATTCTTCTTTGTTGTGACCCCATCGGCCTATGTGCTTGCGTTCTGGTTGGTTAACCTGCAATTGATTTAGTAAATAATCCCGTTCCGCAACTAACTCAGCGTGACCTTTCTGCCAGATGTGGCAGCTACGGATGGCTTCGTCCCGCTCGCGTTCTAGCTGTTCCGCAAACTCCGTTGGAACGACATGGTTTCCCCGCGCAAGGTCGTCCGTTTCTGGTGTGTCAGTCACTTCAGCACCTCCTGCACGGTGATTCGTTCCCAGTCGGAATCGCCATACATCTGGTTATGAATTTGGTGGGTGTATTGATTGACGTATATTACAAACGTGCGAGGTTCTGGCTTGATGCGGTAATTTTCTAAGTCGTCGTTGAACCCTATCTCCTCGTCCTTTTCAAAGTCCTCCCAACTTGTGCGATTGTAGTTATATTGTAGTTGCTTACCATCAATTAGCGCTTGGATGAGTGGTAGGAATAAGTGTGCGTTTAGTCTGTTCATATTACTGATTTAGTTGTCGTTAGTAGTTGATTTGAGATGGTTACAATTTGTAACCAGATCGTGTTTGAAATCACATTCCTCGCATGTCATTCCGTAAATGTAATGCCACTCCTTTTCTTTACCGCATTTGTGACACAGGTGTGCCACAGGCTTTTTAAATATCCGCTCGTAGTTCACTGCGTATTTACCGCAATCAACCTTGCGTGGGGTGCTACCCTTGCCAGCACTCATCTTGATAATTTCTCCTTGGTTTCCAGTTGCTCGTTTTCTTCATGCTTCTTGACCTCATCCAGAAACATCTTATAGGTAGCAATATCCTCCTCCAGTCCGTCGATCTCTTCCTCCTCCATTGGCAGGGTTGGTCGAGATTTACCCGTCGATTTGAAGTGTAGTTGGTCGAAATAGACTTTCAACATACAAAGTAACGGTAAGCTCTCGGCGTGGTGTTTCGGTAGTTTTATGTTTTTTAAGCTCATAATATGTCTCCTTTTCTGTATGATTCCCAACTAAAGTGTACGCCGCATCCGTTTTCACGAATCCGATCCAGCACAGCAGGGGATAGCGACTCAGCGAACCGCTTCCTGTCATGGTTTGAGATTAGCAATGTAGGCTTGTTGTCCATGTAACGTGCGTCGATAATAGCCGTTAACTTCTGATCTTCAAATGCCGTCTCACCTCGATCTTGTATCTCGTCGATGACCAGGAAGGCAGCATTGCTGTAATCGTTTATGATGCCTCTCTCGGTGCGCTCAGACTCTTTCTTGTACGTTTCCCTAATCTCCATGAACAAGTTCACGGCGGTCGTGTATACGCAAGGCAAATCACGTTTTACCATGCCAGATCCGCGCCCAACAGTCGTTTGATTATTCGGCGGGGTGCAGACCTTAGCTAGTTCGTAACCCATGCGTGTTTTTCCTGTACCGTGTTTGCCATAAAGCAATGCAATCCCGCCATTGTTGATCGTTTCCAATGTCTTATTGTACCCGTCCCACCATAACTCGCCAGTTGGCAATTCAGCTAGCTTGTAACGCTTTGGGAATCCTTTAAGGTAGTTCATTTTAAGCCTCTTTTCTTGAAGGATGCGTCCAGCACGTTGGTTAAGCAATAAAAATTACGCTTTTTCTTGAATTCGTTCCAGTCAACCACAGGCGTTGGTTCAATAGCCTCAGATTCTGCCGTCCTAATCAATCTTTCAACAGCGGATGAGAACGAGCAATCAAGCCTTTCTGACAGGCTCGTAACCCGTCTAAACGTCTCAACTGAGAAGCTAACCCTAGTGTTGACCTTCTTGTCCTGTATCTGGTTGCGTTTGCGTCCAGAGCCGAATGAGAACTTGCGGTGCTTTATTTTGACTCGTTCAGTTTGCGCTTGCATTTTTCTTCGATTGCCTCTGTTAAGGTTTTAAGGTTCTTCTGCTCGATCACGATACCGTGTGTTTTTCGGTAGATTAGCTTGTCACTAACCAACCCATAAGGGATTTTCTTAGCTCTCGCTGTTGTCATCAATCGTTGACCTTCGACAATCACTTGCCCAGGTGCAACGGGATCGCCGTAATAAATATCGTCAAGTCTAGTAATCATTGTGCTATGAAGTAATTGGCAAATGACTTGCCGTTTTTCCTAATGGTTTCGGTTACGATTGGCATCCCGAACTTGCGTAGTTCGTTAATCCTTGCGCTAAGTCTGAAGCATCCCCATTTTTTAAGTGCTTCGATGGCCGTGATACAATTACCGTTCACTAAATGCTCATGTAATTTGTCTATTATACTGGTTTTCATTGTGTTTGTGTTGTTTATTCGTTCCAAAGTTTGATTTTAATCTTGCTGGCTAACCCAGCGACTGCGTGTTTCTCCTCGGTATCTCGATGAAAATGCTTAGTTTTCTCCTTGTAAGCGATCCAAGTTCCGTCTTTCGACTGCTCAACGTGAATCTGGTGCTTACGCATCCATTTTAGCCTAGGGGATAACTCTTCGGGTAGCTCATCAAAGAGAAACTCCATTTCGTTTTGCTATATTTTTGAGGATGTTTAACCACCCAGTTTGCTTCTTAGGTTGGCTAATTGCCTTGATGATTGCTAGGGTCAAAACAGGATCGCTCCCGATTGCTCTGATTGGTTTATAAATTGATTTAAGTCTCATTGTGTTAGTGTGTTGATTTCGTTTTTGTGTCTCCAGACTTCAAGTCCTTTTGGTGTTTCCACCAACGAAGATCGGCATCCCGCCATGTCACGCAAGACGGTTCTAAGCCATGTCATTTCCGTTTCGCATTTCTCGTTGTACGGCATGGTGATCGAGGTATGTCCAAGTTTGGCGGCTTCTTCTGGTGTAATTATGGTAATCATTTAGTAAATAAACCCTGCTGCAATTCTGCGGGTCACAGTATTTTGTATGCCGTTGCAACTCGGAATCTAACATCAAAAGGGTATCAGACTATCGTCATCATCCTCAACTGCCGCTTGTACGTCTGCCTTGATGTTCTTTGCTTGGTGGTACGCCTCCCAGTCAGTAATCTTAGCGTTACCGACGATGATATCCCGCTCACCACTCAACTTGCGCTCTTTCGTGACAACTTGCTTGATAAAACCATCGTCACCGTATTGTCCTTTCTCGCCCGTGAGGACGAGATTAAGGTTTAGGTACTTCTTGCCAGTTTTTGGCGATTCATAGATCAAACTCTTGTCGATCTTGTCTAGGTTGATGCTTAGTGATATGTCTTGTTTCATTGTTTTATAGCCCAATGTGGGAGTTTTAGTTTGGTATTTGCTGAGATTGTCTTAGTCCATGCGTTCTCGCTTACGCATTTCTTCCAGAGTGAAATTGCTTTAGTATAGCCATCCCGCCCTAATTCGATAAATTCGCTAATGTCAACGATAGCGGTTTCGTATGGTGCTGAAGATTCAACGAATGCTAGGATAAAGCTATAACGGTTTTCCCCTGTAATGGCGTTCCACAAATCGAGGTACATGGCCGCTTGCCAATGGTAGCCGCGATTAAGCACCACATTGACTAGATTCGCCTCGCTAGTGATCGAGCTAATGGTTTTAAGGTCAATCAAGCAATCCCCAGATTTAGGTGCAATGTCAACCATGCCCCTAACTTTAATCTCGTCCGATTCGGAATACATGGCAACCTCGGTATCGTAGCCAGCAACAAGCAACGGTTGCAAATCATCGTCACTAATTACTGAATCCGCAATGATCGAGGCTTGCTCGTATTGTTCATTCGTTATGGGCGTGATCCCCTTGGCGATCATGTCGTCCCGCCATTCCTGCGCTGCCTTCGTCCTATACGAGTCAAATTCGCTGATTGCGTAGTCCTCTTGCCACTTTTTAGGCGTGAGTGCTAGACAATGAACGAGACTGCCTAAAGCCATAGCAGGGGTGCTTTCCTTGGCTTTTGAGTGCTTCCATCCCCAAGGACTCTTTGCGAAGTCAAACAGCATGGATTTTGAGACATATCCACCAAGGCTTGAGGGTGTAGCACCACCTTCGTAGTATTTCCTGCCTAAGTCATGCTCTAGTCTCATGGGTTTACCTCCTTTTCGAGTTCCTTAATCATCTCATCTAGCGCAAATCCCGCCTTCTTAGCAGGTGCTTTCTTTTCAGGTACAATCTCCGCTTCAATGGTGGTTGCTTCTGGTTCCTTAGCGGGTTCCTCCGTTTCTATTTCTGGTTCGGGGTCTGGCATGATGAACGGGTTAGCTTTAGGTGTGACGTTCCTAGGCGGTTCAGCGAAGTCTCTCACTTCGTCTTGCGTATACATTCCAAGCGACATATCCGAAGCGTAGGCGCGGCTCCAGAAACTCGCTGCACGGTAGCGTAGCATTTGCCCAGGCATTGTCAGCCACTTAGACCCGTTCTTGGTACTCCATCCTTCACGTTTCGCCATGTCTAAGGTGATCTTCTCGCCTTTGAGTTCCTCACCGCTTTCACGTTCCCGTGAAACAGCATAACATGATGTCGGGTTATCGTCGTCGTCCATGATAAAGCGCAAAGGCGAGAATTTACCGCTTGCGTTGATCATGCCGATAAGTGCTGTTGCTGACCATGAAGGCCGTCCGTGAATGATTGCGAGATTCTGACAGACCATCAACGGGTCGAGTCTCGTCCTCTTGGCCACGTTGAGCGCAATCGCGCAGTTGGCGACATTGCCAGCAAAATCCTTGGGGACTAGCGTGGATTTTGAAAGCATCATAGCTTGCCGCTGAATTAGCTCAAATGCCTGCGTCTCAGCCTGTACTCTCAGCATAACGTAATTCTGTGGTTCGTGCGCCACAATCGCTTCATTTTTTGTTGTTGTTTCAGTTTCCATTGTTTTTAATAAAAAGTGTTCTTTTTCCGGTCAATCATAATCCGTGCTTCTGGGTATCTTGCTTTCGTCTTATCGATAAATTGCTTCAGTTGCTCGATTGTCTTGTCATTGAGGTCAATAATCATTTCTTCTCTTGGCCCCAGTAAGACTGTAATTTCGTAGTCTGTTTTATGTTGTTGTGTTTCCATTGCTTTCGTGTTTTATCGTTTTTATTTAGCTTATCAAGACAAATTTTCAGTTATCTCTAAATTCTGGTTTATAAGGTCAAGCACCGTCTGGGCAGCATCCGCAAATCTGGGGTCATGCTCGACCAGGTACTGAACCCGTTCACGGCTATGCATGATCGTTCCGTGATGCCTTCTTCCTATTCGCCAGCCTGTATCTTGGAGAGAGTGAGTCTCGCTCCAGATAGTCGCAAGGAGGTGTCTTGGTGTGCAGTACATGCCGAGCTTGGAATCGCTCAAGATTCCCTCCTTGGGTACAGAGAACACGTGCGCTACGCAATCCAGCAATTCTTCAAAACGGCTTGCGTCTTCGTCATTTTCTGGCTCAAATCGTGTTTTCATGCCTTTCTCCTAGCTTCAATTCTGTTGTCGTTTCGGATTCGTGAAAGCATCAAGGCAAATCTTTTCCTATCTACTTCCATGGCCTCTAAGCCCAAGATTAAAACAGCGTATTTTTGCCAAGATTCTTTGCCGTGGCGGGTGTGAAATCGCGTTGTGGAATTGGTGACGCTACATTTAATCAGATAATTTTTGTAATTATCATTTGCCAGCCATTTTTGTTTTTCAATGGTCATCATGTCTAAAGTTTTCGTTTAATTGTTGTTGCATATGCTCCAAATCGAATCCTAAGTGATTTAGTAAGGATTGGAATTGTTCCCAATTCGGGAACCCGTAGTGATTGTCTGTTGATTGGTTTCGTTGCCAGTGCTTAGTTAGCTCGTTCACCATTTCCTGTTCTCCAAGGTGATCTTCAGCGTAGTTTATAACGTGCTTTAGGTCTTCAAGGATAAAGATCGCATCTTCTGGCGTTGCGCCGCCGTCCACAAGCAGGTTTAAAGCCTGGTTGTCGTGGTTCATGGGCTAAATTCCCCTTTCATCTTCTGAGAGTGTTTCTTTTTGCTTATAGTGTTCCACCTTGGCTTTTTCGTGGTTTTCCTCCCATAAGGTTAAGTCTTGCTCGGTAATATTTTCCGAGAAATAAACAGGGTTAAGGTTTGCTTTCATGTTTGTGTTTGTTAATTAAAATAGTGGTAAAATGCGTGAAGCAGGTGCTTCAGTTCGACGACAAGCGGAACGATTCCCGCGCCGATCAAACAACAAGCGAACACTTCTAAGGTGGTTTTCATGGTTTGATCCTTTCCGTTCTCGCTTCCGCCATGATGCGTTTGCATTCGATTTCACATTCGGCATTTGTTGGATTCCTCCCAAGTTTTAATTGTAAAACTTCCCAGATTGTAAGTTTGCGTGTTTGTTTCATAGTTTCGTCGTGTTTGTTGTGGGTCACTCTCTATTTAATCGGCTTGTGACGATCAGGTGGCATGCCTGGCTAGATTGCCCCGTAGGGTTAGCGGGTCAGATAAGGATAAAGCACCGTTAAGCCGCCATTAAGCCATTCAATGCATAAGTGACAATTATATCGCGAGGCCAGTTTATAAGCAGCCTCTCGTTCACTAAATGCAAAGCAGCCGTCATCTGGCAATCTTGCGGAAAACCCCATTTGATGGGTTAGTGGGTCAAACTCCCTTGTCATTTTAATAGTCATGTTTTTAATGTTTAGAAATTCCCCCCATAAACGCATTCATCAAATTTAGCAGCGTCAAAGTCACGGCTTTCTTGTTTGCCACAATTATCTTTCGAGCAAGAAATAGACCGTGAGGATGGACTATAAAACACCTGGTCCCCGCGCCTGACCTTGTCTTTACAGCAAGCGCACGTTGAATCGAATTTGGCGGAAATCCATTTTGGGTCATTTGAATAGTGATTACTTCTCATATTTTTAATGTTTAAGGTTTGCAAGGGTTTGAACCTTGCGTGTTTATTGTTTAGAATGATGAAACAATGATCCCACCGTCAAATTCGATCAGTCTCCCATTTTCTTGAATAAAATCGCGGATGGCTTCGTCTTGTTCTTCGCTTGATTCCTCCAATGCTCCACCGTCTCCAATGGTCAACCCTAGCTCGTTCACAGCGTCAACGTGAGAAGCAAAGTGAATTCCAGCCCATTCTTCAAGGCTCGCATATTCCGTGAAATCGCATCGGATGGCCACAACGTCAAGCTCTAGCTCCTCGCCTATGTCTTGTTCGTATTGTTCAAGGTATTCAGCGAGGGCGAGAGCACCGGAACGTGACCATGCTGCGTTGTTATCTTGTAGTAATTCGTGCGCAATTTCGTAGTTTGTAAGTGTCTTTTTCATGTCGTTTGTTTGTCGTTTGTTGTAGTCTCATCAGTTGTGGCATCACCACAAGACGGGTTGCCCCGTTTCGACCTTTACTCCATGCCCCCCATATCGTAGGCTAGTTTGTCGATCATATCTCTGAAATTCGGTGATCCAATTCCGCCAGGGAAACGCATGGCTGCTGCGAAAAAATCGCCGTGGTCTGCGGCGATTACTTTCGCCGTCGATGGACGGTAAGGGCCGAAGCTCGCAGGATAATCACCACCATCGGTGACGGTGATTAACCCTTCGGCGGCTGTGGTTGTGATGGTAGTCGTTGTCATTGTTTGGTTTGGTTTGTTTTGTGTTGAGTTGTTACTCTCTCAACTGCCAATACTCTATAATACGTTTCCCCCATTGCCAACAAAAAACTGCAAACAAATTGAAAATAATTCACTTCGAAACGCTTTACGCTCTAAATCAGCGATTTGCACGTAATAATAACGTAGCATTTATTACGCTGCACGTTTGAATTCGACGAACCGTGAAAACAAAGTTGCTTTGTTATTGAGTAGAGAAGTGATTAGTTAGATCGTTAGATGGTTAGATCGTTAGACTAGCAGATAATCAAATTGCCGTCAGAATCATGCCGCTGAAATCCATCTCCCACGAACAAACTTTAACGCAATACGCGTTTCAAGCTTATCCCGTTATTATTACGGTAGCGTAATCATCACACGCCAGAATCAAACGTGATGCCCGAAGCTACGCAAATCTAACGTTATAATGCTTCTTACGGAGTAAAGAATACTCACGTTATTCTAAATCGGTCAATGTTTAATTTTTCGGAAGCAAGTAAATGCGTTGGAAACTTTCAACCTGGAGCAAATCAGCCGCTCACCTGGTCATTTCGTGCCGGCGTTTAATGTTCCACAGAGATCGCGTGGAACACACACGGCTTGGCAATGGTACGTTGTGTGATGTTCCACGGTAATGTTCCACGGATATTGGCAATGTATGCATAAAGTAAAGCGTGTCGTTTCATCACGGGTTGACGCGATAATGTTCCACGTGGAACAAACGACAAGCGCACGTTCGATTCAAACAAGCGTTTCAAACAAGCGCACGTTTCAAACGATCGTTTAAATTACGCATGACGCAAGCAGTATGCAAATGCAAGCAATAAGCAAACGCCTGGACTATGCAAGCGCATACAATGTGCAATAGGGGGGGCGGGGGTTGGCATCGGCTTGGCTTGGAAATTCCTGTACCATCAATCAGCCTTTTAAAAAATGCTACAACGGGGTTATTATGATTCGCTTAGTTAGCATTAGAAGTTTCTCCAATGCATACTTGTTATGATTAGCTTGACAGGTTGTCGTAATTGTGCGTAGGTTTGTGCATGGCAAGAGGAGATTCATACCAGCTACAAGGTCAACAAGGCGGCAAGGTGTTTACGGCTGCAAACGGTGCTGTCACGGGTTCGTTTCGGTGGCTACAAATTGTTAATGACGCTACGTTTAGTGCGTTTGCTTCTAACTTGGAAGACAGTGGTACAAAGCTGATTACGATAACGCACAATGCGGGTACGGGTATTGGTGGCTTGGTTACTGGGTTTACAATTTCAAGTGGAACCACTGGCGTTGTTATTGGTTACTACGCATAATGTGCGGTATGCCGTACAGGACGTATGGCTAATGTTGGTTCTATAGCTATTTAAGAATGAGTCAATACAGGTCAACGGGTGGGTTGGATGACGCGATTGCCAGTGATGGTGACAAGGCGTTTAATAGTGTTAACCTGCGTGACCAGTTAAACCAGTTGCTACTTACCGAGGTACGGGAGAGCGTTAACGGGCGCATGGAGGGGTACTGGAAGCCAAGGAAGAGCGTCGAGAGCAGGACTGGTGCGCTGGTATCTGGTGGTAACCCATTGCAGTTGCCGTTCCTTATTGTTGGCACAAGTATTGCAATTACTAATGCCACAAGAAGTGGTGATACCATTACGCTTACTACTGCGTCAGCACATGGATTAACTACTGGTTCTAGGTTGTCAATCGAGGGTATTGGTTATACTTCTGGGACTAACCCTAATGGGTTATTTGTTGCGATTGCTCCAACATCTAGTTCAACGATTACTTATACAGTAACGGGTGCTGCTGGTTCCTACACTACAAGTGCAACCTCCGTGTTGACCACTACGTCAAAAAAGATTTCTGCTGCTACGGTTACTAGTGGCGTTGTGACAATTACAATATTTGAGGCACACGGTTTGACTACTGGTGACTTTGTATCAATCCAAGATGTTGTGTTTACTACTGGCACAAACCCAAATGGCAAGTTCCAGATAACGGTTACAAATACAACACAGTTTACATATGCCCTAGCATCTGGTGCAGGATCATATACGGTTGTTAACGCTTTGGCTAACAAGCTATCTACTGCAATTACTGCTGTTGCTTATGCTAGTAATCTTGTTACGCTTACTGTTGCTACACATGGCGTTGTGGTAGGACAAACAGGCAATGCAATTATTAGCGGCATTACATTTACTGGGGTTGACTACAACGGGGTTGTTTCGTTGACTGCCGCTACAAGTACTACTTTTACATTTGTGACGGCAGGGGTTACGGCTGCTTCAATAGTAGGAACAACGCCTAGAGTTACACAAATCCTTGTCAACGACTCTGCTGCTGGCAACGTCCGTGCGTCCTGCTTGTTTAGTAACCCTAACGAGCAATCCAAGGAGTACGTTATCGTAGCGTTGGATACCGTTGCCAAGAAGATCGACCTTGATACCTATTTGGTCACAACAATTGATTACCCAGCTTCACAGACGGTAGATGCGTTTACGGATATGCAGCAATGCTTTGACAAGGTGATCTTGTTCCGTGACAGGAAACAACCACTTGTATGGGATGGTACTAGTGCTGCGTTTACGGTAATGGCAGGTGGTAATTACACCCAGCCTGTGATTATTGTGGGAAATACGGCAATAGCAGGAGGTATTGCAACTGTTGTAAATGCTGCTTCAGCTATTCACAATTTGGTTGAAGGTGACCTTGTTGAGATTATTGATATTGCAGGTTCGCCACCAGCAGGCCCAGCTATTGGTCAGCAATACTACGTTGCAAGCGTACCGACAACATCTAGTTTTACAATATACGTCAATTGGGAAAATCACGCAAGCCATTCAATAACTTTCACAAAACCCCAGAGCAGTGGTGGCGGGTTTATGCACCTGCCAGGCGCACCGTGGGGTACGTATTTCCAGAGACGCTTGTTTGTGCCATACTACTACGATCAATCTGGCACTAGCACCGTTACATTTACAGACAGGAATATCCGTGACGAGGTAGCCATTAGCGACATCCTTGACGAAAATACCTACGATCAGATCTACAACCAGTTCCGTATTTCTGGTGGCACAGCAGATCGAGTGGTGGCAATGCACGGATTCTTCGATGACACGATGATTGTGTTGAACCGCAATAGCATCCACTCGATTAGTAATACGTCTGGCAACCTCACAGATACGGTTGTACGCGAACTTACTGGCGAAGTTGGATGCCTTGCCCGTAAAACGGTTCTGATGCGTGGTAACACCATGTATTTCCTGTCTGACAACGGGGTGTACGGTCTTGAGTTCCTCAATGACTACAACCTACGGGGCATGGATCAACCGCTTTCCAAGAATATCCAGCCGTACATTGACAGGATTAACCCTGACAAGGCGGATAAGGCCGTAGCGGTGTACTTCGACAACCGATATTTCCTTGCCGTGCCGCTTGATAGCGTTGCTGGTGCTAACGATGCCATTGGTAACAACGCGGTATTGGTGTATAACTTCCTAAATAAAGGTTGGGAGTCGATTGATACCTACGGAAACAACCAGTTTATCATCACGGACTACATTACTGCCTCTGGCGGGGTAAGAAATAACTTATACACGGTCACAAGCAACGGTGGTCTGCACCAGATGGAGTTTGCCGAGTCGATCCAAGACAGATTAAGCGTGTCCAACCTTGATAATACTATCGTTACACCGCAGATTGCCGCATCGTTGACATCTAGAGGCTACAACTTTAATTCTCTAGAGCGGAAACGCTTTACCGACACGCAAATCCAAATGCAGAACCTTGCTGGCGAGACTGGCGAGTATGGCATCTCGTTTTCCGCCGAAGACCCAGACTTTGCGTCCACTATTGGTACTACTTCTACCTTCCTCGGTGGCATGCTTACGCCTAGTACCACTAACGAGGCTGAGACTGCGACTATCCGTTGCCGTATTGGTGGTGTACGCGGGTTTACTGGCACGTTACTACTTAACAGGACTCAAGGCAGTCCAAAGGTTCACTCAATCATGGTCGCGGGTTCCGTAACCAACAGACAAATCATTTCACAAAAATAATAATATGGGAGTACTAGACACTACATACACATTTACTGCCACGGACGTTGTCACAAGTGCGAAGCTCAATAACGTGATCGACCAGACTACGTTTACGAGTAGTGCTTTTAGTAATACAACACTTGCAATCAATTCATCTGGACAATTAAGAGTAAATACAAGCGGGATTACTCAACTTGAGCTAGCTGATAATTCTGTTATCACTGCAAAGATTTTAGATAATAATGTTACTACCGCAAAAATTCTTGATGCTAATGTTACTACCGCAAAGATTCTGAATTCAAATGTCACGGCAGCAAAACTTAGCGGTTCTCAATCTGGATCAGCTCCGATTTTTGGCGCTAGGGCATATGGTTCGTTTGATGGAACTGCAACATCACCGATAACTCCAATTAATGCTGGTAACATCACGTCAATCACAAGAATTGCAACTGGTGCATATAGAGTTATTATGACAACAGCAATGCAAAACAGCAGTTATTGCGTTGTTGCAAATGCAACTTACTATCAAGGTGTGGTTTTTACTACAAATTGTTCAGTAAGTATCATTAGTAGTACAGAATTTGAAATTTCAACATCATATGGTAGTAGTAGTAATAGTGGAGCATACAATTCAGCAAATGTTAATTTTGTAGTGTTTCAATAAAAAAGTGAACAAGCACCTAGCAGGTACAATAGAACTATATGAAAGAAACAAGCTCGACTTGCAAGAACTTATCACATGGCATCTTTGCCACGGTGTGGTTATTTGCGACAACCATTCTTTCGCGTTGTGCTACTACTCTGACTCAAACAACCCCGAAGAAGCACGGGAACACCATGATTCCAACACGTTGTTTGTCACCATCTGCACGGGAAATATGCGGAACGCACTCGCAAAGTTCGTCCCCGATTTCGATTACATATCATTTCAACGAGACTTCAAACAATCTCCCCATGTCAGGGTCTACGACATTCTAAAATTCTACAAAAAACTCAAATAAGACGATCATGGGTAAAGTTAAAAAAATCAAAGCTCCCAAGGCTAATTACGGTGCTGATATCAATAAGTTGCTTGGTGCATACCAGCAATCGATGCCCAGCACAATGGCGTTTGAGGGTCAGTACCGTCCACAGTTCCAAGGACTGAATCTGGGTGACATTTCAGCGTTTACGCAAGGTGTAAATGGGCAGCAAGGTTACTATGGTCAGATGCAGGGTGCTACGCAAGAGGCTGCACGGCAACTAGGTGACGCTCGATCCGCGGAACTCGGTCAGATGACTGGTCAAGCAGGTCAGGCACGGGGTCTACTGCAAGCAATGTCGCCAGAAGCAGCAGCACGGGTACAGCAATCTCAGGAGCAAGCACTACAGGCGCAGGGTCTGGCTGGGCTATACCAAGGTCAAAGCCAAGGATACGTCAACCAAGCCAACACGCTAGGCAACGAGGCATTCGCTCGCCGTGGGTATTTATCCCCAGAGCAGATGCGTAACGCCGATCAACAAGCCCGTGCAGGCGCACAGGCAGCAGGACGTATCGGTGGCAACCTAGGTATAGCCCAAGAGATACTAAACCGTGAGGGCGCACAAGCAACACGGCGAGGAGAGGCAGCTACAGCAGGTCTAAATGCCTTCAATCAGTTCCAAGCACAACAAGGCACGATGGGCAACCTTCGCGGTGAGGCGCAGAACGCCAACCTCGGTGCTTACAACATGGGTCAGCAGTTTTACTCACAACCTGGCTTACAACTACTAGGGTCAACACCACTAAGCTACCAAGCAGGTCAGCAAAACTTAGGAGTAGGCTTGCAACAAATCGGTCGCGGCACACCTGGGCTATTCGACGCAGGACAGGCACTCAACCTTGGTGCAACTGAACGTAGCAACCAACTAGCGGCACAACAGGCAAACGCACAGATGCAAGCGCAGCAAAACGCTGGCATTATGAGTGCTATTGGACAAATTGGCGGTGCTGCATTTACGGGTGGTGCGTCACTTGCTGGTAACTCACTTGTTGGTTTGCTTTCACCACCACGGGCTAAAGTTGTATAATAAGATAGATAGAAAGAATTTCATATCATGGCACTACTAGGATCATCAATTGACCCCAGCCTGTTTAGACAGGACTACTCTGGGTTTGTAAACGCAGCGAACACCAACGCTAACGCAATTGCAGGGCTAGGGCAGACTATTGCTGGAGGAATTGAGAGATATGGAGAAGAAAAGCAAAACCGTAAAAAACTTGATGCTAGTATCAAAGCAAGTGTCACGGGTATTGAGAGTGCCATCAAAATGGGCAAAAGCCTTGGTATTGATATTGAATCAAGTTTGTCTCCGTATCTACAAAAGATAAACGATCCTAATATCTCTCCTATTGAAGCAGCAGCTTACGCTAAAGAAGCGTCAAATTCCATTAGCAATGTTTTGAATTTTGGAATGGAAGGAAGAAAGTTTGATACAGAACAAAACAGGTTGGATCAACAAGCTACATTGCAAATGAATCAACTTATTGCTGATCAAAAAGCCGCAATGCGAGCTGAATCAAGAAAAGCTCCAACTACTCAAAAATTTGGTGTTCAAGGTGGAGAACAAGATATGGTATGGAATGCTGATACTCAGTCTTGGGAAAAACCCAGAATAAGTGGTGGTCTTGTAGATATTGTAAAAAGTTTTGAAGGTTTTAATCCAAACGCTTATAGTGATTATAAACAAACAAGTGTTGGATATGGAACAAGGGGTAAAGAAGGTGAAGTTCTAACTGAATCACAGGCAACTGAAAGATTGAATACTGAACTTTCAGTACATGCTAAAAGAATTAAGGATGCTGCTGAACTTAAAGGAGTCAGTTTGAATGAAAACCAATTTAACGCTCTTGCCTCGTTTGATTTTAATACAGGTCAAGGAGTAGGTCTAATTGAAAGATTTGGTGATAAGCCTAACGAATTGGTTGCAAAAATGCAAGAATATACAAAAGCTGGAGGGGAAGATCTTCCAGGACTTGTTAATCGCAGAAGAATGGAATCTGCTTTATTCCTGACCCCTGTTGAATCCTCTGTCGGCTTCACACCAAATAAGCCTCAAGAAGCAGTTAAAATTGTAACTGGCGAAGAAGCCAAAGCTCTTGGACTTAAACCAGAAAATACTTACGAAGCTAAATTTGTAAACGGAGAACCTACTGGTTATACTGTATTGGATAAAGCTGCAATACCAACTGCTGATGCGGAAAAAGCTAATGAGGCATCTTTAAGAGCTGCATCAGATGCTGCGTATGCAATTAAAACAGTAAATGAATTAACTTCTTCACCTGGTTTCTCTGATGTTTTTGGAGTAGGTATTGGATTAAAGCATGTGCCTGGGACTGCTGGATTTGATGCTGATGTATCAAGAAAAGCAATAGTTGCACTAGCTACCACTGATTCAATGAGAAAATTCCAAGGATTAGGCTCAATGTCTGATGCTGAATTTTCTGTTGCTAGATCAGCAGCAACACAAATTTCGGAGGGTGGAATTTCTGAAACAAAAGCAGCAGAAGAGTTAAATAGACTTAGGAATTATTTCTCTACTTCAATTAAGCGAGCAGAAGAACTAGGCCGCATTCCCAAGGGAACTTCTGATAAAATGATTAGTGAAGCAATGGCCGGAATAAACAAAACTAGTGATGGTAAAATAAAGAATCCATTGAATTCTACTGAACAATTAAGAATGAAATTAGGATATTGATATGACTGAAAAAGTTGATCCAGAAGTTAGTAAACTTGAAGTTGGCGCGTTAAATGAATACTTTGCTGGAGAAGCAAAGAATATTGAATTAACAAAAAACAACTATCTCCCCCCAAATTGGCAGAATCTTGATCTAAATGATCCAAGAATAACTGCTGCACCATTTAAGTTGCAACCATTCACAACTGAGGAAGGAATGAAAGCTCGCGGCATTCTGGATGCTAAGGGTGAAGCAACACAACTTGGTAAAGATTACTTACTATTGGAAGATCGTGGTCTTTTCAAGGATGGGGAACTTACGGAAAAAGGTATCGCCTTTACATCTGGAGATAAAATATATGATACTACGAATTTTGTTGGAAAAAACATGGATGCTAGTCAATTTGCTCAAGAAGCTAAGTTGCACTCAATTCGTGAAGAAGCAGGGCTAAATAAAGAAAGCATGATATCAGAAAATGGTATGTTTGCTGATCTTTGGAATGGAATTAAGGGATTGGCCGCTGGTGCTGATACAATTTTTCGAGGTACGTTACCAAACGCAGGAGATGTAGCAAAAGTAAAAATACCTAAAGGTGCATCTATGCTAGAAACCGCAACTAGCTTAATGACAAGCGGTAGCGGTAAATCTAAAGAAGAAGTAACAACAGCAAATGCGGAAGCTGCAAGTAAGTTTGTAGGTGGATCTGCAACTGGTATCGTAAAAGGTGCTGAAATACTCCAAAACTTAGGAGCGAATGTTGGCGAAGCACTAGGACTATACTCCCCAGAAGAAGCAAAAGCAGGTAAGGAGCAAGCATCCTATAAAACAGAAATGTTTAAGCGAACCTATGCTGGTATTAATGCAGCAGAGTTTGCTTCAACAATTGGACTTGGCGAACAGGTTAGTAACGCTGTTTTTGAAACAAAAAAACAATACGATGCTCAGTATGGTGAAAAAGGCACAGAAGAATTTCAGAAAGCATTAAACAATTATGGTTCTGTAGGAACTGTTGCGGGAGATCCAATAGCTATTGTTATTGGTGAAGGTGTTGGAACAGCTATGGGCTTAATTAAATATGCCAATGCTGCAAGAAACGCGACCAAGATAGCACAAGGTATGGAAGCGGTGAATAGAGGACAACTGCTAATCAAAGAACAAGCTAAATTATCTAGTGTTGCTTCTGGTTTGCAAAAAGAATCTGCGGTTATCCAAGGACAACTTGATGATGCTTTGAAAATTGGAGCAACTGAGAAAGCAACCGAACTAACTACTCGTCTTGATGGAGTTACTGCAAGCACAAGCGAATTAAGTTCAAGACTTACAACTATTAATGAAGGTATTGCTAATGCCTCAACATTTGCAAACAAGGTTGAGATAGGATTAGATAGTGCAAGAACTGTTCAAGACGTTGTTCGCGGTGCAGGTGCAGCAACTATTGGCAATGCTGCAAGTGCATTGGATTCTATTGGCAATAAAGCTGCAAGTCTTAATAGTTTTATAAAAGTAATAGAAAGAAAAGTTGGATTTAATAAGATACCTTGGTTAGGAAAAGCTATTCTTTCTGTTCCATATTCACAAGTTGCTATGCCATATTTTGGAGCAAGAATTGGAATTGCAGTTGCACCTAAGGTGCTTAAAGGAATAGCTAAATTCGCCTCAGTTATGAGCGAAGAAATGGTTGAGCGTACCAGTTCAACTCCATTTTTTAGACGGGTTGCTACTAACGAAAGGGTTGGGGGACTGGGTGGTGCATTAGCAACTCTTGGTGACTATTCCTCACCGCTTGCAAGAGGATTTGCTAGAGCGACAGTTGGAACAGCTATAGCAGCACCAGCAACGCTTGCTTACAATGCCATTAATAGCAAAGGTATTGATGAGGAGACTCTAGCACTTGCTGGTAGAGATGCATTAGTATTTGGCGGTCTGGGCAGACTTGTTGGAGGCAGAAAAGACTTTAGTCAGACCAACATCGACGAAATGGTCAATTACCGCAATAAACTTACCCCAGAAAATCTTGCAATATACGATGGTATCAAAGATCGCGGAATGAGGACATTTGTTTCGTCTCTTGATGCAGCATACCCAGGGTTCTTTGAATGGGAATTTAAAAATAGCGGAAATAACTTTTTTGACCCAGCATCAAGAAAAGCAGTTGTAAATTTAAATGATCGAGCTGGATTTTTGGAAGCAGTTGCGGCACATGAAGTTGGACACATGATCCAATTCAGGCACAATAACAATGACATGATTGTCTCAAGAATGCTTGGGGATGAAACACAAAGTGGTCTTGTAAGGAACGTAGATGGAACACTAGATCCAGAGTTCAAAGCATGGGGCGACGAATACAATAATCTTAGAAGGGATAATGACATTGCTCCAGCAGGTCTTGAAGAACTAGCTATTGAGTTCTATACCGATAATGGCGTTAGGGCATTGGTTGAAGACGTATCAAGCGGTAAGTTATTCCAACAATCAAGAAAGACCACATTAAGACGGAATATTGAAAATAGCTTCAAAAACTTGTTTGCCTCTGCACCGATTGTTAAAAACCTACACTTTAAGTTTGGTGGAGCAACGGATGCGGGTGGACGTATGGTGATGGGTACAGGCCTGCTTGCAGACGGCATGAGAGAACTGCCACAGGTCAAGGAGATGCTTAGACAGGCCTACAAGGATACTGCTGGTAAACCATTGAAACAAGTCAACAACAGGGTTCCAGATGTAAAATCTACTAATCCTAGCCACTACGAAGCAAAGGAAACAATCAACACAACCAATAAGAGGATTGTTGATGCAGGAGAAAAGTTGCCAGAAAATGTAATGGTAGTTGACTCAAGTGGCAATGGACGAGGGCAACTTAGTATTGATCACTTTAAAGATCTTGAAGAGCGTGGCGTTATTGATAATGGCACATTTGGAATGGCTACAATGCTTCAAGAGCAAATCAATAGTGAAAACAAGTTTGCCGTAAATACGGTAAACAAGCCAATTGAACAAGGAAGATCAGTTCAAGTTGAAGGATTGGCAGAAGGTCTTGTTGTGCCAACTGGATGGGTTTCTCGTAATGGAAGGTTGTATTTAGAGGCCATGGATCTAAAGCAGTTGGAGAAGAACGTGCAACGTGCAGTTAAGAATCCTATTGCAAAAAAACTTAACTTGAATAGACAGCAAATTCTTGATGACATCCAAGAATCAGTTGCGATACAAAACAAAGGTCAGTCTACGAATGCTTACTATAAAAGCAAAGATCTTAAAAATTGGGAGCGGCGTAAAAACTTTATTAACTCAGTTCTTGGATTACAAACAAAGAAGCAACTTACAATAAATCCATTGATTGGCAAAGTGTCTCCAGACTTGGAATCTGGCATATTTAGAACATTTGCTTTTGATCGCTTACAAAGTGCAATCCAAACAAACAGTAATGTAAGCATCCCATTTGGTGCTAATTCTTACTACGCAATCCGTGATAACTTGTTGCCGCAGTCTCCCAGGTTCAACCGTAATGGAGAACTTATCCTAGATCAATCTACCAAGCAGTATATGCCGAAGATTGCCGTAGTTCCTGAAAGATTTACTGGATCAAAAAAAGATGCGCAACGACGGGGGAAATATGTTGAACCTCCAAACTTCTTTAAGAAATTTAATATAGAATCATATGAGCGTGGTGGAAAATTTTTTGATGCGGAAACAGGTGTTGATTTAACAGGAAAAGGATATGGAACAGGATCAATAAATGTATCGACTGGAAAACCATCTCTTTTTGTTGATGGAGAAGCAAAACCCAACCTTAAAGGATCAAAATTTAAAACAAACCTTTTCAAACAAAGTGCTGGATGGAAGTGGACATCTGAAAATCCACCAAGCACATCTACTATTGTTTCAATTGAAGGCAAAGGAAAACACGTTTATGCTCTTAAAGCAAACTTTGAAAATGGAGTCCATTTGACTCGATATTCTGAAAAAAGAAGTGAACCAAGACTTAGACCAACTGCTGTTGGTGAAATGCAAATTGGTAATGAAGTTGCAACAATCTCGATTCGTGGTCGCGAGCATCCTGTTTATGACTTGGTTGGTATTGTATTGCCAAAATTGAAATCTGAAACTTTTGGTCAAGCTAGTAAAAAATATAACAATCCTGCACTTGCCAGAAGCATATCGTCAGCTATAAGTAGTTCTTTAAGCAATAAGTAAAAACAATATGAGTGATAATGAACTTCTTGAGATTGACAGTAAACAGGCAATTAAGGAGTTCTTTCTTGAGGTTAAAGAACGTGCGAAGCTATTCCCGCGCAACTCAATCGAGCATTACAATCCTAATGTAGCTGCACAGATTCTATGGATGCTTGCACAGGGTGGACGTATCAGCGTGATTGCTAAGAAGTGTAAAGTATCGCATGAGCTAGTAAGGTCGCTAGAATGGCGGCATAATGACACGCTTGAGTCAAAGCGTAAAGAGTTCTCTAAACGCTACGCTATTGCTGCGGCTGAGTACACTGATCTATTGTTCGAGAAAGCAGAACAATTATCCAACGATCCAGAGCAATTAAAGATGATCTCGCCAGACCGTCTTGCGTTGACTATCGGCATTATGACAGACAAAGCTGGGCAACTCTCTGGCATGGCAAGCACAATCGTGGAACATCGTAAGGGTGCAAGCATTGACGATGCTGCCAAAATGATTGCTGAAGCAAAGTCTCGCATTGCCAATAAAATCAAGGAACAAGCAATTGAAGTTGAAGTTATTGAATAATGCAATGGCGTAATCATGCAATATTGCAACCTCCGTCAGACGACGAGATTTGTGCAATGGAACCAGATGAACTTATGGACATCCATAAGGTTTATCACGAAGCCATTGATAACGCCGAAAGAGATCCGTACAGATATGGATTCAGATTGCCGCATTGGGAAAAGGCAGAAGAGCAATTGTCACAAGTCTCTGAGGTTCTGGCACTTGGCGGTAATCGCAGTGGAAAAACTGCCTGGGGTTCGTACTGCGTAGTCAAAGCCGCAATCGAAAATCCTAAGTCTGAAATATTCTGCTTCTCACAAACGTCAGAGGTTAGCATACGCCAGCAACAAAGTGCAGTATGGAACTGGATTCCAAATGAGTTGCGTACAAAGCAAACATCAGCAAATGCATACATCTCGTATACCAAGAAGAACGGATTTACTGACAATTCGTTGATCTTTCCCAATGGTTCGCAGATTATCTTCAAGACGTACTCACAGTATCAGAATAATCCAACAATTCTAGAAGGTGCTGAACTTGGCAGCAAAGACCCTAAATGGCACAATATTGGAGTATGGCTTGATGAATACTTGTTGGGAAATGAGCTGATTGACACGCTTCGATTTCGACTTGCGACTAGAAATTCAAAGTTGCTACTTACTTTCACTCCGATTGACGGATGGACAGAAGTAATCAAGGAGTATTTAGACGGTGCAACAACCATCGAGAACGTCAAAGCTGAGTTGCTAAACGACGAAATCGTTCCATACGTCCAACGCAGCAAGAAGCGTAATGCTAGTGTCCATTACTTTCACTCCAAGGATAATCCTTTTGGTGGCTACGAGCGTATCAAGGAAACTTTGATGGGCAGATCAAGGGAAGAGATACTTATCCGAGCATACGGAGTACCAGTAAAGTCTCACGCTACAAAGTTCCCTCGCTTTAACAAGGAAGTCAATGTTGTCAAACCTCAAGAAATACCAACAACCAATGTCA
>Ga0209190_1000604_pt1 | contig 26214 bp, 21 predicted proteins | sample M_140205_XF_Meta_FD_187315 | JGI IMG/M metagenome (GOLD analysis project Ga0209190, IMG submission 187315) | Freshwater microbial communities from Lake Montjoie, Canada to study carbon cycling - M_140205_XF_MetaG (SPAdes) (version 2) | ecosystem: Environmental > Aquatic > Freshwater > Lake... | reverse complement strand
ATCCCATTCCACACTTCTGAAGCCAGCGGTCCATCAGGCAGAAGAACCTTTAAGTTTGCATGCGTAATTGTTATGGATCCTTCATTTTTTAATTCGATGCCAATTGTGTAAAAACCATTGATATCTTGAACATATAAGTTGGACAGTGAAAGGTCTAAATTCATCTGTTCAATTGAGATGGACATCGTTGCAGTATCCATGCATCCCAAAACATTGGAAACAAACATGCTGACAGTAACAGTTGAATCAATATAATTACTTCCATACTGATAGGTTGTTGGGGAAACAAAATTCAAGGAATTTCCATCACCAAAATCCCATGATACAATGCTCAATGTTGGTGTTGTATTGGTAAACGTAATGGGTTCACCAGCCGCAATAACGGGAGAAGAAGCTGTAAAGCTCGCATCTAATGCCTCCGTAACATCAACAAATTGATTGGCCATCGATGTGCAACCCATATCTGATGTTACCTGCAGCACAACTTGTTGCTGACCTAAACTGTTGAAAACATAATTATTCGTTGGTCCTGTTAATGAATCTGTTGAATTTATAACCCACAAGTACGATGCAATACTTCCAGAAACTACTGTTGAGTTGTCCATTAAACTTGTATAGGTTCCCATACACATTGGACCAAAAGTCATCGCAGCAACAGGATTTGGATGAACATACATTTGCTGTTGCAAGGTGTTAACACAGCCATTACCAGCCGTTGCCGTTAGCGTAATTGTATGGATACCAATATTTGAGTAATATTTAACGGGCAAAGGCAGAATTGAACTGGTTAAATCTCCAAAATCCCACAAATAGGTCGCTGGTGCTTCAACAACGCTGGTGTTTGTAAATGCAATTTGGGCATTCGCACAGGCATCAGGAGCCGTAAACGCAATTACAGGTGATTGATCAATGACCAATGGAATAATGGTATCCTGCACGCAGCCATTTGTATCCGTAACCTGCAAAGAAACGGCATACGTTCCAGCACCATCAAATGTTCTATAAGGCGTGGGCACAGTTGAAATATTGGCGGCACCAGTCCATGGTTGATCAAAATTCCACAAATAAGCAGCAATTGGAGCATCACCTATGGCACTCGTATTTGTAAATTGAACTGATTGACCAGAGCAATGTCCAACTTTTGTAAATGAAGCTGTTGGTACTGCATGAACAGTTAATGTTTCTGTATGAAAGGCACCACAACCACCAGCAGATTCAACATACAATTGAACTGTATATGTTCCAGTTGTGTCATACGTATATGAAGGACTTTGAGTCGTATTCGTATTTCCATCGCCCAAATCCCAATTCCAAAGCACAACGGCATCTGTTGGTAAACCAACACTTAAATCAGCAAAAGCATTCGGCAAACCAAAACATTGATTTTGAAAAGAGAAATTAGCGATTGGGGCCTGACCTGAAATGGTGATGTGAATCGTATCCCTGGCTATACAACCATTTATATTCGTTGTTTCTACAAAATAATTACCTGTTGTGTCTACTGCCCAGAACGGCGGCTGAGCGATAGTCGAAGTACCGTTCCAATCGTAATTAACAGTTTCTCCTGCTCCAAATTGCAATGCAATAAGATTATCAACACAAAGACTCGTATCTGCACCTAAATAAACAGTTTGAGCGTAGTTATCTAAATTAAAAATAATGGTATCACTTTGATATGCACATGAAAATGCGTCTACAACCTCGAACGAAAAACTTCCTCCAGAATTAATATATTTTATGGGACCTATTGATCCATCTGACCAATGAACAGTATAGCCTGATGGAACTTGCGGGTTCCATAAAATAGAATCTCCTGAACATATAAAATTTGCAGTCGGGTATCTTAAATAGATGTTTGGTTTATAATCTATTTGATCGTAATGTACATATCCAAACTCATCAATAACAGTTACAGAATAGGTGCCAAAAGAAGTTACACTTATTGATGAACTTGTTTCACCAGTAGACCATTCATAAGAGGCGTATCCCAAACCTGGTGTAAGTGTAATAGTCGAATCACAAAACCCATTATATTTAAAAATATTACCCCCTAAATTTGCTCGAGGCACATAGCGACAATCAATAAATTTCTCAATCTTGCGATAAATACTTGTGTCCGAAGTATTTTTCAATATAATCAGTTCATGAACTCCTCCGTTATAATTATCTAAATAGTCTTGATTGCTTCCAATTTTTAAAGTCGCTCCAGCAGCAACTGGAATTACATTTGCATTTGATGATGTCATTAGAATTCCTGAAGAAAATAATTTAGCAGTCAATTTAGTATTAATCCCAGTGATTATTTTATGACTTGAATTTGGTGTTTGAATGTCAAAAGTAAATGTAGAGCCATTGTAACCTAAAAAACGCATTGCACCATTGTTATAGCTACTTCCTGCAGTTCTAGCTGCATATTGAGGTGCGAAAGAACCACTATTGCCAAGAAAAAATAGCGCTCCGTATCCTTGATTTCGATTAATATTTAGCGAAATAAAGCCGAGTGTACTATCATTTGGAATGTTAATATTGTTTATGGATGTTGCCATGCCATCCGACCCTACAAAATCAACATAAGCATTGTTTCTAACGCCCCCATTTATTTTATACAGTGGCTTTAATGCTGAATTTGCTTGAGTGGCATGATAAGAATAATTAGACAAATCGTTCCATGAATCTACCAAAGTATTATTTGGTAATGAAATATTTTTTGATGATAACCACAAAATCGTGTTAGAAATATTTTTTGGCGAAAATAAATTAAGGATAAAAAATGATGACCAATTTGTTGAGTCTCCAATTAAATAAGCTTTTGTGCGCCAATAATATTGAGTATTTATGTTTGGTAATTGTAACAAAACATCCCTTGCAGCCAAAGTTGTGTCATGTTGTATATTAGAAAAATCATTAGTTGAACTAATCTGGAATCTATAACTAACCGCACCTGCAACCCTATTAGCCGAAAAGGTGATTAAAGTATCTGATGTATACAAATTATTCTTCGGTTGATAACATGATGATGATGTCTGTCCCAACAATAACCCTCCTTCAACAAGAAAAAAAACGGTTACAATTATTTTAAGTAAATTCTTCACTGATAAATTTTTCTATTCACAACAAAAATGGAATAATTTTCTTATAAATCCAAATAACAAAATCAAATGTAAGTTTACACAATTTAAAAACAATTGATTGGGCCAGTGTTATTAAAATTATATATTCGAATTGCGTGAAATTATTTTAAGAAAATTAAACGTTTAAACTGCTAAATTTTCAATTAATATTAAGCTCGAATGATAATTGTTTAAAAAATAATGTATGAATTACAATGGCGAAAAAAGAAAATGTTAATTTTAATACGTAAAATTGTAAACAGAAACAATCGATTCTTTTAGATTTATGCTGTTTTTCTGAACAAAAAACTTAATTAGTGCATTGTTTATGAAATTATTATGTCTGTTTATTAAAGTTAGTTAAATGTTAGATGAGGAAAAGTGGACAGAAGTAATTAGTGCTAAGAGACATCTTTTGGACATCAATTTAAAAGAACTTTGGCGATACCGCGATTTGATCATACTTTTTGTAAGTCGTGATTTTATTTCCACATACAAACAAACAGTTTTAGGACCTATCTGGTTGTTTTTACAACCTTTATTAACTACACTTACTTTTTACATTGTTTTTACCCAAATAGCACAAATTTCAACGAATAACATTGACCCAATTCTTTTTTATCTTTCTGGAATTACACTTTGGAATTATTTTTCAGATTGTTTGAATAAAACTTCTAATACTTTTGTTTCGAATGCTGGAATTTTTGGAAAAGTTTATTTCCCGAGATTAACAACACCCATCTCCATTGTTCTTTCTAATTTAATAAAGCTTGGTATTCAATTAGTTCTTTTGATTGCCGTTGCAGCCTATCGTGTTATTTTCAACGGAATTACAATTGAAGCCAATTGGACACTATTAATGCTGCCACTACTTATTTTAATTCTTGCTATCATGGGTCTAGGCCTTGGTATTATTTTCTCGTCGCTGACCACCAAGTATAGAGATTTAAGTTTTTTATTAACGTTTGCTGTGCAATTGTTGATGTATGCAACTCCTGTTATTTATCCACTAAATTTCACAAGTGGTAAATTGCATTTACTTATTTCTTATAATCCTTTAACGCCAATCATGGAGAACTTCCGATTTGCCTTATTTAATGTTGGCTCATTTGATTTAAAAGGATTAGTATATGCTGGAGCATTTAGTTTAATTACATTGGCTTTTGGTATAATTCTATTTAACAAGGTAGAAAAAAGTTTTATGGATACTGTTTAGTATTTCAAATTTAGAACATGAGTGATACTGTAATTAAGGTTGAAAACCTATATAAACAATACCGACTGGGACAAGTGAGTACCGGTACTATTGCGCACGATATAAACAGATGGTTCTATAAGGTACGTGGGAAAGAAGATCCTTATGAAATGGTAACTGGATTAAACACAAGAGATATTAAAGATAATTCGGAGTATGTTTGGGCTTTACAAAATATCAATTTTGAAGTGAAGCAGGGAGAAGTTCTAGGGATTATTGGGAAAAATGGCGCTGGGAAAAGCACACTTTTAAAAATACTTTCTAAAGTTACTTCACCTACCAGGGGAGAAATAAAAGTAAAGGGAAGAATTGCTTCTCTGCTTGAGGTTGGAACTGGTTTTCACCCAGAATTAACTGGTAGAGAAAACATCTTTTTAAATGGAGCTATTTTAGGCATGTCGAAAAGTGAAATTCGGTCTAAATTTGATGAAATTGTTGCTTTTTCTGGTGTTGAGAAATATATCGATACTCCTGTTAAACGCTATTCTTCTGGGATGTATGTTCGCTTAGCTTTTGCAGTAGCAGCGCATTTAGAACCAGAAATTTTAATTGTGGATGAAGTTCTTGCTGTTGGGGATGCAGAATTTCAGAAAAAATGCCTTGGCAAAATGAAAGATGTCAGTAATCAAGGTAGAACAGTTTTATTTGTTAGTCATAACATGAATGCTTTAGAAAATTTATGCGATAGAATACTTCAAATAAATAAAGGACAGAGTTACCCTATTCAAACCGATGTAAGAAGAACAATTCAAAATTACTTATTTGATGATTCAACAATTCAAAAACATCAGCTTATTTTAGGAGAAAAATATAATAATTTTGAATTCGCATTAAAAAAAATATACTTAACGGATTTACAAGATAATTTGTTAGAAGGAAACTGTTTTTCGCCATTTGATGACATTAAAATTAACCTTGAAGGTGATTTAAATAAATTTGACAATAGATTAAGAATAGGTTTTGAATTAAAAGATTCGAACCATCAAACTTTGTTTTTTTCTTTTAATAGAGATATTGACGAAAATTTACAAATTGATGAAAATAAAAATATAAAATTTTCTACAATTATTCCAAAGCATATGCTTAATGAAGGAGAGTATAAATTACATCCATGGATAGATCTTTATCATCTATCAAATATTAATGACTCAGAAAATGAATTTATTAATTTTACAATTCAAGGAAAAATAAGCAACTCTCATTATTACAATAAATCAAGACCTGGTGTAATTGCGCCATTATTAACTTGGAAACAATCTAAAATCTAATAAATAAAAACTATTATGAAAATTATACTATTAAAATTATTACTAAAGGTTAAATACAGTAAAATAGTATCATCTTTTGTTATGAAAATAAATGATGCCGAAAGAAATTACCATTTAAAAAATAACTCTTACGTACATCCTATAATTGAATTAACAACTTCAACTGAAAATAAAATTAAGTTAGTAAAAAAGGTGGCAAGTCAAATTTATGGTGAAACATGGAATTATTATAGTGATGCACTGAGAGACGAGGTTAGTAAAAACTTTGAAGATTCAATTAAAGAATTAAAAAATCAAAAATTAACAGAAATAAAATATCTTGAAATTGGCTCCGCACAAGGTATGTCAATGTCATTAAACGGATTGCTATTAAATGAATATTTTAACAAAATTGATTTAACTTCTCTCGACCCATATTTTGAAAATGGTTATTTTGAAGGAGAAGAATGTATATCAAAAGATTTGCAGCATATTACGATAAATAAGTCAACTAAAGAAAAAGCATTTAATCTTTATAAAAGTCTAAATCTAAATGTTGAATTGATTGAGAAAACAAGTTTTGAAGGATTAATTGATTTAATAAATAATGGAAAGAAGTTTAATTATATTTACATAGATGGTTTTCATGAAAACTTTGTACCAATGCAAGATTTATCTTTGTGTTTGCAACTTTTGGAGCCAAACGGAATAATATTATTAGATGATCATCAATCTTGGGAGGATGTAGGATTCTTAAAATATATTTGTGATAAAAATATGGACAAAATTAGTGAATCATGGAAAATAATCGCTTATAAGTCAAGAAACTAAAAGTCTTGTTTAAAAATATGAATATTGCATTAGTTATCGTTTACAACCATCGCTTTGATCAAAACATCCCTAAATTAAATAAAATTTATGGTGAGCGTTTTTCTCAAATATATCATTTGGTTCCTTTCTATGATGGTGATTTACCAAATGTGATTCCTGTTTATGAAAGCTCTTTTTACTTTCAAGCATATGTTGGTGTAGCTTGGTCAAAATTAAAATCTAAAGGTTTTGAAGAATTTATTTTTATCGGAGACGATTTAATTTTAAATCCCTCAATAAATGAACAAAATATTAATGATGTTTTGAAGCTGAAGATTGGTGATGCCTTTTTACCTTGGTATTGGGGTTCTTTTGCTGAAATCCCAATGGAATACCCAAATTTCTTGCCCGCTTGGAATGCTTTTTCTCAAAAAAAGCACCTGAAACAGCATGCAATTAATTGGCAAGATGCACTTCCACCATACATAGAAGCGAAAAATATTTTAGAAAAAAATGGTTTTGATACAGGTAAAATAACACGTAAAAATTTAAAAGGGTATTATCATTCCTATAAATATAATTATTTCAAAAGCAGGTTAAAGAAATACATTCAACTTTTATACACAAACAAACGATTACCTCCATATCCTATTGTTGCTGGTTATGCAGACTTTTTTGTGATTCCAGAAAGTGACATGGAAAAATGTGTTGAGATGATGGAGGTTTTTAGAATGATGCGATTATGGGTAGAGTTTGCAATACCTACTGCACTATTATTATGTTGTAAAAATGTTGTGACCGAAAAAAATATTGAATGGAAAGGACAGTTACCTTTGGAGTTTTACAAATTTGCAGAACGTCAAAATGTAGATATAAACCGGCAGAAATTAAAAAAATTATTTGAACGTATTGAGCAAAATGATTTCTCCAGCTTGAAAGATTTATTTGATATTGAGGATTTATATATTCATCCGATAAAACTATCAAAGATTAATGTCAATTTATAATTTTATATATGTATAAATTCTTAGTAATCGGTTGTGGTAATATTTTTACATCCTTCCACTATCCTATTTTAAAAAAATTAAATCAACGAATTATTGGTATTGTCGAACCTAAAAAAGAAAATTACACCACCTTTTGTGAAAAAGAAAATCTTTTAAATGTGGCCTATTTTCAAAATATAAATGATGTCAGCTTTGATGAAACTGATATTGTACTAATTTGCAGTCCTTCAGCATTTCATGCAGAAACAATTGATTTTTTGATATCAAAAAACGTTGCGATTTTCTGTGAAAAACCAATTATAACCAATTATAAAAGCCATGGTGACGAACTGAAAAATAAACTTCTTAATTATTCTAAAACAGTACAAGTTGGTTATTACCGAAGATTTTCAAATGCAACAAATTATGTTAAACAATTAATTGATTCTGAAGTGTTTGGACATGTTAATTCAGTAACAATGAAAGGGGGCTGGCCAGCTAAAAGTGATTTACCCAATTCTATTACAGACAAAAAATTGAGTGGTGGTGGAATTACCATGGATTATGGATCGCATTTTATTGATCATTGCTTATTTTGGTTCAACAATATTGAACTACAAGAGTATGCTGATGATAGCGGGGGTGGAATTGAAGTGAATTCCCAAATAAAATTAAAACATAGTAGTGGATTTCCAATTCAAATTGATTTGAGCTGGACTAATTTTATGGGGAATTTTATTCAGATTAACTTTGAAAAAGCAATTGTTTTTTTGGGTTTCAATAATCCACATAATATTGAAATAATTGAAATAAACTATCAAAGTCAAAATATAACTTTAAGCAAGGATATCTCTCGAAAAAATTTCGAAACAACAAATTTTAAATTTATTAATTCAGCAGCAGAAAGTCAATGGGAGGAATTTTATTCAAGAATGGACGGTCAAAACGAACTGATTTCTAATTTAAATGATGCGTTTGAAGTCTCTCGCATAATTTCTGAATGTTATGAAAATCGAAAGAAATTAATATTGAGTTGGGGTAATTAAATTGTAAGAAAAAAATTCAAATGAAAATTGCAATAATAGGAAGCACAGGAGAAATAGGTTCAAGATTGGCGATTCACCTTTTAAATAAAAAGATGGATGTTAAATTATTATCTCGAAATATTGGGATTCGCTTGATTCGTTATGAAGGGTTGAATCATTCATCCATTGATTTGCTTGAAAAAGAAAAATTAATAGATTTTTTACAAGGAATTGACTGTGTAGTTAATTGCGCAATTGATAAACGAGAATACGCAACTGAAGATGAGTCAGTAAATAAAAATAAAGAAGCAATTGAAAACTTATTGGAAGCTTCTGAAAAAGCTGGTGTGAAAAGATTCATTGAACTAAGTAGTATAGCCGTATTACCACCTCAAGTAACTGAAGATGTATTGAATAATCCATTTGAATATTCTAAAGAAACTGACTGGTACACTCGTGCGAAAATAGAAAATGAAAAACTTGTAATGAATAGACAATCTAGTATGAATATTCAAGTTATTCGCGCTGGAATTGTATACGGGCCATATTTGCATTGGTCTAAATTGGCATTTATTCGTACACAAGGTAAAATTGTCATTTTACCTCAAATTATGAATTCTATCTGTCATGCAATACATGTTGATGATCTAGTTGGGTTAATTGAGAATTCAATTTTCACAGATAATATTTCAATTTCAAAACTTATTTATGGAATCAACCCAGAAAAGATAACCTGGAAAGATTATTATGATTTTCATGGTAGGTTGATTTCTAATGAAGTTAATATTACTGAGTCTATTTCAATAAAAGCAATAGAGTTAATGAACTCTATCGACGGAGATGAATTGAGAAAACCAGGATTTAAAAGATCAATAATCGATGTTTTAAGAAGATCGTCTCATCTAATTCCCTCTTCAATTAAAAGAATAAAGCCTGTTTCAAAGCTAATTTATTATTTAAAAGGTATGAATTACGGCCTTTTGAATTATCCGCAATATTTAAATCCTAAAAACGAACCCAACAAGCAAAAGATATACCCTAATAATTTTGAATTAGAACTTTATAAATCTGATGCTATGCCGAAACAGAAACTAGAATATAATTTTAAAATAAGCCTTCAAGATGGCACGAAAAACGCTGCTAATTGGTGGCTTAAAAGAACTGAAAAATGAAAAAATACATTGTAATAACCTCAATCTTCGAACCATCTTCTGCTGTTCATAAATTTTCTCAGCTAAATGACTTTCAACTTGTTGTTGTGGGTGATTTAAAATCTCCAAAAGAATGGGAATGTAAAAACGTTATTTATCTTGGTGTGGAAGAACAAAAAGCATTAGGCTTTCCAATTCATGACCAACTGCCATACAATCACTATTGTCGAAAAATGATCGGCTACCTGTATGCTATACAACAAGGTGCTGAAATAATTATAGACACGGATGATGACAACCTTCCATATGAAGACTGGAGTTTCCCGTCTTTTTATGGAGAGTTTGAAAGTATTGCTAAATCCCAAGGATTTTACAATATCTATTCGGATTTCACAAAACAAAAGATTTGGCCAAGAGGATTACCACTTTCATTAATAAATGAGCAAAAAGATTTTATTCGAACAAATGGTAAATATGACATTGGCATCTGGCAAGGTCTTGCAGATGGGGATCCGGATGTAGACGCAATATATCGCCTTGTAGACAACACCCCTTGTACTTTTGAAAAAAGAGCACCAATTATTCTAGAAGAAGGTACAATATGTCCATTCAATTCTCAAAATACGGCATTTAGAAAAGAATTTTTTCCATTATTGTATTTGCCTTCTTTTGTTACGTTTCGATTCACAGATATATTACGTGGTTTAGTTGCGCAACCAATTTTGTGGAAGGCTGGGTTTAATCTTGGGTTCACGGAAGCAACTGTCTTTCAGGAACGAAATGCACATAATTATTTACGTGATTTTGAGTCTGAAATTCCAATGTATTTACAAACCGAAAAGGTGGTGAAAATTACACTTGAATGTATTTTAGAAAATAACAGTATTTCAGCTAATCTGCTGGCTGCATATAAAGGGTTATTAATTGAAGGAATTGTTCAGCAATGTGAAGTTGATTTACTTGAAACGTGGTTAAAATCATTTTAAATGTCAACTAAAAAGCCTCTCGTTTCTGTTATTATGGCCGTTTATAATGGTGAAAAATTCCTGCGTGAAGCTATAGAATCTATTTTGAATCAAACCTATGCCAATTTCGAATTTCTAATTATTAACGATGGTTCGACAGATTTGACAGAGGAAATTATTCTCTCCTATTCAGATTTACGAATTCGTTATATCAAAAACGAAACGAACTTAAAACTAATTGCATCGCTAAATAAAGGATTAGATCTAGCAAACGGTAAATATATTGCCAGAATGGATGCTGATGACATTTCTTTACCGAAAAGACTTGAGAAACAAGTTGATTTTTTGGAGGAAAATCAAGAAATAGGAGTGCTTGGTACTGGGGTAAAAACTATTGGTTTAGAAAATAATTATGAAGTTCATTTCAAACAGGGACATAATCAAATTCGTTTTGAATTGTTTTTTCATAATTACCTGCACCATCCAACGGTAATGTTAAGAAATGATTTAATAAAAAAAAATAAAATATATTATGAGAATTATCTTCATGCAGAGGATTATGCCTTATGGATAAAACTGACGGAATTCACTAAAATTGATATTTTACCAGAAATTTTACTCAATTATAGAATTCATGAATCTAACATCTCTGAAATTCATAAAAATCAGCAGCAAATTCAAACATCATATATCAGAAAGAACCAGATTCAACTATTGGGAATTGATGTGAATGACGATACTTTCAAAATCTATGAACATTTTATTGATTCTAACACTATTGACGAACCGGAACAGTTTGCAGTTCTTATGAAAATACTGCAAGAGATTATTCATAAAAACAAAGAATTACGTGTCATTAAAAATGAGTTATTATTCAATTATTATAATAACAAACTCAATAATTATCTTGAGAGAAATTGTTGGAGAATGGGTAATGAAATCAAAACCTATTTTAATTCGATTTTTAACATTTCGATTAAAACAAAGGTCAAGTTCATTTTTAAACAAAAACTTAGAATAAAAAGCTTATGGAATTAGAAAATCCATTGGTATCCATTTTAATGCCCGCTTACAATTGTGAAAACTTTGTGCAACAGGCAATTGATAGTATCATAAATCAGACCTATGAGAACTGGGAATTACTTGTAGCAGATGATGCTTCAACAGATAATACCCTCAAGATTATTGATGCATACTCGGATACACGTATCAAACGATTTCATAACGAAATTAATTTAGGATATCTTCAAACGTGGAATAAATTAATCCAATTTGCAAACGGAGAATATATTACATTTCAAGATGCTGATGATTACAGTGCGTTAAATCGAATTGAAAAATTAGTAAATACATTAAACAAAAATCAAGATTTAGGGTTGGTTGGTTCAAATTGTAAATTTATCACGGATGAAAGTTTGGAGGTTTCTACAACAAATTTCCCATTGAATCATGAAATCATTTTTAATGAAATCCCTTCAAAATTCCATTTTATTGGATCTGCTGTAATGATTCGTAAAGAAGTTTATGCTAAAATTGGTGGATATCATCTATTTTTCGACAGAATGGGAGCAGAAGACCATTATTGGATGTACCTTATTTTAGAAAAATACAAAATGGCCAATCTTTCTGATTCTCTTTATTCTTATAGGTTTAATGAAAATTCTGTAAGCGGTAATATTTCCAATAATCCCAGTAAATTAAATGTTCCTTTCGTTTTAGAACATTTAATTAAACAACGTAAGACATCTGGAATGGATGATTTGCAAAAAGGCAATCATGTTGCTGTACAAGCTCTATTGGCCGAATTGAACAAACCATTTATACTAGATCGTTCTTATTATTTCTACTATGTAGCAAGAAGAAGGTATTATGAAGGTCATAAGAAATTAGCCTTGTGTAATTTGAGAAAAGCGATTAAAATCTCACCTATGCGCCTCAATTATTACAAAGATTATCTTTACTTTTTAAGAAATAAACTATGAAGCCAATTGTATCCGTTCTAATGCCTGTTTACAACGGCGAAAAATTCCTAAAAGAAGCTATTGAAAGTATCCTATATCAAACATACACAGATTTTGAATTTTTAATTATAAATGACGGGTCTACTGATAAAAGTGAAGAAATAATTCTTGGTTTTAATGACTCAAGAATTAGATATGTCAAAAATGATGAAAACATTAAATTAATAAAAACATTGAATAAAGGAATTAATCTTGCAAATGGTCAATTTCTAGTGCGTATGGATTCAGATGACATCTCTTTTCCGAACAGAATTGAACGACAAGTTAATTTTATGCGTAATAATATAGATGTAGTTGTTGCTGGCTCATGGTTTCAGTGTGTCGGGAATAATAGTAATATAATTCAATACTCCACTCAACATAATGCAATTGTAACAGAATTTCTTTATAAGTGCTCAATATGCCATCCAAGTACTATTTGGAGATTAGAAAATATAAATACATTAATATTTAACACAGATTTTGATCACGCGGAAGATTATGAATTTTGGATTCAATGCATGAACAAAGGAAAATTAGCAAATATCCCAGAAGTACTTTTGAAGTACCGAACTCACGATATGAATGTTAGTTCACAATATTCAGAAATTCAAAACACTAACTCCAAATCGATTCGCAAGAACTTATTTCTAAAAATTGGTGTTGAAATCTCTCCGGAAGAATTAGAATCATTTGAAGCGATGTGTTATTCTAACTGGCAATATTTTGATAAACCAACAAAAATAAATGAACTAAGCATATTATTGAGTAATCTTATACACGAAAATATAAAAAGTGGTGTCATTGAACATATTTATTTAGAAGAATATTTCGCATTGAAATGGTTTCATTTAAATTATAATTGTGGATCTTTGGTGTTACTTAACAGTAATAAATTAATAAATTCTATTTCCTGGTTAAAAAAAATAAAATTCATTATTAAATCAAAGTTTAATTAATGGTATCTCCATTTTTCTCAATCGTTTTACCGACATACAACAGGGCTCATTTAATTGAAACTGCAGTGAAGAGTGTTTTAAATCAAACTTTTTCAGATTGGGAATTAATTATTGTAGATGATGGTTCAACGGATAACACAAGGGAATTGATCCAAACCTATCAAGAAAAAGATGCACGTATCCGTTATATTTACCAAGAAAATCAGGAACGATCAGTAGCCCGAAATAATGGTATAGAAAAAGCAACAGGTCAATATGTATGTTTTCTCGATAGCGATGATTATTTTTTGAAGGAAAAGTTAGCAAGTTTTTTTGAAGCTATTCAGGGACAAGAAACAACAAAACTATTTTACGATGCCTTAGCATTCGAAACCGCAGGGAAATTAGGGTTTTTCTACTTACCCGTGATAAAGCAGGAAGAAACACTTCATGAATTCCTTTTGATGAACCATCTCGGTGCCATGCAACTTTGCATTCCAGCTTCTGCATTAAAACTAGAGAGGTTCAATCCTTCGCTGCGTATTGGTGAAGATTTTGAACTTTGGTTAAGGTTTGCTGATAGTTACGAATTTATTGCGGTAAATAGCAATAACACCGTCGCAGTTGAACATGATGAACGATCAATTAATTTATTAAATGATACTCAAATAAATGATGTCATAAAACTTTATAATTTTATTTTTAAGCAAAAAAATCACGGAAGTAAAGTATTAAAGAGGACTAAAAATAAAATTTATGGAAAATTATTCTTTAATGTCGCAAAGATAAAAATGAAGCATTCAAAAAAATACCAGGCTAGTGTTTGGTTATTAAAATCATTGTTAACCGATCCTAGAAGTAAATTAAACAAGCATATATTTTACTGTTTAAAAAATTTAATCTTTGGTAAAATCCCAACACAATATCAACAAAAATAGAAATGTTAGAATAAATGGCAATGTTCTTTCCTAGCCTCGCAGACTTTTGTGCAAAAAATGTTTGGAGAGGCGGGGAACTGGACTACCACTAAAGTTTTAGAGTTGAAGTTTTTGGAAGGTAAGGAATGTAGCGAAGCAAAATTTAACTATTGGTTAGCAAAATGGAAAGCGATGCAAGTTTTGGATGAAAAAGTTGGTTTTTCGTGAGCTTGGTTTTTCGGAAGTTAATCTGGGAAAGGTGCTACAGAGAGTTTAAATAAAGCAGATTTTTATATATTTGTTCTGGCCAATGATAAAAAGTCCGACTAGTTTAAGACTAGACCGCCATTTAACACGATTTCATTATGATAATAAAATACATTCAAAAACTTAGACATTTCAGCATCTTAGAAAGATTTAAACTTTTGAAATATACATTTGGCAATATTTTAATAAATTCAGTATCAAAGAATTTAATCAAAACATTCGAACTTTTCAAAACTCTTGAAGAACTAGGATACATCGTTAATAAAGTTGGAAAAATGAATATTATTCATTTCAAGAACCAAAAAATTCTAATTGCTAACAATTCTTCGGACGCGCAAGTATTTGAACAGATTTTCCTTGATGAAGAATATAGTCCAATTCTGAAATTATTTTTAGATATGAAAATTGAACCAACTTTCATGATGGATGCCGGCGCAAATATAGGGTTGACAAGTTTATACTTCAAAGCTCATTTTCCACACATGCAAATTATAACTCTAGAGCCTGCAGAAAGCACTTTTAATCGACTAACACAAAATATCCTAATAAATAATTATACTAATGTTATCAATATCAAAAAAGGTCTTTGGGGCAAGTCAACAAAACTTAAAGCCGACAGATCTTTTCGAGATGGGCAAGATTGGTCATTTAGATTAGTTGAAGCAAGACCAACTGAACAAACACTTTTTGAGTCAACTTGTGTTCAAGATATTATTTCTGATTACTCCCTTCTTAAAATAGATTTTCTTAAAATGGATATCGAGGGCGGAGAAGACGATGTTTTTTCGAATAATAGCAATATTAACTGGTTAGATAAAGTAGCTGTAATTGCTATTGAGATTCATGATGAGTTCAATTGCAGGGAACGAATTGAATCTATGTTACAAAAATATAACTTTGAGCTTTCTCACTCTGGGGAGTTAACTATTGGGATAAATAAGATTCTCGTCCCATGAAAAACTCCATTATTATATTCATACCCTACTTCGGTAAATGGCCTGAATGGATAGAATTGTTTTTCCATTCTCTCGAGCTTAATTCAAGTGTTGACTTTCATTTTTTTACAGATTGTGACAATTCAGTATTTTCTTCTCCGAATCTGTTTTTTCATGATATGTCATTTGAAAGTTATGTTGCAAAAGCAGAAGAAAAAATTGGTGTATCTATCAATATTCTTAATGCTTACAAAATTTGTGATTTGCGACCGATGTTCGGGATAATACATTCTGAAATTATTGAAAATTATGATTTTTATGGTTGGTGTGATATTGATTTGCTTTTTGGTGATATAAGAAGCTTTTATTCGTGTGAACTTTTGCATAAATATGAAGTTTTCTCCACTCATAGTGATAGAATATCAGGACATTTTGCATTATTTAAAAATACAAATGCTAATAAAAAAAAGTACTTAAATATTTATGATTGGAAAGCTGTTTTAAAAGATCCAAAGTTTGTTGGGATTGATGAAATTGGCATTACGAAAGCCTACACTATGACAATTTTTGATAAAATAAATGAAAAGTTCAATTTTTCATTTAACAATTTTATCACACGTCATTTTAAAAACAAACGTTTGAAAAAATTGTATTTGGTTGAGCAATTCACAACACCATTTACGCCTATAAAATGGATTGATGATTCAATTAATAGTGATCAACCTTCGGTTTGGTATTATCAGCAAGGTAATGTAACTAATAATAGAGATCTTGATAGAAACTTCATTTATATCCATTTCATGAATTTTAAAAGTAGTCAATGGAGACATGATGGAACAAAAGCACCATGGGAAAAAAAACAAAAAGTTTATTTTGTTTCTAATGATCAATTGAACGAGAAAATTGAAATTTCACCTAACGGAGTTTATGTATTTGAAACATTAAAGAAGAAGTTAAAAAAGTTTATTTAACATTAGAAAGTTTGTCATGAGTGACAGTTCCGGTGAACTAGTGCATAGATATTTGCCCGTTACTTTTTTTAATACAATGAATTTTCAAAAAAATAAGAATTTCTTTCAAGAAGAACTAAATCGGAAAAGAATTGAGGAAAAATTTAAATGTAATTTGAGGAAAATGAAAATTGTTCATCTAATTCCTGAGCTAAAAAAAGGTGGCGCTGAGCGATTAGCCTTAAACATTGTCAATGGTATGCAAACGCTTTCAAATATTGACGTACAACTTATTACATTTCGCTCAGAAAACGATTATCAATTTCTGACCAAATCAATCAATTGGATAGTAATTCCATCAAAAGTAGTCCCTTCTTTTTTTGGAAAATCAATTATTGAAGTACAACGATTGCAAGATTATATTGATACTTTTCAACCAGATGTAATACATTCGCATTTGTTCGAGACAGAATTTATTCTAGCACATATTTTACTACCTACAAAAACGAGTCGTATTGTTCATTTTCATGATAACATGCATCAATTTCGTAATTTTCAGTTGAAAATGTTTCTCAATAAAACCTGCTTAACTGATTTTTTCGAAAAGCGAATTATTTTAAAAAGCTATCCTAAGAATACAACAGCGATTTGTATTTCTAAAGACACTAAGCAATTTGCTGATAAATCTTTACCTAGAAGAATTTCAATAAAACTTTTGCATAATGCAATTGATTTGGTTCGTTTCCAACCAGATGAAAAGCAGCTAAAAACAAATGAAATAACAATCATCGGAAGTTTGGTAGATAAAAAAGGGCAGCAATTAGCAATAGACTGTATTGCAGAATTAAAAACCCGAGAAGTTGAACTTCATTTGAACATATTAGGGGATGGTGTAAACCTGAAGTCATTACAAAAACAAATTAATCAACTTAGTCTTCAAAATTCTGCAACACTGCATGGGAATGTTGAATATCCAGAGCAATTCTTACGGAGAAGCAGTATATATTTACATACTTCTTATTATGAGCCTTTTGGACTTGTTCTAATCGAAGCAATGGCCTGCGGATTACCCGTGGTCTGCACAGATGGAAAAGGAAACCGCGATTTAATTCATGAAAGCGAAAATGGTTTTATGATTTGGGAAAGAGATCCAAAACTTCTAGCAGATAAAATTGAACTTTTACTTAAAAACGAAGATTTACGCATGGAAATGGGCGAAAAGGCTAGAAAATTTGCACAAGGATTTGGAATGGAAAATTATGTAGATCACTTGCTTTCGATTTACAAATCTTGAATTGCTTTTACAAATTGACTGAAATTATCTTCAGCATTATAATTGTTTTTCCAAGTTTCAAAACTAGCTTGTTGTTTTAATTCTTTTTTTTCTAATGGTAATTCAATAAATGATTGAATTGTATCTGCCAATTCCGAAGGCACTATATTGGCTTCCACTAAGGATCCATTATCACTGTTCACAATTTCTGAATTTCCACCCACATTGGTTGCAATCACAGGAATCCCAAAAGACATTGCCTCCATGATTGAAACTGGAATGCCTTCAGTCGTGCTCACATTTATAAATAAACTTGGGTTATTTTCTGCGTACCAATTAATAATTTCCTGGTTTGTAACCCTTCCCATAAATTCTGCTTTTATATGATCCGGAAGTAGTTCTTTTGCTAACGCTTTTATTGTTTCTAATTGTGGTCCATCTCCAAAATGTACCCAAGTAATATTCGTTTTTTTAATTTCAGCCAAAGCTTTTACGATTAGGTCAAGTCGTTTCAAAGGAATTACGTTTGAGCAACTTACTAAAATAAACTTTTTTGAATGTATAGGATATTGTTTCTGTTCGGAGACTCCTAATCGGGCAACTCTTATTTTGTCAATGTTTTCGATTTTCCAATTACTAGCTGCATATGCTTTTCCTTTTTCTGAAATTGCAAAAATTGCACTTAAATTATTTGTGATAAAATGTCGAAAAGGAAGATAATTTAATGTACTCGCTTCAAAATACACGTCCCATCCATGCATGCGAGATATGACAGTGATTCTAGGATTTAATTCTCGAAACATCGCCAAACCAATAGCAATATCATCACTCCAATAAGAATAATAATGGAGAGTAGATTCATTCTTTTCAATCGTCAAAAGCTCTTGACAATAATTCTTCACTTTCTTAGCCCGAGAAATAGAAATTAGCATTGTAGATAAAATCCCTTTTGTCAAATTTCTTTTATAACTCTTTTTAATTATGGACCTCTCTTTCCAAAAGAGTGGATGAAAAATATTAAAGAGAGATTGTATTTTTTGAGTTTTGGAAAATGATAGGTCTATTCTTCTTACTGAACAATTTGCAGGTAGTACACGTGTTTGTTTATCTCTTATATTTTGGGTAAAAATAATGACTTCATCAAATCCTGCTGCTAAAAAACCAATTTCCGATTCTAAAAATGTTTCTCCTGAACCAAATGGGAAATCTGCAGTAAAAAGAATAAGTTTATTACTCATCTTTTTTTATAGAAATTTGGATGAATAAACAGCTTTTAATCCTAAAGTCAAGTCAGTTGTCGCTTTCCAACCTAACTTATTAGCCTTTTCAACGCTCATTAATTTACGAGGCGTTCCATCAGGATATTGAGTATTCCATATGATTTCGCCTTCAAAACCAACTATTTCTTTAATTATTTCTGCTAATTCTTTAATTGAAATATCTCCACCAGTGCCAATATTGATATGCCCAGAATCAGAATAATTCAACATGAAATACAAACAAGCATCTGCTAAGTCTTCAACATGCAAAAATTCACGAAGAGGTGATCCCGTTCCCCAAAGTTCGACCCCTTCGACCCCTTCGACATGCTCAGGGGCCATCTTAGCTTCATGAAACTTGCGCAACATGGCTGGAATAACATGAGAATTGTTCAAATCATAATTATCATTTGGCCCATATAGATTTGTTGGCATCAAAGAGATATAATCACATCCATACTGTTCTCGGTAATAATCACACATTTTTAATCCTGCAATCTTAGCTAATGCATATGGTTCATTTGTAGGTTCCAAAAGTCCGGTCAATAAACTATCTTCTTTGATCGGTTGATCAGCAAATTTGGGATAAATACAAGACGAACCAAGAAAAAGTAATTTTTTTACAGAACATTTATGTGAAGCATGTATCACATTGCATTCAATCATTAGGTTTTCATAAATAAAATCGGCTTTAAACGTATTATTTGCATGAATTCCTCCAACCTTTGCCGCAGCAAAAAAAACATATTCGGGTTGTTCTAAATTAAAAAACTGATTTACCTCCTCTTGATTGCGCAAATCCAACTCTTTAGATGAACGTAAAAGTAAATTAGTATATCCTTCTTTCTTTAATTTTCGAACTATTGCTGAACCAACCATTCCATTATGTCCAGCAACATATATTTTTGCTTCCTTATTCATTTGGGCTAAACCTTTCGTGTCCACCTTCAATAAGGTACTTTTCTCTTTCAAAATAATTCAAATCTGCAACCACCATCTCTTTAATCAGTGCATGTAAATCGTAACTTGGCATCCATCCTAATTGTGTATTTGCTTTGCAAGGGTCACCTATTAATAATTCTACTTCCGTTGGTCGGAAATAGCTCGGGTCAACCTTTAAAATGACCTGTCCAATTTGTAGTCCATTAACCTTTGGTTCCAGAAATTCAATCACTCCTATTTCCTGTAATCCTTTTCCCTCAAATCGTACTTGAATTCCTACCTCACTAAATGCCATTCTCACAAATTCTCTTACTGCAGTAGTAACTCCCGTTGCAATAACATAATCTTCTGGTTGATCTTGCTGTAACATTAACCACATAGCCTCCACATAATCTTTCGCATGCCCCCAGTCACGTTGGGCATCTAAATTACCTAAGTATAAACAATTTTGTAATCCCAAGGCAATTTGTGCCGCCGCGCGTGTTATTTTACGTGTCACAAATGTTTCTCCCCTTCGCGGTGATTCATGATTAAATAGTATTCCATTGCAGGCATACATGCTATATGCCTCTCTATAATTCACTGTTATCCAATAGGCATACTGTTTAGCCACTGCATAAGGACTTCGGGGGTAAAAAGGTGTTTTTTCTGATTGAGGCACTTCCTGAACCAATCCATATAACTCAGAAGTTGATGCTTGATAAATTCTTGTTTTTTCAGTTAGCCCCAACAATCTTACTGCTTCCAAAATTCGCAAAGTACCTATTCCATCAACATCTGCTGTATATTCTGGAGTTTCAAAACTTACTTTGACATGTGACATTGCACCGAGATTATAAATTTCATCTGGTTGCACCTCCTGAATGATCCGTGTAATATTCATAGAATCCGACAAATCACCATAATGTAGCTTGAATCTTACATTTTTTTCATGTAAATCCTTGTAAAGGTGGTCAATTCGTTCAGTGTTAAACATAGACGATCTTCGTTTAACGCCATGAACCTCGTATCCTTTTTCAAGTAGTAACTCAGCAAGATATGAACCATCTTGTCCTGTAATTCCTGTTATAAGTGCTTTTTTCATTTATAAAATTGAAGTCTAATTATGAAAGAATAATAAAATCTAAACTTTAGTTGTTGCTAAATTTGAAAACTGTAATATTCTTTTTCTATTCAAAAATAGCAAAACTCTTCAAATGATGTATTGAAAATACATTGTCTTTTTATTTTTTTGATTTATATCTCACAATTTCCCATTGTGGGTTTTGGGCCAATAATCAATTGATTTTCTTAAGGAAATCGTGAATAATTTAATTTATTTCTTTGAATTACTATATTTGTAATATGCACATTACATTAGTCGCTGGTACAAGGCCAAATTTTGTTAAGATAAGTCCGTTAATCCACGCGATTCAGAAACAAAAGGAATTAGGGGTATCTATAGATTTCAACTTAGTTCATACAGGTCAACATTATGACACTTCAATGAGTGATTCATTTTTCACACAGTTGAACATCCCTCAACCAACAATAAATCTTGAAGTAGGTAGCGGAACGCAAGCAGAGCAAACAGGCAACATCATGCTCGGTTTTGAAAAATTTTTAACGAACAATCCAACAGACCTGGTCCTAGTGGTTGGAGATGTTACTTCAACCATGGCGTGTGCGATTGTTGCTAAAAAATTAAACCTACAACTTGCTCATGTTGAAGGAGGCATTCGTTCCTATGACATGTCAATGCCTGAAGAAATAAATCGCAAAGTAACAGATAGCATAACTGATTTGTTTTTCACAACCTCATCCGTTGCAACGAAAAATCTTTTGAACGAAGGAATCCGTGAGGATCAAATTTTCTTTGTTGGAAATGTAATGATTGATTCATTATTAAAGAACAAACCTTTCTTCAAGGAACCTTCATTTTTTCAAAATCAAGGCATTGCGTCAAAAGAATATTTCACTTTGACTTTGCATAGACCAAGCAATGTTGATGATCCCGACAATTTAAACATGATTTTAAAAACCATTCAAGAAAATTCGAATGGTAAAAAAATCATTTTTCCAATACATCCAAGAACTCAAAAAATTATCGAACAACACTCTATAAATGTTGAACAAATCATTTGTGTTCCACCACTTAGTTATTTAGAATTTAACTACCTCGTTTCAAACTCCTTCGCTGTAATTACAGATTCTGGTGGTATTACAGAAGAAACAACTGTTATGGGTATACCATGTCTTACTCTGCGGAACAATACAGAACGTCCTGAAACTGTGACAACGGGGACCAATGTCTTGGTTGGTACATCAACGGATAATTTAATAAAATACCTCTCAATTCTTCAAGAGGGCAAGTGGAAAAAAGGTGGGATTCCAGAACTTTGGGATGGTAATGCATCGAACAGAATTATAAATCATCTTTTGACACTTTTCAATTAAATATGAAAATACTCATGATATCTCAGCATTTGTTTCCTATGCCAACTCCAAGGGCGCATAGAACAACTGAATTAATGATTGAATTGAGCAAAATGGGTCACGATGTAACTTTATATGCAGTTCTTGGGAAACATGATTATTCGTCGTTTGAAAAACAATATAATGTAAAAGTTAAAGGTATTTCATTGAAATATATGATCCATCCTTATAACAGTGATAATGACAAAAAAAGAGCTTTCGTCGATAAGGTACTTGGGAGATTGTTCAAAAAATTGGAGTTTCCAAATATAGAGTTTTTGTATAGAATTTCAGACATTCTAAAAAAAGACCACGATTATGATGCCCTAATTACAATTGCTGATCCGCACCAAATTCATTGGGGCACTGCAAGATACAAAGAAAAATATCCTAACAAATTTCCCAAAATTTGGATTGCTGACTGTGGCGATCCTTTTATGCTCAATGGGACTTCAGAAGGACATTTAGACTTTTTTAGCAAAAATGAAAAACAATTTTGTTCTCAATGTGATTACATAACAGTCCCTGTTGAAAATGCAAAAATTGGATATTTCCCTGAATTTAGAAATAAAATAAAGGTTATCCCTCAAGGGTTTAATTTCACTTTAGATCAAAATATACAACAAACGTCTAACTCCATACTAACGTTTGGTTTTGCTGGTAATTTCTACAAAGACATTCGCAATCCAGAATCATTTATTAACTATTTAGCGTCACTAAAAATTGATTTTAATTTTGTCGTTTACACTCCTTTTCCCAACCTCATAAATCAATATAAATCTACATTAGGGAATCGTTTGATTGTAAGAAATGCCATACCGAGAATAGAATTGATTGAAGAAATGAAAAAAATGGATTTTTTGGTCAATATTGAAAATATTAAAAGTCCTGCTCAAATACCAAGCAAGCTTATTGATTATGGTATTACTGGTAGGCCAATTCTATCCATTAATCCAACTGTTCTTAATACACATTTGATTGACGAATTCATGAATAAAGATTATTCAAACCAATTGATGATTGAAAATTTAATGCAATACCACATTTCAAGAGTAGCAGAAAAATTTATCGAATTAATTGAATCATAAAATACACATTCATACTCCCGCAAAATCCAAGTGGAGAAATTGGCGGAGTTGATTAAAGCAATCAACTAATTCGTTTAAAAGCAAAATTGAATTCCACATCATCAAAAGTGCAGAAGAAATAGAGATGCACATTTCGCCATTGAAAGCGAAGGTGTGTGCGTTCAAAAGGAAGTGATCAATGCACCAACTTGTATCGTTTGCTTCCACATTTCCACTATGCTGCGTTTTAAGCTCAGACTTTTTTCTTCTTAGTGCACCGAACACCGTCATTCACTGCGTGTGCAACCTACAAACCACAATCATTTCCCACCAAGGCCTGCGAGTCGTACGAACGAACCTGCGGGTATGCCCAGCACTCGCTGCTGGAACGCCGTTCTGCTATGCGCACAGCATGAACGCTTTCGTGAAGACCACGATTTTTTTTAAAACGCCCCTGTTTACGCGTATTCTGAAAAACACTTAACGTATATTAACAAGCTAGTAGCTAATAAACACCGATTTGGCACAAGATTTTATAGGGGTGTATGTAATAGAAACCCACCGACTCAAACTTACCTTGTTGCAATGAGGAGACGCAGAAAATAAGAAGCGAACGAAGCAACACTAAAAAGCAAGAGAAGGAAACTTAATTTAATAATCATGAAAAAGTCTACAAAAAATAAAATGTTGATGTACCAAATGGTTTCCGACATTATCAGTGATTACCCAAGTGCATGGTCTGGTATTCCTAAATTCGCAACCACTTTCACTACCTTTTCTGCAAAATTTGAAAGCCTCAAGGTTTTAGCAGAAAAAGAACGCGCTTATGTTGTTGGGGTGAAAGATAGTCGCGATTCGTTGCGCGAGGAAACAGCTGAAAACGCAATTCAAATCAGCTCTGCTTTAGTGGCTTTGGCTGCAGAAACAAAAGACATTGAATTGCTTTCTTTGATGCGCATTACCAAAGTACAGTTGTTGAACCGCTCCCATGCTGATACGGTAATTTTATTGGATCGCATCTTGATTCATGCACAACAATATAGCACAGACTTGGTGGAATATGGTGTTACGCAAGAATTGCTCAACAAACTAATTTTACTGCGCGATGAACTGGTCGTAAAGATTCTTTCACCGAGAAAAGCTATTTTGAAACGCAAAGATACGATCGTTCAAATTGCTACCCTGAGCAGTGAAATAGACCTGTTATTGAAAAACAGTCTTGATAAAATGGTCAACGTTCTGCGCACAGATAATATTCAGTTTTACAATGAATATTTCAACTCTCGAATGGTTTTAAGCTATGGCAACAATTCAGGTTCAATTAATAATACGAATGGCTGATGCAAGATCAAGTTTATAATCAATGTTAAAGTCCCTTGTCGTACGATGAGGGATTTTTTTTTGCTTAAAATAGTGCATCCTCATCGTAAAGAAATAGTACATCCTCCCCCTTTATCCCCACTTCGGTATGCTCAGTGCAGCGCTCCAAAGGGGGAGATTATAAAACTCCGAACAGAATAGTGATTAGTGCATATATTGCGGATTAAGGTTTCCCCCTCAAGAGGGGGACTAAGGGGGAGGATGCAAATAAAACTAAGGGGGAAGAAACTTAAGAGAGATGATTGGGGAGCTCCAAAGAATGAGATTTTAAACAATGAACCGCATGCATTATTTGTTGTGCAACATTATCTATTTGGTTTAACACCTCTCCTTCTTGAAATCGTAACACTGTAAAACCCAATCCAACTAGTTTATCCTGACGATACCTATCATATTCAGGTTTGTTAAAATGAGAATTTCCATCAATTTCAATTATTAAACCCAATTCCTTGCTGAAAAAGTCAACAATGAAATGATCTATTGGTCGTTGTCTATTAAACTTTACTCCTATTTTATTGCTCTTAAGAAGTGCTTTCCAAAGATACTTTTCAGCTCTAGAAACGGATTCGGTTCTCAATTCACGTGAAAATAATTTTAATTCTTTATTGTAAAAGTTATTCATTTTTAATACTTTACTTCAAGTTAAGGAGAAAAAATGGAATCAACGTATACTTCCCAACGACACTTTTGTGTCCTCCCCCTTTATCCCCCTCCGAAGGGGGAGATTCTAAAACTCCGAACAGAATAATGATTAATGTAGTTGCAGCGGATCAAGGTTTCCCCCTTCGGAGGGGGACTAAGGGGGAGGATGCAAAAAGGACTCCTCTCATTGCTTAGTATGATATTGAATCGGATTATTTGTATCCTTATAACAGCGAATCATCAAATCCTCCCCCTTTATCCCCCTCCAAAGGGGGAGATTCTAAGACTCCGAACAGATTAGTGATGAATGTAGTTGCGGCGAATCAAGGTTTCCCCCTCCAAAAGGGGAGAGTTAAAAAAAAGTACCTACATTTAGTCCATGCTTGTCATCGTAGATTATAAAATGGGAAATCTTCATTCGGTTAAGAAAAAACTTGATCGCTTGAAAGTGGATGCTGTGATTTCTTCGGATCCTAAAACCATCTTAAACGCTTCAAAATTGATACTTCCAGGTGTTGGTCATTTTGGGAATGCGATGAAGAATCTGAAAGAATTAAACCTTTTAGATGCTTTAAATGAAGCTGTTTTGGTGAAGAAAACGCCTATTTTGGGGATTTGCTTGGGCATGCAGTTAATGGCGA
>Ga0209190_1000603_pt1 | contig 26228 bp, 21 predicted proteins | sample M_140205_XF_Meta_FD_187315 | JGI IMG/M metagenome (GOLD analysis project Ga0209190, IMG submission 187315) | Freshwater microbial communities from Lake Montjoie, Canada to study carbon cycling - M_140205_XF_MetaG (SPAdes) (version 2) | ecosystem: Environmental > Aquatic > Freshwater > Lake... | reverse complement strand
ACATCAAGCACTATGGCTAAGGAAGCATTCAAACGCGACAAACCCCACGTGAACATCGGAACGATCGGCCACGTGGACCACGGCAAAACAACGCTCACGGCGGCGATCACCACCGTGCTCTCCAAGAGCGGTAAAGCGCAGGCCCGCGGCTACGCGGACATCGACGCGGCGCCCGAAGAAAAAGAGCGCGGCATCACGATCAACACCGCCCACGTGGAATACGAGAGCGACAAGCGCCACTACGCGCACGTCGATTGCCCCGGCCATGCGGATTACATCAAAAACATGATCACCGGAGCTGCCCAGATGGACGGCGCCATCCTTGTGGTCAGCGCCGCGGACGGCCCGATGCCTCAGACCCGCGAGCACATTCTGCTGGCCCGTCAGGTCGGCGTGCCTTCGGTTGTCGTCTTCATGAACAAGTGCGACATGGTCGATGACCCGGAACTCCTCGACCTCGTCGAGATGGAGATCCGCGACCTGCTCAACAAGTACGAGTTCCCGGGCGACGACATTCCGATCGTCAGGGGTTCCGCTCTCAAGGCGCTCAACGGCGATCCCGAGGGCGAGAAGGCGATCAACGCGCTCATCGAGGCTGTCGACAACTACATTCCCGAGCCGCAGCGTCCACTCGATCTGCCGTTCCTCATGCCCATCGAGGACGTGTTCAACATCGAGGGCCGCGGCACTGTCTGCACCGGCCGTGTCGAGCGCGGCAAGCTCAAGAAGATGGAGGAAGTCGAGATCGTCGGGATCAAGCCCACGGTCAAAACAACGGTCACGGACATCGAGATGTTCCGCAAGTTGCTGGACGACGCGAGGGCCGGCGACAACATCGGCGCGCTGCTCCGCGGCGTGAAGAAAGAGGACGTCGAGCGCGGCCAGGTCCTGGCCAAGCCCGGTTCGATCACCCCGCACAAAAAGTTCAAGGCTGAGGTCTACATCCTGAGCAAGGACGAGGGGGGCCGTCACACGCCGTTCTTCTCGAACTACCGCCCGCAATTCTACTTCCGCACGACTGACGTGACCGGAACGGTGAAGCTGCCGGACGGTGTCGAAATGGTGATGCCCGGTGACAACATCTCGATGGAAGTCGAGTTGATCACCCCGATCGCCATGGAAAAAACCATCCGTTTCGCCATCCGTGAAGGCGGCCGCACCGTCGGCGCGGGCCGCGTGGCGGAAATTCTGGACTAACCTTTGGAGGATACGCACAGGCCAGTAGCTCAATTGGTAGAGTAGCGGTCTCCAAAACCGTCGGTTGGGGGTTCGAGTCCCTCCTGGCCTGCTCTCCATTGATCTCTGGCTGCGCTTCCGTCCGCACATGATCCGCAAAATCAAAACTTTCATCGCCGAAGTCCGCTCCGAGTTGGGCAAGTGCACCTGGCCGTGGGATCCCAAGGAGAAGGGATTCCGCCGCTACAAGGAGCTGTCCGACTCGACGGTGGTTGTCGTTGTCGCGATGTCGATCGTCGGCGGATACATCGCGTTCTTCGATCTCATGCTGGTCAACGTGGTTGGCTGGCTAACCCGCCCGTAAGCACTCTCCCATGTCGACCACATCACTACGCATTCCTGCCCCGCGCGACCAATGGTTCGTGGTACAGGTTCTCTCCGGGCAGGAGAAAAAAGTCTACGACAGCATCCTCAAGCGGTTGAAGACCGAGGAGATGGGCGATCTGGTCTTCAACGTGCTCATCCCGACCGAACGCGTGCAGGAGATCAAGCAGGGCAAGAAAAGCGAGACCACGAGGAAGTTCTTCCCCGGCTACATCATCGCCAACATGCACCTCCTCACCGAGGACGGCGGCCTGATGGATCGCACGTGGTATTTCGTCAAGGACACGCCCGGCGTGATTGGCTTCGCCGGCACGAAGGACCGCCCGACGCCGATGCGCCCGCGCGAGGTGGAGAGCATGCTCGCTCAGATCCAGGAGCGCGTGGACACGGTGAAGCCGAAAGTTTCCTTCCAAGTCGGCGAAAAAGTGAAGGTGGCCGACGGACCCTTCCAGAGCCAGACGGGCGTGGTCGAGGAGGTCGATCCGGACAAAGGAAAATTGCGTGTCTCCGTCACCATTTTCGGACGCGAAACACCGGTCGAGTTGGAGTACTGGCAAGTCGACCGCGAAGAATAAGGAGCAAATTTTATGGCAAAAGAAATTATCGGAACCATCAAGCTGCAGATCCCCGCGGGTCAGGCCAACCCGGCGCCCCCGGTAGGCCCGGCGCTCGGACAAAAAGGTGTCAATATCATGGCGTTCTGCAAGGAGTTCAACGCGGCCACGCAGAAGCAGGCCGGCGACATCCTTCCGGTGGTCATTACCGTCTACAAAGACAAATCCTTCACCTTCATCACCAAATCACCCCCGGCTTCGGTGCTAATCAAAAAGATGGCCGGCATCGCTGCGGGCTCGAAGGAACCAAATAAGATAAAAGTCGGCAAACTCAACCGCAAGCAGTTGCTCGAGATTGTCAAAATCAAAATGAAGGACTTGAACGCCCGTGACGACGAGGCCGCGATGAAGATCATCGCTGGAACCGCGCGTCAGATGGGCGTGGAGATCGAAGCATAATTTTTCAACCCGCGCCCCGCCTCGGCGGGACGCCCAACCGCAGGAGTCCGCCTCAGCGGACGCTCGCACTGCAAAACAACATGGCAAATAAAAGAAGTAAACGTTACGAGGCGGCCAGAAAGTCGGTCGATCCCCTGCGCAAATACCCTCTGGCCGAGGCGATCAAAGTCCTCAAGGGCATGCCCCCGGCCAAATACGACATGACGGTCACCCTCTCGATGCACTTGGGGGTCGATCCGAAGCAGTCCGACCAGATGGTCCGCGGCACCTGCCCTCTCCCGCACGGCAGCGGAAAAACGGTCCGCGTGCTGGTCTTCGCCACCGGCGCAGCCGCCGAAGCGGCCAAGGCCGCCGGGGCTGAAATGGTTGGCTTCGAGGACATGATCAAAAAATGCCTCGAGGGATTCTCCGATTTCGATGTCGCGGTGGCCACACCGGCCGCCATGGCGGAAGTCCGCAAGCTCGGTAAGGTGCTCGGACCACGGGGCCTCATGCCCAATCCCAAGACCGGCACGGTGACCGACGACACGGCCAAGGCCGTGGCCGAGGTGAAGGCCGGACGCGTGGAGTTCAAACTCGACAAAAACGGCAACATCGCGGTGCCCGTCGGCAAATTTTCGTTCAGCGAGGACGCCCTCATGCAGAACGCCGGCGTCGTCATGGATGCGGTGGCCAAATCGCGACCTCCGACCGCGAAGGGCGTCTTCATCGAGAGCGTCACGCTCGCCGCGACGGTCACTCCGGGCGTCGCGCTCGACATCTCCAACCTCAACAAGAACTAACCGCCATGCGCCCCGAAAAAGCCAATATCGTCAAAGATCTCAAGGACCAGCTCGACGCCTCGCCGTTCCTGCTGGTGGCCGACTACACCGGCCTGAAGGTGGATGAATTCGCGGAACTGCGCACACGGCTCGTGGCTGTCGGCGCCGAATGCCATGTGGTGAAGAACACCATGCTCAAGATCGCGGCGACCGAAATCGGCCTGCCCGACATCTCAGCTTCGCTCAGCGGCCAGACGGCCATTATTACCGGCGAGCAGGATATCTGCGCGGCGGCCAAGGTGGTAAAGACGTTCGCCGCCGAGTTCAAGCGCCCGGCCTTCAAGGCAGGGATCCTCGACAATGCGATCCTCTCCGCCGAGCAGGTCCAGGCCATGGCCGACCTACCCCCGCTGCCCGTTTTGCAGGCGCAGTTGCTCGGCGTGTTCAACGCGCCGGCCAGCAAGCTGGTGCGCACCCTCAACGAGCCGGGCGCGAGCCTCGCACGCGTGCTCAAAGCCAAGGTCGACGCCTCGGGAGGAGCGGCCTGAAAATTTTCCCCGCGACCGCTTTGCGGCCGTGTGGGAAGAAACCAAATATGAACGGTTCCTTGTCGGCCGGACGGCTGTCCGCCTCAAATTCGCCGGAGCTCCGGCGTGCGACAACACCATAACCAAGGAAGCATGCCGCCGAAGAAACCTAAAGCGGCGGCTGGATAGAAAAGTATGGCAAACATCGATACAATCGTGGACCAACTGAGCGGCCTGTCCGTTCTGGAAGTGTCCGAACTCGTCAAAGCCCTCGAGGAAAAATGGGGAGTCAGCGCCGCCGCACCGGTGGCCGCTGTCGCCGCACCCGCCGCTGGCGGAGCCGCCGCCCCCGCGGAGGAGAAGACATCCTTCGACGTCATCCTCGCCTCAGGTGGCACCAACAAAATTGCGGTCATCAAAGAGGTCCGTGCCGCCGTGCCTGGACTGGGTCTGGCCGAAGCCAAGGCCCTCGTCGAGGGTGCTCCGAAAGCCCTGAAAGAAGGGGTCACCAAGGAGGAAGCCGAAGAGATCAAGAAAAAGATCGAAGCGTCAGGCGCTAAGGTCGAAATCAAGTAATCTGCTGCCGGTCCGGGGTGGGGAAAATATTTTTCTTGCACCCCGGCCGGAAGCCACCCATAGTGAAAGGTCTTTCCCGGGATACCCGTCGAACCATTGTCCAACGCTTGACACCCTGCCCTGTGTCCGAGCAGTGCCATCGCACTGCCTTGGCCCAGGCGGGGTTATTTTGCCTGTCGGATTCTGTCGTCGCGGCGTATCGCGGAAATTAGGCCAGCGCCCCGCGCACAACCAACCAACCCGCACCCATGTCTGATCGTATCTACTTCGGAAAACTCAAGGAAATCACCGAGCCACCCAACCTCATTGAACTGCAGTGCGAATCCTACAAGGAATTCCTGCAGGAGGGCGTCGTTCCATCCAAACGCAAGAACACTGGGCTCGAAGCCGTCTTTCGCGAGGTTTTCCCCATTCCTAGCTACGACGAAAAGATGGTGCTGGAATACGTCGGCTACGACGTCAGCGACTCCAAGCGCAGCGCGCTTGAGGCGCAGCGCGAAGGCGAGACCTACAGCGCTCCGCTCCACGTGACCTTCCGCTTCAAGGACGAGAAGGGCACGAAGGAAGAGAAAGTCTACATGGGCGAACTCCCGCTCATGACCCCGCAGGGCACGTTCGTCATCAACGGCGCCGAGCGCGTTATTGTCAGCCAACTCCACCGCTCGCCGGGCATCTGCTTCGAGTCCACCGTGCACGCCAACGGCAAGGTTCTCTACAGCTTCCGCATCATCCCGGACCGCGGATCTTGGGTCGAGGTGCAGTTCGACACCAACGATCTGCTCTACGTTTACATGGACCGCCGCAAACGGCGGCGCAAATTTCTCGCGACGACCTTCCTTCGCGCCATGGGCTACCCTTCGGACAAGGACATCGTCGGGCTTTTCTACACACCGCAGGATCTCAAGCTCAGCGGCCGCCTCGATGAGGACGATCTGGTCAGCAAGGTTTTGGTCGAAGATATCAAGGACGGCGAGATCGTGCTGGCCAACGCCTTCGAACCTCTCAACAAAGCGACCATCTCCCGCCTGCTCGCCGCAGGTATCTCCAAGGTGGCGGTGATCGACGTGTCGGCGGACGATACGATCGTCAAGTCCCTGCGCAAGGATCCCGCGCACAACGAGGAGGAGGCGCTCAAGGACATCTACCGCAAGCTGCGCCCCGGTGATCCGCCGACCGTGGCCAACGCCAAAAGCATGCTCAAGCGCATGTTCTTCGACCCGAAAAAGTACGACCTCGGTCGTGTCGGACGCCACAAGATCAATCTCAAGCTCGGGCTGAACATCCCGGACGAGAACCGCGTGATGACCCGTGAGGATTTCATCGCGGCAGTCAAACACGTTCTCGAACTCAAGCGCGAAGAGGGCATGGTTGACGACATCGACCACCTCGGAAGCCGTCGTGTCCGTACGGTGGGTGAACTTCTCGCCAACCAGTGCCGTACCGGCCTGGCCCGCACGGAGCGTGTGGTCAAAGAGCGCATGACCCTTTTTGATTCCGCTCTCGAGCACATCACACCTTCCAAGCTCATCAACCCGAAGGCGCTCAGCGGCGTGGTCCGCGACTTCTTCGGCCGCTCGCAACTGAGCCAGTTCATGGACCAGACGAACCCGTTGTCCGAACTGACCCACAAGCGCCGCCTCTCGGCCCTTGGGCCAGGCGGACTGAGCCGCGACCGCGCCGGCTTCGAGGTGCGCGACGTCCATCCGTCGCACTACGGCCGCATCTGCCCGATCGAGACGCCGGAAGGCCCGAACATCGGTCTGATCAGCTCGCTGAGCACATTTGCCCGCATCAACGATTTCGGCTTCATCGAAACCCCTTACCGCAAGGTGGTCAACGGTCGGGTCACCGACACGATTGAATACCTGCCGGCTGACAAGGAGGAAAACTTCCTCGTGGCACAGGCCAATTCGGTCACGGACTCCCACGGCAAACTCGTCGGAGACAAGGTTTCCGTCCGCTACCGCGGCGACTTCCTTGAAGTCGAACCGGCCAAGGTCCACCTCATGGACGTGTCACCGAAGCAACTCGTCTCGGTGGCTGCCGGCCTCATTCCATTCCTCGAGCACGATGACGCCAACCGCGCGCTCATGGGCTCGAACATGCAACGCCAAGGAGTGCCGCTCTTGCGCTCCGAGGCGCCCGTTGTCGGCACCGGGCTTGAAGGCCGCGTAGCTCGCGACTCGAGGGCTGTCATTGCCGCGGAGGACTCCGGCAAAGTTGCCTCGGTCACGGCGGATCAGATCATCATCACCAAGGACGGCCATCTGCCGGAAGGCAAGCGCAAGATCAAGAACGATCCCGAGAAGCACGTCTGGGTTTACGAACTGCGTAAGTTCATGCGTTCGAACAGCAGCACATGCATCAACCAGCATCCACTGGTCAAGCGGGGCCAGACCATCAAGAAGGGCGACATCATCGCCGACGGACCGTGTACTGAAGGGGGTGAACTCGCCCTCGGCCGCAACGTGCTTGTCGCCTTCATGCCCTGGAGCGGTTACAACTTCGAGGACGCCATCCTCATCAGCGAGCGCGTGGTCAAGGAGGACATCTACACGTCCATCCACATCGACGAATTCGAAATCGGCGCCCGCGACACCAAGCTGGGGCCAGAGGAAATCACTCGGGATATCCCGAACGTCGGCGAGGAAGCGCTGCGTAACCTCGGCGCCGACGGTGTCGTGCGCATCGGCGCAGAAGTGAAGCCCGGCGACATCCTCGTCGGCAAGATCACTCCCAAGAGCGAGACGGAACTCGCGCCCGAGGAGCGCCTGCTGCGCGCCATCTTCGGCGAGAAGGCGGCCGATGTGAAAGACACCTCGCTCACCGTCCCGTCCGGCACTTACGGCATCGTCATGGATGTCAAGGTCTCGTCCAAAAAGGAAGTGGCCAAGATCAAGATGTCGCCAACCGAGGCGAAGAAGCATTCCAAAGTGCTCGAAGAGGAGTACAAGAAGCGCAGCGAGGAACTGCACGAGCAGTTGACGGAGGCGCTTTCCAATGTCCTGCTCGGTGAGAAGATCCCGCTCGATGTGGTCAATGGCGAGAGCGGTGAGATCATCATTCCCGCCAACCGCAAAATCACCAAGACGCTGCTGCGCAAGCTCGCCGGCGTCTACAATCAGGTCGAGATCGACCCGAGCCCGATCCGCAACAAGATCCTCGAGATCATCGGCCAGTACCGCCACCGCTTCGACGACCTCCAGCACGAGCGCGACGATAACTTGATGCGCGTGGAGAGCGGCGACGAGGTCGATCCCGGCATCGTCAAGCAGGTCAAGGTCTACATTGCCAGCAAGCGCAAACTCAGTGTGGGTGACAAAATGGCAGGACGCCACGGAAACAAGGGTGTCGTTGCCAAGATCGTGCCCGAAGAGGACATGCCTTTCCTCGCCGACGGAACTCCAGTCGACATCGTGCTCAACCCGCTGGGCGTGCCGAGCCGCATGAACGTCGGACAGGTTCTCGAGACACACCTCGGCATTGCGGCCAAGGCCCTCGGGTTCAAGGTGGCGACACCGGTCTTTGATGGCATTAGCGAGGACAAAATCTTCGACTACATGAAGCAGGCCAGCAAGGTGGACGGCTTTACTTGGGTGCAGCCCAACGGCAAGGCCGTCGTCCACGATGGTCGCACGGGCGACCGTTTCGAGCAGGAGGTCGTGGTCGGCTACATCTACATGCTCAAACTCGGCCACCTGGTGGCTGACAAAATCCACGCCCGCGCGGTCGGGCCCTACTCGCTCGTCACCCAGCAACCGCTCGGCGGCAAGGCGCAATACGGCGGACAGCGCTTTGGCGAAATGGAGGTCTGGGCCCTCGAGGCCTATGGCGCGGCCTACACGCTGCAGGAGCTACTCACCGTCAAATCCGACGACGTGCAGGGTCGCACACGCATCTACGAATCGATCGTCAAGGGCGACAATTCCCTCGAGGCCGGCACGCCGGAATCGTTCAACGTTCTTATCAAGGAAATGAAGAGTCTCGGCCTTGACGTAAAGGCTGGAAAACCCAGCCGCGTCCCCACGGACCTCGTGGCCTAACCATCAACGGGATCATAGAAATAACATGAGCGATCAAATGCTACGCGACCTGTCGGGCGAAACCGCACCGGCCTTCGACCAAGTCTCCGTCACGGTGGCCTCCCCCGAGTCCATCCGTTCCTGGAGCCACGGCGAGGTAAAAAATCCCGAGACCATCAACTACCGCACATTCAAGCCGGAGAAGGGTGGCCTTTTCTGCGAGCGCATCTTCGGTCCCACCCGGGATTGGGAGTGCGCGTGCGGAAAATACAAACGCATCAAGCACAAAGGCGTTGTCTGCGACCGCTGCGGCGTCGAGGTGACGCTGGCCCGCGTGCGCCGCGAGCGCATGGGCCACATCGAGTTGGCCGTACCAGTTTCTCACATCTGGTTTTACAAGTGCACGCCATCGCGCCTCGGGCTTATGCTCGACCTCACGGCCAAGCAGCTGGAGCGCGTCATTTATTACGAGGACTACCTCGTCATCGATCCGGGTAACACCAGCCTTGAGGCTGGGCAGCTGCTCAACGAAAACGAATACCGCGAGGCCGAGGAGCAATACGGCGAGGACTTCACCGCCGCCATGGGTGCCGAAGCGCTGCAGAAACTTCTCGAGCGCATCGATCTCGGAGCCCTCGTAAAAGAGCTGCAGGAGTCGATGGAAAAAACCAAGAGCAAGACGACCAAGACCAAGCTGGCCAAACGTCTCAAGCTTGCCCAAGGATTCCTTCAGTCGCGCACGCGTCCGGATTGGATGATCCTCAACGTCCTGCCGGTCATCCCGCCGGACCTTCGTCCGCTCGTGCCCCTCGAGGGCGGCCGTTTTGCGACTTCGGATCTCAACGATCTCTACCGCCGGGTCATCAACCGCAACAACCGATTGAAAAACCTGCTCCAGCTCAAGACGCCGGAAGTCATCATCCGCAACGAAAAGCGTATGTTGCAGGAAGCAGTCGATGCTCTCTTCGACAACGGCCGCCACGGCCGCGCGGTCACCGGTGCGAGCAACCGCCCGCTCAAGTCGCTCAGCGACATGCTCAAGGGCAAGCAGGGTCGCTTCCGCCAGAACCTGCTCGGCAAGCGCGTCGATTACTCGGGCCGTTCGGTCATCGTCATCGGTCCGGAACTCAAGCTCAACCAGTGCGGTCTGCCTAAGAAGATGGCGCTCGTCCTCTTCGAGCCGTTCATCATCCGCCGCCTGAAAGAACTCGGCTACGTGCACACGGTGCGCAGCGCGAAGAAAATCATCGAGCGTCAGGAACCGATCGTCTGGGACATCCTCGAGGAAGTGACCAAGGGCCATCCGGTGCTGCTCAATCGCGCCCCGACCCTCCACCGCCTCTCGATCCAGGCCTTCGAGCCGCAACTCATCGAGGGCGAGGCCATCCGCATCCATCCGCTCGTCTGCACGGCTTACAATGCCGACTTCGACGGCGATCAGATGGCGGTGCACGTACCGCTTTCCGCGGAGGCGCAACTCGAGGCCCGCATGCTGATGCTGGCCACCAACAACATCTTCTCGCCGTCCAGCGGCAAGCCGATCACCACGCCTTCGCAGGACATCACGCTGGGCTGCTATTACCTCACGCAGAACCCGCGCATCACCGACAAGAACCGTGATGTGCGCCTGCCCCTCTTCGCGGAGGCTTCGGAGGTCGAGTTGGCCATCGCCGAGTTGGCCATCGCCACGCACACGCGGATCCGCTACAAGAACCCCGACTTCGGCAAGGAGACCGTGTACGGTGATCCTTCTAAAAAAATCATCGAGACCACGGCTGGCCGCGTTCGCTTCAACGAGATCTGGCCCGCCGGCCTCGGCTTCATCAACAAGCCGGCCGGCAAGAAGCAGCTTAGCGAGATCATCTGGAACACCTATCAGGTCGGCGGCCCCAAGGTCGCGGTCGAGACCCTCGACCGCCTCAAGGACCTCGGCTTCAAGGAGGCCACGAGGGCGGGCATCTCCATCGGTATCGTCGACATGATCATCCCGAAGGAAAAGCAGGTCGAGATCGACCGCGCCCGCAAGCAGATCGAAGAAGTCGAAAAGCAGTATCGCAAGGGCATCATCACCGACGGCGAGCGCTACAACAAAATCATCGATATCTGGACCCACGCTGGCGAAGAAATCTCTAACGTCATGTTCCGTACCCTCGACCATAACGAGGGACGCAAGGAAATGAATCCAGTCTTCCTCATGGTCGACTCCGGAGCGCGCGGCAACCGCCAGCAGGTTAAACAGCTGGCCGGCATGCGCGGCCTGATGGCCAAACCCTCCGGCGAGATCATCGAGCGCCCCATCACCTCGAATTTCCGTGAGGGTCTCACCGTGCTCGAATATTTCATCTCGACCCACGGCGCCCGCAAGGGATTGGCCGACACCGCGCTCAAGACGGCCGATTCCGGCTACCTGACCCGCAAGCTGGTCGACGCCGCGCAGGACGTGATCATCACCGAGGAGGATTGCGGCACGGTAAAAGGCATCGTGGTGCAGCCGATCTACGAGGGTGACGAGGAAGTCGTCGACCTCAAGACGCGCATCATCGGCCGCACCAGCTGCGAATCGATCAAGGACCCGGTCACGGCCAAGACTGTCATCAAGGCCGGTCACATCGTCGACGAGGCGACAGCCAAGTCCCTCGAGCACATGGGTGTCGAGCAACTGCGCATCCGCTCCGTGCTGACCTGCGAGTCCAAGCGCGGCTGCTGCGCCAAGTGCTACGGCCGAAACTTGGCCAACGGCAAGCTCATTCAGATCGGCGAGGCTGTCGGCATCATTGCTGCCCAGTCCATCGGCGAGCCTGGCACGCAGCTCACCATGCGTACGTTCCACATTGGCGGAACGGCCAGCCAGACCTTCAAGCAACCGATCATCAAGGCCAAGAATGACGGCACCATCCGCTACATTGAACTCCGCACGGTGGAGTCGACGGACGGAAACAATATCGTTCTCAACAAGAACGGCTTCATCGGTATCTACAACGACAAGGACGGCCGCGAACTCGAGCGCCACAGCATCGTCATCGGTTCGGTCATTTCCGTGGCCGATGGCGGCAAGGCCAAGAAAGGCGACGTCTTTGTCCAGTGGGATCCGTACAATCTGCCGATCCTGACCGAACGTCCCGGCACGGTGGAGTTCCGCGACATGATCGCCGGCCTCAGCGTCAAGCGCGAGGTCGACGAGGCCACCGGCATCACGGGCCTCGTGGTCATCGAGCACAAGGAGGATCTTCATCCGCAGATCGTGGTGGTCGACAACGAGAAAAAAGTCGTCGCCAGCTACTCGATCCCAGCCGGCGCCCACATCGTCGTGGCCGACAACCGCAAGGTGGAGGCCGGCCAGCTTTTGGCCAAGACGCCGCGCAAGGTGGCCAAGACCAAGGACATCACCGGCGGTCTGCCGCGCGTGGCTGAGCTCTTTGAGGCTCGCAAGCCGAAGGATTCCGCCGAGATCGCGAAGATCGACGGCATCGTCAAGATTGAGGGTACCGCCCGCGGCAAGCGTCGCCTGCTGGTCCTCGATATCGAGACGAAGGAGGAGGAGGAGCACCTCATCCCGATGAATAAGCATATCATCGTCGCCGACGGCGACCGCGTGAAGAAGGGCAGCCAGCTGACCGAAGGTCCTGTGCTCCCGCACGAGATCCTGCAGGTGTGCGGACCTGCCGCGTTGCAGGAGCATCTGCTCAACGAGGTCCAGGAGGTTTACCGGCTGCAGGGCGTGGAGATCAACGACAAGCACATTGAGATCATCATCCGTCAGATGCTGCGCAAGGTCAAAATCACCGACCCCGGCGACACCACGCTGCTCTGGGACGACAAAGTCGAGCGCACCGAGTTCGATGTGGAGAACGACCGGATCACCCAGCTCGGCGGCAAGCCGGCCGAGGGCGAGCCCGTCCTCCTCGGTATCACCCGCGCCTCGCTCAGCACCGAGAGTTTCATTTCCGCCGCCTCCTTCCAAGATACCACCCGCGTCCTCACCGACGCGGCCACACTCGGCAAGGTGGACTACCTCCGCGGATTCAAGGAGAACGTCATCATGGGTCATCTCATTCCGGCCGGAAGCGGTTTCCACACCAGCCGCAACATCGAGCTTGTTCAGGCCGAACCCGGCGACGAGCTGGCCGCCACGGTCGGGAGCGAAAAAGAAGCAGGCTAAACCAACAGAACCATTAAATACATGTCATCGATTGAACTGATTAACGAACTTCTCGAGTCCGGCGTCCACTACGGTCACCAGACCAAACGGTGGAACCCCAAGATGAAGGAGTTCATCCTCGAGGAAAAAAACGACATTTACATCATCGACATCAGCCGCACCGTCGAACAACTCGAGGTCGCGACCAAGTTCCTCGCGGATCTGGTATCCGGCGGGGGCAAGGTGCTTTTTGTCGGCTGCAAAAAACAGGCCCAAGAGGCGGTCAAGGAAGCCGCCGAGTCCTGCGGACAATTCTACGTCCACAACCGCTGGCTCGGCGGCACCCTGACCAACCTGGCGACGATCCGCAAAAGCGTCGCCCGTCTCAACGAGATCGAGAAAAAGCTGAAGAGCCCCGGCGTGGTCAAGATCGGCAAAAAAGAGCAAGCCTCCCTGCGCCGCGAGCTGTCCCGGTTGGGCAAAAACCTCGACGGTCTGCGCCAGATGGACAAACTGCCCTCTGCGGTGGTGGTCATCGACACGACGCGCGAAGATATCGCCGTGCGTGAAGCCAACCGCCTCGGCATCCCCGTGGTCGCCATCGTCGATACCAACAGCGATCCGGAACTCGTCAACTACCCCATCGCGGGCAATGACGATGCTATTCGCTCCATCCGTGTAGTTCTGCAGAAGCTTGTCGAAGCCATCAAGGGCGCATCCGCCGTCAGGCAGAAGAAAGTGGAGCCTGAACTCTCCGGTATCGCCGAATAGCTGGCAGCCCACAAGGCGGTCCGGTCCGGCTGAATCCTGCAAACTTTAAATTTAACAATTTTTCCAAGTATGTCTGACATCTCACCACAACTCGTCCGTGATCTCCGCGAGAAAACCAACGCGGGCATGATGGACTGCAAACGCGCCCTAGTCGAGGCCGGCGGCGACATGACCAAGGCCGAGGATATCCTCCGCGCCAAAGGCATCGCCTCGGCGGGCAAGAAGGCTTCCCGTTCCGCCAAGGAGGGCATCGTGGCCTCCTACATCCACCTGCAGGGCAAAGTCGGCGTGCTCGTCGAGGTCAACTGCGAGACTGACTTTGTTGCCAAGAACGAGAACTTCCGTGATTTCGTTAAGGACATCACCTTGCACATCGCTGCCGCCAACCCGACTTCTCTTTCGCGCGAGCAGATCAACCCGGCCCAGATGGAGCGGGAGAAAGCGATCTACCGCCAGCAGGTTGAGGGCAAACCAGCCAACATCGTGGACAAAATCGTCGAGGGCAAAGTGGAGAAGTATTACGGCACAGTGTGCCTGATGGAGCAGCCCTTCATCAAAAATCCAGACCTCACGATTAGCGATCTGGTCAAGGCCAAGATCACTGAACTCGGGGAGAACATCGTTATCCGCCGCTTCACCCGCTACATGGTGGGCGAGGGCGTCGAGGACGCTGCCCCTGCTGCGGAGTAAGCGTATCAAGCGGTCCCCCGCTCGGACCTCGCAGAGCTTTTGTTTCGCGGGTGCTCGGCACGCCTCGCCCTGTGGTTGTTCCTCATGTTATGGTCGAGTCAGGGTTTTTGTTTTTGACGTCGCCACCTCACCTAAGACTAAAACCGTAATTGAAATTTGAGTGACGAGCGTTGAGGGACCGAGTACGAGCGATTTACATCATCTGCTTGCCTTACCCTTGAGGTGACTGCTCCCGGATCGATAATTCGCTGGCTTTCAAATTCTCAACCATCTGCTCTCAGCGCTTTTTCTAGGCTAAAGAACGTTTCAGGGATTCATCGGTCCGGTCCACCTCTGGACGCGCTGCGCCATTGCGTAGAGCATGGAGTGCGATGGAACCGAAGAGAGAGTAAACTGCCCAGGATAGTTGTCGTTCGCGATATAATTGATGGGGATGGCGTCATCAGCGAAAGCTGTGATTTCCCCGCTGGCCAACGCAGCCAAGCCTTCTTCTTGCGAATTATAACCGCGCACCGGAACGCCGATGTTGCGCAACTCGCGTTCGGTTGCCGCCCCCGGATAAACCCCGGTGCGGAAATTGGCCAAATCCTCCAGTTGTGTTACTTGGCCGTTGCTCTCAGCCGAGGAAAAGGCAGAAACCGCTGCACCGGTCAAGACGGTGAGAAACAGGATTCCGGCGAAACTCCACATGTAAGCGAGCAACCTCCCTGCGAGCGAAAGCCTGAGCGCCACGTCATACTCCAAGCACAGCATCGTCAGGGCGGAGAACTATAACGAGTGCAACAGATGCCGTTCGCGTGGGACCTCGGAAAAGTGCCCGTCGTTCTTCTTCCGTTTGAACAGAAGGATCACGAGACTGAAGGTAACCAGGGCCACGAACATCCCGATCATCAGCAGAAAAATACCGCTCCTGCGAAGACTTTGCCAGAAAGCGGCAGCTTTGAGGCGGAGGCTTTGCTTTGTTGTTTGCGCCGCCATGGAACTGACGAGAAAAGGGGTCGTGTAATCGACCAGACCAACCGCGTCTTGCCTGAGGGCGACGGACGGGCTGATGTCTGCTTCACCTTTCTGGAGAGCCTGAGAGACTTGCGCCAGTGGAACATCGACATAGGAAAAAGGAATATTGAGCTGCCGGGCAATTTGCTCCCACAACTCAATCGCCACTCCGTTCCAAATGCCATCCTCGTTCTTGAAATTGTAGGGAGGGCGATCAAAGACAGCCACGCGCAGAGGTGGGAAATCTGGTCGCCGACCGCGCGGCACAACAAGGTCAGGCCGAGGAACACCAGAATCGCGAGGTAAAGTAGCCGGTTCATAGCGTACGCAAAAGAGAAGTTGGGACAATTGTTCGGTGGTGATCAAGCGGGAGTCCTTTCAGAGAGGGGGGGACTGTAAAAAATGAACCTGTATGGTGTCGGCGCTTGCTGTGCGCTACCATCTGCCGCGACACCCGATTCGACATGAAAAAACTTCGCCCCATGATCAGCTTGGCCTTGGCCTTGATCGGCACACCAATTCTGTCTCTTTCGTCGGCGGAAACGCCGAAGCAGGCGCAGGGGTCTGTGCACCCGGCCCATAAAACGGCAACCAAAGGGCCGAATGTTATCTTCATTTTGGCCGACGATCTCGGCACGGGCAACCTGGGTTGCTACGGTGCGGACAATTTCAAGACGCCCCAGATCGACGCGCTGGCGCAGTCCGGCACCCGGTTTGAGCGTTGCTACACCTCTCCGCTCTGCGGGCCTTCCCGGGCGCTGTTGCTCACGGGCCGCTACGCATTTCGCACTGGGATGACCAGCAATGACAGTGGCCCGCTGGTCAAACCGGAGAACGAAACACTCATCCCCAAGCTGCTCAAGTCTGCGGGCTACGCCACGGCGATGGCCGGCAAGTGGAGCCAACTGACATTGCAGCCGTCGGACTGGGGCTTCGATGAATACCTGCGCTTTAAATCCAGCGGCCAGTATTGGAATTACCAGCCCAAGGCCAAGACCTTCACGCTCAACGGGAATGATGTTCCGCTGCTGGATAAAGAATACCTGCCGGACAAGATGCAGGAGTTTGTCGTCAGCTTCATCAACAAGCACAAGGACGAGCAGTTTTTCGTCTACTACCCGCTTTCGCATGTGCACGAAGATATTCTGCCCACGCCGGACAGCATCCCCGGCAGCACGACGCTCTACCGCGACAATGTCGAATACATGGACAAGCTGGTCGGTAAGCTGGTGGCGGAGATTGATCGACTGAAATTGCGCGACAACACGCTCATCATTTTCGCCGGGGACAATGGCACGACCCACACGCAACATGTGCAGTCGACTATCGGTGGTTGGCAGCTTAGCGGTTGGAAGGGTACCATGTTGGAAGGTGGCGCACTGGTTCCCTGCATCGCCAGCTGGCCCGGGCAGATCCCTGCGGGAGTGGTGTCGACCAACCTCATCGATTTCAGTGACATGCTGCCCACTATCGCGGAGATCGCGGGGGCCAAGATTCCCGAGGGATTGACGATCGACGGCAAAAGTTTTGCCGCCCCCCTGCGCGGAGCAGGTGATCTTTGGCCCAGGAGCTGGATTTTTGTCGAACTCGGGCGGCACTGGTTCGGCCGCAGCGCGGGGTGGAAGCTGGACGAGATCGGGCAGCTCTTCGAGATGAAAGACGCTCCGTTTGCCGAACCGTTGGTTCCTGCCGAAGCCAAGGATGAAGCGGCGACCGCGGCCCGCCAAGAGTTGCAGAGGGTGTTGGGCGAACTCAACCCTGCCGGGGGGATCGTCGACACAGGTGATGGATCGGGCTCTCATTCCAAGGCGGGCAAGGACCAAGCCAAGAAGAAAGAAAAAAAAGCAAGAAGGAAGGCGATTGCCGAAGGAAAAGATCCGACCAGCGTCGATGGAGATGCGGCCGGGCCCGGAGAGAATTCAGCTTCCCGTCCCCTCAAAGGAAATAGCGGGTCGGAAAAATCTGACATGAACGCGGAAACTCAGGCAACTCCCACGGACAGCCAGAACGCCAACGAGCCCGGCGAGTGACTTCCGCTTTCTCCAATCAATCCTGGGTGGTTGCCATGGCGAGCGGGGCAAATCACTTCGGACGGGGAAGTTTTTCCAGAGAGTTTGAATGTCTCGTCGGCCAGGGTGGTGCACGTTGGTGCTGAGTTTGCCAAAATCTCTTGCCAGCCCCCGGGCGCCTCGCTGCATCCAGTCCTTCACGATCTACGGAGTTAAGAGGTGTTTTCCTAGACAAAACATCGGCTCAATTTTAGCCAGGCTGTCGTTGTTGATGTCTTTGTCGCCTTGCGCGAGGGTGAACCAGACGGACGCCTTCGGATGGGCGAAGCAGGCCGGATTGAAATCCATGCTAATGCCGAGTGATTTGGCCCAGTCGATCCATCCTTGGAAGTGCGACGTATCGATCTGGTCCCGGTCGACTTTTTCCCGCACGACTCGAGGTTGAAAGCGTGGAGGTCGATTCGGTGTTTCCCGGGAGGAGGGAGAAAACTGTTTCCAAGTTGGCGCGCAGCTAGCCGGGGGTGCGGGTGCGCCCTGGATAATGTTCGGTCACGGCCAGACTGCCTTTCGGATCGCCGGTGAAGCTGGATTCGAATCCTCCCACATCATCGCCCTGCCGGCAATGAGCGGAGACAGGCGTGAGGCCGAGAATCTCGTTGGCTTTATCCGCGTCGGCACCCGATGGGCGTAGGTTTCGCGGGCGTATTCGTAGGCGGATGATATGGCCGTGGCATCTATCGATCGCCTGTCCCTTCGTCGAGCCAGCGCTCGATTTCGGAGATCGTTTTGCGGCCGCAGTTGCGGGAGCCATTGAGCAGGGCGATGGCGCCGCGGCGCCGCGCTTCCTCCCGGCTGCGGATGTGGTGGCGACCGAGGGCATTGGCCGCACGGGATGAGAGCGTTGTCAGTTCCGTAGCTCCGCGCAGCGACTTCACCGTCGCTTTGTGCCGCGCGAGCATGAGGGAAACGGCCTGCGGTGTGACGCAGAAGTGCTCGGCAATCTGGCGGAACGAGTAACCGAGTCCGCGCAGCATCGCGATTTCGCGGATGCGCTCCGGTACGTTGTCGAGAACCGGGTTGGTTTGGGTCGGGCTGGGGGTCTGGAGGTGCATTTCGATGGCGGATTGGTGTTGTTGGTCGGGAAAATCCATCAGCGCAGGAAGGCTTCGACCAAGCCACCGTCAACGGTGACGATTTGGCCGGTGGTTTTGGAAAGCCGGTCGGAAAGAAGGATGAAGTAGGCTTCCGCTTGATCGGCGGGAGTTATTGGCGCCTTGGTCAGCGTGCGGTCGGCGTAGAACTGCGCAAGTTTCGTGGTGAGCGATGCATCGTTTTCGTCCTCCGAGTAGGAGATCCCATATTTGGCGAGCGAACCGATCACGCGGTCGCGCGGGAACATGGCGCTGCCCTGCACGACGGTGGCCGGGGCCACGCCGTTGACCCGCACCAGCGGGGCGAGTTCGATCGCCAGTTCGCGCACGAGATGGTTGGCTGCAGCCTTCGATGTGTCGTAGGCGAGGCTGCCTTTCTTGGCCACGGCGGCGTTCGCGCTGGTGGTCAGCACAACTGACCCGCGCAATCCCTGCTCGCGGAAAATGTTCGCGGCTTCGTCAGCGACCAGGTAGCTGCCGGTCACGTTGATCGCGTAGGTCAGCGCCCACTTGTCGTCCGGAATGTGGCCGGTGGTGTCGCTCGGCACGAAAACGCCTGCGGTGACGGCCACGGAATCGAAACCGCCGTAGGCGAGGATGACGCGTTCGAACATCGCGCGGATGCTCTCGCGCTTGGTGATGTCGACCTGCGCAGCGATGGCGGGGCCGCAACCGGAAATGCCCGTACCGGCTACGCCGATACCGATGCCGGTTTTTTGCAGGATTTCGTCGGCCGTTTTCTGCGCGCCATTCAAGTCGAGATCAGCGCAGACGATTTGTGCGCCCTCGCGCACGAGGCGCAGGGCGGTCTCGCGTCCGATGCCGCTGCCCGCACCGATGACAATGACCACGCGTCCGGCCATTTCCTTGTCCGGCGGCATGCGGCGGAGTTTCGCCTCCTCGAGCGCCCAGTATTCAATGTCAAACGCCTCCTGCTGCGGGAGCGAGATGTATCCTCCGAGTGCTTCGGCCCCGCGCATCACCTCGACGGCACAGTTGTAGAACTCGGCCGTGACGCGCGATTCGGACTTGTCCTTGCCGAAAGCCGCCATGCCGAGGCCCGGGATGAGAATGACCGTCGGGTTCGCATCTCGCATGGCGGGGCACCCGGGTTGCTTGCAGGCGTCGTAATAGTTTGCGTAGTCGCGGCGGTAGGACTCAAGACCCACGGCGAGCTTGTCTTTCAGCTGGCCGACGAAGTCGTCAAGCTGGGCGTCGTCGAGTTGCGCCGGTACAGCGTCGAGAGCGACGTAGAGGGGTTTGATCTTGGTGCGCAGAAAGTGGTCGGGGCAGCTTGTCCCCAGTTCGGCCAGACGCGGTGCGTCCTGCGAATCGACAAAGCGGAGGATTTTTTCGTCCTCCTGCACGGTGGCGACGAGGCGGCGCGATTGGCTCACTTGGCCCCGCAGCCACGGAAGGATTCGGCACCAGACCTTGGCGCGGGTTTCGGCCTGCAGCGCCGCGTGTCGCGGTCCGCCGAAGATGTTTTCCTCGCCCCCATTGCGCGCGATGCGTTCCTCGATGGCCGCGGCGGCACGGTCGATCAGTTCCAGCGAGCGCTCGTAACACTCGCGCCCGGTTTTGCCCCAGTTGATCAGACCATGTTGGCCCATGACGAAGCCGACGGCTTCCGGGTGGTCGGTACAGGTTTTTTGCATGGCCAGTCCGAGTTCGAATCCGGGACGCATCCAAGGCAAGTGGACAACCTCGTGGCCGAAAATTTCGCGCGTCGCTTCTTTGCTTTTCGCGCAGGCGGCCACCGCGATGACGGCGTTCGGGTGCGTGTGATCGACGTGCGGGTGGGGGATGAAGCTGTGCAGCGGCGTGTCGATCGAGGACGGGCGCGGGTTCAGGTTGAAGGTGCAGTGGGCGTACATGCCGACCATGTCGTCTTCCGCCTGCGACTTGAGGCCTTTGTCGCCGCGCGCAGCGTAGACCTTCTGCAGTCCGACCAGCGCGTCCTGATACAGCGAGGAAAAGTTTTCGCACTTCGAGGTGCGCAAGTCGCCGCCGGAACCCTTGACCCAGAGCACTTCGACGTGCTCGCCGGTCATCGGGTCCTTCTCGGAAATTTTCGAAGATGTGTTGCCGCCGCCGGTATTGGTGATGCGCTGGTCGCGCCCGAGGCAATTTGACCGGTAGACGAGCTCGTCGAGTCCGGAAACTTTTACCGCTACCGCCTCATCCCAATGGCGGGTTACGTGCCGGATGCTGTGGGAAGATGACATGAAATGTTGGAAAATGCCTGTATAACACCGAATTTGGCAAGAAAAAACCTTCTTTTATTGACCTCAAGGGGCCAGAAACTCACATTTCCCCAATTGCCGCCCATGCTTGCCATTAATCGCCACCGCTGGTTGTTGGGTGAACTCGCCGACCGCGGCAGCCTACGCACGTCGGAAACCGCCGAACTTGCTGGCGTGGCCGAGGAAACCATCCGCCGGGATTTTGAGAAGCTCGAGTCCGAGGGCATGCTCCGCCGCACCCATGGGGGTGCCGTTCGCCTTGAGGCGGACCGGCTCGAATTCACGGCGCGAGAGCGCGCCATGCAGCATGCTGCCGAGAAACAGGCCATCGCGCGGGCCGCGGCGGCGCGTCTGCGTCCCGGTCAGACGGTGTACTTCGACGCGAGCACGACGGTGCTCGAACTGGTCCGCGTCATGCCGGAGATTCCGCTCACCGTGGTGACCAATAGCATCGAGAACGCGTTGGCTCTGGGGGACAGGCGGGATGTTTCCTGCGTGCTTGTCGGAGGCACGGTGCACCCGAATTCGCTTTCGTGCACGGGTTGGGCCGCGGAGAAAGCGCTGGAAATTTACCACCTCGACGCGGCATTCCTCTCCTGCCGCGGCATCGACCCGCAGCGCGGGTTCAGCGACGCCACGGAAGGGCAAGCGCAACTCAAGCATGCCGTGGTGGAGCGTGCCGCGCAGGTCTACCTGCTTGCCGACAAGTCGAAGTGCGGTGTCACCTCGAGCTACTTCTTCGCTTCCGGCGCCGACATCGATGTGTGGATCGCCGAGGCAGAGCCGCCAAAGCACGTGGCATCCGCCCTCACCGCCCAGGGCCTGCGCATCGAATGCCCGAAAGATCACGATTTATGAGCAGGAAAGTTTATCTCGCGGTCGATCTTGGCGCGGACAGCGGCCGGGTCATGGCTGGTGTCCATGACGGGAGCAAGCTGGCGCTCGAAGAAATGGCGCGTTTTCCCACCGGCGGGCTGCAGTTTCCCGACGGCTGGCACTGGGACCTTGCGCGCATTTACGCCGATATCCGCAAAGGTATCGCCAAGGCGGTTGCGCAGCATGGCGATGAAGTGGTCTCTGTCTCGGTCGACACATGGGGTGTGGATTACGGCCTGCTCGACGCGCACGGGCGCCTCCTCGGTCTCCCTTACATGTATCGCGATGCGCGCACCGACGGGATGATCGGCGCGGTTTCCGCCCTGATTCCTCCGGCCGAACTCTACGCACGCACCGGCATCCAGCCGATGTTCTTCAACACGATTTACCAGCTCTTCGCCGAGACGAGGCAGAGTCCGGGGGCGGTCGCCGCCGCGGCGCGCATCGCCTTCATTCCCGATTTGCTGACGTATTGGCTGGGAGGCGAAGCCTGTGTCGAACGCACCATCGCCAGCACTTCCGGTTTGCTCAAGGCGGGCACTGCCGAATGGGATCTCGAACTCGCGGACAAGCTCGGCATTCCTCGCGCCGTCCTCGCGCCGATCGGCGAGCCGTGCACCATCGCCGGCGCGCTGCGCGGCGAGGACGGCGCCGCTTCAGGGATCAAGGTCGTCCTTTGCGGCAGCCACGACACGGCTTCGGCCGTGGCTGGTGTTCCGGCGTCGGGAAAAAACCCGTTGTTCCTCAGTTCGGGCACATGGTCGCTCCTCGGACGCGAACTCGATGCCCCGCTGGTCAGCGAGGCGACGTGCGAGGCGAAATTTTCCAACGAGCAGGGGCTTTTCGGAACGACGCGCTTCCTCAAGAACGTCGCGGGCATGTGGCTCCTTCAAGAGTGCAAGCGCACCTGGGAGCGCGACGGCGAGAAATTGGAATACGAATCCATCGTGAACAAAGCTGCAGGCACGACGACGGACTCCTTCGTCGATCCCGACGCACCGCAATTTTCGCGTCCCGGCGATATGCCTTCCGCGCTGTCCGCGTGGATGCAGAACACCGGCCAAGCCGTACCACCGGACCGCGCGGGTATGACCCGCGTCATCTTCGAGAGCCTTGCACTGAAATACCGAGTGCTCCTGCGCCGCATGCGGGCGTGGATGCCGGATTTTCCCGACACTCTGCATGTGGTCGGCGGCGGTTCGCGCAACGCACTACTCAACCAGATGACCGCCGACGCCAGCGGCCTGCGCGTGCTGGCCGGGCCGGCCGAGGCCACCGCGCTCGGCAATGTCGTGGCGCAAATGATTGCTTGCGGCGACCTCGGTTCTTTGTCCGAGGGACGCGATCTCATCCGCGGGTCCTTCGAGATCGCCGAATTCCTGCCGCGCAACACAGCCGCGTGGGACGCCAAGGCGGCCCGCTTCGAAAAACTGGGTTCCGAATTATGATTAATCTTGCCGTACGACCGAAGGGCAAACGGGTCCAACTCATGGCCACCTGCCTGTGCGATGCCTTCTACGATGACGTGGCCAAAGCGACCGTGGAAGTCCTCGAGCATGCGGGTTGCGAGGTGGAATTTCCCGAGGGGCAGACCTGCTGTGGGCAACCGGCTTTCAACTGCGGGCAGTGGCCCGCCGCGCGCTCGGTCATGCGCCACACGGCCAATGTCTTCGCGGGCGATCTCCCGGTGGTCGTTCCGTCCGGTTCGTGCGCGGCCATGATGTTTCACGGTGCCACGCTCGAGTTCGAGGGTGAGAAGGACCGCTCCGCCATCGAGCGCGTCGGCGGTCGCACGTGGGAACTGGGCGACTATCTGGTGAACGGGCTGGGCATCAAGGAATGGCCCGGCGAATTCCGTGCGAAGATCGCTTTCCACCGCGCATGCCACACGCGCGGGACGGCCAGCAGTCCCGCGGTCCTGCAACTTTTGCAATCCATCAAGGGCCTCGAAGTTATCCCGTTTGGTGAGGACGAGCAATGCTGCGGCTTCGGCGGCACATTTTCCATCAGCTTTCCCAATGTCTCCACCGCCATGGGCGAACTCAAACTCGAGAACATCCGCGCTGCCCATCCAGATTACATCGTCTCCGGCGACATGAGCTGCCTCATGCATCTCGTCGGACTTGCCGAGCGCGAGGGGCGGCCCGTGAAAACTCTGCACTTCGCCCAGATCCTGCGCGACGCGCTGCACCACCGTCATGGCCAAGCAACTCATTGACACCTACGCGGCGGAACTTCCGTCCACCGTGCAGCAGGCCGTGCACCAGAGCACGGCGACGACCACGGCCAAACGCTACCAATTGCTCGGTGAGGATTACGCCGACGCCGATGCCTTGCGCAAACTGGCCGGCGCCATCCGCCAGCACACCCTTGAGCACCTCGACACTTACCTCGCGCAGGCCGAGGAAAGCCTCGCTGCGCGCGGGGCCGAGGTGCACTACGCCGTGACGCCCGAGGAGGCGTGCCGCGCGGTGACCGGCATCCTGCAATCGGCCGGGATCACCAAGGTAGTGAAATCCAAGAGCATGGTCACCGAGGAGATCCACCTCAACGACTATCTCGCCAAGCACGGCATCGAATCGGTCGAGAGCGATCTTGGCGAATACATCGTGCAGATCGACGGAGACCATCCGAGCCACATCGTCCGTCCGATCATCCATAAAACCCGTGGCGACATTGCGCGCAGCTTCGAGCGCGAGGGTTTGGGCGACTACAACGACGATCCGGAGACCATCACCCGCCGTGCGCGCAAATTCATGCGCGCGAAATACCTCGAGGCGGGGGCCGGGATCACCGGGGCCAACTTCGTCACCGCCGACACCGGCCGCCTCGTTCTTGTGACCAACGAGGGCAACTCGCGTTTCTGCCTCGCGCCGGTGAAAATCCATATCGCAATCGTCGGGATCGAAAAAATCGTTCCGTCCGACGCCGATCTCGCCGTGCTGCTCAATCTTCTCGGACGTTCGGCCACGGGCCAGCAACTCACGGTCTACACAGAATTCATCAACGGGCCGCGCCGCAAGGATCGACCGTCGGGTCCGGAGGAAATGCATGTCGTTTTTGTCGACAACCGCCGCACCCAGGTGCTCGCCTCTGATTGTCGCGAAATCCTGCGCTGCATCCGCTGCGGCGCCTGCCTGAACGTTTGTCCAGTTTATCGCCAAGCCTCCGGCCATGCTTACCGCAGTGTTTATCCGGGGCCGGTCGGCGCCGTGCTCTCGCCTTTGCTCGCAGGCGACAAATTCAAGGAACTGGCCGATTTGCCCAAGGCCTCGAGCCTTTGCGGTGCTTGCAACGAAGTTTGCCCGGTCGATATTCCTATTCCCGATCTGCTTCTCCGGCTGCGTCATCGCGCGCACGAGGAGCACGTCCCCTCTCCGGGCACTCCGCCCATGGAGGGCTTCGCTTTGCTCGGCACGCATCCGCTTATCTGGCGCGCGGCCATGACCTTCGGTGCGGCCAAAGATTACCTTCCGCTCGACCGACTGCCGGTGCCATATCTCGGCTCGTGGCTCAAGAAGCGCACTTTGCCCAAGTGGCGTGGCGGGAAATTCCGCTCGTGGATGAAATCCCGAAACGAAAAGAACGGACACACCGGCAACGATGGGGGATCACCGAATTGAAGGCTCGCGAACAGATCTTTTCCGGCATCAGGAGCGCATTGGCCCCGCTGCCGGAGCGTGCTCCGCGGCCGGAAGTCCCTCACGGCGTGGCCGACGCGCAGTGGCTCGCGGAGGAAACCGACAATGTCGCCCTCTTCGTGAAGCGCGCTACCGCGGTGGGGACGAAATGTTTTTCCTCCGTGAGCGATTGCCTCTCCTGGCTCTTCGAGCAGCAGCCGCGCAAAGTTTTCATGCCCGATTCTTCGTGTGATCTCGCCGGGAAGTTCGAGGGGTTTTTCGAGGTGGTCCGCCACTACTCCCGCGACCAGGTCGACGAGATCGACGCCTCCCTCACGCTCGCCGCGGGCGCCATCGCGGAAAGCGGCACGATCATCCTGACCGATGAGTCGACGCCGGACCGTCTGGCGGCGCTCGCGCCGTGGACCCATATCGCCATGGTCCGCAAGGAGGCGATCCACCGCTCCATGGCCGACGCCCTTGCTGCCATGCCGGACGACCCGAACGTCATCTGGGTCACGGGGCCCTCGAAAACTGCGGACGTGGAGGGCATTCTCATCCAAGGTGTGCACGGCCCGGGAGTGCAGTGCTGCCTGCTTGTCTGATTTTCCCACCACCCAATGAACGAAACTCTGCAAAAACTTATTTCGCTCTCACGCGAGATCGGACGCGAGGATCGGCGTTTGGCCATTCTCGGCGAGGGCAACACGAGCGCCGGTGCCGGCGAGGGGATATTTCTCGTCAAGTCCTCGGGTTGCAGCCTTTCCAACTTGGACGAGTCGGGGGTAAGCAGGGTCAAGATGGCCCCGATCCTCGCTGCGCTCGATGATGAATCCCTCGACGATGCGGGCGTCCTCACCGTGTTGGAAAATTCCCGCACCGATCAATCGCCGAAGCTCCCGTCGGTCGAGACGTTCATGCATGCGGTCTGCCTGTCCGAAGGCGGCGCGAAATGGGTCGGTCACTGCCACGCCGAATCGGTGATGTCCATCCTCTGCTCCGAGCACGGTGCCAAACCTTTCCTCGGCCACATTTTTCCCGACGCCATCGTGGTCTGCGGGCGTCACGTCGCTACCGTGCCCTACATCGACCCCGGGCTCGAACTGGCCCGCGAGGTGCGGCGCTCCCTGCGCGAATTCCGCGTCGTGCATGGCGCAGCACCGAAGGTGATCTTGCTTGAGAACCACGGACCTGTGGCTCTGGGTGCGAGTGCCAAAGAAGTGCTCAACATTCTCCTCATGCTCGACAAATGGGCGCGTGTTCTTACCGGCA
>Ga0209190_1000602_pt1 | contig 26255 bp, 18 predicted proteins | sample M_140205_XF_Meta_FD_187315 | JGI IMG/M metagenome (GOLD analysis project Ga0209190, IMG submission 187315) | Freshwater microbial communities from Lake Montjoie, Canada to study carbon cycling - M_140205_XF_MetaG (SPAdes) (version 2) | ecosystem: Environmental > Aquatic > Freshwater > Lake... | reverse complement strand
CTGTAATCATTGGGTATACGCTCGACACATGCCATTTGCTGATTGCTGCTGCCAACAATTGTTATCAACGCAGGACTGGTTAAAGGCTCGCGGGACAAATCTTCCAATGCTTCCTCATAACTAAGCGCACCTTCCAGAGTTTCACGCAACTTAAAAAGGACAGGTGTGTTATGCATTTGAAATGGGGCCCGAGACCCTACAGCATTAATCGCAAGTGCAAAACCTTTTGCAGAAATCCCGGTAACAACCCCAATAGAACCGGGACATCCTGAAATAGTAAAAATATGTTTTCCCGATCTGTGATATTTCAAAAGACATGTAGCAGCTTTAATTTGCTCAACCGGAAACCAATCAAGATTCCGACCTATTATTGGCCCATTACTTGTCGGCAGGGCAAGTACGGAGCAAAGTAAATTAATATTGCCTGCACAAGAAAGATCATAATTACAATTGGCAATTAGAATATCATCCGAATCGCACCCAATAACACTTGCCCAGGCCTCCGCTTCCGCCGCATAACGATTGCCTGTGCTTTTTTTTATAACCTCTGATGCCAACATTTTATGTTGTGCAGGAAAATTATCAGCCAAGGTTTCTAGAAGATTCTTGGCGTTTCTTATTAAATTAGAGGGCAACCTAGATACACTACCAGCAATGTCATCAAGTTCTATGTCAAACTGAGGAACGACGTTCAATTCTCCATTTTTTAAACTAGTCTTTTACAAACCTAAAATTTTGATTGAAATTACAAATCAAATAATACAAAATTAAGTAGAAGAAATAAGGTTGTTCTTCTTCGAAATTAATGTCCTTAATTGTGTATTGTTCAGCGAATTTCTAAAATTTTCAAGGAAATTAAAAATGGCAGCTAAATCTTTGGACATTAGTGATCGAATTGAAAGAATTGATTCTTGCGAAAAAAGATTTGATATTCGCCTTGAAGCCTTATCCGCATTTCTAAAAGATGAATATGGGGACAGACAAATATCAGTTTGTGGCGAAATTCATTTGGCGGTCGGCACAGAAATAAGTTGCGATATAACTTTAGCTTTTGCTGCTTATGACTCAAATGGTAGACTAATTGGGCTAGAAGAAAAAAGCTTTGACGCTGAAAAGTTTTTTGCTTTCGACTTGTTTGATATCAAATTCAGTGTACCAAAATGCAAAATTGAAAAACTAAGAATTTTTCCAAAAAAGTGTTGAATTAGACCATCATAAACGAAAATCAACACAACCATGTGATTATATTTTTTTAGAATATCAGACTAGATTTGGAGATTACTGAGGCATCTGCTAAAAAACATGTGAAATATATGCATAATGAAATTTAATAATATAGTTAGTACAATAAAACCAGCCTGACAAGTATAATGAAAGGAACAAGTTATGGATGAAATAAACACTTTGGCACAGCTTGCTATGCAATATATCAATGAATTTTATAATACCAAAATCCAAAGCTTTTCCCAAGAAATGGAAGAATCGTTACAGAATGTGTGCACCCTTGTAGGGCAACACCGTGACGATTTAAACAATAAAGACGTAATGGCTCGTGTCACTAAAATTGCTACCCTTCATAATATCTTAACCTATCATTTCGAAAAAAGAGAAGTTTGTGCAGTGGAACTTTATGGTCTTTGGCGTGAATTTGGTTTGAGTATTGAAGACAATGCCTTCCAAGGTGTTTGCGACTATTTTATTCTTTTGCTTACTAAAGTAGGGTGCAAACGTCGTGGACAAAGAACGATAACCGAAGGTTTGGTTGCGATCCGTGAGATTTGCCACCGCGAGAATATAATGATAAATGAAACAAACCTTGATCAAATTAGACAAGCAGTTATTGAAAACGTATAATTTCCCCCAACATGAAAGATGGTTAATAATGGACAATCACATTACTACTTCATTGACAAACAAAGTTGAAGAACAGGTAAAAAGCGAATGCATGGCAGAAGGTTTAGATTTTCAATTGATAAAAAAAATCTCCCTTTCTGAAAATTCAGAACCTACTTCAAACATGCTTGTTGAAGTAAAAGATGTACTGGAACAATCAAATTTAAGTCTCTCTGTCATCACTAGGGCTGTGCAAAACGGTCTAGCCCTAAAGAATGTCGCACCTGCTTATGGTGCCCTTAAGGAACTTAACAAAAAATGTGACAATGTAGACTGTTTTAGCCTTGTTTCAACGAGGGACTACGAGGAAGAGATGAAGGCGTTTGAACTAATGAGCGAGCCTTGGAAAATTTTGTCGCAAAAAGACTCGGCCCACAAAACCAATTGTGCAACAATTGAAGAAGAAATTTATAACAGATTTATAAACACTTTTAGATTAGAAAACTCAAGTGAAATAGAAAGATATCTTTCAGAGGTTTACAAGTATGGAAACCACGACAGAGTGGACATTGCAATTGAAACTGCCCTTAAAACTAATGACGAGTTAGAAGATCATAATAAAGGGTCAATTACCGAATGCTTAAATGTAATGAAAGAAAACTGCACCAAAACACGAAAGATTGCTAATGCACCAAAAACGCGGAATACCGGAGTTACGGGCGACGACAACACAAGGATTCCGCACAAAGACGAGGCTTACAGAGATAAAAATAAGATGTAAATTAAACATACATACTTTAATTTTCTTTTATATGTTTTTTGGGCAGGTTAAACTCTTCAAAACTATTTTATGTTGATTTACAAATCAGTTTTTATTTGGAATTAGGGAAACAAAATGAGCAAGGATAATAAAGAGGCACTGCATCCGTTTGAAAGTCTGGGGCTTACACCTGATTTCGTTAAGAATTTTTACTCTACTGTCGGCCGCGATCATTTCAAAGATTTCTTAAGCAAATTTTCACGAATAAGCATGGGGTTTCTTCACCCAGACAGAACTGGAAAAGATGAACTTTTTCGCCAAATCAGTGACGCTTATGACAATTTATCAACAACTCCAAATTTAAAAGTTTCCATCCGGGAATATGACTCTGCCTCCTCAGGTGGGGAGATTATAAACAACCTTTTAGCCACGCTTGAAAATGATTTAAAGGCAGCATTGGCAACTAAAAAAAAAGCGGTTAGCTCTTTTTGCACTTTTCTTGAAAAACAGTCTCGTGGTGACAGGAATGACAAGCACTACAACCTCTATAATATCATACCTTGTCGACTTAGGTTGCTGGACAGAGATGCATTTGAATCTGCTGACACTAAAAAGGCTTTCCTTCAAAACAATTTTGATTATGAAGATAGTGATGGCCCTTGTGACACCGAATCTCAACCTGGTGCTGCTGACAAGTTTTTTTACCATATTTACTGCCCTTCTTTTGGCAAAATTGTCCTCAAAAGCTTCGATCCACCAAAAGAGTATTGCTTTAATGACACTTTTTTAATTGGAACTATAGACGATCAAACATTTAAAGACCTTCAAGATAAAACCACAAAAAAAAACAAGTCTCAGGATCCCAGTTTTAATCCAACGGCACTTCTTGAGGGGTTTCCTAGCGATAGTACCGGCGCAATAGCAAGAATCCCGGCAATATTTCCAATCGGCATAAAGGTAAATATTAAAAACACATCAATTCTTGAAGCAATTGCAGAAAGTGGTGGCCTAATCGGAGAAAATTCACATCTACTTATTATGATTAAACCCTACGGGGAATCGGCTAGTTACTACCTCCTTCCCGAACTCAGTTCCGAAAAAATGGCATCCGGTAACGAAGACCATTTCATAAGCCCAATACCGTAAATGCCGAATTAACTAAAATGCAAAAAAAACAAAAATCTAAATCGCAAAATTCCAAAAAAGAAAAAGTTGTGAAACAATTACAAAATCCTGTTTCTAATCAAAATCCAGCTCCTTTTATACCTGCTTTTTTAAAAGCAGAATCTCTTAAAATGAATTCTACTGATATCGCTTACCATTTAAAATGTTTTGAAGACACCGAAAAGTCAATTGCCGAGCGAATCAATTCAGCATCAATTTTGACTGGTCAACTTGATAACATTAAAGTTCAAAAAACATTTGTCCAAATGATTGCTTGTTCGTCCCCGACAGTCCAAGAATTCGCGGCAAATCGTTTGGCGGCAATTGCAATTCCATCTATTAAAAAAGACCTTTTGGCCCTTATTGAATACCCAGATTTTCCTAATCTAAACAAGAAATGGACAATAACCCAATTAGGCATTCACGCTTTAAAAGGATGCAACCTAACAACCAAAGAACTTAGCCACTTAGTTATCAAATTATGTGATTTGAATCCTACAAATAGAAATCCCCAAAGCATATGGGAGCAAATTGTTTTGCTGGCAAAACCACTGTCATTTGAAAAACCAATAAATTTAGAAATGTTACATTGGGTAGCATCAAAAGGCTTTATTTTACGATCTCGTTTTTCAGCAATAACCCTTCTTCAAGATTTAGGAGCGGATTCTTCACAAACACTTACTTATATACTAGAGTGCGTCAGTGATTTTATTGGCCATACACCTCCAGAAACTATTGAATCCCTGCTGAACTTTGCAATTGAAATAAAACCATGGAATATAAAAAATTATGTTTTGCTTTTTAATTTGTTAAATTCGGAAGACAAACGCATTTCAAACATCGCCCAAACCCTAACAGTAAAGCTTTTAAAAAAGCTTCCCATGAAGTTGTTTGATGCCTTATCAGTTTGTTTAGAAAACGAAAATTTGGATATCCAAAAGACAAGCATGATTGCTTTATACAAAATTACCAATTTATCTTTAGTATTTTTAACACCGCCTCAAAAATCAAAATTATCAAAAGTTATTGATAAAGCACACGTTAAAAGCACAACCCTTTTTCAGAAAAAAGACAAAAATTTTAGCTCATCAAATGCCTTAGTTCTTGGATTAAGGGTAGTAGACGTGGATATTCTTAAGTCGTTGGAAGATCGATCAATCACCCTTTCCAGATTTAAAAACGATATTGTCCGGTCTATTTTGAAACGAAATGAACCAAATCTAGCAGACGCAAATTATTTAATAAATTATTTTTTAGACACACCAATAACCAACGATGTTAACTGGTGGAGAAATCTTGTTAAATTTGCTATACAATTACAAAATCCAAGCGGAATTGATTACCAAAGGATTTTGAAAAGAATTTTTGAAATTCAGTCTTCCCCATTTTTTGAAAAACAAAATCTGCTTGAAGATATTTGTAGAGATTCGACATCATTTTTTTGGGCTAATCAAAAACAAGCAACTGATAATCTACAAGAATCTGCGCAGTTAATTCTCACCAAATTAAAATGCAAAGACACAAATGTTTCTAATCTTGCACTAAGTCTTTGCTACGGTGCAACAGGAATTCCTATTGATGAAGCTGATTTAATTAATCACTATTTAGAAGGCTTGGAAAACAAAAAAGATATTTTTATTTCTCCTTTTGGTGATGATAAAATACACATTCTGCCTATTGTTAAAACACTTATGTCTCTTGGTTTTTCAAACTGCAAACTAATAGCCAAAAAACTTAAAGACTTATTAATTGTTTTATATGAAGAAAATGATAGCATAGAATTTTTGAATTGTGTTCAGACACTTTTGTCTCTCCCGGGGTGTTTCCCCCTAAAAGAAATTAATTCATTATTAAAAACCGGTAATGATAAAAATATAAGTGATGAAAAAACCAAGTTTCTACGGGAATTTCTTTACCAAATTTTAATATGTCGACTTTTCAATATTTTTGATGGCAAGACATTGACCTCTGACTCTCTCAGCCTATCAAAAGAAAAAGCTGTTTTTTTCAAAACATTAGTCATGTTAATATCTCGAAAAGAATTAGAAGCTGTCTCGGAACAAGCTGGAAAATGTTTTGAAAAATATTTTACTTTTCAAGAATTCATGAAAAACAAAAAACACATTAAGTTCTTAGATGTTTTGTTAGACTTATCTGAAACCAATAAATCAAAAGTCATTAATATAAATGGCATTCCTGGTTGGGCATTTTTCCTGCAATCTAAAAGCAATGAAAAACTAATATCTACTGCTATTTCAGTAAAAATAAACCGTGTTTGGCAATCTCTTCTGCTTGAATTAAATATTGATCAATTTAAAAATAATCCTTCAATCCAAATTCATATTTTAAAGAAAGCTTTTGAAGGAATTACTGCTTTTTTTGAATATTCTAGGTCAAAAAATTCTGCCAATTTAGATTTATGTCAATTCAAAGAACTACTTGAAGATAGATTCCCTTTTAACTTTGTTGTTCAAGCAATTGCTGCAACAAATAAAACATCATCAACAAGAATTGATTTAATCGAGGAGCAAATTTTCCAGATTTGGCCAACCATGGAAAATAATGACTCTGAATCTACCGGCTTTTTTCTTGTTCTATACATTCTTTTGTTACGAGAAATTCAAATTGTTCTTACTAAAACAGTTTTGCATGAAAACAAAGAAAGGCTTTTTGAAGCCTCTTGTCGGCTAAATGAAATCTTAGAATCCAAATGCTATTTAAGTTGGCAAATGAATTTTTATAAAGCACAACAAAAACATGATATTAAGTCTTAATTTTTTGCAAATGGTCTCGGCGAAATTTTTGTGAATATTTGATAATAGCCCATATTTTATATCATGTTAGCCTTGGCGATTTCAATACCTCTAGATCGAACAATCTATGCCCATTGATCAAAACCAAGAACAAAGCAACGTTGGCAAGATATTTTAAGCATTGCTAACAGGGTAGCCTATTCATCTGGTCTTATGGTCTGAGGCCTGGGTCTCAGAAGTAGCATTTGATTACTAGCGCAAGATATTACCTCATCTATCAGAACGAAAATTAAGCCGGGTCATTGCGCCACCCATTGTTCCCTTGCATTTACTACACACAACAAGTTCCTAATCAAAGTACACTACCTATAAAAAAAAATGGGCCTTCATTTTTGAAGCCGGCCAACTTCACTATATTGGGTTATCTTTGGCACGCTCAATAGCATCATCTCTTTGGCCAGCCTCGTAAGCGCCAATGTGCTCATTGACTTCAATCAAACCACGCATAGCTTCAATAGCATTTATTTTTGCTATTTCCCAATATTCACGCGCATTTTTGGCATCGGTTATCGATCGAACAATCCATTCAGAATCAGGAATATCATTCCGACATATTTTCAAATCTCCCTTTACTTTCTTTAATAATTCATCTGCTATAACCCAAACTCTAAAAGCTGTATCTTCTTTTTCTTCAGCTTTATAATAGGCCCTTGTAATTTGACTTGGAGCATCCGGTCTATTGTCTAAGTTAGCCCTAGCTAGTTGTTCCTGATACATATTCGCAGCTTCTTTTAAAGCACTTTTTGCAAAAAATCTATCTACATTAGCTTTAGCCTCAGCTCCAGCAGCCTCAGCTTCAGCCAAAATAGCTGATATTAATGCCGATACCTTTTTCAAAGCATCCAGCGACTCATTAAGTTTCACAGATGCACCTGAAAAAACAACATTAGCGGCATTAGACCAGTCCTTGGCTGAATCCCTTGCTTCAATTTCAGTCTTTGCCCTCATTTCAGCCTCTGTTAAGTTATCGTCATCGCTCATAAATTTTCTCCTGATAACAATCCCTTTATGGACCTATTATTTCCACAAAGCAAATTATTACACATATGCATTAAAGTTTAAACAATAATAAAGTTTGTTAAAAAGCTAATTTTTTTATAAAAAGCAGATATTTAAAAATTTATTACTAATAAAAAATTATCTTAATAAATATTTGATAGTTACCGATTTTTTTTGATCTTTTAATTTTTTTTTTAAGTTCGAACAACTTTACTAATGAAATCATTTCATGCCGGAGCGAAAAAAATTCAGGTTCGATATACCCCTTAAATCTTGCCCCAGGGCCTCGGAGCTTTGCTTGGTTAAGGCTTTAAGGATCAAACAACCTTTATAGTTTGCAAATTTTTCAGGTAATATATTATGACTAGGACTATAACTTGGGCTAAAGATTCAATTTCTATTCATGCTTGGATTCGGCGGCCTTGGCTTCGTTTTGCGTGAACCCAATCATGTAAAACTAACAAGATTTCAAGAATCTCTCCGCCAACTCCAATGTAAAAAAATTTAACTGATTCATTTAAAACCCCATTTAAAATTTAAATAAATTTAGGACTCACGCAATTGCTTGCCTGGGCCGGCGAAAATTTTTGATTAAAACGATACAATCTAATCACTATTTAAGATAACTATTATTTAATACGCATCGGAATTTATATCATTAAAAAAGGGATCAATACTAGGCTATTCTTGACTATCATACCGCTAGCCTAATGCGCTAAACCGCAAATTTAAGTCAATTTAAAAGTGTTTTTATATACTTGGACTTCCCAACTCACATCCAGTAAACACAATCACTTTATCTCATTAATCTAAAAATTACTAAGTGTCTAATAAACCTAATAGTCATCAATTTTAATATTAAAAATAATAACCGAGCGACCAAATAAAAGCAGCAACTAATCCAGCAAAGGCAATACTGTTGTAATAAGAAAAGCAACAATCGGAACAGCTTGATTTTCAATCGGAAATTTAACAGCGAGATTTCCTCTGTTCCTGTTTGTTTCCCCATAAAGCTCAGACCTAGTTCCAACTTGAACCCCGCCGCTACCAAAAGACATGAGCGTAGTTCTCACATCGAGACCTACCAATTTAGATAATTCAGCTAAATTCAAATTTTTTCTGGTAGGCCGATTATCACTAGTATTTTTAATTGCCGCTCGTAAATCCATAACAAAAAATTTCTGTTCTTTCAGCCTTATTCCAACCCTTAACCTTCGTACAATTTGGTCCCAGGATTGTGGAGACTCATGTCGGGATTCGCAATAAACTTGAAATTCAGAACTAGCATCTTCTACCCCAACGCTTAAAACATCAGAAGAAGCTTCTGATTTAATATCATCAATCATCACTAGAACAATTGTAAGTTTTAAATTATTGGCAACAACCTGCCAAGGGATCATAGTTGCTGGAGCACTTTTTCCAATAAAAGTTTTCACTTCAACCGCAATTTGCGTCATCGGTTCCATTATTGTGAAATCTTTGATTATGGATAACGCTTTTTCTTCTTTCGATTCTAGTTCCACAAGCATTATGTTAGAATCGATTTTGTCATTTATGGCTGGTATTTTATGATCATCAATTTCCGCCACCACGGCAGCAACGGTATCGGCAATTGGCGGGGGCGAAAGTATTTGTTTTGAAAGTTCAGCAAAAGCCATCATTTTATCAGATAAAACCTCCTCTAAAATAAAATCTTGTGCTCGAAGCATTTTTAACGAGCGATGTACGGTATCAATAAATCTGTACAAGTCTGCATAATTAAAATCATCGTCGATAACACCACCGTGAGATCTATTGTGCCTTACATCAAGGATTTCAAGAATTAAAGTCTTTAATTCCCATGGCAGTGAAGCCCGATCTTTTAACTCATACCAGTTTTTGTCAAAAACGCGCAAAATAGCTGCGGTATCAAGCGCACCCAAGTTTGTTAACCTTCGTGTTAGGACCATGCCACGCTGAGAAACAGACAAGTTATTTAAAACAAAATTCTCCCACCATCTCTCACCACCAATTACCTGAAGATGCTCCTCTAAAAACTTGACCATAAAAGAAGTTATAAATGAGAAAGATCTTTGGAGAAGAATAATCATTCCTAATATCCCTTTATTTTCAATAAACATGCAGAATTATTTTTACATAAACAACATCCGCATTACCAAAGAAACGAAGTCTACGCTAGATAAACCAGTGCAAATTATTACAAAAAAGTTAAAGCTGAAACATTCAAAAACACTTTAAATCAAAAAAATAACCGGCTACGCGTACAAAAGAATCTAACACCTATGAGTAATGACTAGCAGGTTTAGAGGACAGAAACTTTTAACCCTATGCCAAACTTAAGCGCGCTATCAACAGGAAGTTACTTCGATTTCCGCTTATTCCTTCCAGTCTATTACACAAAATTTTTCTAACCAAGTAATCAAAAAACTAATAAAATCGGGAGGCTAGACTTACACTTCCCTTAAAAGAAAAGGCAACTTTAGTTCAATAAGCCATCCCTGTTTTCGTATTACCCACAAAATTATTATAAAGGCGCTAATTAAAGTCTTCCTTTATGTTCAACAAGAAACCCCTTTAGGTAATAACCCCATTTTGATCGAATTGATTCCAAAACAGCATCAGATCCAAAATGTTCGGATTCTGCCTCCGCATACGCCAGCATCAAAAGATCAAGTGTCGTAATAAATTTTTGATCAGGCAGCTTAGAAATTGGTTCATACAAATCCTGATAAAACTCGTGCCTTTTGTTTATAACAATAACTACAGTATTACCACGGGTTTTAATTGTAAAAAATTGCTCACCAGGCCAAGTTTCAAATTGCTTATCGATTTTAAGAACTAATTTTTGAGAAACAATTGAATCTATTTGGGCAGAACTAAGGCCCACTCCATTTTGTGGCAAATCAAGCATCACGTCTTTTTTTACTTCATCCTCTATTTCTGCAGGGGACTTTCCATCGGCCTTAACTGTAGCACTTGTTTTGGGTTGCTTGGTTTTTTTAATAAAATCAGTACCAATAATTGGACCAATATCGGGTTTCATAGGATTTTTTTCACTACTATTGCGTTGCCTAATGTTCTCCATCATATTTTTATGATTAAGGTGGAATTTTTGGCTTAAACTTAATCTTAAAAAAAGTTTTTTATCATCATTTAGGACTTCTTGATAATTTGGACCATATGTATCCTCAAGTTCGTCCCTATCAAGATAAGAAATTCCACGAACATGCTGCTTGTTGTTCGTTACTCCAAACAGCTCATCAAGGACAGGCTCAAACCTTACTTCACAACCCCACCAACGCTCTCTTGTATCAGTTGCATCAAAAAACCCAAATGCCCCAAAATCTATTTCTCGACAAGCCCGAACAAACGAAATTCCAATATTTGCCTTATAATGCTTTCCAATTAGAGTGCTCCCGCCTAGCGCTTGAGTTTCTGGCTTGGCACAAGAAAACCGCATCTCAACGGTGGATGTTTTACCGGGTTCATACTCTATCTCAATTTTTATCGGCTCGTCGGGATTACCAAACGGTTCGTTTGTAGATTCATTTTCATATCCAGGCAAATTATTCGGCGTGAGCAAATACAAAGGGTCATTGGCCTTTAACGTTTGAATAGATCTTGGATTAACCGTCGAAATAAGCTTGATGTCAACCTTGCGACCATAAGAAATGTCATTGTCAAGATAGTGCCGATAAATACGACACAAATCTTTTTCCATTGCACGAAAAAGAGTGCTAGTACGTGCAATATCTAACCGATCACATTTGCTCCACACAATTAATGTTCCAGATTCACCTATATCTCCCTCAATATGACCGAGAATTTCCGTTGGCATCCCGCATTTTTTTACTGCATTTGTAAATTGCGATTTGTTTTGTTTTATTTCATCTACATCCAAGTAGGTTGAATAACATTCGTTATTTTGCCAAGAATACACTTCAACCCGACTGCATTGGCTTACGGATGCATTTGGCAACCCAATACCAAAACGGCCCATACCTTTGCGCGATTCAAGACGCGTACCATTTCCAAATTGTAGCGCTATCGCAAGCACATCTTTCCCCATTCCTTTACCATCATCATACACAGCAATTTTAACAATTTTATTTACAGTGCGTGTTGAATAACCTACCGGCGGAACTGACTCTTCAAAAGTAATAACCTGAACAGTATCTGCATTAGCTTCAATCGAATTATCAATTAATTCTGCGAGTGCAGACGCTGTATTGCGATACCCTGCATCACGAAAAGCTGCGATGGCAGTTTTTGCTGGAATAATTGGTAGTTCGTGATTATTTTTCTCTGCACCATTATCAGGCATTTGTAATCTCCCAATGTGAATTAAAATAGTTAAATGCTGTTTGCTCGGAAGGTAGGTTTATAAGATTATCTTCAATGTCCACTATTACGCATTCTTTTGTTCCGCCCATTTTAGGGCCACGAATACCACGTCCAATCATTTGTGAATATAATACGAGTGATGTGGTTGGTCTAGTTATAACCACAGCATTAGTGTTTGGGGCATCAAAACCTGTGGTAAGTACCCCATAATTGACTAACACTTTAACCGCTTCTTTTTTAAACTCTTCAATAAATCTAATACGGTCAAAAGACTGAGTATTACTATCAATACAATGCGATTTAATACTCTTTAAAATTAACAATTCTGACAACAAGTTAGCATGTTCAACAGAACACGCAAACACAATTATTTGTTTACCCTCTTCAGCAAGTGCAATAATTTCACTGAGAATAGCTGCATTTCTCTGGTTGCTTTTTGAAAGCTTAATTAACACACTCATAGGTATATCAAGTAGATTGCTAATAGCCTCTTGCTCCTTTAGGGTCAACTCAATGTCAATGTTGGTTTTAACAGTACGCCGCTTTACACGAGACAAATAGGCGTTTTTTTGGAGATACAGTATAGGATTTTCTATTTCTTGGTTACTTTCATTAGTGATAGCTATTTTATTGTTATGGTAAAATCCAACTAATTTCTGAATTTCTAGTTCTTTTGTGCGCCCAGGTGTTGCAGTTAAACCAATTAATTTTGTGTTTTCTAGGTTGCATATGAATTCAATTGTCTGCATATACGTTGGTGCAACACTTTTATGTGCCTCGTCAACCACTATTAATCGGTTCCTATTCTTTATTTTAATAAGTGTAGAAAAATCGTTGTTTTTTGGTGATAAACTCATTCGATGAAGACGCTGGAGACTTGCAATAATAACTCCCCCTTCCTCGGATATTATTGGGAGCGAGTGATCGCCCCACAGTTTATAAATCTTAATGGAGCTATCTCCACGAATACCCCAAACTTTCTTAAATGATTCTTCTGCTTGCCCACTAAGCTCTTCAGAGTCAGTCAGCCATACCATATATCCTTTTTTATCACCATAGGTGCGCCAGTAATCCACAATCCCCTCTATGGCAGTTCTAGTTTTCCCCGCCCCTGTTGGCATATGAATCAAAACTCTTTGTTTATCACCATATAGAGATCGCAACAACTGGTCTTTTACCCGTTTTTGAAAATCATAAAGGGGGGAAACTGGATTAATAGTTTCTTCGCTAATAATGCTTGGCCTATCGGGTGGCAAATACTCAGAACCAAGGTCAAATATTGACAAAAATCTTGCAGTAAATTCAGAATGGCGACCCCAGCGTGAAAACAATAATTTTTGCAATTTATTGCTAGAAAGGGGACCTGCTTTTAAATTAACTTCCCCAGAATTCAAAAACCCGAGATGAATATCAGATAAACTATTGTGCAAGATTGCTTCACGTACAGTTTTTTGAGCTAAAATTTGGCTACCATAACGAGCAATTAAAATGTTAACCATATTGGTTTCCGTTAATTCTTTATTAAGAAGGGAATTAATGGATTCTAACTTATTGCGACCGACAAGAGTCGACAACTCTCCTGCACCTAACATTTTAAGAGAACGAGACAATTTTAATTTTTGATCGGGAGTTAAATCCATTTTTATACTACTTTCCAACATTAATAAAGCATTTAAACTAAAACATTAATTTTAACAATCTTATTAACAATGCTTGACGAATAACCTTTCAAGCTAGGTAAATAAACTGCATTGTAATGACATCAACCACAACCGGATCACCAACTAATTCCACAAGTGCAGTATTGCAAAACCGTCAATTAACAATGTAAGGAAGCAATATGTAGAAACGAATACAAACCATCGTTAGGATCCTAAAAGCGCCTTGAATGATTTTTCCTTTCGATTATACTGTCCGTCATTATAAACTTCTTTGCATAAGCCAATATGTAGAGTAAAAAATATTAATGCTAACGTATCACTATTATCTTTTAGGTAAAGAAAAATGTGATAAAGGCAACAAATTCTTGAATCCGTAATCAAAGGAGACCTGAAACAGGGGGTAGAAAGATAATTTTAAGAATTACCAAAAAGCCTACAGCTAATTTTACTAACAATGCAATTTTTCGAAGAAACGTAAAATCAGAAATAAAATCAAAAACTCTGACGCAAAAAAACCTCCCCAAATGAGCGACGGTATTCTTCAATCAGGAAGCACGGGCAAATCGTTTAGGGCTGTTTGCAGACTGACTTGGCTTAAAATATCTGATGCTTTATAGTTTCCACGCGTACCAGAATACACCAATCCACTTGCTAACAAAAAATTCAAAACATCTCTAGATTGATAAATATACAGAAAAGGCAAAAAACAAAGATACTCTGGTTTTTTAAAAATTCTAAATGATTTATCCGATGTTTTCTTATCTGGTTTTTCAGCCCAATTTAGCCGCAATTTCTCTGAATTAAAATTTGGATGCTGTTTTGATAATTTAAGCAAACTGTCACTTACGAACGAAAACTTCATAAAGTTTACAAAGCCTGATTGGTCATGTACCGAACCACCTTTGTCCCTACAAAAAATAAAAAATGAAACAAACAATTCGATTTGATTAATTGGAATTTTGTGATTGAAATATAAACCAGGGCTATTTCCTGCAGAGTTATTATTCCCAACAAAACAAAGAAACTTTATTTCATTACCTTCCAATTGCCTATAGAACTTCGGCTTCTCCTGTATTTTGCTCTGGTAAGACAAAGGCGAAAATGGCTTAGCACCAGATGAAAAATTAAACTGAGGAAAAGACTCAGAAAGAGCAGAAAAATCAGTTGCCGAACAATCCCTTAGGGAAATTATATGTGCCTTTTTACGCCAAGTATCAATAGAGTTTCCAACTAAATCAACTGTTTTTTCAAAACAGTCTGTTAAAATATCACCAAGATCCCTTAATGATTGAGTCCTCTCTAAAATAGTGTCAATATCCGCCTCGTTTTTACTAGCTTCATCAAGCGCCCTACGAACAGTAGCCTTTCGGAATTTTTCAAAACACTCTTTGAGCTCTTTTTGGAAATCATCAGATTCATTTTGACTTGGAAAACACGAAAAAAAGAACATTTTTACTTCCATTATTAACAAATTAGTTGCGAAATAGAGTCAATGTGTAAAATCAAGACCTCTGGACCCTACAAACAACACTAAAATTTCTAATGACGCATCGAATCTAATTGCAGGGACAGCCTGATATCCCATTTAAAGCAAAGCAAATTTTTACTCTTACAAGAGTAAAAATTTTACTAAATATTTTCTTTGCTCATGTTAAAAGGTTTTTAACATAAAGAATTCTTCCAGGGCCTAGATTTACTCTATATAGAGTAAATTTAAGCCGCCCAGATAATTAGATTTTATTATTCTAAGCCAATTATACATTACTATTTTTCAATAACCTCAAAAAAACCATTAAAACCAAAAAAAAAAGAGAAATTATATTTATAATTAGGAATATAAAAATCATAAAACACGCAAATACTTATAAAACAACAATTATTTTATTTTTCTATTGACCGGCTCTATGTTTCTATTAGAATAATAAAACAACTATGGTTTCTTATCTTTTTGAAAGGCTAACGCTATGAATATTATGAATTTGGATTTGGTTGAATTATTTAAGTCAAATACCGATAGTTTTGAGCATGACCTTGAGAGATTTTGGAATAAGTATGATCCGATGATTGGGTGCTTCTTGGAATCTATATTAACGAAGTCTATGCATAAAGCTGATGCGGATTACGACGATGTAACACAGGAAGTAAAAATTTGTCTGTTTAAGGCCCTTAAAGAAAATAAGTATAATTCAAAAAAAGCCACATTTAAGGGCTTTGCGGCAATGGTCCTCTCGCGAAAACGCGTAGATGTTATAAGAAGAATAGTGCGCAATCGAAACAACTTAAATAAGCTATACGAATCATCTAAAAATAGAAATAAAGATGATTTTTCTGTGCAAGAGAACGCAATTTTTAACGAATACAAAAAAAAATGGAACGCTTTAGAAAATCAACTTCCTGAAGCTATTAAATTAATCCTTTTAGACATTGGGCGCTTCTCTTCCAGAGAGATAATGACAAACCACAATCTTTCTAGCGTACAATTGTGCCGCTTCCTCAAAAATGTGCGCAAAATGGTTGAAGATTCAATATTTTGTGGTTCTAAAGTGTAGCCATACCCCTTCCTATTTGGAGTTAAACAATGAAAACACAAAAGAAATTTAAAGAAATCGTCGAGCAAAATCGGATTTCTTCATCTGAAATTTCCTGGGAAAAAGAAAAAATGGTTTCAGATCTTAGGCACTTATTTTTTTATCAAAAAAACTTCCCGGCTGTAAATGCTATGGGGATTATGAAAAAGAATTCGCTCCTATTGGCAGCAAAGTTAAACCCAGCAATAACCATAGGTATAAAATCAAGTTTCCAGATCGGAATTTTTTTTATTACAAATGGAGAAAAGAATCTCCACTTCCCCTTGGGATTTTCTTCAGAATTCGTTGCTCTGCATGAAAGCAAATTTTAACAGATTACCATTATCCCTAGAGATGAAAAATGAAAAGATGTTATAGAAGGCTAGGATATTATGTTTCGCTTCTGTTAACACCTTTCAACAGTAGGACATCAATAAAAAGACAGCAAAGACCCAGAAAAATCTCTGCTATGATTCAAAAGATTTAATTCTAAAAGTGCCTTGAAACCTTTACCTCAAAATATCTATGTAATACAAATTCAAGATATCAAAAACTAATATAGAAAGGCAAAGAAATGTCTGTTTCACCTGAAGAGTATTTTTACACTAAAGATTTTGTTGGTAAAAAACCAATTAGCCATTTCAATTCCATGAATTTATTAGATAAAATACGCAATTCAGATGTTTTGTTCTATCCTGGCTCGGGACAAGACATTTCTCCTGCATTGCGTTTTTTTGAGAATGGCGTAATTAATATAGCTTTATATTGTGATTATTGGCAAGAAAACATTCCGGATATTATAAATCGTTTTGCCGAAAATATTGGATATGGAAGTAAAATATCAATCCGCGAACTACGCGCTGATGAGTTTGGAAAAAAATCAAGGCGTGATTTCATGCCAATTACCAATGCTTGTTTAGGAAACCGTAATAATGACAGGGATAATCCCAAAATTGGATATATTGGCGAACTCTACCTACCGAAAAAAAACGATAATCCTTTTTTGTTTTTGTATTTTGATACAGAGGCAATTCAAACATTTATTAATTTTTGGTCTCCGGCATATTGCGCTCCAAAAATCATTGTAGTTCAAAACCATGGATGTGGAGGACTGTGGACCCCCTTAGACGGGAGTTGCTTGATGTTTCATTGTGCACCAATATTACCACGATTCCTTTATGTTGGCGATATAAGTAGTGAACCCTGGCCTCACTACAAAGAGGTTTCTTTCAAAGTTAAAGATAAATTTAGCATGCACAGAAGCCAAAGAAGCCTTTGGGAATGCACAATTTCAAGCCTAATTAACCCTGACTCCCTTCTAATTAAGCCAAAACCATCCCCAAACCTTAATGAAGAAAGTAAAAGTAACCCACCAACAAGCAGCATGACAAAAATGAACTATTTTCAACTTCCCCAAGGATTAAAATACATATGTGCAAAAGATTAATTTTGGATAAAATAAAAGATTTGTAGTTTAACCAACCGTTATCGATAATTCGAGAACGATATTAGGAGTTATTTTAAGCCCAACATAATTACCCACGATTACTGCTGATCAATTTTACACAGTGTTACAAATATAAGAATTAAAACATTGAAACGACGCCATTCACTCCTCCTTACCCATGCCCCATCTGTTTGTGAGACCCAAATTCTTCAGCATTCCAAACAACTTTGGATTCAGCACTTTGGCGCAGATGAACACGAAAATTATCATTAACACGTACTGACCAATTACCTATTTTTTTATCCCATAATTTAAAATTTAGCCCAGGTGTTCCAGGATAAGATATTAATTTGCTTTTTGTGCTATCCCAACGCGCTCTCATAGAGGAATAAGGACTTATAGATTTCTCGAATGAAGCGGTTTCTTTTATCGATTCAACCGTAGGCAGTCTCCAAGCGGGTTTAAACCAACCACTCAAATTAAATGGCTTAACTATATATTCTGGGAGCAGGGTTTTGCGAAGTAAGTTTTTGGGAACAATATCTACCCATAAGGCTTGGTCTGGCCGAAAAGCACCTTTTGATATATTTAAATCAATTAAATTTGCAGCAAGTTCCCCGCCAAGACTAAATTTGTCTTCATCAAAACGGGCATATGCTCCAGGTTGAAGTTTCATAAAGTCGTAAGCAAATTCCGCTATTCCACCTTCTATTGATTTTGCCCATTCCCAAGCTTTTTTATTAGCCAATGCTTCTTCAACTTGATAAATGCTATGCTTTCTAAAGGATCGTCTCAACGGAACATAAAGTGCTTTATTCATTTTTGATTCAGTTGAAAGTGCATAAAGGTCAAATATAAAATGAAATACTTCATGTGCATGAATAAAATCATATGCCTTATTAAGGCTGCGTAGATTTTTACCAAAACTTGTTAACAAAGCAGGGTAGTATTCTTCAATTTGTTCCTTTACTCGAATGAGACCTTGTTCAATATAAAAAATTCCCCATTTACCTTTATAAGGATCGCTATCTATATCTCTCCGCGACTTATAAAAAGCAAGTATTTCCAAGCCATGTTTTCGGATTGCGCCGTCAATCAGATATCGGTCTTCCGTCTTTAAAGAACTTAGAGATTGATTATTACCGGTTAAGTAATCTTGCATACTGATCAACTCCGCATAGTTGTCATTAAAATCAGTAATATAAAGATCATCGTCTATTATTGGATACTCTGGCGTTGGAAGGTTTTCGTATTCAATATCCCAAGCGGGGATCCTGGATGACGCAGCTTCAAAAAACTTTTCAAACATATTGGACATATTAGTTTTCCTAAATTAGAACTGATATTCTTGACTTCAACTCATGATTTTAGCTGTAAGTTATAAAAATCATTATAGAAATTTATTTTAATATCTGGAATATTGTAAAATCATGTCTGCCTAGTCGAAGTAAATGTTCCAAAAGTTAATTAACTCCGGTTTCTAATAACTTCATTGGCAAAAGCGATTGATGGGGCTAAGCAGTAATTACGGAGTCCTCGCCAAACGAAAACCAAAGGTGCTGCTCCGAATGGACGGCGCCGTGAGGTACCGGAAGGAAGAACGAACCTCCGATTTACCGCTGTAGAAAGATCCGCCCCGCAACACACGGTGGGTTCCCGCACCCGGCCCTTTCGGGTCTGTTCCCGCACCCGCTGGGTAGTCCCCAAACCAATAATCCTCACACCACTCCCATACATTCCCGTGCATATCATAAAGCCCAAACGCATTTGGCTTGTAACTGCCTACTGCTACAGATTTCCCTATTTCTGAATCCCTATAGTTTGCATCATTGGGTGTGGTATTATCCCCAAATGAATTTGTAGTAATTGTTCCCGCCCTACATGCATACTCCCACTCTGCCTCGGTAGGTAATCGGTACTTACCTTTTGTGCTGGTATTCAACTTCTTAATAAACTCCTGGCAATCATTCCAAGATACATCCGTTACTGGTAACTTGGTCCCCTTAGTATCAGTTGGGTTATTCCCCATCACGGACTCATATTGCTCCCGCGTTATTTCATACTTACCCATGTAAAATGGTTTTGTAAGTGTAACTTCATGCTGCTTTTCATCACCATTTCGGCTCTTTTCGTCGGCTGGCGATCCCATCATAAACTTACCCGCTGGGATTAATACTAAATCCAACTTTAGACCTTTACCGAGGTCAGCTTTCTCTTCCACTTCTTTTTTCAAAATCTTTGCTACCTCTATTTGCACTTCCTTCGCCTTGGATTCTGTAAATGGCGCTACCAACAGATTCCCCGTTACTGGAATTATCACAGATGGATCGGTCTTAATTACTGGATGTGCAATAGCATCTTTAATATCGGCTGTTCTCGCCAAACGGAAACCATAGGAGTAGTAATGAGTGGACGGCGCGTAGTGGAGGGAGCGGTAGGAAGAGCGAGCATCCGATACATAGTTGTAAAAAGAACCACCCCGCAACACACGGTAGGTTCCATTGTCTGGCCCCTTGGGATTTGTTACTTCACCACCCTGCAAAGGACCGTACCAGTCATTACACCACTCCCACACATTTCCGTGCATATCATATAAGCCAAACGCATTAGGTTTGTAACTGCCTACAACTACTGGCGCTTTTATGGTAGAATCATAAGAATTTGCATCACTCTTCGTTAGGTTATCTCCAAACGAATACCTAGTCGTTGTTCCCGCCCTACATGCATATTCCCACTCCGCCTCGGTGGGCAATCTATAACGATCAGACGTTTTAGCATTTAAAATCTTAATAAAAATCTTGCAATCATCCCACGATATATCTGTTACTGGTAACTTGGCGCCTTTATTATAACTCGGATTTGTGCCCATAATCCTAAACCATTGTTCTTGTGTAACTTCATACTTACCCATGTAAAATGGCTTGGCAAATGTTACTTCATGCTGAGGTAATTCATTTGCGAGAGGTTGTTCAACTTTAATTTTACTAAAAGGGTCAACTGGGTTCTTTTTAGATCCCATCATAAACTTACCCGCTGGGATTAATACCATCTCAAGTTTCACGCCTTCGCCGAAGTCAACCACATCAACCTTCCCGGGCTTCACTTCCTGCGCCATCACTGTCAATGCACCTATCAAGCCAAATGCCACAACTATTCCAAGCACCCTTTTCATTTCTCACCTCTGGGGATAAAGTTAAACCGCCTATCTTCTGAATCCAATCTACCAAACCTATATCTAAAAACATCTTTAAACCGCCCTAGCCACCAACTATTTCCTTCACCCACCCCAACCACCACTTTACAATCTACCTATGGACAATCACCGCCTGCTGTGGGGCCAGTTCTTCACCACTCATAACATCACCACCACTAATGTGCCTTTGTTTGAAACTTCATCTAGCCTTGCTGTTAAGACGAAGCAAATCGGTAAACCAACCCTTAGGATTATCCTTTGTCGAAACCCTGAGATGGATGCGCTTATCCGTGCAGAATGGCGATGGAATATTTAATGATATGAGCGGACAGTGGGATTCACCGCCGCCTACCAACAGTTTGGTATTAACCCCTAGACTTATCTAAGGGATACGCTAGCCAAGTTGCCCACTTACTCCTGCGGAGCAACTTTACACGCTTTTGCCAATCAAGTGATTAAACCTAGCTGATTTAATTCGCTTTTTGGCACCTGTGCTTTACAGAGCGCTTACTTCTTTTAAATACAGAAGCAGTAATTACGGAGTCCTCGCCAAGCGGAAACCAACGCTGTCGCTCCGAGAGGGCGACGAGCTGAAGGCCCGGTTGAAAGAACTAGCAACCCACCCATTGTTGAGGAATGACCCGCCCCGCAACACACGATATTCTTTCGTAGCTGGTCCCTTTGGGTCTGGTCCCTTTGGGTCTGTTACCGTTCCCTTAGGGTAAACACCGTAACGATCCTCACACCATTCCGAAACATTTCCATGCATGTCATAAAGCCCAAAAGCATTAGGTTTGTAGCTCCCCGCTACCTTAATACCCCCTGCAGACCCATCACCAGAATTTGCATCACTCTTCGTTAGGCTATCTCCAACCCAATACGCAGTACTTGTTCCCGCCCTGCATGCATATTCCCATTCCGCTTCGGTTGGCAGCCTATAACCGCCACTCGACTTAGCATTCAATTTCTTGATAAACTCTTGACTATCTCCCCACGATAAATTAGTTACCGGTAAATTCACCCCTTTTTTATTACTAGGGTTACTATTCATAACAGCATCCCACTGATCCTGCTTTACCTCATATTTTCCCATGTAAAATGGCTTCGAAATCATTGCCTCATACTGCGATACATAGTTGCTTTGGCCCTTTTCAGATTCTGGCGAACCCATCATAAATTTACCCGCAGGGATTAATACCAGATCTAAATTTATCCCTTTGCCAAGATCAGCTTTTTCTTCCACTTCCTTCTGCAAACTCTTCGCTATCACTTTTTGTATTTCTTTTGCCTGAGTTTCAGTGAATGGTGCTAGCAATAGGTTCACTGGATCTGGTTTGGGTGAAGTGGGTGAAACTCCAAATTTAAAATCGGCCATCCTCACCAAACGAAACCCATCGTTGAATTCCCCATCATCGGTTGGTGAGTTGTAGCCCCGGAAGGAAGAACGAACATCTGATACACTAAAGATGAAAGACCCGCCCCGATTCACACGATCCTTTCCCGTCGCTGGACCCATCGGATCTATTGCTGAGCCCGCTGGATAATCTCCATACCAATCCTCGCACCATTCCCGAACATTGCCATGCATATCATACAACCCAAACGCGTTCGGCTTGTAGCTTCCTACTGTTACTGGTTTTCCCAATTTTGTTCGTTTCCCAGGCTTGTAATCTATAATGCTTGCATCCTTGGGCGTGATCTCATCTCCAAACGAATACCTAGTCGTTGTTCCCGCCCTACATGCATATTCCCACTCCGCCTCGGTGGGCAATCTATAACCGCCATTCGTCTTCGCATTTAGCTCCTGGATAAACTTCTGGCAGTCTTCCCACGAGACATTAAATACTGGTAGCTTAGCGCCTTTGGAACCATATGGGTTATTCCCCATAATCAATTCCCACAGGCCCGGCGACCCGGGAGGCTCGGGAGGCCCGAGTCCTCCGTTAGTACCCCTTGGGTTATACCCCATTACCGCTTCCCACTGCTCCTGCGTGACTTCATACTTCCCCATGTAAAATGGCTTCATTATCGTTACTTCGTGCTGCGTTTCATTAATACTGTGTTCTTTTTCAGATGCAGGCGAACCCATCACAAACCTGCCCGCTGGGATTAATACCAGATCCAAATTCACATCTTTGCCAAGAGCTACAACAATGCCGGGCACCGGGTCCTTGGGTTGAGGGGGTGTAGAACAACCTAGTATCACTAGCAACGCACCCATCAAACCTATTAATACTAAGCTTAAAAATCTATTCATCTCTCACCACTTGGGATAAAGTTAAATCATCCATCTTCTGAATCAATTCTACCAAACCCATATCTAAAAAAACCTTTAAACAGTCCTAACACTCCAACTATTTCCTTCACCCGTACCAACCACCACTTTATAATCAATCCATGACAATCACCGCATACTTTGGGGCCAGTTCTTCACCACAAATAACATCGCCACCAATAAGGTGCCCTTGTTTGAAACTGCATCTAGCCTTTCTGTTAAGACAAAACAAATCGGTAAGCCGCCCCTCAGGAGCATTCTTTGTTGAAGCCCTAAGATGGATGCGCTTATTTTGGTGGAATGGCGTGCGAGAGTTTAATGATTTGAGCGTAAGGCAGGGCAGTCAGATGATTGAAATTCTTAAGGCTGGTGGTGCTAATTAAACTCAAAGAACCCAGCCATTGGCTTCGGCCGATGGAGAGGATTCTTTTTTTAGCTATTGCACAAAAGGTTGTCTACTTTCAGGTTTTCTTATCGAGTTCCGAACCAAAACGTGAAAGCCACCATCCCATCCATAAAAAAACAACTACAGGTGCGTAGTATACAACAATAATGTAGGCTAAAATCCCAGTTTTCATTTCTTCTGTTGGAGTCGTCCAGGCAACCCTAAGGGGGTCGTGGCGTGCGATGGCGTCAAGGAATCCCTCTAAAAATTCTTTGGAAGCGTGAGCAGATAATAAACAGGCTGAAACAAAACCAGCGACCAAGCATACGGTTTGCTTAAAACGGTGTGGATAAAAGGATGCCCCGATATTAAAAGTCATATATTGGCCACCATTGAGAATATAAAAATAACCACAACAATAACCTCCACCAATGAGAAAAATCAATGGAAAGCCATAACGGAAAAAGCCAATCGTAAGACTCTGATTAGGGGAAAATAGGAGCATTGCGTCCATTACAAAACAGTACTCCTTTGAAGTAACTAACAGGCAGTACCCTATAAAACCGGTTATCATACATATGGTTTGCTGGATTTGATAAGCTTGCATTATATCTCTTTCTTGAGGTTTTGAGCGGCATTAAAGTTTAAGGAAAAGGAACGAAAAAGCAGCCATTAGAACTAGTTTTATGGGCATCCGGTTTGCTGATAATTATTTAAACCTAAAACTCCATAACGCATATCTACAATAACTTAAAGTAGATACCACACCATTGAAGCAGAGAATGCAGGCCCTTGCAAGGAATCTCGACAACCAGACTATTGAGATGGTGTCACTATGAGAGAGGGCGGATTAGGATTTCTATTTCACCTTTGGCCCAGTTTCGATTAATGCAAGGTAACCCGGGCGGAACACAAGAATAGTTTTTCAAGATTCTAACTTCAATCCAACCAAACTCGCTATTTCCATTTTGTGCAGGTCGTACCCATTGCAGTAGTCGGCCTCACTCGTCAAAATGCTGATGACCTTTAAGTTGTATTCAAACGACCGTAATAATAGAAAGTCACCCCTATTCAAGGCAAACAGTACCATGGTTGAAGCAATTGATTTTATGGTTAAAAGTACATCTTGAAATTGTTATTGGCCCTTGTGGCAAGCGCCTGAACGATCCATGATCCCTTGAGGAAGGCTCTTCCCGAGATTAATAAAATGCCATCATTGGTGTCAAATCTTCAATTCATGATTCAGCCGGGACCATGATAATTAGCTACACTTTTCTTCACTGCAATAGCAAAAGATGTGTGTAATTGAAAGCCTCCACAAACGAATACGAACATGATAACTGCGATTTGTGGTTAACCAATTGAGATGCATTCGATACCCATAAGCCCGATTTGCACGGGTGAAGGTTCTCCTGCTTTATGAAAGAAAGCGCTATCGCTTCCGGTAAGACGCAAAACTCCAACGCCCGGAATATCCACGTGACCCAAGCGACCGAGACCAGTGATTGCTTTAATGAGGCCAAGCATTCAATGTCGGGTCCAGTGTAACTGTATTCGACTACGTGGCGGCAACCGATCTCTTGAGATCGTTGTCCCCCCAATGGAAAGCCGGATCAAATCACCAGTTTCGACCCGAGTCCCCAAGTAATGCAAGGCATCCCATGTCGCAAGACGGTCAAGCGCAGCACAAACCGAAGCTACCTTGTTTGACGTTAAATTACCAAATAATCCTTCCACAACCACCTCAGCGGATTCTGTATCCAAACACCATTGGATTAATGATGCGAGTAGCCGTTCTCCATACTGATGAAAGCGCTGCTGATCCAGATAGGAATTGAGTCGATGTAGTAGTAATACATCCGGGTGATCGGAGATTGCGCGGGTGGTAATTTTCAGCTTTGGATTCATGAAAATAACTTTATTCGACAAGAACTTTTCTTGAAGACGCCTGTCAAGACTGATCCCTTCGCGAACGAGATAGTCGATTAGAACCGCGCTCTTTTCTTGATGATCGGCTACAAGGTCTGGGTGCTCAATTGTCTCGTTGCCTCGGTTTGTCTGAACCCATTTACCGTTTAGTAGTTGAAGTTTCCCAGACCAGTTCTTTACTTCAATGATATGTATTTGTTTAGCGGTCACGACGATCAAGTCAATCTCGCGGCGGCGGTAACCAGCCGGAACGCGCTTATTGGAGAAGAGATTTGCCCCCTTGAATTTGAAATGCGACTGCACATAGGTGTGCAGAAATTGCTCCGCCTCCCGACCGCCAAGAACTCCGGGGTCCTCTTTTACTGGCGTCGTAGCAACGATTTCTCTCCACTCTCTGAGTCGCTGGCCTATTTTCATAGGTTCCATTCTGTAACTCCTTCAAAAAAAATCATTCACATTGCAAGCATGCCGTCATTGGGTTGTAGGATGGGAAAATGGAAGGTTGTATTCTGTCGCCGAATTGTCTTCCAAGACAACCTTCTCAGGCAGCGCACCTGCCTAGATCAATTCTTTCGGTTAATTCAATACCTCACCAAAGTTCTCCAGCAAGGGCATCAACTTAACACATTAATCCGTTCTTAAACAATTTGAGAATCTCCCGGCACACCATCATTTGAAATTCTATTGAAGCAACCCAGCCGAGGCGGCTTTTAAAATATTAAAGCAGCAAGTGGTAATTATGGAACCCAAGATTGAATAAGCTCTCATAGATCGACGCAGTGCGGGCCTTATCTAGTTCATGGCATAATGCTTTTCTAGAATTTCCGCAAAACGATCATCCAAAATTTTATCATTAAAATAATATAAAGTATTCGTTGCTTTTTC
>Ga0209190_1000601_pt1 | contig 26284 bp, 30 predicted proteins | sample M_140205_XF_Meta_FD_187315 | JGI IMG/M metagenome (GOLD analysis project Ga0209190, IMG submission 187315) | Freshwater microbial communities from Lake Montjoie, Canada to study carbon cycling - M_140205_XF_MetaG (SPAdes) (version 2) | ecosystem: Environmental > Aquatic > Freshwater > Lake... | reverse complement strand
TAAAACGGGCGCTATGGTACAGACATTTATTATGCGTCAGGACGTGCCACCGCATGAGGCTACTAAGACAGGTGATGACGCCTCGATTTGCGGCGATTGCACGCATAGGCCAGTCAATGGCGGCTCTTGCTATGTCAAGGTGTTCCAAGCGCCGTTGTCTACTTGGAAAGCATACCATCGCGGGCGTTACCTTAAAATCGACACTAAACAATCAACTGAGCTATTCGCCGGTCGGTTCTTCCGCCTTGGCACCTATGGTGATCCGGCCGCCGCGCCTTATCAGATTTGGCGGGCGGCAACGCTCAAAACTAAAGGCCATAACGGCTATACTCATCAATGGAAGCGCTTCCAATCATTCAAGACGCTATGCATGGCAAGCGCTGACAATGTGAGCGAAGCTACCGAAGCGCAAGCAAGGGGCTGGCGGACATTCCGCGTCAAAAAATCACATGAGGCTATCAATAACGAGGTTACATGTCCGGCGTCGAAAGAGGCGGGCGCTAAGACGTCATGCGTCGATTGCCGCGCTTGCGGTGGCACAAGCGCCAAGGCGCGCGCTTCTATCGTCATCAATGATCACGGTCCCAAGCGCAATCGCGCATAACAGTAGAGGAAAGTAAAATGTATAAAATTTATGGCACAAGAAAAACAGCCGCTCTGTATTTAGCTTATACATGGGGTATCAAATCCGCCATCCGCCGATTGCGCAACCTCAAGCGCGCCGATAACGGCTTGCTGATTATAGAGCAAGCTCGGCTTAAGCGCGACGCCGTGGCGACTGTGGCAAGGGTGCAATTCATCGTTGCATACCAGCAAGGCCGATTGAAACAACGCTTAGGCGATGGCCACGCTTTAACCGTAGGGGTAACATTATGAGACCACTATATCAAATCGCTATCGATATCCGTTCGGACTGGTCAAAGCCATACTTCGGCGCGGTCCCGTACCTTAACGCTATGCGAGGCTTGCAAAGCATAAATGATACTTACGGCATGGATAATGCCCGCTCTATCGTGCGCTATTTTCTAGCCAATGCCGCGACTTGGAAAGGTGACAAAGCCCGCGCAATCAAGACAGAATTGAAAGGGATGTTATGATGTGGCAAGCAACCTACGGGCGCTTAAATCTACACGCGGGCGCTAGCAACGTCGAATTAATCCGGCGCTTGTGGCGCAAGGTCGATCGTACCAAGCGCGGGCGTGACGCCCGCACGATGCGACATGGCCTATACCGGCTATTAATCGAGCACCACGCAAAAGCGCGTGAAGTATGGGAGCTATTTAAATGAACAGCTATAAACCAGAGGTCGACACCGGTGAAGGCCGGTGGAGCGATAACGCCCTACGCTTTGAGACAGAGACAGAAGCCCGCGCTTGGGCTGACGACCTATACCGGCGATGGGTTGTCGTCAAGGCAACACGCGCTACGCCCACGCATGACGCGCCCACGCATTACTTTAAAGATGGAAAGCTTACAAGCCATGAACACGCTACTTGACCATTACAAGGCGGTCAGGGATAGGCTTAACGCAGGCCGACCACCTGACCCCACGGCCCGACCTGACCCCACGGCCCGACCTGACCCCACGGCCCGACCTGACCCCACGGCCCGACCTGACCCCACGCCAGAGCCAGAGCCGGTCCGACCACCGCCAATAGACTTCGCCGGGCTGATGATCGAAGCCCACGCGATGGCCGACATACCGGCAGGGCCGCGATGGAAGTACGTCCTGAGAGACGTCGCCAAGCGTCACCGCTTGACGATTGACCAACTGATAGGGCCGCGACGACACAAGCACCTCGTCACGGCACGGTTTGAGGCATATCACCTGCTCCGCCAACACGGTTACAGCCTGACGCAAATCGGCGAACGGATGCACCGCGACCACACGACCATCTTACACGGCTTGACTAAACCCTTTAACCCTATGACCCGACGAGGCGACCTATGACGATTTTACCAGACGGAATTGATACTTACGTCGTCCTTGACGACAACGGCAACGCGCTAGGCTGGATCAGCCGCTCGCGCTGGCATGGCAAGTGGCGGGCGCTGACCGCCAAGGGTCAGCTATCACATCACTACACCCGCGCAGGGGCGCTCGATGCCATACATTGAACTGTCCCTATTAGCCCTTTTTCTTACAATCGGAGGATACCTTGTCAATATCATTGTTACAGACTCGAAGCCGAACCCACGGCTCCTACCCTTCAACGGCAAAGCTGAGTCAAGCCCTGAAGGACACGATGAAGAGCGGCACGAATTGGATCAGCCTGTCGGACGAACAGGCCGAAGCCCTCGAAATGATCGCGGTCAAGATAGCCCGCATCTTGTCCGGCGACCCCGAATACCCCGACCACTGGGACGACGTGATCGGATACGCGAAGCTAGGCCGACCGGAGACTGACACGCAGGGTGCGCTCGACCTGATCAAGGAGTTGCGGACATGATTGACATTAACAAACAATACCGCACCAGCGATGGCCGTGAAGTGCGGATTTATGCAACGGATGGCTGGGGTGAATTTCCGGTTCACGGCGCGGTCTTAAAGGGTGATCAATGGGAAATGAATAGTTGGACGCTTGACGGTACAGATTGGGAAAACGAAGACAGCCATTACGATCTTGTTGAAATTAAACGCCGCATTGAAAGATAACCAATGAAACCGATTGGAGTACATAACGAACGATGGACGCCGGAGCGGATCGGCAAGGCCCACGGGATGTTGCACAGCGGGCTATCGCTCACAAAAACGGCCACGCGGATGGGGATCACCCGCGCAGCCCTCGTCGCCGCCCTCAAGCGGCATAACGCAATGCCTAAACGGGTGTGGACACTATGTTAAAAAAACCTCCAAGAGTAAAATGGACCCCAGAACTTATCGGAACCGCAAATCTTTTGCTGTACAGCGGGTTATCTCTTGGCGGCGCAGCCAAGCACTTAGGTATTAAACGCGAGGTTCTTGCTGCCGGGCTTAGACGCCGCAACGCAATCCCTAGAAAGGTATGGGTATGGTCACTGGATTAAGTGTGTTAATACTAGTCACTGTCATGTCGATCCTCTTGGATCTGTGACAGCCTCCCTCACCTTGGCCGCCCCTCACGGGGCGGTCTTTTTTATTGAAAACACGTTGTTGCCCGTCACCGGCTCGACCATCCGACGAAGCTCTGACTTCGACGTGCGGCGTAGTTCAGGGGCGCACCAGATATGCTTCTTGGTCGCGTATTCGCCCGAATTGCAGTGACCCATGTCAACCCATCCTGCCTCCTTGAGCGAGTGTAATAGCGCAGCCTGGGGAACCTTGGTGCCCTGCGGCATGTTACCCGACAGACGGTCGCAGATCGCGTGGAGGGGCGAGGCGATGACACCGCCGGAGAACTCGCCGAGACGGTTGCGGATCATGTCCACGATATAGCTCTCGGCAATCGTCATGCCCTGCTCGATCAAGTTCATCTTGAACTCGGTCAGCATAGGCGCAGCCGACGGGTTGAACGCCGACACATCCCGCCGGTGAAGCCAACCGGCGATGTCATCATACCCGCCGGACTTATACCAAGACCAGATGCTTGCAGCCTCGGCGGCGTCCATCCGCTCGGCGTGTGACCAAACGCAAAACCAACGCCGGTCCTGTGAAGCCAAGCTGATAGGAACCGGATCGTTCGAGAACGCAAGCACGAACATGCGGTTGACCATGTCATAAGGATGCAGACCCTTGCGGTTGATCGGCAACGTCTCAGGCGGCGCTGCGATGATGGGCTTGAGCTTGTTGGCAAGCGCCCGACGCTCACGGGCGTCAGGCTCCTTGAGCTCGTTGATGATCAGGATCTCGCTCTCAAGGTGGTACGAGAACGACGAGGCGATGCTGTCATTGTCCACCAACCCACGGTTGCGGAGATCCGGCCCGCAGACCGACCAGATGAACGGAGCCCAAAACGTGTCCTTGCCGCAGCCCTCGTCGCCACCGTGCAACACGGCGTGGTTGATCTTGACGTCAGGGTTCTGGAGCTTGAACGCCATGATGTCGAACAGATGCTCGCGCTCGGCTCGGTTAGGGACGAGCGCCTCGGCATGGTCAAGCCACCGCGTGATGTCGCCCGTGCCGTGACGATGCGGGCGGGCGTCACGCCAACGGTTGCCGAAGACAAGGCCGTCGCGGGTGACGAGGACATCCTGACCGGCTGAATAGGTGACGCTGACGAGTGTGCGAGCGCCCATCGCCTGGCGGTTCTCGTCATAGCAGACAGACGCCTCAATGCGGCGGTTGGTGCCGTGAATAGACTTGCAGGAGATATGGCGGAACAGCGCGTTGAAGGTAGAGCGGCTGATCTCACGCCGGTCCACCATGTCGAAAAAGCTTTCGTCTTCTTGGATGTAAGCGAACCGAGCATACCACTCCGACTTCTCGACGCGGGCAAGCTCTTTGCGCTCGACCTCGGCGATGAGTTCCGCAGCCTTGTCGGGGAACGCCTCGGTTGGGGCTATCTTTTCATAAGTCAGCTTGAGCGTCTCGGCGATAAGCTCCTCACGGAACCCGTGCTCGTGCTTAGGCCCACCTTGCTCTGCCACCCAGCAAAGGAAGCGTCGGCTGTCCCAGTCGCCGCAGTGTTCGTGGAAACAGGTGTAGGATCGGTTAAGCGGGTGGTATCGGCCTGTCGGGTTGCCGTCGGAATGTTCGCCACTATTTGGACAGATAATACCAAACCATCCCTCACCATTTGCGGGTTCAGCAATCTCACCGCGCTGATATATCCAAGCCAACACGTCATCGCGCCCGTCGTCGTCGAGACGGACGCGCTGGTGTTGGGCTGTGTCGGCCTCGGAGGGTGTGACATCTAACGCCTCGCAGATCTGTTTTAATGAGAACTCGCGTTCAGGGTCGAACTCGACAAGGCGCGACCGGAAATTCTCGCGCCCTGGTTTCAGGTTGATGGAACCTTCGAGCCGGAAGTTACGGACGGGGTTGATTGCGCCCTTGTCGGTGTAGCCCGCAGCCGCAATCGCCTTGATGGCGGCGGCGAAGTCACCCTTGCGGGGTTGATCGTCAAGCGCGAAAGTGTAGCCCCATTGATAGTTGGCGCGCGACGTCTCCATGATCCATGTCGGCTCAAGCGGCGGGGTCTTGGACTTGGTGCCGATGTCGTCGAGGATCAAGAAGGCGACATTCTCGCAGTACGACGCAGCCGCCGAGATCTTGCCGCCGGTAAAGCGGTCAACGATAAAGCAAGCCGTGTTGGCGTACCATGCCGCCTCGCCCTTCATGCGCTCAGGCAAGTAAGCGGGCCATGAGCATTTGATAGCACCGTCAGCGTAGACACCGCCGGACGGCTTCTGCTTAACAAACAGGATCGTCTCGCCTTCAGGTGCAATAGACGCAATATAATCGTTGAAATTCATTTTGTTTTTTCCTCGCAAAATATCCCGCACTCAACGTCCATGTTTTTCATAGCTAAACCTTTGGCGTCGGGGGGCAGTTCATCTAAAAACAATCTTTTTCCTTTATATCGTGCCAGACGAGCGCCGATACGCCGCGATTGTTCAGCGCGTTGTTCAAATATTTCAGGGTGCTTTACCCTGACATGGTTCCAATAAGTAGATGATGTTGCCTTAACGCAGCCAATGCAGTTTGCATTTGGATAACCCATTAAATAAATGCGCGGCAATTCAATGCCCGCACGCTGTAGAATGGTGTAACAATCTGATTTGGTAATGTTTTCGTCAATCAATACAGGAATGACGTTTGACCGTTCAGTAAGCACAAACCTATCGTGACGCTTTTTCTCGTCAGCAGTAAAGCCTAAAACGTGCCAGTCTACATGGTTTTCTTTTTCCCATTCTTGGCGAGCATATTTTTTAAGTTCCAATGTGCATGGCGCACCCATAGGTCCACTCATAAATTGACGTTTCTCCCAGACCTCTACGGCTGACGCAGACGGGTATTTTTTAGACCTAACAATCTCAACTGGAATACCAAGCCATGCCTGGATGTCGCGAAGAAACCGACGATTGTCTTCATCTTCTTCCGCAACTGGGTTATTTAAAATTCGAATTAAATGCTTGTCACCATAACGCTCTAATGTTTTTTTAGCCGCAACAGCACTAGCGGCACCACAAGAAAACCAAACAGCTATGCTCATTTGCCGTACCTCCGCATAATTTTAACCTCAGCCGCCAATGGAAGACCACCTGCCCAATTGGGCGGGGTTGCCATAACGCGTTTTAACTCGGCGGCAGCTTCTTCTGGCTGCGACGTTTCCGTAACGATTTCATCATGGCAATGTAAAACCACAGCGTCGACCTGTTGGAGAGCATAACGCAACAGGTCATTGGCCGTTGCCTGAGTGATATTCTCACAGGCCAAGCCTCTCCACAAGCGGGCGCGAGGCCATTCTTTTGCATCTTGCGCGGGCTTCCACGCCGCCTTCAGATAGGTGACTTGATCGCCCTCTACCCGTGCGAACGGATAACACAGCACTCGGCCCGACGGCAGCGCGTACCAGAGATGCGTACCGTCAAACAGGTAAGTAATCCGGCCTACCTCTATAGGATGGTTCTTGTTCCGCAGCGCCCGCGTATAGGCGCTCTCAAGGTTCTGCCAATAGGTCATCGCCCAAGGGTTAGCCCTGCGCCAACCATCCACCATGCGACGAGCGTCGCTCTCTGGCAACGAGATGCCGTAGGCGCGGCCCATAGCGGCGAAGGCACCAATGCCGCCGGAGAAACCAAGGGCTAGCTCCTGAACCTTGCCGATCTGACGCTGCTCAATGGTCACCTGTTCGTAGGGAACTCGGAAGGTAGCAGCGGCGTTGACCTTGTAGACATCCTTGCCAGTGACGAACAGCTTAAGTTTTTCTTCGCCGTGCGGGCTATTCGACAGCCACGGCGTGACCCGCGCCTCAATCGACGCCCAATCGGCGACGACAAACACATTATCCTTAGCGGGCAACAACGCCGGGCGAAGCATACCCTTCAGCACGTCAGTGACGCGCTTGCCGTACTTCGGCACAATGGCATGACCGCGCACCATCGCCTGACGCACCTCGTCGGGCTCCTTGGCGCACTTGCGGGTGAAGTTATGAACCTGAGCGCCGTAAGACGACGCACGGCCTGTGGCTGCCCCACCGGCGAACACGAACGCGCCTCTGACGCGGCTGTCCTCCTTGTCGGCCAAAGCAGCCAACCGGCTGAACTTAGCGACCGATGAGGCCCACAGATCATCAGCGCACTGGATGACTTCTTCGACGTCGGGCGGCACCTCGTCGGGGTCATTCATGGCAAGCAGGTTGGCCCGAACGGACTTGTCAATGGATTGCTTATCGTCGCGGGTCATCAGCTTGCGGGCTTCAGGCCCGACACGGTCCCAGACCCAGTCGCGCATCTTGGGGCTGCGGACGGATGTAATCGCGCCCTCCGTAACCTCGGCGACAATGTTCTGGATCTCTTCCAACTCGGTGCTTGCGTACCGCACTGCGGCTTCGCAGAGCTGCGTATCCACTCGGACGCCCCTGTCATTGATGCGTTCGTTGATGTGATAATCGCGCAACTCGTCGTCGTCCAGATCGCGCATAGCCTTGCTAACCGCCCGCATAGCGCGGACATCTTGCTCGCAATAGGCTATCATCTCAGCCATAAGCGTCGGGTCATCGTTAAAGGTTCCGTCAGCGCGGGGAATAGACAGCAGCCGGATGAGCTGATTGCCGCGATGGTCCTTCTTCATCGTGCTGCTGATGGCGCGGCCAATGTCTTCGAGTGAACCTGGCAAGCAGTTAGCTCTCGCTTGTGCTGCGGTGCAGTAGAACTGTTCTAACTTGAACGGGATGGCTAAAACATTCCAAAAGACAAGACGCTCAAACGCGGCGTTGTGGGCGCGGATCTGTCCTTTATACTTACGGACATCTTCAGGAAATGGTTGGTCGGGCGTCCATGTGCGGACTTCGTCGTCATTAAACGCATAGGACATGCACAACACCTCGGTCGAAGCGTCAAGGGAGTAATTGTAAACGCCGTGTGCTTTTAAATCGCAGCGGCTCCTCGTTTCAAAATCAAGCCAGAGCATTTGCAATCCTCTTTCCAATCCACGCCATCACAGGCACGGCCATTGAGTTGCCCAGCGCCTTGTACCTTGGCCCGTCAGGGGTTGCCTTGCCCTTGGGCTGGATGTCTGTGTAGCGGTCTGGGAATCCTTGCAGGCGCTCACACTCTACGGGAGTCAAACGGCGTACTGCCATGCCGACAATGGGCAATGTGTCAGCTTTAGTGATTGAATCTTGAGCGCGTAAAGTTTGCGCTGTTCCATCACTTTCCGACCACCAACCATGCCCACTACTAACTGCCACCACCATTGGATTCTTGGCTTGCAATGTCTGAGTCATGTCCACATCAGTCTGCGGGTTTGACATCTGTCCGCTAAATGCAATTGGTTGCGCCACCGCATGATGATTTCCTTTTGTAATGGTAAACATTGGATCACCAGCCTCACCATATCCGCGCCCAATACGGTTTGCTCTTCTTTCATCAGATGGCCTTCCTTTAATGTTCATCGTGTCAAGTGGAATTGGTTGCGCCACCATAAGATGCCCCGATTGGGCATCTTGAACGCCAATCGACAATCCAGTGCGAGCGCCTAATGCGCCAACGACAGGTAACGTCTCAGTCTCAGGGTCGTAGCGTTTGCCAACACCTGTCGTCAGGCATTGAGCAACTTCTGGGTTATGCGCCTCTACGGGTTCTCCGTTGAACCCGCTATATTGATTAGCGCCAACCGTAAGGCTGTCGGCAAGTCTTTCCCCCGCGCCTCTGCTCGGCGCAGTATCCCGGCGCAAGCCTTCGAACTCAAAAAGAATTTCTGCGGGATCAATGTCTGTTCTAGCACTTGCGACAACGAACAGACGACGGCGTCGTTGGGCCACTCCGAAATATTGGGCGTCAAGGATTCTCCACGCGATTGCTCTTTTGGGGCCATCAACAAAACCCGCGTTAGACCATCTTCCCCCTGGAGCGACGAGCGGTGCATCTTCGCCGGCAAGCGCTCCCAAAAAGCACCCAAAGGCATTGTCTTTGACGGAGAGGACGCCGGGGACGTTTTCCCAGACAATGGTACTAGGAACAGATCGTAAAGCGTCGATTGCATCTGCTAATCTCACAAATTCAAGGGTAAGGTTGCCACGGTCATCGTTGAGGCTATTGCGTAACCCTGCGACAGAAAAGGCTTGGCATGGCGTCCCGCCGACAAGTATGTCAGCATCTTTAATCCAGTCTTGCTCGCGCAACAGGGTAAAATCACCATGCAGGGGAACATCTGGGTAGTGGTGGATTAACACCTTGCGGGGAAATGGTTCAATTTCGCTGAACGCTAATGGCTCCCAACCAAGCGAATGCCAAGCAACTGTGGCAGCTTCAATACCAGAACAAACCGATAGATATTTCATTGTACTTTACCTTTATGATTAGCCGGGGCGTCAATTTAGTTGCTGGACTAGACACGGGAGAAAGCCAGAAAATACCGTGTTGCAACATCCTTGAACGCTGGCTTAACCGCCCCGTCTAGATTAAGCCGCTGAACGACGACGGCGACCGGCGGGAGCTGGTGCCTCTTCTTCAACAGCTTCTTCTACCGCGCCGTCCATGCCGATCCACTTCTGAACCTCAAAGACAGGCGAGAAGATGCGGCCATAAGACTTGTGCTGATAATGTTCCTTCTTCAGAACAACCACCGGCACAGGCTTAGACTGATCCACGTCCACTTGAGCAGCAATTGCAAGCACCAAAGCCTGAGTGCTGCGCTTGCCACCGACCGAAGTCGTCGCATAGCGGGCTTCCATGCCCGCATCTTCACCATCAAGGCACTTGAGGCTCATGCCGATCTGGATCTCCCACCCGCGCTTTGCACCTGCGGGTGATACGTCCATCTCAGGCAATGGCGACGATACAGGCACCATCTTTTCACCAAGCACTTCACCGTCGCCCCAAGCGATATAGCCGTGGACAAACGAGAAAGGATTGATGGCCCAAGTAGATCCATCCTCGACCTCGGTCTGGTCGGCACCGAACACCCAATGGCCGGTCTTGTCCATTTTCAGGATGACCGTGCCGCCGGTAGGATCGGCGACGTTGACCGCACGAAGAGTGGCGGCGAGGTTGGCGACAGGAAGGTTAGAGTTACCAAAGCTTACTAGATTAGACATTATCAAACTCCAATTTTACTAAGGGCAGCAACCATTTGCTGACCGATTTGCAGCACGGCTGGGCGAGGATCATCCTCGGATGCCAGTGTGCTACCCGACGAGACAGAGACGACTAAACCCTCCGGCATTGACAGCTTCGCCTTTTTAAGCAGCGGATCGGTCTTGGCCGGTGAAATTACAGACGTAACTGTCACTTCAGCTTCAGGGAAATTCTGCGACAGCCATTCGTAGGCGGTCGCTTCATTAACCCATTGTCTCGTTGCGCGTTTCGGCACTAGCTTGTAGCCTGGCACTGGAACGCTTTTCTCAAGCATTGTAAACGCCAACGCCCGAAGGTCTTTAATCCATCCTTCTAGCAAATCAGCATTAGCAAGGTACTTGCCGATCATCTCGGCGTCTACCCCTTCGATCTGCGTTTGCAAGGCTCTGTCCACAGCTCCCGTCATTATAGGGCAGACCGGACGGGCGGCGCACCACTTGCAATGGTCGCCATGCGCGAGAGGCGCGTCGGGCTGCTGCGCCCGCTTGACGGCGATGATAAGCTCTTGCTCAAACGCAGCGATGCGGGCGGGGGTTGTCACCCAACGGGTTACGCCGTGGGTGGGCTGAATGATGATACATTCGATTTCAGTTGCTCCGTCAAACACCCACTTGACTTCGGGTGTTCGCATGGCGGCTGCGGCGTAGAACATAAGCTGAGGGTTCTCGTCAGCGTAGACACGGACGCCGTCGCCGAACTTCCAGTCGATGACATAGGCACGGTCGCCAATTCGCCCAAGCAAATCAGTTGAACCGAACACGCCCGGCAGAATATCTTCACCGAAACTAACTCTTGTCTCGACGGCGATTTCCATAGTCTTGGTAGGGTCAATCGCGTCCAGAGCCTCAAGCGCCGGAAGCAACTTGGTATCCAAGAGATCCTGAGTAAGGGTGATGCTCTCATATTCACAGCCTATGAATGTCTCCGGTTGAACATCCTTGTCCAATACCTGAGCGATAATGTCGTGGAGGAGCGTCCCCTCGTCGGCGTAGCTGCTCGATGGCTTGGATGGCATCTTGGCGCAGAGCGCCACCGAGCCTGGGCAAGCGATGACGCGCTTGGCGGTCGAGCCGCCTACAATATTACTGTGTTGCATCTTTATGCTCCTTTAGTTTTTCTATTTCCCGATGTAGTTTATTTAACTCAAAAGAAGCATTAGACACCGCGCTTTCTAGTAAGTTAATTAAACGCGCAGCTTTCTTTTGATTTGTAAAATTTAATTTCTTTTCCAATAACTTACGGCGTATTATTTTATTTTCTACTACTATGTCGTTATTGGACTGCATGGTTTTTCTCCTTTAAAAATTTTACCATATCGTCGATTATTTGATCAGGATTTTCTACAACTTCCAAACTAAGCCCAAGAAGCGTAACTAATACGTTGATAACGTCATCATGAGTATGTCCGTCTAAAATTTCGTTAATTTCTAACACTAACTCTTCCACTTTACTCTCCTGTATTGGTGACGCCCGAACATACTGCAACAAAAAGTGTTGTCAAACATTTTCGTACAGAGTACAAAAGAATTATGGAAAAGCACATAGAGCAACATCTGGTGCGGGAAGTTAAGAAGCGGGGCGGGGTAGCGTATAAGTTCTCGTCACCATCGCATCGTGGGGTGTCAGACCGTGTCGTGTGCTTGCAAGGGCAGACATGGTTTGTCGAGCTAAAACAACCAAAAGGCAAGCTGTCGGCGCTTCAGGTGTTGTTTGCCAGTGAAATGAAACGATTAGGGCAGCTATACGTTTGCTTATGGTCAAAAGAAGATGTGGATAAGTGGTTAAATGAAGTTGCGTGAGTATCAAGAACAAGGCGCGGATTTTCTGTATGAGAACAGCCGCGCCATGATCTTAGCCCCTGTCGGCGCGGGTAAGACCGCTATGACACTGGCGGCTATGCAGGATCTGGGTGGGCGGTTTCTGGTCCTTGCGCCGCTGCGGGTTTGCAAGACAGTCTGGCCGGTCGAGCAGCCCAAGTGGGCGCCAAAGCTACGGCTGGCTGTCGCGGTCGGCACACCGGCGCAGCGAGCAGCGGCGCTGGCATCTGACGCCGACGTGGTCGTGACGAACTACGACAATCTGCAATGGTTGGCGACGCAGCCGCTGAAGTTTGACGCTATTGTGTTCGACGAGTTGACACGGCTAAAGAACCCGTCAGGGGCGCGGTTCAAGGCGCTGCACAAGGTCATCGACAAGATCAACATCCGGTGGGGATTGACGGGGTCGTTTACGTCGAACGGCCTTGAGGATGTCTTCGGCCAGTGCAAGATCGTCAATCAGTCACTGCTCGGTCGGTCAAAGGGCGCGTTTCTCCAGCAGTATTTCTCGCTCATCAACCCCGACTACGGCGAGTGGGCCGCTCGTACCGGCGCTCTTGAGGCCGTCATGCAGCGCATTAAGCCCGCTACCTTTGTGCTTGAGCCTGGCGAGTACGCCGACAAGCTGCCGCCGTGTCACATGGTCGAAATGCGTTGCGATATGGAAGACCGGACGCCATACGAGCAGATGAAGAAGGACTCTATATTCGAGAACATCACGGCAGTAACCGCTGCGGTTGCCATCAACAAACTTCAACAGATTGCGTCGGGGTTTATTTACGACGAGAACCGTGAGGCGCGTTGGACGGGGACGCACAAGTTTGACTTGCTAGACGAGATCTTGGCCGAGAACCAGAACGACAACACAATCGTCGTCTATAATTATAAAGAAGAATTGGCCGAACTTCAGCGCCGGTACCCTCACGCCAAGACCATCGACGGCAACGTCGAGGCGTGGAACGCGGGCAAGATCCCGTTGTTGTTGATCCACCCCAAGTCTGCCGGTCACGGGCTGAATTTACAATATGGCGGGAATAAGATTATCTTCGTGTCGCTGCCGTGGTCGCTTGAGTTGTTCGAGCAGACCGTAGGGCGGCTGCACAGAGGCGGGCAGAAGCACGACGTCTGGTGCTACATCATTATGACCAACAAAACAGTGGATGAACGGATATGGGCGAACCTACACAACAAACAAGCACTCTCGGACATCGCACTAGCCGAGTTGAGGCAGTAAAGGCCAAGCTACAAGTTGCAAAAGATTTATTGTCACACCGACAGCGTTTTCTGCTATCGGTTCAAAGAGCAATACTTCGCGCCAAGAGCGAGGTACAAGGATTGGAGAGCAGACTTGGATACGAAGAAGCTAAACTGGCGGACCTTAAACGACAGGCTATGCACCTACACCGAAAGCGAGCTCTTGTTACTGATAGAGAGCGAGCGTCAGACAGCACGACGTTTGTCAGTTCTAAAGAGGCTACACCAAAGGTATAGCATCGTCAGGACAGCGCGTGAGCGGCATGATCTGCTTGAGGACGCTATCAGGCTATAGCGGTAGCTCTAGCTGCGCCGTCATGTCTTTAGCTGCCGCCTGCACTTCTGCTACACGGCGGGTCCAGCCTTTGCCGAAGGTTGCAAACGTAGCTAGCCCCTGCAAGAACGCTAGTCGGGCTTCACATACTTTCGTTGCAACATCACGAGGGTCTGCCGCTTCAAGAGTGCGAAGCGTGGCGGGTCCGATTTGTCCGTCTGGATTGGCACCAAGAACCGACTGCAAGGTCTTTGCTGCCTTACCTGGCCCCGAATTGATCGCAAGATCAAAGACTGCATAATCTACCCCGTCTGGGAGATTATCACCTTTGACGGCATCCCAGTAGCGTTTCTTATACAACGGCATTACGTCTGCATGGGTTAACGCCCTAATGTCGTCTTTGGTGACTTCATGGCCTATCCATTCCTCCCACACCTTTTTGGTGCAGCCAAGGTTAGTAGCCCCACCGGGGTCTTTTGGATTATCCACATAGCCCCCTTCATTCTTGATAACGAGAGCAAAGCACTTTTCAAAGTTTTCTTTCACGTTATTTCCCCAAAGAAGCGTTGAGTGCGTCAGTTTTAGCTTTAGAACCTGCGCTGCTGCCAAAGTAAAATGCCATTACGCCTGTCCACGCAGAGCCAAGCGTACCAATAAGCAGCAAAAGAGCCTCACCGCCGGATGCTGGAAGGCCAAATGTAAGGATGTATGCAATAATCCCGAAAAACCCTAGCGTAACGCCAACGGCCAAAACGCGGGGAATCCAGTCATGGGTTGCTATAGCCATAGTCCGTGCGCTATCCCGATCACCGGCTGCAATGCGCTCCAGATCAATATCCAAAGATTTCATCTGGACTTTAAAGTCTGCGTCGATCTTTTTTAGTGCAGCCAATTGGTCGCCCGTAGGATTAGCGAGGGCTGCTTGGATGTCCTCGTCGGTGCCGTCTTCATGGCCAAACAACGCGCCGGACAGTGCTTTGACCGCCATGCCTGCGACTGGGCCACCAAGGGCTGTAGCGATGGTAGGCGCAACTGAACCCAACAAAGGGCCAAAGGCTTTAAGAAAATCCATGTTATTTCCCTTCCGTTATTTTTTCAAGGATGCGAACCCTAACAACCAACTCGTTAATCTGCTTCGTCAATTCATCACGCAGCCTATAACGAGCTTCAGCAGAAATTGGACTATCTGTTGGAATACCTTGAGCCGTAATTAGCATAGGCATCTTGCCTTCTACTTCTTGAACCTTGGTGTTTAGCGTGGTGATCTGCGACAAAAGCCAACCAATTGCAGCAATGACAATCGGGAACACCATGTTAATAATTTTAGAAAAATCAAAATGATCCATGTTATTTCCCCGTTGTTAACATAATAGATATACCTATTACGGCCATTCCTAAAATAAGAAACAATACAATCCCGCCCGCCATTAGGGCGTCTTTGCGGTTCTCTTCTTGTTGTTTTAACGCCGCTGCCACTTCACGCGCTGCCTGCTTACGCATCTCGATCACTTCGCGTTGAATATTATCCCATGCTGGCCGACCGTAAGTGCCAATGAAGAGGTTGCGCGTCTCTAGCTGCATCTCTTGGGCTTTAGCCTTGACGGCGTAGAGCTTGACCGCATGGGCCTCAAACTCGCCTTGGCTCTGGAATAGTCCCTTCTTACGCGGTGCAGACGCTAACTGCGTGATCTGCGCGACTTTGCTGAACAGATTACCGACGCGCTCTGCCGTTTTGAGCGCGTCTTCGCCTGCGCCAACAGCCGACTTAATACCGTTGTAAATAGCGGTAGCGCCAGCAATTAGCGTAAACGGGTCCATTATTTATCTGCCTTACCATCCAGTTTGTCGTAGATGCGCTGGAACATATCCTCGATGTGTGTCATCCGCTTGTCGAGGTCGATCTTCTGGACGTATTCTTTAGGCATATCCACTTCGATCTGATGCAGATCCCGCCGCAGTTCGCTAACAGCGCCCCACACCTCGCGAGCAAACCAACCAAGCGCCGTCAGCGCAGCCCCACCGGCCAAGTTAATAAGCGATTGCGTATCCATTAGCGCCTCAGTTCGTTCTGGTTGGTACGTTGAGGCGCAAGCGCGTTAAGGCCAAGTACGCTTGAATATGGGGTATTAAAATTTCCGCCGGTCACAATGCGGCCCGCTTGCGTTGCCTTATGTTTTAATGCTTGTTCAATAAACGCCTGTGTACCTTCGGGTGTAGAGAAAAGTTCGCTAATGCGTAACGCTTGGCGGTCACCAAGTTTTTGCGCTAATGCCGCGTAAATTTCCGACACCGCCCGTTTAGCTGTGCTTAAAAATTGTGGTTTGTTAACTTCGCTTATTGGCGTTCCTGGCGATTTAATGTCTGCATATGCTCTGGCACGACGAGCAATTTCAGCGACCGCGTCAATGTCGGCTTCAGGTAATTTTTGCAGCGCGTCATTTACGTCCGACATTATTTCAGTGGTTTTTGCGCCGCTAGGAAGCGTCGTGTCTCCGCCAGCTTTCTTAACTTCTTCAATAGTAGCTTTAGGTGCTAACGCTGTTTTAGTGTCGGCAACAACGGTATCTAATTTACTACGGATGTTTAACCCAGTAGCATCAAGTTTATCAATTTGCGCGCCGTACCTTTTCATAAACGCATCGTGCGCGGCTTGGTCAATCACGCCATCTTTAATAACTTTATTGCGGTAAAGACCTTCCATTCCTTGTTGAGCTTCGTTCATTGCTTCAGGGTTTTTGCCAAACAACGCCACAAAATCATCCGTAGTGTCAGCATTTTTAAAAAATTTATCAATAACATTAGATGGTGTAATAGCGTTTTTGCCGTCACGAATTTTAAAAAGATTAACTTGAAGGCCAGTTTTAAACCGTGTGGCGTGTTCAGTTCTATAGGTTTCTACCGCGTCAAAATAAAGATCTTTTGTTTTTTGAGAAAGTGTTGAACTATTCTTAACTGCGTTTGTAACTTCGTTATGCAGTTCCATAAGACGTTTAAAATCGGTATCCGCCCCTTCGGATAGAGCTTTAGCCGCAGCATTGTTAATTGCTGATCTAATATCACCAATGTCTTCCAACGTAGCTGTAGGGGCTGCGGTAACAGATTTACCTTTATATGTAGCGCCGCCTGGCCCTATAAATTCAGGCGTTGTTGTTTCACCTTTAAATTTAGCTAATCTGCGCGACAAAACCTCTGCCGCTTTTGGATCTATTGTATCAACAAGTTCACTGGCTTTATTAAGCAAGCCAGAAATGTCCGTCCCCACACCTCCACCAGAAGTTTCGGCTGCTTCAAACTTAGGGCCAATAACATTCTTTCGCGAAAGTTTCTTTTCTTTTTCAGCGATATTAATAAGATTGTCGCCCACTTTTTGTACATCGGGCGCAGCAATATCAGATGCTATTTTTTGCGCGTCGCTTGTCATTGAGGCTTCGGCGCGAGCGGCTTGGCCTTTAAGCAACTCAGCTTTTTTCGTAGCAATGTCTTCGTAGACTTGTGGCAATTCGCGCTCGTATGGCGCGGCCATTTTAGATACAGCAACATTACGTTCGCCTGCCATAGCTTGAGGACCGGACTCGACGCCTACCAATTCACGATTGCGGCGCAAGGCATTCAACAAATCGGGGCCGGTATTGCCAACCGCTTTGCTTAATTTGTTGAGCCCCATGCCTGTAAAAATATTGTTTTGAGCGGCGTTGAACGCACGACCGCCAAGGTTAGCCGTCATTTCCGCGCCCCGCCCAACCACAGCCGCTGCTTCGGGCGCTAATACGGTTTCGGCAATCATGTTGGCTTTTTCGCCGGTGCCGTACCCAAGTGTGCGGTCTAACGGATCACCGATATAGGTTTTAATTGCACCGCTAACAGGTGAAAAAAGAACGCCCATACCACCAAGCAATTGTTGCCCCGCACCAAGAACTGCGCTAGCCGGACGATTGGCTTGAAAATTTTCAACCGCGCTTTGGCCGCCCTGTCGAGCAATTTCAGCAGCTTGTTGTGCCCGAAGCGCAATATTGCCGCCTAAATCTGACATAGACGGTAGTGATGTAATGTCTTTGGCTTGTTGAAGATCTGCTGGCAAATTGCGGCCAGTAAGGTTGGTGTACCCGCTGTTCAAAGCAGCATCCAACGCGCCAAGTGGGCGGGACGTAGGCATACCGTTGTCTTTTGCGGTTGCAGTTTCAGGTGCGGCCGATGCAGCGGAAGCACCGCCGTCTAACTTTGTAACTTGCTTGTTAAATTCTTTAAATGCGCGTTGTTCAACGGCGTCAGGGGCGACGTTGTCCGGCACCCCCGCATACATATGCTGAGTTCCATCAGCAAAAGTTATAGTAACGTTACGAGGCATTTTTATTGTCCCCAGTTAGTTACAGGAACGCCGCTTGATGTAGCTTTAGGCGCTGCCGCGCCGCCGCCTGTGGCACGGGTTAACGCCGTTTTAGCTTTATCCGTTAATTTTTTATCAAAATCATCTTGGCCGGTCATATTGGTATATTGCAATTTAAGGCTTTTTAACTGACCACCAAGAAGTTTTTGAAACGTATTTACAACGCCTTGAAGCTGCTCAGGACTATTGGCGCGGTCTAATGTAGCCGCAATTTCTTCGCGGTCTGCAAGTGCCCCGCCGCTGGCAGTAATAGCTTTTGTAATTTCGTTGGCTACAAGTTTCTTTGCTGCGTCAAATTCTTTTGGTGCTGCAACACCAAATTCCGATGCAATAGAATTACCAACCTTATTGATAACGTTAGTATCGTTATTTTTAAGCCCGTTAATAAGTTCAGTAACTGTTTCAAGATGGTCAATGGCGGTGTTAAACGAACCAACCATTTTACCTTGCGTACCAGTACCAAAATCTTTTTGCGCTTTGAGCATAGCGGCGGTGTCGCCTTTGTAAACGCGCATATCTTGTGCAAATTGTTCCGCCGAACGACCATTTGCCATTTCAGTAGCGCGGTTCATAATTTGTGTGCGAATTGTAGTCGCGTTTTTACCCATGCCGGGCGGTAAAGTTCCACTTAAAATGTAAGTATGCGCTGCCACATCAAGAGCTTCAGGAGATATTTCTGTGCCTTTATCGGCGTTAGCTTTATCCTCTGCGGGCCCGCCGGGAATCCTCTCCAATGATTGACCGTCGGCGCTGTAACGGTACCCTGATGGCGGTCTAACCCCCGTTGATGACGCAATCGTTATTTCTTTTTTTATCATGGCGTCGTAATCAGCTCTACGCAAATCACCATTTGGCAATGCGTCGCGTTCCGCCATAAGAGTATTTAAAGTTGTCGCTTGTTTAGGCGCCGCGCCCATATTTAACGACGTTAATTGATTATTAAATGTTGGACTACGCGGGTTGCTATCAATCATAACAACACGGTCACCAAGGTTAACTTCTTTAGGTATAGGCGCGGTTTCCGCTGCTATTGCTCTTTGACCAGTAGCCACCGTGTTGGCCGTAGTGGCCCTTGACGAGGCGGCAGCAGCAGCTGATTGATCTTGGTTTGCAACTTCGGTGGCGTGTTTGTCTAAGGCTTCAACCGTTTTAGCCGCGCCCATCGACATCATTTGGCGGATGTCCTTAAAAGGCATACCCGACGCGACCATACGATCATATTCAGCAATTGCAGTATCTGCGTCAATGCCATTACGCGCAAAAAATGATGCTAATTTTGAGTCAGGCGCGTGTAACCTAACAACCATTTCGCGTAGTTGATCGGGCGATGTAGCCATGTCAATCGCGTCTTTGGCTTGCGCGGACATAGAGGCTTCATTTTTTAATGTTAATTCATCAACTTCGCCAGCCGCTTTATTTGCTAGATTTCGTTGTGTGTCTTGTTTGGCTTGTTGCTCAAGAAAATTAGACAGCGTATTGGCTTCGGTGGTGCGGCCCTGCAATGCAAGCGCGTTTGTTGCGCGTTGAACGCTAGGCATGTACGGCCCTGCGGCTTCACCGGGCAATCCAACAACGCTATTGGATAACGCGCTTTTTACCGCTGCTTTAGACGCCGCCGTATTAGCTTCCGCAGTCCGCGCCGCTTTAAGTTTAAGCATCTCATTTTGCAATGCAACTTCATCTTGGCGAGCCAAATGATTAATGCGGGCTCTGTCATAATCAAATTTGGCGCGAGCGTCATAAGCATCGCCGATGCCTGAAAGGTCAATAGGCCGTGGTAAAACTAAAGCTGGTAATTCCATTATTGACTCCTGCCGTACATGCCAGGCATTGCGTATTGATTTGGATAATTCGTGCCATACCCGCCGTAGTTACCGTAACGAGCCATGCCCGTTGCCCCTTGGGCAAATGCGTTGCCTACCCCGTTCAAGGCGCTGTTCCAAGCGTTAGACTGGTTGACGTAACCCGCTGCGGTTGCGTTGCCTGCGTTCATCGCTAGATTAGAGGCGTTGTTGCCGTAGTTTAGCAATGTACCTGTACCGGCGTTGGCGTTATTTGCCGCCGCGTTGCTCAGAACCCCAGTTGCCGATTGGCCTACACCTAACATCGACTGAAGCGGGTTAAGCAAATTAGTGCGGCTGACTTGATAACGGTTAAAAGCGTTCTGGTATTCTTGGCTACCCATGTCTTGCCCGTAGCCTACTGCGGCTTTGAGAGCGTTGCCGGAGACAAGCCCGCCGCGAGCAGCAGCCTGCGCGTCGAGTGCTTTAAGACCTTCGCTAAGACGAAAAGTATAGCCTGGGTCGGCGGTCATATCAGATGGGGCAAAATTACGGTTAGCTGACCCATAACCAGCAGCAGTTGTATTGTCGCTAAGTCCTAATAGATCCATTAAACGATTTTGGCTTTTTAACCCAGCTTGACGAAACGGTTCGTTTAACTCGTTTGTATTGTTATACATATCCTTTTGCAAGGCCAACGACTCGTCGGAGATGTTCTTCTGTATGCCTGTGGCTTTGTCAGCCGCCGCGACCTGAGCGTCAGAGGCTTTTTGCGCTGCGCTAGACGCCATCGCGCCGCCGATAAGCGAAGCGCCTGATGCAATTACTGCTGCGGTGATGAAGAAAGCCATTTTGCTGCCTGTTTGTTAGCCGATCCACCTTGCAGTTCCGCAGCGGTGGACTCGGTCAATTCTTCGACGAGTTTATCAAGATCCGTTTCATTTGTCGCGTGGATATTTGTCCACACGGAATCTTCCAAGGCGTAGATGGCGCGTTTAGCGCCGGGGTGGGCGATGAGCGTAGCAGGGGCAATCAACTCAACTGGGCCATCTGCGGTTGCAACACGAACATGGCCCTTGGACAGTATACACATATGTGTGGTTTTGTGAACTGCCCCCGTCAGAACCGTCCCCGCAGGCATGAACATCTCGCGGGCGTAGATGCCGTCAGCAAAGTGATGCTTCAAAGGCAGCTCAACAGGCGGCAAATTCTGAAGGATCTCTTCTAGCTCTTCGACCTTTTCTCTCATACTTCAGGCCATACCATATTCGTGACCGCCGTCACAAGAGCCGGTACGTCGGTCGCAGCCATAATGGCAGCCTTGATAGTTACCGCAGTGGCCCGAATGGCGGCGCGGTAGGTCAGGATCTGCGCTGGCACGTCAGTGCCGACTTCAGCCTTGCGGATGATCATCCAATCGGTTTGAACCAGAAGCGAATAGGCAATCTGGTCCACTTGCTTGGTCCATTGCGTTTTAAGACCATCCAGATCTTTTGGGTTGTCGACGCCCCAGTAGAACCGGTCGTCGTAATAGGCAGGCTCAGGCGCGTCGGTGATGCCAATAGCAGTTTTATCTGCTTCTGAAGCGAGCCGCAGCCAGTTGGATGGGTACTGAACGCCGTCATGCTCAAACGGCTGATCTGGTGGAAGTGGTGTGCCATTGAGTAAAAACATTCAAATCTCCTTAACGGGCGCGGCTGTAATTCAGAGGATTTTCGGCAAAGGCGGCATATATGTATGTTCCACCAGAAGCATTAACAACCGTAGCAGAACGGCATTTAAAGCCATTAGAAAGACCATCAATAGACGTAGCCGATGTTTCTGCACCAGATGTATCTGCAAGCAATGTAGCCGCTTCTACGTTGTATGTGTCTCTTGACGTATCCCAAATATACCAATCAGATGTTGAATCTGTACGCTTGACCATGATCCAACGCGGCCTAAAACCCGTGTAAATAAACGGGCCATCCGTACTTGCATTACCCGTGTATGATCCAAATGCACTGTAGCCAGCAACGGCGGCAAAGCAGTAGGCGACGTGCTGACCACCACCGCTTGTTTGATTAGTATCTGCTGCTGCTCCAGAACCTAAAGAAAATACGCTTGATGTTGGAGTTGTCGTATTCCACGCAGTGGAATCCGCAGTTGAAGCATTGGTAGAATTTAAAATCAATACGTTACCATTACCTGTTGATACATGATAAACGACCCAAGAATTAGCGGCCTGTCTATTTTTAATAATTATCATAGATGGTGCAACGCCCAACCCATGCCCCACGGTGGCATTTGCACCCGTACCCGTATACGTCACCGCGCTAAATCCAGCAGTAGTATTAGCTGATACCGTGGATGTGATGCTGCCATTGGTGTTGGATGAGCCGCTAGAATTACCAGCCAACCACTGCCAGCCAACATAGGTAGCTGCGCTGGTGTTAATTTTAGCTAATGCACCAATGGTGAAGCCAGTTGAACCAAATGCCGTTAAACCAGTTGCCTGAGTGGTTTCAGCAGCAGTTGTGTTACTCACCAAATCTTTTGTTGTGCCGCGCACAACGTCGTACAAAGCATGGTCTGTCGCGCCAGAACGGCCTTTCATCCACACAAAGTCAGGCTGGAACGTCGTACCGATGGTATTGTTAGCACTATTTGCAATGGTTAATGATGCACCCGTTCCCGTATAGGTCGTAGCCGCCATATACTTCGCACCATTGGCAATCGTTGGCGTTGGCAGGTTATAGGTGTTCAGCGCATTGAAGCCCGTTGGTGCGCTGTAGGTGAATGGGCGTTGACCTGCGTTAAAGGCCCACGATTCCGTAGTGGTATAGCTACCAACCCACGGCAAATTAGCTTCAAGATTTATGCTTGTAACAGTGGTGACTAAAACATTGTTTTTATAAAACGCTAACGTCTGTGCGGAATAATCATACGCTATACCAATAACATCATTAGTAGTGTAAGTGGTTAAGCCAGTAGTTGTCGTTCCGTATTTGGTAATAGCACCGTCACCGCGATAATAAACTCTGTTTGCGTTACTGTCGGCTGTCCCGGCTGTTTTTACAATACCAACATAACTATTGCTACCAGAGGCGGTTGCCGTGACCGTGCATTCCCAATACCATTTGCCGGAAGACATAGAAATGGTTGCGGCCATTCCTTTATCGGCAGTAGAAGCACCCGTCCAATTTAAATTACCCCCCGCTGCCGTACCTGTATTGTAAGGAACACCAATAGGATTAAGCGTAGCATAATTCGCCACCGACGCAGACGACACCGTAGGCGAATCCGTCATGCTGTCGTAGGTCGTGCCAGCCGTTAGGGAAACGTTGTTCACTGTCCATGTGTTGCCGTTGCCCGAAGAGTCATTTCCAAGTGTGGCGGTGCTGGTTGTTGTGCCAAAAGGCAGATAGAACCCGTTCGTGCCGTATGTGCCGCTGTACTTCTTTGGTTGCCATACGCCGTTGGTGTCATATGCGCCGAAGGAGGATGCTGCAAGGGCTTGGCCGTCAATGAAGTTTACTTCGGCTAGGTAGCCGTCAAAATAACTGGTGGTGTTTGCTGCGCTTAGTTGATGAGCAATAGCCGTATTAAATACAGTATTTGCTGTTGTCCCAGTTCCTGCGGAAACACCGTTAATAGATATAGTTTGCGCTGCGCCATTTTGTTGATAAACAACATGATACCAAGCTGAAGGGTCACGATAAACAGCAGTTGTTGTTACCGCAGTGGTTCCTGCCAAAGTTAAAACAATGTTGTTACTTGAATTAAAACCAAAATTTGTAGTGGTACTTGCACCGAATAAATAATTTGTTGCACCTAACGCGCCGCGCTTTACCCAACCTGACCATGTATAGATAGTGGATGACGTCGGAGTTCCAAACGTCCTATTCAAATACGCACTTGCAGACGAACGGAAGCGCAGTGACTTCGCGACAGAGTATGCGCCAGATGTCTGAAGCTGAAGCTGTAGTGGGTTGATCTCTACGGGTAAAGCCATTCAGATCACGCGATGTTCAAGAGGGACTGGACCGTGATGCTAGTGCTTGTACGAACCGTGTACACCAAAGCATCTACCGCGTTAGCTGTAGTTGTAAGCGTTGGAGCTGTTCCGCCGGAGAATTTCCAGTATGATGAGTAAGCAAGTGTACGGGAACCAGTGGCATCTTGTGTCACGTAGATGATGCCTGATTGTCCTGCCGTGAGTCCAGTAGGATTACCAAGGGTGCGGTTGCCAGCAAGCGTCACGGAGAAGTTGTTGCCGCCGGTGACCGACATATCCACTGCAATGGTCGCCGCGTCAGTAAGGGCGATGATGTTGGCGTAAGCGTTATGCGTTCCAACGACCGTTGCTCCCGTGGCAGTCGTAAACGTGCCCGCCGCCGCTGCCGTTCCACCGATTGCAGGAGGCGAAGCAAGGTATGTTGAGAAACCCGTGCCGGAAACCGTGGATGAAGCAGAGAGCGTGGTAAATGCGCCAGTGGATGCAGTCGTGGCACCAACCGAAGCACTATTGATTGTCCCGCCGCTAATTGTTTTATTGGTAAGCGTTTGAGCAGCGGCCAACGTAACAACCGTATCAGTGACGGCGGGGAACGTAATCGTATTAGCACCTGCAACAGCAGGCGCTACAAGGTCAATGTAACCGGACGTAGAGCCCGTTAACCGAAGCGACGTGGTAATAGAGGATGAAATACCGTTAATGTTATCATACGCCGCTATTTGAACGCCGGTTGAATCTTTTAACACCAATTTATAGTTAACGCTTGTGGTAAGCCAGACTTCCCCCGCTACACGACCCGCCGAGTCAAGGACAATAGGGTTTGAATTAGCCGTTGCGCCCGTAATATCTGTGTAACTTGTCAACGGTGTTGTCGTGCCTGCGGCGTAGGTATACAGCAGCCCGCCGGTTAAAACCGTGCCGGTATTGGTAAAAAATTGCCAGCCTGCACCGGCCAGAGGGGAAAGAAGAACTGCCATGACCGCACCTTACAGTGATTTTCAGATTTAGACAATCTGATACGTTACGGAGAAAGTATAGGTTGTGGCGACAAGACTGGTCGCTACAAATTGAAACGTAAAAGTCTTATTAGTGGCGTCGGCTACAATACCACCTTGTGTTATACCGCTTGCGGTTGTGGTAGCAAAAGTACCGCCCGCTTGACCGACAGACGCAAAATTGCTGGCTATTGGCAGGCTCATACGAAGTACAGTGTTTACTACGGCAGTTGCCGTAATTGACACAGATCCGCTAACCGTAACCGCTGTAAGCACCCGCATATATTGGCAAACAATAGCCGCGCTAGCGGCTACGTTGGTCACATTGGTTAAAGTTGGAGTGTAAGTGCCTGAAGTTAATTGGGTTGTGTCAAGGGTAACACCTACCGGCAAAGCACCTGAGTTAATCTGCGTGGTGGCTATGGCAATAGATACGTTGGCCGCTGCCGTGAGCTGACCTCTGGCGTTAACCGTGTAGGTTGGGACAGCCGTGGCAGATCCGTAGCTTGCTGCTGTAACCGTTGTGCTGGCTATAGCAGGTGTGATAGTGCCAGGGCCATTGGTAATGGTGAGCCCAGCGCCTGCCGTTAATGTATTAAGTGAATAGTTGGTATTATTGCCAATTAAAAGCTGACCATTAGTAGGTAGTGTGGCAAGACCCGTACCGCCTGAATTAATGGGTGCTACACCTGTGCCGCCGCCGACTAACGTATTAACATTATTAAAATACCGAAACCAGTCACGCGACATTAAACCGGTGGTAGGATCTACCACATTAACACGCGGCGCAGGGATCTGGGTAATATTACTAACCATTAGTCGGACTCAAAATTAAATTTGCGCCCATAATTGTAATTTTAACGGGGTCTGTACCCGACACTTCATATACACGGTCGCGGAGTTGGTTGGTCATGCCAAGCCGACGCCAGAAGGTACGGGTGCCGTAGGTGCCTATAGCTCCCATCGACGACCAATGCTCGTTAGACCAAGTATGACCGCCATCATCAGACCACCGAAGCATGACTTGAGGGTCATTGCCTTGACCGCTGTTCAAGCCAACACCTGTCTCAGCGTCAAGCTGAAGGCTGTGTTGAGCAGTCCTGTTCAGATCATTATTATTAGGGGGTAACGCCCGCCAAGACCGCAGCCATTTTTGAATGTTATCATCGTCAGAATATACGGATAAATCATACGCATAAATGCGTCCGTCTTTATAATCGCCAAGAATAATTTGGTTGTTATAGTTCATTTGGCAATTAGGCCGTTGACGAGTAAATGATCCGTTGTCCCATCCGGCCCGTTCATGCCAGTTGTCGGTTGAAACGTCGTATACCCATGTTGCTTGGGCGGTTGGGAACGTCAACACATAGAAAGCATGGCCTTCTTGCTGGTATGTGTAGCCAATAGCATCCGTTACCGTGCTGTAGTTTTGAATAGCAAATTCAACAGCATGAGTTGAAATACGAGCGCCGCTGTAGCCATTGGTGCGGTAGACAATACCTCGCCCGCGAGTGTCCGCGCCTAGCCAAAACACACCGTTGTCGAGTTTGGCGATAGCGTA
>Ga0209190_1000600_pt1 | contig 26288 bp, 20 predicted proteins | sample M_140205_XF_Meta_FD_187315 | JGI IMG/M metagenome (GOLD analysis project Ga0209190, IMG submission 187315) | Freshwater microbial communities from Lake Montjoie, Canada to study carbon cycling - M_140205_XF_MetaG (SPAdes) (version 2) | ecosystem: Environmental > Aquatic > Freshwater > Lake... | reverse complement strand
TGCAACATTATGAGCTATCTCACTGGCAATCCCGGGCGCATCACGGCGGTGGATCTCAACCACGCCCATATTGCCCTCAACAAGCTGAAGCTTGCAGCGGCACGGTGCCTGCCGTCGCACTGGCACTACGCCAACTTCTTCGCGCATGCCAATTTGGCGTCCAACATCCAGCAATTCGACGACTATATCGCGCCGCACCTCGACGAGGCGACGCGGCGCTACTGGCAGGCGCGCGACCTGTTTGGCCGCCGCCGCATCTGCGACTTTGCCCGCGGGTTCTATCGCACGGGCCTTTTGGGCCGCTTCATCGGCTTCTGTCATTTGCTGGGCAAGTCGCTGGGCGTCGATCCCAGTGCCATGACCCGGGCCCGCTCGCTGCAGGAGCAGCAGGATTATTTCGAGAACAGGCTTGCCCCGGTGTTCGATCACTGGCTGCTGCGGGCGATGCTCAAGCACCCGGCCTCGCTGTATGGCCTGGGTATTCCGCCGGCGCAGTATGCGGCACTGGCGGCGGGACATCCCGGCGGATTGCCGGAAGTGCTGCGCCAGCGCGCCCGCAAGCTGGCCTGCGGCTTTCCGATGAAAGCGAATTACTTCGCGCGGCAGGCTTTTGGGCGCGGCTATGACGTCGCCGGAAACGGCGCCTTGCCGCCGTATCTGGAAGCCGAAAATTTCGAAGCCATCCGCAGCCGCGCCAGCCGGGTCGATGTGCGGCATGAATCGATGACCGATTTCCTGGCGCGCAGCGCAGATGGCACGGTGCAGGGCTTCGTCCTGCTGGATGCGCAGGACTGGATGACCCCGGAGCAGTTGACGGCGCTGTGGCAGCAGATCAGCCGCTGCGCCGCGCCCGGCGCGCGGGTCATCTTCCGCACGGCGGCGGACGAACGCCTGCTGCCGGGCAAGGTGCCGGAAGACATCCTTTCCGGCTGGACCTATCACGCGGCGCGCAGCGTAGAGCTGAATGCCAGGGATCGCTCCTCCATCTATGGCGCGTTTCATCTTTATACGCGCAATGAAACGGCCATGCCGGCATGAGCGGCAACCGGATGGACGAGATCTATCGCGTCCAGCGCCACTTTTACGATCTCACCCGCAAGCCCTATTTGCTGGGCCGTGACGTCCTGATCCGCGAGCTTGATCTGGCCGGGGGCGGCAGCGTCCTGGAAATTGGCTGCGGCACCGCGCGCAACCTGCTGTGTATCGCGCAACGCTATCCGCAAGCCCGCTGTTTCGGCGTCGATCTTTCCAGCGTCATGCTGGCGACGGCCCGGGCCAGCATCGCGCGGGAGAACCAGTCCGGCCGCATCCGTGTGGCGCAGGCGGATGCAACCAACTTTGACCAGGCTGCGCTTTTCGGGACGGCGCGGTTTGATCGCGTGATCCTGTCCTACACGCTTTCGATGATTCCGGACTGGGAACTGGCGCTGCACAGCGCCGCCGGGCTGCTGGCGCCGGGCGGCTCGTTGCATGTCGCCGATTTTGGCGATCAGTCCGGCCTGCCTGGCTGGTTCCGGCGCCTGCTTTTCGGCTGGCTGCGAATTTTCTCCGTCACGCCGCGCCTGGAATTGCGCGACCGGCTGCCGGCGATGGCGCAAATCCTTGGCTGCGAGTTTCGCTTTCGCAGCCTGTATCGCGGTTATGTCGCGCTTGCAGAGATGTGGGTGCCCGGCCGGGCCTGAGTTTCAGCGGCGGCATCCAGGGCCGTTTGACGCGACGAAATTCGTCCAGCAGCTTGTAGCGCGCGATGCCGTACATCCAGGCCGTAAAGGGCATGGCGCTGTCATAGGTCGCGCGATGCGTATGGATCGCGATCAGACATTCCTGCACTGCGTCCTCCGCTGCGGCGGGATCGAGACGCCGCGAAAAATACCCTCGCAAATGCCGGGTGAGCGCCGTCAGCAGCATGCGGTAGGACGCGCCATCCCCCGCAAGGGCGGCAACCATCCAGGCCCGATGTTGTGATTCTTGGACTATCACACCCGGCTCTTTCGATATTTCGCCGCGAAAGCGCGAAAAGTTACAGCCGTGAAAACTTATCGTATTGTGCCTGTAACCCAAACGCCCTTCCGTCCGTATTGCCAGGGACACAACCCACGGGAGTTTCTGATGAAAAATCTGTTAGGTCCGGCCGCACTCGCCGCGACGCTTGCCTTTATCCTGCCGGTCGCCGCCCAGCCGGCTGCGCCGATGGCCAAGCCTGCCAGTGGCATGGCGGCCCCTGCTTCGGGCGGCATGGCCGCTGGTGGCATGGCCACCCCCGCTAAGAAGGACGCAATGGACACCAAGGCTGACGCCAAGGCCATGACCAAGGGCGCGGGCATGGCTGCCGGTGGCGGCATGATGGCCCATACCGACACTATGGCGGCGGGCGGCATGAAGCCTGCCGTGAAGGCGGCCGGTGCGATGGGCACCACCGCGATGAAGGGCGACGGCATGAAGGCCGGCGCGATGGGTACCACGGCGATGAAAAGCGGTGGCATGGCCAGCGGTGGCATGGCGGCCGGCGCGATGAAGAAAGACGCGCCCGCCACGCACTAAATAAGACAAGGAAATGGCCGTCCCTTGCGGGGCGGCCATTTTTCTTCTCTATCTCTGCTGTGTAGAGGGGGATTGCGATGACAGATACCCTGGCGCCCCAGCCGCCGCGCGGCTTCAGGCGGCTGCGCGCGGCGCTTGGCCTTCGCCCGGCGGGGCCGCATTACGCTTTCTACCGCCACAAATTGCCGGTGCGGCTGTCGCACTGGCTCAATGCCTTGTGCCTGGCCGTGCTGCTGATGAGCGGGCTGAACATCTTCAACGCCCACCCGGCGCTCTATTGGGGCAATTCCTCCGACTTCGAGCGTCCGCTGGTGATGCTGGGCGCGATGGCCAATGCCGATGGCGAAGTCGTGCGGGGCATTACCCAGCTCGGCCAGACCCAGATCGACACTACGGGCTTGCTCGGCGCTTCAAAGCAGGGCGATCAACTGGTGTCGCGCGGCTTTCCCGCCTGGGCGACGCTGCCCGCCTTCAACTGGCTGGCGATGGCGCGCAACTGGCATTTCGCCTTTGCCTGGATTCTGGTGATCAATGCGCTGGGCTTTTATCTCTATGGCCTGTTCAGCCGCCATTTCCAGCGCGACCTGCTGCCAACACCGGCAGAGATCAGCCACCTGCCGCAAGAAATTGTGGACCATGCGCGGCTGAAATTCCCGCATGGCGAGAAGGCCCGCCACTACAACGCGCTGCAGAAGCTGGCCTATTGCTTCGTGATCTTCATCCTGGGTCCGCTGGTGGTGCTGACCGGCCTGACCATGTCGCCCACGATGGACGCTGCCTATCCCATCCTGCCCTGGATGTTCGGCGGCCGGCAGTCGGCGCGCACCATTCATTTTATCTGCGCCTTTTCCTTTTTCGGATTCTTTATTGTCCATATCGCGATGGTGATCCTGTCCGGCACCTGGAACAATATCCGGTCGATGATCACCGGCTGGTATGTGATCGACAGGAGCGGTGATGACTGAGCAGACCCGCCGCAATTTCGTGACCCGCGCCCTGGCTGGCGCCAGCACGCTATTCTTGTCCGGCTGCTACGACCTGTCCCAGCAGGCCTGGTTCACCGGCATCCTGGCAAAGGTCGAAGGCCTGACCCATGTCGCGCAGCACATGCTGGCGGGCCCGCAAGCACTGGCGCCGGAATATACCAAGGCCGACATCGATCCGGTTTTTCGTGCCAACGGCACCCGCGATCCCGGCACGCCGGAATATGCGGCGCATGTCGCGGGCGGCTTCAGCGACTGGCGGGTCACGGTCTCCGGCCTGGTCGAACACCCGCTGTCGCTCTCCATCGCCGATATCCGCAAGCTGCCCGCCCGCACCCAGATCACGCGCCATGACTGTGTCGAAGGCTGGAGCGCCATCGGGGAATGGAAGGGCCCGCCCTTGGCCGTGATCCTGGCCGCCGCCACGCCCAAGGCCAATGCCCGCTATGTCGTCTTCTATTGCGCCGACCCGATGACGGAAGAGGGCGATCCGGATCACAAATATTATGAGAGCCTGGAGATTTCCGAGGCGCTGCATCCCCAGACCATTCTCGCCTACCAGCTCAATGGCGCGCCGTTGGGCGTTGAGCATGGCGCGCCGGTGCGCGTGCGCGCCGAACGCCAGCTTGGCTACAAGCAGCCCAAATATGTCGAGCGCATCGAGCTGGTGGAAAGCTATGCGGATATCAATGGCGGCAAGGGCGGCTATTGGGAAGATCTGGGCTACAACTGGTACGGCGGCATTTAATCGCCTGCACCCCACTTGTCATGGCCCGGCCTGTCCGGGCCATCCAGAGTCATAAGCGCCGGTGTTCGGGGCGGATTGTTTCGCATGCTTTCCACGCGCTGAATGGAGTTGGTGCGCTACGAATGACAGCTTTTGGCGGCGGGTTCAACGGGTCGGCGCAACACCTTCTAGTCTGAGCAGATGAAGAGATATGGCGCATGGAACAAGTATCGAGGGTCTGGTTTACGCCGCAGCAGAAGGCCGAGCTCTGGGAGCGCTGGAAGAGCGGGCAGTGCATTGCGGCGATTGCGCGGACGCTGGGAAGCCAAAAAAAGAGCGGGGTTTATCGGGTTCTGGCGTGCAGTGGCGGCATCATGCTGACGCCGCGACGCCGGGCTCGGCCGACACTAAGGCTCGATGAACGCGAGGAAATCTCACGCGAGCGCGCGCATCCGGTCTGCAATCAGTCTTTCCGCCTTCGCTGCATCCTCGATCAGGCCGCCCAAAGTGAAGAAGGGATGGATCATGCCGGCGAAGCAGACATACTGCGTCGCCACGCCGGCCTCGTTGAGTCTTTTGGCATAGGCCTCGTTCTCGTCCACCAGCGGATCGAACTCCGCGCTGATGATCAGCGCGGGCGGCAGGCCTTCCAGGCTTTCGCGCAGCATGGGCGAAGCGCGCGGATCCAGCCGGTCGCGATGGTCGGGAATGTAGGCGTCCATAAACCAATGCAGCGCCTTGCGCGTCAGCATGTAGCCGCTCGCGTTGCGTTCATAGGACGGATATTCGCGGCTCTGGTCGGTCATGGGATAAATGAGCAGCTGCAGCGCGATCTTGAACTCTCCCGAATCCTGCGCCAACTGCGCCACCACCGCCGACAGATTGCCGCCGGCGCTGTCGCCGCCCACGGCGATGCGTTTAGGATCGATGTTCAGAAGCCCGGCGTTGTCGGACGCCCAGCGCGTGGCGGCATAGGCATCCAGCACGGCGCCGGGAAAGATGGTCTCCGGCGCCATCCGGTAATCCACCGACAGCACAGCGCAATTGCCGGCAAGCGCCAGCCGCCGGCAGGTGGTGTCGTACAGGGCCAGCGTTCCCAGCATGAAGCCGCCGCCATGGAAATAGACCAGCAACGCTGGAGGCGCCGTCCCGCGCGTGCCGCGATAGAAGCGCGCCGGAATGGGGCCATAGTCGCTGGGAATGGAAAGCTGATAGGTGACCGCGACCTGCGGCTTCTCGGGCAGCAGGATCAGCCTCTGCCGCTCATAGGCGACGCGGAGGTCGGCGGGGGACAGGTCGGTCGGCAAATCGCCGGCGCGCTGGATGGCCTGGGCGGCCTGGGGGTGAAGCGACATGGGTTCAGTCTAGTCCAGTCCGGTGGCGCCTGGACAGGGCACGGGGCTAGCGCTTCTTGAACAGGAGCCAGGTCAGGGCGTGCACGGCGCAGGACGCAACCAGCGCCAGGCCGAAAGCCGGCCAGATCTCTACCCGGCCCAGCAGCGCATAGAGGGCGATGCAAAAGACGGCCACCGAGGGCAGGCCCGTCGCCATGCCGGCGACCGTTTCGCGCACGGCCCGATGCCCATACTGGACATGGGTGGAGATGGCGATGATCGAGCCCATCACCGGGAAGGTGGTGAAGACGCCCGACCAGCGCATGCCCATCAGGGCGGCGAACTGGGTGATCAGCAAGGTGAGGCCTGCCCCCGCCAGCATGCGCACCGGCAGGCCCCACCAGACATGCTCGCGTTCCTCATCCGACGGCTTGCCGCGCGGATAAAAGACGATGGCGCAGACCAGGAACAGGAAGGGGAGAATTTCCAGCCAGCGGGGGCCGTCCTGGAGCCACAGTGCAGCGCAGGACGCCACAATCCATAGCGCCAGGCTCGCCAGCGCCGAAAGCAACCAATTCCAGGACGTGCTGCACCAAGCATAGCAGGCGGTGAAGGCGAGCCACGGCACCAGGCCGAAATAGGCCCCGAGGGCGGCGGCGGCTGTGAAGTCCGCGCCATGATCCAGGGCAAGAAAGACCAGGATCGGCCCCGCCACGATGGGAAAGCCGGCCAGCCAGCCGGCCACGCGTGGTCCGTGCAGCCGTTCGACGATGCCGAATGCCAAAAGGGCAAGCGGCACCAAGGTCAGTTTCAGGATCAGCAAGCGGGTCCCCCGGACGCTTCATTAAGCGCAAAGCCGCCCGCTTGCCAGTTCTGTCAAAAGCGCGGAAAGTTGTTCCGAGGGAGCGCCATGGCCAGGATTTTCGTTACGGGAATTTTCCACGAGACCCATTCCTTCTCCGGCGAGAAGACCGGGCTGGAGGGCTTCGCGATCCACCGCGGCAACGAGATTACCGCGCGGCGAGGCGATGCCTCGCAGATCGATGGCTTCCTCAGCATCGCCGAGCGCGAGGGCTGGGAGGTGGTGCCCGGCACCCTCTATACGGGCGGCGCCTCGGGTACGGTCGACCATGCCGTGTTCGAGCAATTCTGGGGCGAGGTGAAGCCGGCGCTGGAAAGGGCCTTGGCGCAGGGGCTGGACGGCATCCATTTGTCGCTGCACGGCGCCATGGTCACGGATGCCTGCGACGACCCGGAAGGCGAATTGATGGCGCGCATCCGCGCCTTGCCGGGCGCGGAGAACCTGCCCATCTATGCCGTGGGCGACCTCCACGCCACGCTGACCCCGCGCATGGGCGCGCTCAGCGACGCCATGATCTTCTATCAGGAATGTCCGCATACGGATCAGTTCGCCAGTGCCGTCCTCACCGCCGAGCTGCTGGCGCGCCGGCTCAAATCCGGCGTCAAGCCCAGGCACCTGGTCTTGGTCACGCCCATCGTCTGGCCGCCCACCGGCACCGGTACCAGGGACGGGCCGATGCGGGCGCTGGAAGACGCCGCGCGCCGGCTGGAAAAGGAAATCCCGGGCGCACTGGCGGTCAACATTGTCGGCGGCTATGCCTTCTCCGACGTGCCCAATGCCGGCGTCGCATTCAGCATCATCACCGAGGGCCGCGAGGCTGACGCCCAGGCAGGTCTGCGCGAGCTGGCGCAAATCGCCTGGGACATGCGCCATGAAGGCATCCCGCCCGAAGACGATCTTGACGCCGTGGTGCGCAACTTCCGGCCTGGCGGCAAGGGGCCCGTGCTGCTGGTGGAGCCCGCCGACAATATCGGTGGGGGCGCCCCAGGCGACGGTACTGAGGTGATGCGGGCCCTGCTGAAATACGATATCAGGCGCGCGGGCGTGGCGATCGCCGACCCGGAGGCGGTAGGGGCGCTGCAGTGCATCGCCATCGGCCAGAAGATGACCCTGTCTATCGGCGGCAAGGGAAGTCCGCTCGATCCCGGACCGGTGACGCTAGAGGTTGAACTGGTCTCGCGCAGCGACGGGGTATTTGAACTGGAGGACCACAACTCGCATCTGGTAGGCTCACTGGGCAAGATCATCAATATGGGCCCTACGGCGGTGGTGAAGCATCGTGGTCTCAATATCCTTCTCACCAGTACCAAACTGCCACCTTTCGATCTCGGCCAATGGCGCAGCCAGGGCATCAATCCCGAAGATCTCTCCATGGTGGGCATCAAGGCGGCGGTCGGCCATCGCGCCGCCTGGGATCCGATCGCCTCGGCCAGCCACACGGTTTCTACCGCCGGACCCTGCATGTCAGACGTCACGCGCCTGCCTTACACAAGATTGCGCCGGCCGGTCTATCCGCTGGACCGGCTAGAGCTTTGATGTTCGAACGCCGGACCGTGATGGGAGCAATGGCGGGCTTGCTGGCCGCTCCGGGTACGGCCGATGCCACCGGCCGCCGCATCATCAACGCCATGATGACGGACGAGCCGCCTACACTCTGTTATCCGCTCAACAACACCCGGTCGATCCAGCAGATATGCGGCAACATCAATGAATCTCTGCTGCGCTTCGACTGGCAGTTTCGACCCCATCCCAACCTGGCGCGATCCTTCAGCGTGTCGCCGGACGGGCTGACCTATTCGTTCCAGTTGCGCGACGATGTCCTCTGGCATGACGGCACGCCCTTCACCGCACGTGATGTGGATTTTTCCTGCGGCACCATGCTGCCGCAGCTCAATCCCCGCAGCCGCAATGCCTTCGGCCTGATCGACCGCATCGAGACGCCCGATCGCCACAAGATTGTCTTCCACCTCAAGCGGCCGTTCAACGCCTTCCTGCTGTCGCTGATGGCCTCCAGTGCGCCGATGATGCCGGCGCACATCTATGAAGGCACCGACTTCCGCACCAACCCCTTCAATTTCAAGCCTGTCGGCACCGGCCCGTTCCGCTTCGCCGAATGGAAGCGCGGCCAGTACATCCAGCTGACGCGCAATGCGCGTTACTGGAAGCCTGGCCAGCCCGGCATGGATGCAATCTATTTCCGGCTCTGTCCTACGCCGGAGCAGCGCATGGTGGCGATGGAGACCGGCGCGGTCGACATTGCCATGGCCGACGATATCGACACGGTGGTTAATTCGCGCATGATGGCCAATCCCCGCCTGGTGGCCCGTACGGACGCCTATAACGGCACCGGCGAAATCGCCGTGATGGAGCTGAACCAGCGCCGCTGGCCCTTCAGCGACCGACGCTTCCGCGCCGCCTTCCTGCATGCGGTGGACCGCGAATTTCTGGTCAAGGCGATCAATTTCGGACTGGGCAAGGTGGCGAACAGCCCCATTCCCTCCACCGCGCCTTATCATGACGACAAGGCGCTGACGAAGTACCCGTATGATCCTGGCCGGGCGCGGGCGCTGCTGGACGAAATGGGGCTGAAGCCGAAAGCGGGCGGCATGCGCCACCGTTTCGGCATCATGCTGATACCGGACGGCGGCGGCACCTGGATGCGCGTCGGGCAATACGTAAAGCAGGCGCTGTCGGACGTGGGGCTCGATGCCTATCTGGAATCCCCGGATTGGCCGACCCAGTTGCGGCGCAGCGGCAATTGGGAATTCGACTGCGACTGCAACATCTATGGTGCCTATGGCGATCCGGCCATCGGGACCTCGCGCTTCTTTCTCACCTCCAACATCCGCAAGGGCGTGCCACTGACCAATTTGCAGGGTTACAGCAATCCGGAAGTTGATGCCCTGTTCCCCCGCGCCGCCTCGGCCGTCACCCCGGAGGATACCCAGGCCTGCTACAGCCGGCTGCAGCAGATCCTGACCCATGATGTGGCGATGCTGTGGCTTTATGAGCGCAAGCCGGCGCTATTCCACAACCGCCGTCTCACCGATGTGGTGATGGGGCCCAACGGGCCGGCGGACGGCCTCGGCGCGGCAAAGCCGGCATGAACCGGCTCCACTATATCGGTAAGCGATTGGTGATGACGGCGCTGGTTACCTTCACCGTTATCCTGGTCAGCTTTTTCATGATCCGGCTGGCGCCAGGAGATGCCGCCACCGTGATGGCGGGACAGGCGGGTTTTTCCGACGAGGCTTTCATGAAGACGCTGCGGGCGGAATATGGCCTGGACCAGCCCTTGCCGGTTCAATTGTGGAAGTATCTTGGCGCGGTGGCGCAGGGGGATATGGGCAGCTCTTATGTGAGGCGCCAGCCGGTGCTGGCAGTTATTCTGGAACGGTTGCCCAATACCCTTCTGCTCGATGCCTTTGCGCTTGTCGCGGCGATCGCGGGCGGTGTCTGGCTTGGCGGTATCGCGGCGCGGCGGCCTGGATCGGCCGGCGATGGGGTGGTGACGACGCTCTCCATGCTGTTCTACGCCATACCGCAATTCTGGTTGGGCATGATGGCGGTGCTGGTTTTTGCAGTTTGGCTGAACTGGTTGCCGCCCTTCGGGATAGAGACCATGGGCGCCGATAACACCGGCCTAGCGCGCTTCGGCGATGTGGCCTTGCACATGATCCTGCCGGGCATGACACTCGCACTCTATTATATGGCAAGCTATGCACGGTTGACGCGTGTAACGATGATCGAGGTAGCAGAGCAGGATTTCGTCAAAACCGCCCGTGCCAAGGGCATCAGCGAGCGGCAGGTGGCGCGGCGTCACATCTTGCGCAACGCGCTGATCCCGCTGGTGACCTATGCCGGGTTGCAAGCCTCGATCCTGCTTGGCGGCAGCGTGCTGGTGGAGAATGTCTTTTCCTGGCCGGGGATCGGCACCCTTGCCTATGAGGCGGTGACGGAGCGCGACAATCCGCTGCTGCTGGGCATCTTCATTGTCACCTCCGTCCTGGTCAGCCTGTTCAATTTGGCGACGGACATCGCCTATTCTCTGGTCGATCCGCGTGTGGAGCTGGGATGATACGCTTCGCCCGGATCTTTTTCGCAAAGCCCGCAACCATCCTGGTTTTTGCTTTCTTCATCGCCATTGTCCTGATTGCTCTGGCAGCGCCGCTGCTTTTCGTACGCGGACCCCTTACCATTGTGGGGATGCCGTTGTTGCCGCCTGGTGCTCCGGGCTTTTTGGCGGGCAGCGATGTTCTGGGCCGCGACATGGCGGGCGCATTGGCCTATGGCGCGCGCATCTCCTTGCTGGTGGGCGCCGCTTCCACAATCGGGGCGGTGGGGATCGGCGTCCTTTTGGGGGCCGTGGCCGGTTATTATGGCGGGCTGGTAGATGAGCTGCTGATGCGGGTGACGGAGTTTTTCCAGATCATTCCCAGTTTTGTGCTTCTGATGGTGCTGGTGGCGTTTCTGCAGCCCAGCCTGGGCTCGACCGTGATCGGCATTGCGCTGATTTCCTGGCCGCAGGTGGCGCGGGTGGTGCGCGGGGAATTCCTGTCGCTCAAGGGGCGCGAGTTCGTCCAGGCGGCGCGAACATTGGGGATGCGCGACAGCAGGATCATCCTCACCCAGATCCTGCCCAATGCGCTGCCGCCCATCCTAGTGGTGGGCTCGATGATGGTAGGAAGCGCCATCCTGACCGAATCCGCCCTGAGCTTCCTGGGCCTGGGCGACCCCAATCTTCTCAGCTGGGGCAGCATGATCGGCGGGGCGCGCTCGGCCATGTGGGTGGCGTGGTGGACGTCGGTGCTGCCGGGTCTGGCCATCATGGCCACGGTGCTGTCGTTGAATTTCATCGGCGACAGGCTGAACGATGCCCTCAATCCGCGGGGGCAACGCTGATGCTGGTCTCCATCCAGGGACTCACCGCAGCCTTGCCGCCGGTCGCCGACCGGCCGCTGGCGATCGATGACGTCAGCCTGGAGATTGCAGCCAACGAGATTGTTTGTATCGTGGGTGAATCCGGATCCGGCAAATCGATGATGGCGCATGCCGTCATGGGCCTGCTTCCACGCGGGGTGGCGGTGACGGGCGGTCGCATTCTGTTCGACGGCGCCGACCTGCTGCAGGAGTCGCCGGAGGCGATGCGCAAGCGGCGCGGCCGCGACATCGCCATGATTTTCCAGGATCCGATGGCGGCGCTGAACCCGGTGGCGGCCATCGGCCGGCAGGTCACCGAGCAGATCCGAGCGCATCGCGCCATTTCGGAACGCGAAGCGCGACAACAGGCCGTGGACCTACTCAGCCAGATGGGCCTGAATGAAGCGGAGTTGCTGCTGAGCGCCTATCCGCATCAATTGTCGGGCGGCCAGCGCCAACGCGTGATGATCGCCATGGCGCTGTCGCTGTCGCCCAGGCTGCTGATCGCCGATGAACCAACGACGGCGCTGGACGTCACCACCCAGGCGCAGATTTTGAAGCTGATCAAGAAAATACAAGCCGAGCGCCAGATGAGCGTGCTGTTCATCACGCATGATTTCGGCGTGGTAGCCGACATGGCGGACCGGGTGGCGGTCATGCGTCTTGGTCAGGTGCTGGAAAATGGCGCGGTGGCGCAGATTCTGGAGCGCCCGACTCATTCGTACACACGGGCGCTGATCGCGGCGGTACCGAAGGGCACATGTGCGCCATTGGATTCGGCTGAAGGCAAGCCGCTGGTGGAGATCCGGGGGTTGTCCAAGACATTCCGCCGTGGCGGCCTGTTCTCATCGCGCGGCGCAGTGACCGCGGTGGATGATGTTTCACTGACTCTCAACCGGGGCGAAACGCTGGGCATTGTCGGGGAGTCCGGTTCCGGCAAGTCGACCCTGGCACGTTGCGTGATCCGGCTGCTAGAGCCTGACAGCGGCGCCGTGCTGTTTGACGGCGCCGATATCGCCAAAATGAAATCCAGCCGGCTGCGCCCATTACGCCGCCGCATCCAGATGGTATTTCAGGACAATCATTCCTCGCTCAATCCTCGTCAGCGAATCGGCGATATCATCACCGCTGGTCCACGCGCCTATGGCGAGAATAAAGCTGCTGTATTGGCGCGCGCAGCGGACATTCTCAGGCTGGTCGGCCTCAACTCCGAAAGTCTGGACCGGTTCCCGCATGAATTCTCCGGCGGCCAGCGCCAGCGTATCGGCCTCGCCCGAGCTCTAATGCTGCGGCCTGATGTTCTAATTGCCGACGAACCGGTCTCGGCGCTGGATGTGACGGTGCAGGCCCAGGTGCTGAAGCTGCTTGACGATGTGCGCCGCAAGATGAACCTCGCCATGCTATTTATTACGCACGACATGCGTGTGGCGGCCGAGGTCTGCCATCGCGTCGTAGTGATGCGCAATGGTAAGGTGGTGGAATCGGGACCCACACATACGCTTTTTTCCGCGCCCGCCAGCGACTATACGAAATCACTATTAGCAGCCATTCCTGGCCGGGGCCGGCTTTAGAGCAGTGTTACGCGCGAATAACCCAAGTCAGTCGCGTGTCGGAATGAGACGCAAAGGGAGGGAGCGGGGGAGGTTTGGTCGTGACATAAGTCCTCAACGACCCCGCCAATCCGGGGAACGTGCGGGTGGCTGCCCTTGTCGGGCGAATGGGGTTATGATGAGCGGAAATGAGGGCTGTGAGATTTGGCGCAACGCGCTTTCTCGTTTATCTTTCGCTAACTTTGTCCAAGCTGGGGTCCGGCGCGAGTCGAATTGACAGGTAATGACGGTCGCGTGATGCTATCGCCATAAAAAAAATAATAGGGAGCGTGGGATGCAATTCTCAGTCAAACTGGCCGTTCTGTTGACGTCGGTGCTTTTCCTTTCCCCCGGGCAGATTCCCAGAGCTGATGCCCAGGCCGGCGCATCGGCGTTGCAGGGTGGCGGTATGATAAACCGCCTGTTGCAGAAGACCGGCGTTTACAACAAGTCACGCACCGGCACGACGCCCAGCTTCGTCGCCGATCCAGCCTGGCCCGCCACACTGCCGCATAGCTGGCAGGTTGGTCAGATCGGCGGCCTATATGTAGATCGCCACGACAATGTCTGGGTCTATAATCGCGCCCGAACCATGACGAATGTTGAGGCGGGACTTGTGCAAGCCGTGCCAGGCGCGACGAATGCGCAAGGCCAGTCGGTGAACGGTATTGGCCAGGTTCGCCAGAACGGCTTTGGCGCCGATTGCTGCGCCGCTGCGCCGGCCGTGATGGCGTTCGACGGCAATGGCAAGCTGCTGCGGTCCTGGGGCGGGCCTTCCGATCCCGGCTTCCTGGGCGGGAAGTGCCGCGAAGTCGATGGCTGCATCTGGCCCAATGGCGAGCATGGCATCTACGTTGATCACCTGGACAATGTCTGGATCGCGGGCAGTTCGGGCGCCGTGCCCGCCGCGCTGGTGCCCTGGACCACGAATCGCGCTGGCGGCGACGGCTTCATACTGAAGTTCGACCGCGACGGCAATTTCAAGCTGCGCATCGGTGGCACGCCCACTGCGGCCAACAGCAACGACACCAATGGCGGCCTGAACGGCACGCCCAACCTTTTCCAGCCTGCCGACATGGTGGTGGACCCCAAGACCAACCGACTTTACGTCTCTGACGGGTACGGCAATCGCCGCGTCCTGATCGTGGATGCGACTACCGGTAAATATATCGGCCATTTCGGCGCCTATGGCAGCAATCCGGTGGATGACGCTGCCGCCAGCGCAACCGGGGGCTGGCCTGAGGATTACATGAAGGGCAACCACAAGCCCGCCTTCTTCCGCACGCCAGTGCATTGTGTAAAGATTGCTGATGACGGGAAAATCTATGTCTGCGACCGCGGCAACAACCGCATCCAGGTATTTGACGGCAAAGATAAAAATCTGGGCAAGGCCTGCACCAATCCTGATGGCGTGGCGGGGCGCTGTGGTTATGTCGCCGAGCGCATGATCAGCGCCATGAGCTATACCCAGCCCGCCATGCCAGGCACGGCGGTGTCGATGAATTTTTCTACCGACAAAGCGCAAAGCTGTCTCTATGTCGGCGACAACACTAACCAGACAATCTACATTCTCAATCGCAGCAATCTGCAGGAACTAGGCCGCTTCGGCCGAAATGGACGCATGACTGGCGAGTTCAATTGGCTCCACCAAGTCAGCCTGGACAGCAAGGGCAATGTCTATACCGCTGAGGTGGATCAGGGTAAGCGCATCCAGAAGTTCCTGCGCTATGGCCCTCTAGGCTGCAGCGGCACGGGGTCAGAGACGGTCGGCGGTGTCGCGCCAGAAAATAAATAGGACGTTGACCTGCCCCCTTCCAAGGTTCCTATATGATAGTCTCTGGACCACTTGGAAGGGGGCAGATCGAGTTCGTCTTTCCACTCGGCAGTTTCAGGCAGAGGACAACCCGCCAGCAACGTCACCAAGCACTCAAACTTGGATGACAAACCTGTGACGCTGTTCCAGAAGAAGACAGTCATGTTGCGGCAGCGAAAAAAATTGCTCAACTGAAAGAAAATCCATCCGGATTTTCCCTCGTGTCTTGTTGCCCGCCATGCTAACAAGTGGTGCGGGAGCATTGATGATTCTGCAAATTCGGCGCGCAATCCTTGTCGCAGTCTGCTGTATTGTCACGGGCTGCGGCGACAGCAACAATTCCTCGTCGGGGTCCTCTTCGTCAGGTTCCTCCGGAACGACAACGACCACAACCCCAAGCTTGACGTCAGCAGAGACCGGCCGGTTTCTGACCCAGGCAACATTTGGCCCCACGCAAGCGGACATCACCGCGCTGCAATCCTCAACCTTCGCCGCTTGGCTCACCTCCCAGACGGCGGCGCCGGTTGCGTCCCCCTCCCACCGGGCCTGGGCTGAACAGAGGCTTGTGCAGCTCCAGGCCGCCTCTTCCACCGCAACCCTGAGCTCAAGCCAGTTCTACGAATCCTTCTGGATGCAGGCCGCGACAAGCCCCGATCAGCTGCGGCAGCGCGTGAAATATGCTTTGTCCCAGATTTTCGTCATTTCGCTAATCGACCCCGGCGTGGATGTCCGGGGCGCTGCGTCCTATTACGACATGCTGGGGGCAGATGCGTTCGGAAATTTCCGCACCCTGATGAACGATGTCACCTATCACCCCATGATGGGGGTGTATTTGACCTATATGTCCAACCAGAAAGAGTCGGGAACCCGGACGCCAGACCAGAATTATGCGCGCGAGCTCATGCAGCTCATGTCAATCGGTCTGTTCAAGCTGAACACTGATGGTACTCGGCAGCTCGATTCCACAGGTAATCCGATACCGACCTATTCGGAGACTGACATTCTAGGGCTGGCAAAGGTCTTCACCGGACTGGGATGGTATTCACCAACCCCGACGTCCACGACCTATACCGGCGGTAACAAGGATCCGAATGCGACCGTCATCCCCATGACGATTTACAACCAGTTTCACAGCATATCCCAGAAGGACTTTCTGGGCGTATCGATACCGGCCTCGACCATCGCGGACACAGCTGCAGAGGTCAAGTTCGCACTTGATACAATCTTCAACCACCCCAATGTGGGACCCTTCATTGCCTATCGGCTGATCCAGCAGCTTGTCACGTCAAATCCCACCCCCGCATATGTTCAGCGGGTAGCGACCGTTTTCAACAACAACGGCAAGGGTGTTCGTGGTGACATGGCCGCCGTAGTCACGGCAGTCCTGACCGATACCGAGGCCCGTGACATGACAAGCGTGTCTTCGCCAAGTTTTGGCAAGCTGCGTGAACCGATCTTGCGGCTGGCGCACTGGATGCGCGCTTTTTCGGCGACTTCCCAGTCGGGAAACTGGCTGATGGGTTCAACATCGGCCAATACCTCCCTTGGGCAATCACCCTTGACCTCACCTTCGGTGTTCAACTTCTGGCCACCGGGATATGCACCGCCCAACACCCAGCTGGCGTCACACAATCTGCTGGCGCCTGAATTCCAGGGTGTCGGTGAAATTTCCGTCTCCGGCTATCTCAATACGATGCAGTCCACCATTGGTTCTGGGATTGGATCGGTCCCAACCGGCGGAACCGGAACCGACATACAATCAGCCTACGCGCAGGAAGTTGCGATAGCCAATGATGCAAACGCGCTGGCTGATCGCATGAATCTGCTACTTCTCTATGGGCAGATGACCGCGACACTTCGACAGCGGCTAGTAGATGCAATCAATGGCGTGACGATACCCGGGGGCACTGCGACACAGGCCCAGATCAATGCCGCATTGCTGAACCGCGCAAAAATTGCAGTCTTTTTGACAATGGCGTCGCCAGATTATCTAGCGCAACGTTGAGAGAAACTTTGTGATACAAGGCAAGCACTCTCGCCGTGAATTTTCCCGATACCTGGCCGGAGTGGCCATGGGAGCTGGGACAGCGTCGCCATTTGCCATGCAACTGGCAGCCATGAGTGCCGCGTCAGCCCAGACGGCGGGTTCCTACAAGGCACTGGTGTGCATATTCCTGTTCGGCGGCAATGATGCGCACAACACAGTGCTCGCAACAGATGCCGACACCTTCGGGCGGTATTTCGTGGCCCGGAATGTGGGAACGGACCAGATTGCGCTCATGCCCGTCGGAACGGCTCCCCAGGCTGTGGGCGCTGTCTCGCCCTTCAATGGGCGGACGGTGACGCGCGCCACACCTGAATTCTGGGGTGGCGTCCTGCCGATCGTGCCCTCAACGGCCCAGGCCATTCCGGCAGGCACCAATGCGACGACCCGAACCTTTGCATTGCATCCGATGCTTTCGCCCCTTGTCCCGCTTTTCAATTCCAAGAGACTGGGAATACTGGCGAACGTCGGCACCCTTAACCAGCCGACCACAAAGGCGCAATACAACGCCAAATCAGTTTCCCTACCTGTCAATCTTTATTCCCACAATGACCAGCAGTCGGAATGGCAATCCGGCGGCCCGCTCGGTACGCGATATGGTTATGGCGGCTTGATGGCCGACTTGATCCTCTCGGGCAATACCAACAGCTTATTCACCGCGATTTCGGCAGCCGGCAACGCGGTTTTCATGTCCGGTCACACCGCGGTTCAGTATCAGGTTTCCACCGGCACCACGCCGGCTGTTGCTATTCCGGGCGCGGTTGCCAGCAGCCTGTTTGGCTCAACTGTCGCGAGCACAAATCTGGCCGCCATCATTCGAGATACCTCGTCTACAAGTTATTTCGCAAGTGACCATGCCACGGTTGTCAAGAGGTCGATGGATTCGGCCGCCATGTTGAATGCATCGTTCACAACCACGACGGTTCAGGGTGTGGCAACCGTTCCTGCCTATACCAACCCCATCACAAATGCCCTGCAAACCAACAGCCTTGCAGTACAGCTGCAAACCGTGGCCCGCCTGATCGCAGCTAGTTCGCAGCTAGGCGCAAAGCGCCAGATATTCTTTGTCAGCCTCGGCGGGTTCGATACGCATCAGTTCGAAAACACCACCCAACCCAACCTTCTTGCAGAACTGGCCCAGGGGCTCAGCTATTTTGACACCGCTCTATCCAATGTCGGCGGCGTAGACATGCGGCCCTCCGTGACAGCCTTCACCGCTTCAGATTTCAGTCGCACCTTCACATCAAATGGAAGCGGTACAGATCACGCTTGGGGCTCTCACCACTTCATCTGGGGTGGTGCGGTCAGGGGTGGGACGATCTACGGCCAGTATCCAACGCTTGGAGTCGATGCCGGAACGTTCAACAATCCCTACATGGTCGGCAATGCGCTCATCCCGACAACTTCGGTTGATCAGTATATTGCTACGATCGGCGCATGGTTCGGAACTTCAAACACTGATCTCGCGACGATCTTTCCGAACTTGGCAAATTTCTCGGTCAAGAATATCGGGTTTGTGTAATTTTGGCATAGTCGCTGGAGCGCACTGATCTCAATCGATATCGAGCGAGTGATCAATGTCCGCTTTCGGTGGTAAAGCAGCCGTAGAACTGACCAGGATTGACCTGGCGCAGTCTTTTTACTTAGCGAGCAATCTTGCTACTACAGTCTTCCCTGTGTTTCAGGGCGGCATGCTGCGGATCAATGTTTCCGGAACCTACACAAACAACTTCATGCTGAACAACTCTGCGACAAATACCATTAACGCCTATGGCAATATCGCGAAATTTTCAGGGGTTCTCTTGTCCGCCGTCAGTTTGATGTTGTCCAGCCTCCACCCAGCGCCTTGAACAGCGTGACGCTGGCGGTGAGGCGGGCGCGGCGGATATCTGAAAGCTGGTCGCGCAGGGCATAGAGGCTGCGCTGGGCATCCGTCACCACCAGGAAGTCGGACGAGCCGCCTTCATATTTGCGCTGGGCGGCGCGCAGCCCGCCTTCCGCCTCGCGCAGCTGGTCCTGCAACGCGCGCTCCCGCGCCGCAAGATGGCCAAGGTTGCCCAGCGCATTCTCGACATCGCCGAAAGCGGCGATCACGGCGGCGCGATAGGCCGCCAGTAATTCTTCTTCCCGCGCCTGCGTCTCGGCGGTTTTGGCTTCCAGCCGGCCACCGTCGAAGATGGTCTGCACCAGAGCCGCGCCCAGGCTGAGGCCCAAGCCGGTGCCGCCCAGTGTCAGCACCGCGGCGTTCAAGGCCGGGTTCTGCAGTCCGCCGCTGGCGGTCAGGCTGACACCCGGCAGCATGGCGGCGCGGGCCGCCGCCACATCGGCATGGGCGGCTGCCAGATTGGCTTCGGCGGCGGCGATGTCCGGCCGCCGCGTCAGCAGTTCGGACGGCAGGCCCGGCGCCACTACGGGCGCGGCCAGCGCCGACAGGTCATTGGCGCTGACGGCGAAGCCTTCGGGGGGGCGGCCCAGAAGGATCGCCAGGGCTGTGCGCGCTTCCAGTTCCTGCTGCTCCAGCGACGGCAGCGCCGCCACTTGCGCCGCCACATCGGCGCGTGCCTGGGTCAGGTCGGCATTGGGTGACGCGCCTGCATTCACTCGCCGTTGCACGCCATTCATGATCGCCTGCGCCGATTGCAGATTGGCCCGCGCCACGCCTAGGCGTTCGCGCAGGGCCAGAAGCTGGAAATAGCTGTCGGCGATGGCGGCGCTGGCGGTGAGCGCCACCGTGCCGCGCTCGGCCAGGCTGGCGCGCCGCGCCGCGTTTGCGGCATCGACACCAGCCTGGTTCTTGCCCCAGAAATCCAGCTCGTAACTGGCGCCCACCCCGGCGAAGAAATCGGCTTCCGCGCCTGACTTGTTGGGCGTGCCGCCAGCAAAGCCCTGCACATTGCCATTGAGCGTGACGGTGGGCAGCAGCGCAGCGCCGGCCTGGCGGGCACGGGCATCGGCCTGGCGCACCCGTGCCTCGGCCTGGGCGATGTCGAGATTGTTGTCCCGCGCTGTGTTTTGAAGGGCGGTGAGTTCGGCGCTGCCGAAGCCTTGCCACCAGTCCGGCGTCGGCCAGGTGGCGGTGCCCGCGCTTTGTTCAAAGGCGGTCGGGACATCGCCGGCTTTCAGAGTTGGTGGCGGCGTCGGTTCAACGCAACCAGCCAGCAAGGCGGCGCTCAAGAGGAGCGATGCGCGTCTCATGCCAGCGCCTCCTCTTTGTCCTCTGCCGCGCGGGGCCCGCCGAAGCGTTCGGCCAGGGCCGGCAGCACCACCAGGTTGAGCAGGGTCGAACTGAGCAGTCCGCTCAGCACCGTCACCGCCATCGGCCCTTCAATCTCCTGGCCCGGCGCGTTGAGGCCGATGGCCAGCGGCATCAGGCCCAACGCCGTCACAGCCGCCGTCATCAGGATGGGCACCAGCCGCTCCTGCGCCCCGCGCAGGATGGTCTCGGCATTCCAGGGCGTACCTTCCGCTTCCACCAGATGCTCGTAATGCGCCAGCAGCAGGATGGCGTTGCGGGCGCTGATGCCGAACACCGTCACCAGCCCGACCATGGCGCCCAGCGTCAGGCCCTGGCCCATCAGGGCGATGGCGGCCACCGCGCCGATCAGGCTGAAAGGCAGGTTGGCCAGCACCAGCCAGGTATTGGAGCGCCAGTCAAAGCAGAGAAACAGGATCATGCCGATCAGCAGCAGCGCAAAGCCGGTATAGAGCAGCATCTGGGTCTGCGCCGCTGCCGCTTCTTCGGCCGCGCCGGTGAACTGGACATAGACGCCCGGCGGCAATTTTACCTGCTGGTCGATGCGGGCACGGGCTTCGTCGGATACCGCCTGCAGGTCTCGGCCCTCGACATTGAAAGTGATGGAGACGAAGCGCTGGCCGCCCTCATGCGCGATGGCGTAGCGGGTATCGGTAGGCACCAGCCGCGCCACCTGCGACAGCGGTATCGGGCCATAGGGACTGGCGATCATCAGGGACGAGAGCAGCTCGGGCCGGTTGCGCGCCGCTTCCGGCAGCAGCACCACGACATCGACCGCGCGCACCCCGGCGAAAGTCTGGCCCACGGTGGCGCCGGCATAGTCGGTCTGCACCGCATCCAGCACGTCCTGCACCTTTAGCCCGCTGGCGGTCAGCGCGGCCGGGATCAGTTGCAGCACCAGGGTCGGCGTGCCGCTTTGCGGGCGGAACTGGAGGTCGACAATGCCGTCGGTGCCGTTCAGCGCCGCCACGATGCGGCGGGCGGTGGCGTCCAGCGTGTCGAGCTGGTCGCCCACCACCTTGATGGCGATATCGGCGGTCTCGCCGGTCAGGCTTTCGCTGATGCGGTCGCCCAGGAAGGTGACGACTTCGGTCTGCAGGCCAGGATATTTTTCCGTGATGCCGCGCAGTGCTTCTTCCGCTTCGGCCTGGTCGATATCGGCATCGCCTTTCAGCTCGATATGGAATTCGCTGATATGAGGGCCCCAGGTGTCCTCGCTCATGCCGGCACGGCCGACCTGCTGCTCCACCGTCGCGACATAGGGCAGGGCCAGCACGTCCTTGCTGATGCGGTTGCCCACCGCCAGCATCTCGTCCAGCGAGGTGCCGGGGGTGGAGCTGGCGACCTGCATGACGAAATGGCCTTCGCGGAAATCCGGCATGAAGCTGGAGGCAAGGAAGGGCAGGGCCGCCGCCGCCGCCAGCGTCAGTACCAGCAGCAGCGCCGCCGTCACCATGAAATTGCGATAGACGAATTGCACCGCGCTGCGCTGGCGGTTCTTCAGCCAGCGCAGCCAGCCCTGTTCGCCATGGGCCTCTTTCGCCCGCAACATCAGGGCTGACAGGGCCGGCGCCATGGTCAGGGCCACGCCCAGCGACGCCAGCACCGCCAGGATGAAGGCCAGGGCCAGCGGGCCGACGAAATGCCCCTGGACGCTGGTGGAGAAAAGCTGCGGCAGGAAGACCGCGATGACGACCAGGGTGGCGTAGACCACGGGACCGCGCACTTCCAGCGTGGCGTCGCGGATCACGGTCAGGCGCGAACGCGGCTGGGCAGCCCGCGCATTTTCGCTTAAGCGGCGCAGCGTATTTTCGATGCCGATAATGGCGTCATCGACCAGCACGCCCAGTGCCACCGCGAAACCGCCCAGCGTCATGGTGTTGAGGGTCTGGCCCATATGGTCCAGGGCGATCACGGCGGCCAGCAGCGACAGCGGAATCGCCAGGAAGGCGATCAGGGCCGAGCGCCAGTCGCGCAGGAAGAGAAACAGCACCGCCAGGATCAGTACTGCCGCGATCACCAGCGAATGTTGCAGCGTGTCCAGCGCCCGCTCGATGAAGGTCGCGGGACGGTGCAGGCCCGGATACATGGTGATGCCCTGCGCCTTTAGGGCGGGAGCCAGCTGGTCCAGCGCCTCTTCCACCGCATGGGTGGTTTCCAGCGTGTTGGCGCCATACTGGCTGGCCATCGAGAGCAGCACGCCGGGCTTGCCCATGATCTGAGCATCGCCTGAGCGCAGGGCCGGGGCCTCGCTCACTGTGGCGACATCGCCGATGGTGACAGGGACATTGTTGCGTACCGCCAGCACCGCGCCGGTGAGGCCGGCTATATCGGGCGTCGGTACCGGCGTCTGGATCAGCACCCGCTGATGCGCCAGATCGATAAAGCCGGCGCCGCGCAGCGCCAGCGCCGCCCGCGCCGCATCCGAGAGATCGGTGAGGGTAAAGCCATAGGCCGTCATGCGCTCCAGGTTGGGCGCGATCTGGATCTGGCGCACCGCCCCGCCGAACAGGATGACATGCGCCACGCCCGGCACCGCCAGCAGGGCCGGCTTCATCACCCATTCGGCCTGGTCGCGCAGGGCGAAGGCATCGAGCCGGTCCGAGACCAGGCCCACCTTCAGCAAATCCATGGTGGAGGAGGTCAGCGGCGAAAGCTGCGGCGTGCCGATGCCCAAGGGCAGGCTGTTGCCCAATTCGCTCAGCCGTTCGGCGATGCCCTGCCGCGCATTATAAAGGTCGATATTGTCGGCGAACTGGATGCTGATGACCGAGAGGCCGGGAATGGATTCCGAGCGGATGCTGGCCAGACCCGTGGCGCCATTGACCGCATTCTCGATCCGCTTGGTGACCAGCTGCTCCACCTGCTGCGCCGTGAACCCCGGCGCCTCGGTCTGGATATCCACCGCCGAAGGCACGAATTCGGGAAAGACGTCCAGCGGCGCGCTGCTTGCCGCCCACAGGCCCAACGCCAGCGCCACCAGGGTCAGGGTGGCGACGGCGCCGCGGAAGCGGACGCAAAGCCCTACCAGCCAAAGCATCGGCTATTCCTCGGGCTCTGTGCTGGGATTGATTTCATGGGCGTAAAGCAGGCCCGCCCCTTTCGTCACAACCTCCTGGCCGCTGAGTAGGCCGGCGCCGGAAACGAAATAGCCGCCTTCCATCGGACGGTTGGTGTCGATGCGGGCGCGCAGATAGGTGTCTTCCGCGATCTGGACATAGACCCAGGACTCGCTTTCTCCCAGGAGCAGGGCAGCGGCCGGCACGATCACGCCGGCCTGCGGGGTGCCCGTCGGGATAGCGGCGATGACGCGCTCGCCCTGGGCCAGGTCGCTGCCATCGACCAGGGCGAAAAAGCTTCGCCCCGGCACGGAGGGATCGGCGGGGGCGGCCCAGACACTGGAGGTCACCCAGCTCTTGCCATTTGCGCCCATGCGGCTGATGCGCAGGCGCTGGGCATTGACCGCGGAACCGACCGGAAAGGTGACATGCACCAGCACGCTGCGGCCCGATTGCAGCCGCCCCAGGATGGCGCCGCGATTGCCGCCGCGCCAGGGCGCGGCGATGCCGAAAGCGGCGTCGGCCTTGCGCCGCGCCAGCAGCACCGCGGCCTGGTCGGCGGCGGATTTGGCGACGGCGGCTTCGTAGGTTTCACGCGAAACCGGGGCGTCGGCGCCGGTGGAAAGATCGCGGGCGCGGGCCGCGGCGGCGCTGCTCTGGGCCGCGGAGGCCTCGGCGGTGGCGCTGTCGGCATCGGACTGCGCTATGGCCTCAAAGGTTGAGACCAGGCCATAGCCGGAAATTTCGCCGCGATAGCTGGCGGCCCGGAGCTTGGCGGTGGCCAGGCCCATCGCCTCGCTTTCCTCCTCCGTCAGGGTGATGCCGGGGCCTTCCGCATTGGCTTCTTCCTTGGCGGCTTCGGGCTCACTCTTGTTGCAGCCAGCCAGCAGCAGAAGCGCCGCCAGCGCCGCGAATTTCCAGTGCGTCTTCATGGTGGCTCCGTTCATCGGCCCAGCACCAGCAGCCGGAAGCTGCCGGGCACCAGGGCCGGACGCGGCCGCGAATTTTCCGCTGTCGCCGCCGCCGTCGTCACATCCTGGGTGACGACAAAGACCTGGTGGGTGACGGGGTCCATTTCCATGGTGCGGGCGCCGCGCGCGGTGGCGACATTGTCCAGCACCGTGTAACTGTCGGGCGTATCCTGGTGGGCGATGGTCACGGTGCCGCTCTGGCCGTTGGATGCGAACACATAGGCAGTGGCGGGATCAAAGCGGTTGGCGTCGGTGCCGTCGCCGGTCTTGATGGTGGCGACCACCTTGCCGGTCTTCATGTCGGTGACCACGGTCTGGGCGTCGCAGCCCGAGAAGATGCGGCCATTCTTGAGGTCGATGGCGTTGCCGGTGGGGCCTTCGCAGCCGGTGAGGGGATAATGTGCCTTCAAGGTCAATGTGCGGGCGTCGAAGGCGACCAGCTCATTCTTGCTCTCGATATTGACGAAGATGGTACCGGTGCCGTCGGAAGAGCCGGACTCGGGCTTGCCGCCCAGGGGCAGGGTTCCCACCACCTTGCCGCTGACGACATCGATGGCCGTGGTGTCGTTGCTGCGGCCATTGAAGGTGAAGATGCGCCGCGAGGCCGCGTCATACATGATGGCGTCGGGATTCATCCCGACATCGATCTCGGCCAGCTTGGCGAAGCTCCTGGCGTCGACCACCGTCACCTTGTTGGCGCCGCCCTGGCTGATATAGGCCTTGCCGCCGGCGAAAGCGGTGCCATGCACGCCCATCAGGCCGGTGATGTCGGTGAGGAGCTTGCCGGCCGCGACATCCACCACCATCACATGGCTGCCGCGGGTGATGAAGAGATGGCCGCTGTCGGGATCGCGGTTGAGATAATCGAAGCCGCCTTCGCCGCCCAGGGGAACAGTCTTGACGATATGATAGCCGGACGGTGCCGCGCCGGCGGATGAGAATGCTAGCATGGCGAGCGTGGCGCTCATAACCGCGGTGCGGACATATTTCATTCTTAATCTCCCTAGATAGGCCTGTTCACTGGCGAGAACTTGGGCACGATGTTCCTATGGCTGAGTCACCGGTGGTATTGGCAAGTGGGCATAGAGAGACTATTGCATGGCACCCACCTGGTCCAGAGGTGGGGCAGCTGGGCTAAATGCCTGTGGCGCTGGTGGCCGATATCCCAGCGATGAGTGGGGTCTGGCGGTGTTGTAGTGACTACGCCATTTCCTAATCACGGCCTTGGCCTTCTTCAGGCTGTAGAAGATCTCCCCATTGAGCACTTCGTCACGCAGCTTGCCGTTGAAGCTCTCGCAATAACCATTCTCCCACGGGCTTCCAGGCCCAATTTACAGCGTCTTGGCCCCAACACTCGCAAGCCAGCTGCGTACAATCTTGGACGTCATCACAGGCCCATTGTCTGACCGGATGTGCTCCGGAACACCGCGGGTCAACATCACCTCGGCCACAGTCTCAATCACACCCAGACTATTAATCCGGCTGGCAACACGGATCGCTAGGCATTCCCGCGTGAACTTGTCAATCAGCGTCATAAGCCGCACCTTGCGGCCATCGCAGAGCGTGCCCGCTCGGCGTGATGCAAGCCTTCAGAGCCGGGCGATCAGAAGCCCGGCGAACAGCACAAGCGCCACAAGAAAGTGTCCGCTTTGCTTTGGCCGCGCGTTCCGCTGCATGTAGCTATACGCTCCAAGTCTCTTGCTGTTGCCAAAACGCCTTTCGGTATTTGCGGCAACCAAGTCCAGGGCGCATCACTCCAGGAAATGGTTAGATGAACTCGTCCGCCAGAATCGTTGACCGAGGATTGTCTGATAAGCGGTAGTGCCACGGTCTTAGCGGAAGTAATACCAGCGCATAGGCCCCGATCATGGTCCGCAGCTGCTTGTGATGAAACTCTGACAGCCCAACGTTTCATCGCCGGACAATACATTACGGATTGAACAATTCTTTTTAATCTTCCTGTCGCGAGACCGTAACATAGCTATGCGAAACACTTAAAAAATACAGACACACACGCTTTAATGTTTAGTCGCAAAAGATGTGTAATTTTCCTTTGAAATTCTTCTTAGGAATGTTGCAAAGGATATTCTAATGTCTGCAATCTATCTCAGCCGCTTGCACAATTCCGCGGCGTGCTTGGCACTCTTGGCTTCGGGCGCGCTTTTGGCATTTCCGGCCAGCGCCCAGCAGCT